>Ga0181537_10000140_pt1 | contig 64238 bp, 50 predicted proteins | sample PEATcosm2014_Bin_39_FD_119765 | JGI IMG/M metagenome (GOLD analysis project Ga0181537, IMG submission 119765) | Peatland microbial communities from MTU Mesocosm Facility, Houghton, MI, USA - PEATcosm2014_Bin23_10_metaG | ecosystem: Environmental > Terrestrial > Soil > Wetlands > Peat | place...
TGTTTTGCTTTCCTGTTCCGGATAGTCTGAACGATGCCGCGGCGGCAGCCTTGCCCAATCCCGGCATCTCCGCGTGGCTATCTATCGCACACCGCGCCAACCTGAAGGCAGGCGAGAACGTGCTTGTCCTGGGCGCAACCGGCGTCACGGGTAAGCTGGCAGTAAAAATTTCCAAACTGCTGGGAGCGGCCAAAGTGGTCGCCGCCGGTCGCAATCAACTCGCACTTGCGGAGCTATTGCGTCAGGGCGCCGACGCCACCATTCGGCTTGATCTTCCCGATGAGGAACTGCGTGAAGCATTTATTCGAGAAGCTGGCAGCTCAGGCTTCCAGGTCGTAGTCGATTATGTGTGGGGACGGCCCGCGGAAATATTTCTCGCCGCCATTACACGGCATGAGATTGCCGCCATCACCGCAGAGACTCGTTTCATCCAGGTGGGAGAAGGCGCCGGCGCAACGATCTCATTGCCGGCGGCGGTCCTGCGCAGCACGGCCATATCAATTATGGGGACCGCGGGCATTCCGCCACGCGAAGTGCTGCTAGAGGCCATGCAGCAGGTTCTCGCCCATGGCGCTAAAGGGACCTTGCTCGTGGATGTTGAATCAGTTCCTCTGGCCGAAGTAGAAAACGCATGGAGGCGCAACGATCCCGGCAAACGGATTGTGCTAATTCCCTAGTTATGGCTTCTGTGCAGGTCGGAGCAGGATCTCACTGACAAATGATTGGGGCGCTTGCGTGACCAGCATTTCGACGGCGTGAGCGATATCGCCGGGTTGCAGCATTTTGTTCGGATTCTTGCCCTCGTGCGGACTGAAGTCCGTGTGAACCGACCCCGGACAAATTACGGAAACACGTATGTTGTAGCCGCGGAGTTCTTCAGCAATTGAATAGCTCAAACCATTTAGCGCCCATTTTGAGGCAGAGTACGCGGCGCCGTTGGGAAGAGCGTTTTTTCCGGCCAGGGAAGAAATGTTGATGATGTGGCCAGATTTTCCGCGGATCATCAATGGGGCCAGGCTGCGGATGCAGTAAAAAACGCCCCGCAGATTTGTGTTCATTACTTCGTCCCACGAAGACGGCGGCAACTCATGGAGCGGTCCGGGGACGCCGCGCACGCCGGCGTTATTGACCAGAACTTCGAGAACTCCGAATTTCTGCTCAACGAATTGAGCAAGAGCCTCTACCGATGCGAGACTGGTAAGATCGCAGGCGAAGATGTCGGGTTTGACGCCACTCTCCGCTATCTTATCGGCCACGGCTTCGAGGGGGCTTCGCCTGCGTCCCGTAAGAACGACGGCAGCGCCCAACCCGGCCAGCCGGGTTGCGACGGAGGCTCCTATGCCGCTACCGGCGCCGGTAACCACAGCGCATTTGCCATTTAAGGTCATCCGTGTTGCTTTCTGATCTGCCTGCACACACGAGCCTACGATTTAGCTGGGATTGGCGCTCAGTCACCCGGCCCATGTTTTGTGCATCATACTAGTGATGTTTTGTGAGCCGAAAGGAAGCGGAAATACTTGCCTTCGTTAAGGGACAGTCCTTATAATCCGGTCACCGGATGCCATAGGCGGTACGACCGTAAGCTCTCCCGGAGTGCTGGTAGCGCGTGTCAGTGTAAGTCAGCAATACCGTTTAGTTGGCATAGTTTTCGTCAGTTTTCCAAAAATCTTGATTTCCCGAGACTCTAAGGAGCCAGTCGAATGAAGATCACCCTAGTCGCGGTGGTGCTTGCAGTAGCCGGAGCCGCGTTTGGTCAGCAAACCGGAACGGCCGCGTCCACACCCGCGTCGGCAGCCGCCGCCCAAGGCCAGCCCGCAGCGGCCCCGCAAAAGAAAGAAATCAAAGACCCTGCGGAGTACAACGCGTACGTGGGCGCCGTACAACAGGCCGATCCCGCGGCCAAAATCAGCGGCCTGGAAGCCTTTCTGGTGCAGTATCCCAATAGCGTAATGAAACCCGACGCGCTCGAGATCTTGATGAGCTCGTATCAGAAGACCGGCAACGCCGCGAAAATGACCGACACGGCGAATCGTCTGTTGCAGGTGGATCCAAATAACGTACGGGCGCTGGCTTTGCTGGCTTATAGCAGCCGGGCCGCGCAAAAGTGGCCAGATGCCCGGCAGTATGCCGAAAAGGGTCTTCAGGCGCTGCCTCAGATGTCGCGTCCCGATGGGGTTAGCGACGCTGATTTCCAGAAGCAGAAGACCGAACTGGGTGGCCTGCTCAGCAGCGTGGCGGGCTTCTCCGCCTTGCAGATGAAAGATACGGCCACGGCCCAGAAAGATCTATTGGCCGCGGTGACGGCCAACCCCAACAATCTGGAAGATGTTTATCCTTTGGCGCTGTCGTACCTGACCGCGAACCCTCCCGACACGGTGAACGGTTTGTTCTTTATTGCCCGCGCGGCTACCTTGGCGCAGGGCGCAGGCCAGACGCAGATCACAAATTATGGCAAGAGCGTTTACACCAAATATCACGGCTCCGACCAGGGCTGGGATGATGTGTTAGCCGCCGCGAAGGCAAATCCGCTGCCCCCGGCAAACTTCACGGTCGCGAAATATGTTCCGCCTACCCCCGCCGAGCAGTGCACCGATTTGTTAAAGACGAAGGCTCCGAAAGACATGAGCTTTGCCGAATGGGAACTGTGTCTCTCGAAGGGTAAACCGGAAGATTCCGACAAAGTATGGAGCGCGATCAAGGGCGTGCCGTTACAGATGGAAGCACAGGTCATCAGCGCCGACCCGAACACTGTGCAACTCGCAGGAAGCTCGGACGATATCGACGCCAAGCGTGCCGATATCACGCTCACTATGGATGGTCCGATTCCCGCGAAGTTGATGCCCAAAGAAGGCGGTCCACTCGACTTCCAGGGAACGCCAGTGTCGTTCACGCCTGACCCGTTTGTTATGGTCATGGAAAAAGGCGCGTTGTTGACCAAGGCAGAACCGAAGAAAGCGCCAGTGCATCACCGCCCGACGCGGCAATAGAGTTTTGCAACGCAAGCAAAAGGCAGCCTGCACAGGCTGCCTTTATTTTTGTCCTTTGTATTCGTTGCTGCCTGATAACGACTAGCGGACGGCTTTCTTCTCGTATCCCATGGGCCGCGCGCTGCGAGGCGGGCGCTTGCCGCCGTCGCGCAGTTGCCGGATGTCAATCTTGAGCTCATGAATTGTGCGGCTCAGTGTGTTCCGATGCATGTCCAACTGTTTGGCGGCCCGGCATTGATTGCCTTTGTTCTCTTGAAGCACGGTGAGGATAAAGCGCTTCTTGAATTCGCGCACCGCCTCGGAGTAAAGAATATTGCTTTTGTACATCTGCATAATGAGGGCTTCAAGCTGATCTCTCACAAGGATCTCTTTTCCTAAAAATGTAGTTTGAACCGCCGGGATGCACCCGGGTTACTTGCTGGAAGCAGCGTGCGCCCCTGACTGTACCTGTTCTGCCTGATGTCGCAGCAAATCCAGTCCCTGATAAAATCGCGCCCGCAAATCCGAGGGCGCGACCCAGGTTGCTGCCCGTCCCACCACCAGGAAGTAGGGAGCCAGTTGCGACCCCTCCAGCCACTCTGACGAAGGCGTGAACGCTGCCATCGCCACTAATACGATTGCCACGGTCAAGCCGCCGCGCAGCAGGCCGAGAAAAGCGCCAAGCACACGATCGAGTGTGCTCAGCCCGGCCTTCTGCATCACCCAGCGGGCCATGCGTCCGGCGATGCCCGCCACCACCATGACCGCCACGAAAATTGCCAGAAATGCGACAATTTCCGCCACCCACTCCGCCTTTACGAAGCGCGCCAGCCACGCAGCCACGTGATGGTACTGCCACGCGGCCAACAAATAACCGCAAACCAAACCAGCAATTCCGAAGGCTTCCTGAAAAAAGCCTGCGATGATCGCTGAAACCACAAATCCCAAAATGGCCAACAGGATGACCCAATCAGCCACATTGAATGCCGCCAAATTCATACCTCCCTCGCGTGCAGCGACGGAGGCAAGCCGCGTCTAGACATTCAGCTTGAGCCCGGTCAACTGCTCATAAGCCTCAACGTACTTTTCACTGGTACGACGAGCGACCTCGGGGGGGAGGGCCGGAGCTGGAGGCTGTTTGTTCCACTTAATCTCTTCAAGGTAATCGCGAACGAACTGCTTATCGTATGACTCCTGGGCGGTGCCCGGCTGATACTTGTCCGCGGGCCAGAAACGGGAGGAATCCGGCGTGAGGACTTCGTCCGCCAAAGTGATGCCCTTTCCGGTCATGCCAAACTCAAATTTGGTGTCAGCGATGATAATGCCCCGAGTCCGGGCATAATCGGCAGCCTTGGTGTAAATCTTCAGCGTGGCGTCGCGTAACTGGCGGCTTAATTCTTCGCCCACAATGCGGCACATCTCCCCGAACGAAATGTTTTCATCATGGCCCGTTGTGGCCTTGGTCGCGGGAGTAAAGATGGGCTCGGGGAGCTTATCGGACTCTTTTAAGCCCTTAGGCAGCTCAATGCCGCATACGCGGCCGGTGGTCTTGTACTCCTTCCAGGCAGAACCGGAGATATAACCCCGGACCACACATTCGACCGGAAACATCTCAGCGCGATTGACCAGCATGGAGCGGCCGCGCAATTGATCGGCATACTTGCGAATGGCGGCTGGGTACTGGTTCACATCGGCCGTGACCACGTGGTTGGCGATGACGTCTTTGAGGAACTCAAACCAGAAGAGCGAGATCTGCGTAAGTACTCGGCCTTTGTGCGGAATGCCCGTGGCCAAAACGTAATCGAACGCAGAAATGCGGTCGGTGGCAACGAACAGCAGGTGGTCGCGGTCAATTTCATAGACGTCGCGTACCTTGCCGCTGGCGTGCAGAGTGAGATCGGGAAAATCGGTACGAAGCAGGACGGTGTCGACAGTTTCTGTGCTCATATTGGAATTCTACAGGCAGGAATCAGAGGGGTATTCTAGCTTCTCAAAATATTTTGTCAATACTTTCCAACAGATATGCGCAAGAAGTTTCTCTCGCGTTCGATGGGAAAAAGTTGACACCGGCCTGCATTGGTGAAAGCGGCAATGTACAAGGGTTTCCGGCGCACGGCATTGTGGAAAAACTGAGGACGGAAGTGGATATCGGAGAGGAATCGTGGCTGGAAAATCCCTCTCCTATTCCTTTCGGCTAGGCGTCCAGAACTACGCCGCGCCAAATCGCACTGAAACCAATTTCGAAACGCCAGGCTCCTGCATAGTGACACCATAGAGAACAGGCGCTATGCTCATCGTCTTCTTACTGTGGGTAATGAGCACGAATTGTGTCTGCACGCTCATTTCCTTGACCAATTCGGTGAAGCGGCCGATGTTGGCTTCGTCGAGTGGCGCATCCACTTCGTCGAGAATGCAGAAAGGGCTGGGCGCATATTGGAAGATGCCAACCAGTAAGGCCAGAGCGGTCAGCGCTTTTTCGCCTCCGGAGAGCAAAAGCACGTTTTGCAGTTTCTTGCCCGGAGGCGAAGCAACCACGTCAATGCCGCTCTCCGCGCTGTTTTCTTCATCGGTCAGGCGCATGAAGCCATGCCCTCCGCCAAAGAGCTTGCGGAAAGTGACGCCGAAGTTTTCGTTGATTCGGTGAAACGCTTCTTCAAACTTTTGCCGCGAGAAGACGTCAATTTCCTTGATCGTCGCTTGCGTGTTCTCGATCGATTCGAGCAGATCTTTGCGTTGCGTTTCAAGAAAGCCGTGACGCTCGGCAGTCTCTTTATACTCGTCGAGCGCCATCATGTTCACGGGGCCCATGGCATCGAGCCTGCCACGCATCTCGCGATACATCTGATCTTGTTGCACAAGTTCTTCGCCCGAAACTGCGATGATGCTCGTGTCCGCCATGAGTTCTGGACGCTCAATGCCGAGTTCGTTCAGGCAGGTCTGTGCCATGTATTCCGCGTCGGAGCGCAACTTTGCGGCGGTGGCGTGCAGTTCTCCACGCCGGTCGCGGGCCTGGTCGAGCAGGGTGCGGCCGTTGCGCAGCGTTTCATCGATTTCAGCAAGCCGCGCACGTAAATGGTCGGACTCCATTTGCAGCAGGCCATCGCGCGCCTGGGTCGCGTTGCGTTCTGCTTCCAGGTCTTGAAGGCGCTGGGCAAGCTGTTGGTTCTCGCTTTCGCGCTGAAGTTTTTCAGCGCTTGCGGACTCGATTTGGGTCGCCAGCGCTTGCTCACGCTCCCGCAATTCAGCCACCAGAGCCTCGATCCGTTCGACGACCGCAGCCGCCGCGCGGCGTCGTTCCTCCATCGTCGCCATGTGCGCGCGTCGCTCCGTCGCATTCTGTGAAGCCAAGTCGCGTCTCTCCCGCAAACCTCCCAATTCCTCATGTATTTTGGCTGCCTGCTGTTCGAGTTCTGTTCGCGTGTGTTCCAGATTTGCAATTTCGGACTCGCGGGCGGCAATTAAGCTCATCTGCTCGTTCCGTTCCTCGGCCAGGCGTGTCAGTTCGCGCCGGCAGGTCTCAACCCGCTCGCGCACCCGCGCCATCTCGGCATCAAGCTGGCCGAGCATGTGTCCGGATGTCATGGCCTGCTTTTCAGCCTCGCGTTTCTCGTTTTCCAGGCGGTCGAGCAGGGAAGTGAGATCTTTGATTTCATGTCCCAGCCGCACGACGCGAGTTTCTTCCCCCCGCAACGCAGCCTCGAGGTCACTCATCAGCTTCGCGACTTCGCGAAGCTCGCGCTTCATCGAAAGCGGGCCTTCACTGCGCTGTTTGCCGCCCGTGACGGTCACATTGTGGAAGCACTCGCCAGAAGGAGACAGAAAGAATGCATCGGGATTTTCCAGCGCCAACTCACGGCCGATGCCGGCATCGGGAACAATGTAGCCGTCGCGCAGCTTCGGCAGGATTACTTCGAGCGATTTGCCGAAGCCATCCAGCACGCGGATGGTGCTCTTCAACGGGACCACGGGATGGCTGGGCGGGGCTTGGTGCAAGCTTTCGTCCAGCACAAAGGAGAACTTCGCCTGCGAATCCTCGGGGTGGACGAGGAAAGTCGCGCGGCCGTCCACATCGGAACGAAGCAATCGCAAACCTTCGTCCGCGGCGTCCCATGATTTAACGACAATGTAATTGAGTTCATCGCGCAGAAAATCTTCCACCACGCCTTCATATCGATTTTCGACTTCTAGAAAATCGGCAAGTACGCCGACCGGAGCATGGCCGCTAGCCATGACGCCGGACTGAAAAAGGCGTCGGACCGATTCGGTCGAATATCCGTGCTCGGCGATGACGGCCTCGAGTGAACCCTTTTTCCCGAGCGCGGTTGCGTACTCGGCGCGCAGTCCATCCAGATGATGCTTGGCTTCGACTTCTTCACTGCGTTTGGCTTCCAACAATTGCCTGCCCGCGGTAATTTCCGCGGTCAACCCGCTCAGGCGTTGGGAGACAGTTTCAAACTCAATGGCAATCTGCCCGCGCTGTCCGCCAAAGGCTTCTACCTGTGAATTTGCTGCGGCGGCTTCGGTCTGCGAACGGTGAGCCTCGCGGTCCATGGCAGCAACGCGCTCTTGCGCCTGCGTGAGCTGATTTCGCACGCTCGCCGTCGAGGCCACGGTTTCTATGATGGCAATGCGAGAGTGTTCCTGTTGGCGCTCCATTTCCGTAAGAGCGTCGGTGGCCGCTATGGCTTGCTGTTGCGCGGTCAGGAGTTCTTGCTGCGCCGCGGCAACCTCCGATGCCGCGGAATCCAGTATCTGCCGGTTCGAAGCGCACTCGGTGTCAAGCGATGTCAGCTTGTATCGTGCCTGCGCCAGTTCCGATTGCGACGAAGCTGCCCGGATGGTCAACTCTGCGCAACGCTCGTCGTTGTGGCGGCGCTGGGCGACAGCACGATCGCTTTCCAGCTTAATTTCGTTGATGCGATCGCGGTTCTCGCGAATCTCGCTTTCGATGGCATAACCCCGCTGGGTGCGATCGGAGTGTTCCGTCTCGAGCAGTTGCACGGTTTCAGTATGGAGATGAATGTCTTCGCTCACCGTGTTGATCTCGGCGTCAATCTCCGCGCTCTCACGGTCAAGCTGCGCGAACTTGCTGGCGAGAACTATCCGGAGCTTAGCGCGCATTTCGTCGCGCAGCCTGGCATAACGTTCCGCCTTTGCCGCCTGCCGCTTGAGGGAATTCATTTGCCGCGTGACTTCGTCGAAAATATCGTTGATGCGGGCGAGATTTTGCTTCGCGTCTTCCAGGCGCGCTTCGGCGAGGCGTTTCTTGGTTTTGAACTTGGTAATGCCCGCGGCTTCTTCGATAATCGCGCGGCGGTCCGTCGGACGGCTGCTTAAAATCTGCCCGATACGACCTTGTTCGATGAGGGCGTAGGACTCCGGCCCCAAGCCTGTGCCCATGAACAGTTCTTGAATGTCGCGGAGGCGGCAGAGTTTGCCATTGAGCAGATATTCGCTTTCGCCTGAACGGAAGAGACGCCGGGTGACTACAATTTCTCCGGCGCGAAAACTCTGTTGAAACTTGCGCCGGCGAATTTTCAAAACGACCTGCGGACCGTTTTGGATCGCCGCCGCCGCCGATTCTTCTGCGGCTGCCCCATCCGATAACCCGTCGGCTGCCCCACCATTTTGCGTTCGTTGCAAAAGGGTGGGCGAACTTTCCCCTTCTACTTCTTCGACCTTTCCCGGACGCGCTTCCTCAGTCAGTGCTTCAGTCTCTTCTGCTGCTTTGGCGCGGAGTTCGGCTTCATTCCAGTCGGCAAATTCTGAGCCGGCGGCTTCCTGCGGCAATTCATCCTGAATATCGATCTCGGTGGGATTGCCCGCGTCCGGCCCGTCATACACTTCGGGGTCAATCAGCGTCAGCGCCACTTCGGCCATACCCGTGGGTTTGCGGTCGCGCGTGCCGGCGAAAATTACGTCTTCCATGCGCGCGCCACGCAGCGTCTTGGCGGATTGTTCGCCCAGCACCCATGAGATGGCGTCGGAAATGTTCGACTTGCCGCAACCGTTGGGCCCGATGATGGCGGCCACGCCGTCCCCGTGAAACTTGAGCTCGGTACGATCGCAAAACGACTTGAATCCGAGAATCTGAAGCCTTTTTAGTTTGAGCAACTGCGACTCCTTGATGTAAAACTTGTCATCCCGAGCGAAGTGAACGATTCGCTAGCGAATCGTTGGCACACTCGAGGGACCTGCTGTTCCGTTTGATAAAACTCTGTTAACCACTCTGATGCCTTCATGGCAAAACCGGGCAAAACTCCGTCCGTGGCTGGGGAGGGCGGGAACAAATTGATGTAACTGTAGCTGCCACGAGCCATTGCGGTCAAGCGCAAAAACACCATATATGGTGTGACCCTTCGCATTACTACCTCATTTTGCACAGGCTATGTAGCAATTGTGCAGTTTTGTGGGGTGAGGTTAGAGGAGGCGGGAAGAATCTCGAGAGCAACTTCAAGCCTAGCGCAGTCTAGCTGCAGTAAGCAACCGGATTCGCACAAGTGTGGCGCGGGCGCTTCGCCCGGGTGGCCAATCGACTCAATCTAGGTTTGCTTACGCCTGCACCGCTCCCGCCGGTGTGACCGGAGAAGGATAAGCCTCTACCACGGGCATCTCCTGCTCGCGCTCATAATGGACCACAGCGCAGGCCCGCTGCCAGAAGCGCATCTTCAGCCAGACGAGCATCGTCAGTTGACCGACGATGAAGGCGCCCAGAACGCTGCTTGGAGGCACAATCGAATGCCATAGCCACAAGCCGATGATGAGAAAAATACCTGCCAGCAGCGCAATGAACAAATAAGCTGCCCACAGGCCGAAGGAAGTTCGCCGTCGCGCCGGGCCAATGGTTCTGCGCACTGCATTCTGATCGCGAAGCACAATTTCGACTTCTGCCTGATCAAACCACGCCCGGAAAAACATCGCCACCAGAAAAATTATCCCGAGGCAAATCATCTCGAGGGTGAAGGGAAGCAGTTCGTTGGTGCTGCGGTCGGCGGCTTTGTCGATGCCCTTCTGAATGCCGAAGAGAATTCCAATCGGAATGCCGGCGATGAACAAATAGAAAATCAGAATTCGAATGAACCGCCAGAAATTCTGACCGCAGGCGCGGAAAAACTCCGGCCGTGGCAAGCGATGGTCAGAGGCATAACCGAGAAATACGCCCGGCAGAAAAAATAGCGTCAATAGGAAAAACAGAAAGGCAAAATCGAACGAAGACGCGTGCATGGCCTGCATGGAGCCCACTTCAGGGCGGGCCAGCAATTCAATAAATGTGGCCAGGTCGAAGCCTTGCGTCAGTTTTGCCGACTCCAGGCTGTTGTTTAAGACAGCGCCGGCGTTCAACCGGAAGACCGCCGCGCCCATCGAAGCTAAGGTCAGATTCAGAAGAAAAAACCAGATGACGTAGCGCTTTGTGCGGCGCAGAATAGCCAATCCAGCGGACAGTAGACTCTTTTCTTTCATCACTATTCTCCTAGATCAGCCATCCGGCGAGGAATTGTCCAAAAAACTCGCTGACGAACGTCCAGTAGTTCGCCAATTTGCGCGTCGCCGTGCCATCCGGCTCGGCCGTCTTGCTGTTGTTGAAGAAATTCCGGTCGAGCCAATTCTTGTGGTCCGGATCGACTTCGGCCGATGCCACCTTCGCTTTCTTGTCATAGGAGTAGCGAATCCACCGGTCCTGGCCGTCCCAGTGTTCGCGAACTGAATCTCCATTATCAAATTTCACCAGGATGTCCAGCGGCATCACAAAATCGCCCTTGCGATGAACGATGACTTCGGATTCGTACTCCGTTTCGCCCGGCTTCTTGCTCTCTTTGAAGTTGGGCTTCCACCAATCTGTGGGCGAGGAATCGATTTTCAGCACCTCGTAGTCCATGACGTTGGTACCGTAAACGGCCTGGTTGAAGTACCAGCGCAAGTCTTTGCCTGAAACTTCTTCAATCGTCTTCAAAAAATCTTCCGGCACGGGATGCGTGAAGCGGTACTTCATGAAATATTCGTGCATGGCTTTGCGCATGGTGTCTTCGCCAATTACGCTCTCGAGCGTCACCAGCACGCTTGCAGTTTTACCGTACGTTACGTCAGCATAGGAGCCGTAGTCGAAGAATAACCAGCCTTTGCGCGTCATGGGATCGAAGTCTGGATCCCGGATATAGCCAAGCCGCTGCTGTTCACGCTCGCCCATCTTCACGCGCATGATATTGAGGATCGACGTGTTCTTTCCCAGAATATCGTCCAGCACTTTCACTTCGGTGTAGCTGTTGATGCCCTCATCCATCCAGGCATCTTCGAATTCATTCGTCGCCACCATGCCGTACCAGTACTGGTGTCCGAATTCGTGCTCAATCACGAGTTCCGGTAAGTAAATCCCTTTCGGCATCCACCAAGCTGTGCCGCCGGTGATGAATGTCGGATACTCCATTCCCTCCGCTGCCGAACCCGGCTCGGGATCCACTAGCGTCAGCGTCTTGTAGGGATACGGCCCATACCACGCTTCAAATCGTTTCAGTGTGTTCTGAAGGATTTCATCATGCCTCTGCGCTTGGCTCCAGTGCGCCGGCTGCATCATGATGTGCAGCGCGACCGGCCCCATCGTGCCCTGATACACGTCATCTTTAATCATGTACCGCGGGCTTGCCGTCCAGGCGAAATCATGAATATCGTCGCCATGATAAGCGTAAGTCTCGGTGCCGTCCCCATTCTTCGTATCGGCCACCCGCACGCCGCTCGCCCCGACAACTTCATTTTGCGGCACCGTGATATTTACGTCATAAACGCCAAAGTCAGCGAAGAATTCGGTCGCGCCGTGAAACTGGTGGCAATTCCATCCACCGTGAATCCAGACTCCAACTTTGGGAAACCACTGTCCGGCAAGCAGAAAGTCCCGCTTATAACCCGTACGCTCGAGCGTCTCGGGAAACTGATCGTGAAACTTGATTTTGAATTGAACATAGCCGTCTGGCGGAATCGGCTTGGGCAGTTTGATTTGGATGACCGTCTTGTCGTCTTTATTGTTGTCATCGGGCTGAATATATTGCAGCTGCGACGTCAGCTCGCCCTGACCTACAACTTCAAAACCCTTAATCTCATCCGATCCGTAATTCTTGTCTTCCCACTTTTCAAAAGAAGTGTCGCGGGTCCCGTCGCGCTTGGTTTCGCGAATCCATGTGGCTTTTGGCTGAAAGGCGTTCAAATACAGGTGAAAGGGAAAGGTATCGAGGGGCTGCCCGGTCAAATTGTGGTAGGTCAGCGTCTCCGCCCCGTCAAGCTGGTGCGTCTTCGGATCGTACTTCGCGTCAATTTCATAATGCACCACGCGCTGCGACATGGGCGTCGGCGAATTGATGGCAGAGACCGTATTGGGAATCGAGAGCCCGGGAGCCGTCGCCGCCGGCTCGGCCAAAGACCCCGCGGATAACATGCAAACACATAAACCCACAGCGGCTAAGGGACGCAAAGTCATGAGTTCACCTTTCATCGTCATAATCTTCGATCGCAGGAAGGCAGCAGGAAATCATAGCGCATAAAGCAATGTTTTTGTGTCACTTGGCTGGTACGGCTGCTGGCACGGTTGAGGCACGGTTGATGGTACGGTTAACCTGCGGCAATAGTTCCTCTTAAGGCCAAGCTTATCGCCGGGGTCAAGTTTGCAGCCCGCGCAACCAATCGCCAGCCACTTGCAACTAAGGTATTAGTTGACCTTTTGGCCGAGTGGTCGTCTAATAGGGGGGACGTGGGGGGAACGCGGGAATAAAGCTCGCGCCACGCTCCTCGTTATGGTTACGGAGGATTTTTGCCGCGTAAAGCTTCATTGGTGTTGACCGAAGCCGAGCTCCGACTGATGGACGTCATCTGGAGCAAAGGGCCTTCTACGGTCCAGCAAATACAGGAGTCGCTGCCCGAGAGCACTCCCCTGGCCTACAATTCCGTGCTGACCACCATACGCATCCTCGAAAAGAAGAAATATCTGGCCCACAACAAAGACGGGCGCGCCCACGTTTATCGTCCGCTGGTCGAGAGGCAGGAAGCCCGGCGCTCGGAAATCAGCCATTTACTCGGCCGCTTCTTTCAGAATTCGCGCGAACTGCTCGTTTTAAACCTGCTCGAAGATGAAAACCTCGACGAAGCCGAATTGCAGAGTCTGCGGAAGCTCGTCGAAGCGAAATCGTCGACGGGAGGCGGCAAGCCATGACCCCATCGTGGATGCAAAGCTGGACTACGATCTTCGCAACCCGCATGGTCAATGGTGCGATCGCGGGCATTGCCCTGGCTCTTGTCGTGTGGGCATTGCTCCGCTTGGCAGGTCGTCAAAATTCCCGGGCAAAGTTTGTGCTCTGGTTTTCAACTTTGCTTGGCGTAGCCTTCCTGCCGCTTGCGGGTTTGTTGGCCGCAGCCGGAACCGGCGCCGCGCCGCGAGTTGCCCTGCCCGAATCCTGGGCGATGATCGCAGTCGCAATCTGGGCTGTTGTAGCTGGCATTTTGCTCGCGCGAGTTGGAGTGGGCTTGTGGGAGTTGCGCCGAATTCGCCGCGATTCAAGGCCCGCGGCTCCGAATGAGGGCGCCTTGTTGCTCGAGAGCATCGCGCAATTTGGTTCGCGCAGAAATGTCGAACTCCTCGTCTCCCGGACCCTGCGTGTCCCGACTGCGGTCGGATTTTTCCGCCCCGCGGTAATTTTCCCTGAGTGGGTGCTCGCCGAATTGTCCACGCAAGAGCAAAACTCAGTGCTTCTTCATGAACTCGCCCATCTCCGCCGTTGGGACGACTGGACCAATCTGGCACAACAGATTTTGAAAGCCGTTTTCTTCTTTCATCCCGCCGTCTGGTGGATTGAACGCCGCCTTACCCTGGAACGGGAAATGGCCTGTGATCACTTCGTGCTCAGCCAGACCGACGATCCGCACGCTTATGCGCAATGCCTCGTGGCGGTCGCGGAAAAGTCTCTCTTCCGCCGTGGATTGGCAATGGCTCAGGCCATGGTGGGTCGCGTCCGCCAGACATCGCAGCGGGTCGTCGAGATTCTGGAAGCGAAGCGCCCCGCATCGCGCGGGTGGAAACCTGGATTGGCCGCGGTCGTAATTCTGACCATGGCTTCCGCTGGGGAAATTTCACAGATGCCGCAGTTGGTCGCTTTTCACGATGTGTCGCCGCAAGTGGCGGGCATGCCGGCATCGTCGCTGGAGTTTAAATCGACATCATTGCACGTCACACCGACGCTTGCGTCGTATTCTGTCCCAAAATCTTCTGTCCCAAAATCGAAGCTAGTCTCGTTGTCGCCGCAGCGGAAGCGCGCGAGTGAGCCTGTCTTGCATGTGAAGCCTGAGGCCGTTCCGATTCTGGCCAGTCTGAAAACGGACGTCATGATTCCCGCGCCGCCGCCGATGTTTGTGGTCATGCGAAGCGTGCAATTCGGACCGCAGGGCGAATTCTTCTGGAGTGTCCAGATTTACCAACTAACGGTCTTTCACCCAGCCGTTCCAACCGCGCAAAAGGAAAATCGCGCAAAACAGATTTAGAAGTGACGTAAGAAAAGTGAAATTTGTTCGTCAAGAAAAACTAAATATTTAGTTGCAAAAGGAGAATCACATGCAAGATCACAACCAAGCTGCCCAGCCAAAAACCTGGACGCAGCATGCAAAAGAAGTCCTCAAGCGCCGGTTTCTCATTCCGGTGTTAACTGTGGGCATTGTGGGCTCGCTCGTCGCCTACGATGTTTCACGCCCCGCGCGCGCTCACGCGGCAGAACCGGCTCCGCCCGCTGCTCCTCTCGATGACAGCAGCGTCAACGCGTTGCTCGAACTCGACAAGGCCATGGAGACGCTTGCTGCCCGCGTCACGCCCGCTATCGTGAACGTGGCCGTCACCTCGCGCCACACCCCGCCGCAAGGCGACATGGGCAACGACATGCCCCAGAACCTTCCTCCGGGCATGCAGCAATTCTTCGGCCCGTTCATGCACCAAGGCCCCGCGCAGCCGCAGATTGAGCACGGCATCGGCAGCGGCGTCTTCATCTCGCCCGATGGATACATCGTCACCAACAATCACGTCATCGACGGCGCCACCGACATTCGCGTGACCATGACTGACCGCCGCATCCTGAAAGCGAAACTGGTCGGCGCGGACCCGCTCACCGACATCGCCGTCATCAAAGTCGACGGTTCGAATTTCACGAGCGTACCCTGGGGAGACTCCACGCAGCTTCGCCCCGGTGAAACCGTGCTGGCCTTCGGCAATCCCTACGGATTCCGCTTTACTGTAACGCGCGGGATTGTCAGCGCGCTCAATCGTCCCAACCCCTTTGGCGAAGATCGCCGCAAGCCCGGCGAATTCATTCAGACCGACGCTGCCATTAACCCCGGCAACTCCGGTGGCCCACTCGTGGATGCGCGTGGTGAAGTCATCGGCATCAACACCTTTCTGGTTTCGCCTTCCGGATCGTTCTCTGGCATGGGTTTTGCCATTCCTACGCAGATTGTTAAACCCACCGTGGAAGCTCTCATTCGCGATGGCAAAGTGACGCACGGTTACATCGGCATTGGCATTAGCGATGTGACGCCCGACAACTCGAAATTCTTCGACCGCAAGGACAATACCGGCGCAATCGTGACTCAGGTGGAGTCGGGATCTCCCGGCGACAAGGCTGGGCTGAAAACTGGAGACGTCATCACTGCCTTGAACGGTAAGAAAGTCGAAGACGCGGGCGAATTGCAGGTCGTGGTCGGCCAGTCCGCTCCGGGAACGACTATCAAACTCGATGTCGAGCGCAACGGTAAGAACATGACCGTCCCGGTCACGCTCGAAGCCATGGGAGCGCGCGACAAGAACGGCACGGATAGTTCCAGCAACAGCAACGAAAAGCCGCGCTGGGGCATCGGGCTCTCCGATCTCTCGCCGGAAATGCGCGACCAGCTTCAGGCTCCGTCTGACTTGCAAGGGGCAGTAGTCGAACGCGTGCTTCCCGGAAGCCCCGCGGATGATGCCGGCCTCCAACGCGGTGACATCATTACCCAGGTGGATCGGCATGATGTTCACTCCGCTGCCGAAGTGCAGGAAGCGCTGAAGAAAATTCCGCAAGGCCAAGACGCGCTGGTGCTCGTCTGGTCCGGCGGTGGAAACACCTTCCGTGTCTTGCACGCCGGTGAGGGGATGTAGTTTGTTCGATGACAAGCCCCACCCTTTTCGTAACGAACACGAAAAAGGGTGGGGCACCCTCCGACGCAGTGAGGTTCCATCAACGAAAAAGCCCGCTCCGAATGGAGCGGGCTTTTTCACAGCAGAATCAAACTACGAACCGAACGAGCATTCACTGATCTGGCCCTCGCCAGGGAGCACACCATTCTGGCCCTGGAAGGTGAAGTTCGTACCATTGACAGTATTCGGCGATTGCCCGAAGTAATGCATCGTCGCCAAATCCTGTAAGTGATAGGTGAACCCATTCAGCGTGTAAGTGTAGTCACCGTAGTTGTGAGTGCCTTTCTCATTCTCGATGGGGTCGCCCACTTCGAGGATGCCGCAAGGCGAGTTGTTCTGTGTCGGCACCAATGGATCATCCAGCCATTCACCCAGTTCGTGCGAAAGGGCGGAAACGTCGGCCGAGAAGGGAATAATGCCGCTGCTGCCCGGAGCCGCATAGGTGAACTCCGAGTAAGTCTGGGAACCGTTGGCGCTGTGGTATCCGCCGATGCAGCATCCGCCCTCGGTGAGATAAGTGTCGTAAGTCAAGATTAACGCCAGGCTGGCAGGAGTGAGAGCCTTCAACTTCGGCAGGCCTGCCGTAATCTGGCCGTCCAGATAGTTGATGTCCACGTTTGCCGCGGTGACGCCGAAGTCGGTGGCAATGGTGCCATAAGCCGCCGGTACGTTCAGCGTCTGTTCCGGAACCAGAATCGGCTTGAGCAGAACGTGATAGTTGGTGTTGGTCATCACATCGCTCCAGAAGTTCGAGCGCTGAAATGCGTCTTCATATTGCGTGTTCCCGATATCGGTTCCGGTCTGCACATAGTCCTGGTTCTTGAAGATGGGCGAGTTCAGGACGTTGGTGGTGGCGCTGGCGCCGTTGGACTGAATGGTCTTGGGATCAAAGCAAGTCTTGGTGCCGCCCGACGGCGTGACGCAGATGTTCACCGGAATGATGAACACATTTACGGTGGTGGTGGTGTTCGTCGCAGACGGATCGGTCCCAACCATATGGAAGGTGTAACCGCTGAGCAGCGTGCCAGTCCACTCTTGCAACGTGGCTGGGCTGGAAACATTGTAGGTATTGTGAGGGGGCAGAACGACGTAGCGCGGCTTTACCGGGCCGCTGCCTGCAAACGCCGCGCAAGCCACCACGAGCATGGCACTGAGAGCTAGAATCTTCTTCAAGGGAGTTCCTCCTGGGGATTTGTTCAAAATGTCAAAGCGATGCGCAAGTTCACAACCAACTGCATGCTGCCGAAGAAATACTGAACCCGCTCCACGAAGAGCGGGTTCAGTTTCAAGTTAGCAAAACCAACTACGAACCAAACGAGCACTCGCCGATGTTTCCCAATCCCGGTAAGTTGCCGCTTTGGCCCTGGAAGGTCCAGAAACTGTTGTTGACCAAATCCGGGCTTTGGCCGAAGTACTGCATCGTAGCCAAATCCTGAACGTGATAAGTGTAGCCATTTAGCGTGTAGGTGTAATCGCCGAAATCGTGGGTTCCGATTTCGCCTTCGATGGGGTCTCCAACTTCGAGAATTCCGCAAGGCGAATTGTTGCCACCATTGGTTAGAGGATCATCCATCCACTCCCCGAGTTCGTGCGACAATGCGGAAACATCTTCTGAGAACGATGTGCCGCTCGCCGGCGTGGTGTAGGTGAAGTGCCCGTAGGTCTGATTGCCGGTCGCGCTGTGGTAGCCGCCGATGCAGCATTCGCTGCCTTCGATGAGGTAGGTGTTGTAGGTCATGACCATCAGCACATTCGTGGGGTTGACCTGCTTAAGCTTTGAGAATGCGGCATTGATTTCGGTGTCGACGTAGTTAATCTGAACCAAGCCCACTTCGGGGATGCCGAAATAGTTGTTTCCGATGCTGCCTTGGCCCGAAGGAATATTCGCTTTATATTCGGGAAGAACAATCGGCTTGAGCAGAACGTGATAATTGGTATTGGTCATCACGTCGCCCCAGAAGTTGGAACGCTGGAAGGCGTCTTCATACTGCGTGTTGCCGATGTCGGTGCCGCCTTGGGTATATTGCTGGTTCTGGAAGATGGGCGAGTTCACGACGTTTGCGATCGCCGTCGCACCATTCGATTGCTTGGTCGCAGGATCGAAGCAGGTGCCGTTGATGCAAATGTTCACCGGCAAAATGTAAACGTTCACGGTTGTGGTTGTGTTCGTCTTGGAAGGATCGGTGCCGACCATGACAAACGTGTCACTGCTGTTTAATTTGCCAGTCCATTCCTGCAAGGTTCCGGCGGGAGCGTTGGATTGAGCGGGACGCTGTGGCAGCACAACGTAGCGCGGATGAATCGGCCCGCTTGCTGCGAACGCCGCGCAGCCCACCACAAGTAGTGCACTGAGAGCGATAAAAGACGAAATCTTCTTCAAGTGAAATTCCTCCTTAGGGTTCCAACCGTAGGCCGCTGGAGAATCGGCGCTCGTCTGGTTGGCTAATAACCCTACACTAAGCTGCTGATGCGGAAAAGAGTCTTTTTACCCTAGCGCAAAAGTTTGCACATCTGCGGGATAACCAAGCGTCAGAATTTTGCGTCCAACCCCATAGGTTCCCTTGCGAGTGCTGGCGCGTAAGAGGCGTATACTCACATCAAGCATCCTGTTAAGCGGTACGTGGAGTGGTTTATGAAACTGCGATGTCTGCTTGCCACACTGGCGTTGAGTTGCACGCTGGCGTTCGCGCAAAGTTCACCTTCGAACCGGAATCCGACAGCGCAGGTCCCGGGGACCACCGATCCCGGCGTTTCAGGTGGAACCCAGGCAAGTCCGCAAGCGACCCCACAGGACGCCAGCCTCCCCAACCCCCCTGTGATCGACGAACCGCCACCCGATAAGGTCAAGCACGATGGCGGTGAAGATGACGTGGATGCCATCGGCAACCGAAAAATTGGCGGGCGCGGCCTCGGCAACTGGTACTCGCTGGAGACTGAAATCCGCATGGGGCGGCAGTACGCCCAGATGGTCGAGTCCAGTTCCAAACTGGTGACGGATCCCGTGGTAACGGAATATGTGAACCGCATCGGCCAGAATCTGGTCCGCAACTCCGATGCGAAAGTTCCATTCACCATTAAAGTTATTGACGCCGACGAAATCAACGCCTTCGCTTTGCCCGGCGGATTTTTCTATGTCAACTCCGGCCTGATTCTCGCCGCCGATAATGAATCCGAACTCGCCGGCGTGATGGCGCATGAGATCGCCCACGTCGCCGCCCGCCACGCCACCCGCCAAATGACACGCGGGCAACTTGCGAACATCGGTACCATTCCCTTGATTTTTGTTGGAGGCGGCATCGGTTATGCGGTGCGCTCGGTCGCCAGCATCGGCCTGCCTATGACCTTCCTCACTTTCTCTCGCGGTTTCGAAGCTGAAGCCGATTACCTCGGCCTGCAATACATGTACAAGACAGGGTATGATCCGCAATCCTTCGTCGCCTTCTTTGAGAAGATCGAAGCCCAGGAAAAGAAGAAGCCCGGTACTCTAGCCAAAGCTTTCTCCACCCATCCGCAGACTCCCGACCGCATTGAAGCTTCGCAGAAAGAAATTGCCACCATTCTTCCTGCTCGCGCGGAATACACCGTTGACACTTCAGAATTTCAGGATGTGAAGGCGCGCCTGGCCGCCATTGAAAATCGCCGCAAAATGACTGATCAGAAAGATATGAACAAGCCCAGCCTGCGACGTACGTCCAGCACCGACAGCAGCGGCAAGAGCACCGATAGCAGTGACGACGACCGCCCCACGCTCAAGCGAAGAGACGACAGCAACTAGCACCGGCTTCCCTAAGTAACCGGCTGCCCCGCCATTTTGCGTTCTTATGCAAAAGGGTGGGAACGCTTACTGTCCGTACACCGCGAACGCGGCCAGCGTTTGGTAACTCTGTCCTTGCCATCCCGACCCGATATCGTTATCGAACGCGCCATTCAAATTGCTGATGTTGTTGTCCCACACGGCGTAGGTATTCCCGTTCGGATCCGCCGGAGCCACCACAACCCAATATTGGACCCCGCCCGTCACCGGAATCCCCGCCTTGTCGTAAACCGTTTCTAAAGTGCAGCAACTCCCAAACGGCGGCAGGTTCGAAACGTGCCATGCATGGAGAATGTGTCCCGGATTTCCGTGATTATCATCCATCAACGCAACGACCACTTCATTCGAGCCGGAGACATAACCCAACCCGACCTGAATCGCCTGCACGATGTGGTCAACCAGCGGCGTGAATCCGTTGGCCACCGCTTCCGGCCAAGGTTGCCCCGCATCGCGGCCTAGAATGCCCACTCCCGCGCTCCCGTTGTAGCGGGAATTCTTCGTTCCCAGATTGCTGTAGATGGTGACCGCTTTCGCGGGAACCTGCCCCGGCGCCACTGGCTGTCGCGGCCCCGTGTACAAAACCGTTTGCCCGCCATTGAGCGTGACGATATTCTTGTTCGACTGCGCCATCGTCGCGGTGCCCGAAAAACCAATCAATAGAATGAAAAAAATTGCCTGCCACAACTTGCGACTTTGCATAAAGCCCCCGGGGGAAAGTGAAATCACAGCCGACGAATTATGCCACGATTCGTACCGGCGGTTGTGAACAGATTCTTTTGAATCCGGCTTCAGACAAGGGAAGCGCAACTATTTGCAGCCGGAAGAAGCCGCCGCCGTGTGGATGCGGGTTCGCGCGGGTCTGCCTTCATGTTGACCCGCGCTGTACAATTCTCCGAATCGAAAAAACGTTTTGAGATTCCCAAGGAGCGGCTTCCAATGAAGATTATTAAATCCGTCGGCGTAATGTCCGTGGCGAAAATTACTGCTGCCATTCAAGCAGTTTTCGGCCTGCTGTTTGCGCCCATATTTCTGTTGTTCGGAGCCCTCGGCTCCCTCGCCGGGCAACACGTCAATCCCTTCGGCGCCATCGGCGGACTCGCCCTCGCCATCATGATGCCAATTTTTTACGGCGTCATTGGCTTCATCATGGGAGCCATCGGCGCCTGGCTTTACAACCTTCTCGCCAAATGGATGGGCGGCATTGAATTTGAAGTGGGATCGGCTGTCGGGCCGATGTAGGGCCCAGAGTGGCAATAGACTCTAATGTTCCTTGCGGAACACATCGTCATGACAGGAGCGTATAGACGGAAGCGTCATGACAGTTAAGTTATTGATAGAGCAGAGGATAGGTCGCTGCGGCTGGACGGCTTATCCCGATTGGGCGTCCATGTAAGAACGCAGGATGGCATTAATGCGGGTTTGGTAGCCGCGCCCTGCCTTTTTGAGCCACTGCACAACATCGCGATCAACCCGGATGGTGAGGCGGGCTTTGGGTTCCGGCATCACGAGCTTGGCCTTCTTCCAGAAGGATTTGCCCAGGCGTGGAATCTCAGAGTCGTCGATGTCTGTGTCCCGCATTCCGCGCAAGAGCTTGAAGTCACTCTTGCCCTTGCCCCGCGCGCTGGAGGTGGTTTGCGTAATCCTGCCTTTCATTGCGATGCGCCCTTCTGGCTGAAATAATGCGGCGCCGATTGCCGCGCAGTACATAAACTACAACGATGTCAATGCCTTCGATCGATCCGATCGCGACTACTCGATCCTCGCCCTTACGACTCTCAAGCGATTCAAAGACTGGGCCGTCAAAGATGCCTTTGGCATCGTGAAAATCGATGTGGTGCTTGGCGAGGTTTGCCGACCGTTTGTTTTCATCCCACTCGAAAAGCACATTGCTCCGCCAACTGGCCACTCAACGATGTGTACACAGTGTACATACAAATGCAAATGTCTGTCAACTACGATATGCGAGGTGCTTGATAACGCAACACACAAAAGAAGCCCCGCGCTTTCGCGCGGGGCTTCTGCTAACGACTAACTGCTAACGGCTGTTCTTAGTACATGCCTTCCATGCCGCCGCCGCCGTGACCGCCGCCCATCGGAGCACCCTTCTTCTCTTCAGGGATTTCCGCGACCAGCGCTTCGGTGGTCAGCATCAAGGACGCAATCGAACCGGCATTCTGCAGCGCGGTGCGCACGACCTTGGTGGGATCGAGCACGCCGGCCTTAACCAGGTCTTCGTACTCGTTGCTGAAGGCGTTGTAGCCGAAGTTGGTTTCTTTCGACTCGAGCACCTTGCCCAGAACCACAGCACCCTCTTCGCCGGCGTTCTCGGCGATCTGGCGCAGCGGCTCGGTGATGGCGCGGCGAACGATGTTGATGCCAATCTGCTCGTCGCCTTCCGCCTTGACTTTCTCAAGAGCAGCGGACGAACGGGCCAGCGCTACGCCGCCGCCGGGGACAATGCCTTCTTCCACGGCTGCGCGCGTCGCATGCATCGCATCTTCCACGCGGGCTTTCTTTTCCTTCATTTCGGTTTCGGTCGCGGCGCCGACTTTAATCACGGCCACGCCACCGACCAGCTTCGCCAGCCGCTCTTGCAGCTTCTCGCGGTCGTAGTCGCTGGTGGTCTTTTCGATCTGGCCACGAATCTCCTCGACCCGGCCCTTGATCTCCGCTGGCTTGCCTTTGCCTTCGATGATCGTGGTGTTGTCCTTGTCGATGGTGATTTTCTTGGCCTGTCCGAGATGGCTGATTTCCACCTTCTCGAGTTTGAAGCCGAGGTCTTCAGTGATGGACGTTCCGCCGGTCAACTTGGCGATGTCATCCAGCATGGCCTTGCGGCGGTCGCCGAAGCCAGGGGCCTTAACGGCCGCGACTTGCAGCGTGCCACGCAGCTTGTTCACGACCAGGGTCGCGAGGGCTTCGCCGTCAACGTCTTCGGCGATGATGAGCAGCGGCTTGCCGCTCTTCGCAATGCTCTCGAGCAATGGAATCAGGTCTTTCATCGAGCTGATTTTCTTTTCGTGAATGAGGATGTAGGCGTTGTCCAAAGCTACTTCCATGCGCTCCGGATCGGTAACGAAGTAAGGGGAGAGATAGCCGCGGTCGAACTGCATGCCTTCCACGACTTCCAGTTGGGTTTCGAGCGTCTTCGACTCTTCCACCGTGATGACGCCGTCCTTGCCAACCTTCTTCATGGCTTCGGCAATGATCTTGCCGATGGTCTCGTCGTTGTTCGCCGAGATGGTGCCAACCTGGGCGATGTGGTCGCCCTGGACCGGCTTCGACAGCTTGTCCAGTTCGCCGCCCGAGCGGTTGCCTTCTTTGTCGACTTTGCCGCAAACGATAGCAACAGCCTTTTCGATGCCGCGCTTGAGCGCCATCGGGTTCGCGCCGGCAGCAACCGTCTTCACGCCTTCGCGATAGATGGCCTGGGCCAGAACGGTTGCGGTGGTGGTGCCGTCGCCGGCAACGTCTGAAGTCTTGGATGCAACTTCACGCACCATCTGCGCGCCCATGTTCTCGAGCGCATCTTTCAGCTCGATTTCTTTTGCCACGGTCACGCCGTCTTTGGTGATGGTCGGCGAACCGAATTTCTTTTCAATAACAACGTTGCGGCCTTTGGGGCCGAGGGTAACCTTCACGGCGTCTGCCAGAAGGTTCACGCCGCGCAGGATCGCCTGTCGCGACTCTTCTCCATGTACGATTTGCTTTGCCATAATTCTTTTCTCCTAGAATTTAAAAATTCAATTTTGAAGCTCGCGTCGCGCTTTATTGTCCGGTTCGCTTGCTCACCGGACGGCGCGGTCGCTCACCCAGATCCTTCGGTTCGCAAAAGCGCTTCCTCAGGATGACAATTTCCTTGTTACTTGCGCGATCCCGCTAATTCCTTCTTGGCCGCTCCGCTGATGACGCCCAGAACTTCCTCTTCACGCATGATGATGAAATCTTCGCCATCCAGCTTGATTTCGGTTCCGGAGTACTTGCCGAACAGAATGCGGTCGCCCTCTTTTACGTCGAGAGGATGAACCTTGCCTTCTTCGTTGGACTTGCCTTTGCCGACGGAGACGACTTCGCCCTCCTGCGGTTTGTCTTTTGCGCTGTCGGGGATGATGATGCCGCCCCGCGTGGTTCCTGCTTCTTCTACACGGCGGACCAGAATCCGGTCATGCAGTGGGGTAAACTTGGTTGCCATAGTTGCTGCTCCTTTCAATTCTTGTAACGTTAGGATCGTTTGGTTTGAGAGCTTAATGCGTCCTCGCCGAAGCGTGTTAGCAGTCTGTTTCGTCGAGTGCTAACAGTTTATAAATGTGAGTACACAGTTGTCAAGTCCGCGCATAACTATTCGTAAGTTGATGATTATAAATCTATAATCTAATGGCCGCTCCTGCCTCTAGATCGCTCGAAACCGTATCTCTTGCACAAATTGCCTATAGTTTTCTCAAATTAGGGGCGTTTGCCTTCGGCGGGCCAGCCGCGCATATTGCCATGATGGAAGAGGAATTTGTTAGGAAACGCGGCTGGCTCACGCACGAAGAATTCCTGGATCGGCTGGCGGCAGCGAATCTGATCCCCGGGCCGAGTTCGACCGAACTCGCGATTTTTATTGGCTATGGCCAACGCGGATGGCCCGGACTGATCGTGGCCGGATGTTGCTTCATTATTCCCGCCGCGATTCTGGTTACGCTTTTCGCGGCGGCCTACGTTCGCTACGGCTCGCTTCCACGAATGGAGGGAATGCTCTATGCCATCAAACCAGTGGTCATCGCCGTTATCGCGCAGGCGCTGGGCAAACTTGGCAGAACGGCAATCAAGACGAAATTTCTATTCGTGCTGGCCCTGCTGGCGGCAATGTTTAGCTTCATGAGCGTCAACCCCGTGGCAGTTTTGGCCGTGGCGGCCGGGCTTGCCGGCATTGCCGGATGGCGTCAACTAGCAAAGGTGCGTGCCTCGGCATTTTCCGCAGTCGGTCTTGCCAAGGGAACGGCGGCGATGTTGAGCGTAGCAGCGGCCGGGCTCGCCATCCCCGTCAGCCTCACGCGGCTGTTTCTGTCATTTCTTAAAATCGGCTCAGTGGTCTTTGGCAGCGGGTATGTCTTGCTGGCGTTTCTTCGCGCGGAGTTCGTCGTCAAACTGCATTGGCTCAATGAGAGGCAACTCATTGACGCGGTTGCCGTCGGGCAGTTCACCCCGGGACCGGTGTTCACGACGGCGACCTTTATCGGTTACATTGTGGCGGGAGTTCCGGGGGCACTCGTGGCCACCGTGGGTGTTTTTCTCCCCGGATTTCTGCTGGTTACCGTGAGCGGCCCACTCATTCCGGGTATCCGGCGATCCGCGCTTGCCAGCGCCATGCTCGATGGAGTTGTTGCGGGGTCGCTCGCATTAATGGCCGCAGTTTGCTGGGAGTTAGGGCGAGCCGCAATCACGGATTGGATAACGCTTGCGATTCTTGTGATCAGCGCCATCGCGTTGTGGCGCTTTCGAATGAATTCCGCGTGGCTGATTATTGCCGCAGGAGCTCTAGGGTGCCTCGCGAAAAGCTGAAGGTCAAACGGGGGTAGATGCGGATGCGGCCTTTTCCGCGGCCGGCGCGAAAGAAGGAATGTAGTGCCGCAGGACGGAGACAACTTCAGCGCGGCTTATGGGCTTTGCGACAAAATCATCCATTCCCGCTTTCATGCAACACTCCCGGTCGGCAGGCATGCTGCTGGCCGTCATAGCGACGATCGGCAAGTGGACGTGTTCTGATTCTGCGTCGCGGATCGCGGTTGTCGCCTCAAAGCCGTCCATCACTGGCATGTGACAGTCCATGAAGACGATGTCATAGGTGCGCGCTTTCACACGCTCAAGCGCCTGCGCGCCGTCATTGGCAAGATCAACCTCACAGCCAAGAGTCTCGAGTGTGCGGAGAGCGACTCGCCGGTTGACGGGATTGTCATCAACAACCAGCACACGACAATGTTTGAGTGCATCGCCCTCAGGCCGGCCACTGCCGGCAACCATGAGAGAAGTCGCCGGAACAACGATGCGTGCAGGTCTTGCTTGAGCAGCCGCTTTCTCAGCCCGACCCACGGGAAGAGTCAAAGTGAACCAGAAGGTCGAGCCTTTTCCCTCGCTGCTATCCACGCCAATTTCGCCGCCCATTAGTTCTACCAGGCGGGCGCAAATCGAAAGGCCGAGGCCAGTGCCGCCAAAACGGCGCGTCGTGGAGGCGTCCGCCTGAGTGAACTTTTCAAATACCGCGGCGAGTTTTTCCTGGGGGATGCCGATGCCGCTATCTTCCACGTAGAACCCAATAGTGACCTCGTCCCCTTGCTGGTGCACGCGGTCGACCTTCAGGCGTATGTGGCCTTGTGAAGTGAATTTCGCGGCATTGCCAAGCAGGTTGATTAGAATCTGCCGGATCCGTCCCGCATCGCCGATGACCTGGCGCGGCAAGCAGGTCGCATAATTCACAGCGAAGTCGATTTTCTTTTCGCGCATTCTTGGCCGAAGCAGGGCGGTTATCTCGTCGATGGTGAGAGCCAAATCGAAGGGAATGGGTTCGATGGTCATTTTCCCGGCTTCGATCTTTGAAAAATCGAGGATGTCATTCAGGATGGTCAGCAAAGACTCTCCGGAGTGGCGGATGGTTTCGACGTACTCGCGCTGTTCGGCATCGAGCGAGGTGTCAGCCAGCAAATCTGCCATGCCCATGACGCCATTCATGGGAGTGCGAATCTCGTGGCTCATATTCGCGAGAAAGTCGCCTTTGGCGACACTGGCAGCTTCAGCCGCTTCCTTGGCTTTTCTCAATTCCAGCTCCATTGCCTTCCGGTCGGAGATATCGAGAAATGCCGCTTCGACCACGGCAGCATGCGTAAGGGGATCTTCGGCGAGGCTGGCATTCTCCAGGACCCAGACGCGGCGGTCGCCTTTACCATTGATACAGACCTCGAAATTGGTGACCCGCCCTCGTTCCCGAAGTAGTTGGATGAACCACTCCCGGCTGGGATCGAGGAAAACCACACGTCCGACGGCGAGTAGCTCAGCAATAGAGCTGTAACCCATGATGCGGGCGCAAGCTTCGTTGCACTCCAAAATGTGCCCATCGAGCGAGCTGCGACCAATCGCAACCGGAGAACGCTCAACCAGTTGACGATAACGTTGCTCGCTGGCCGCGAGCTGCAGGCTTTGGGCTGAGAATCGGCGGTCCATGATGGACGCGATGGCAGCAACGGCCAGCACGACGAGCGCGACCACGGTAATGCCTGCGGCGCCAAGCGACGAAACCTGAATCGCGTGGCTGACATCTCCCATATTTTCATTGGGAACGAACGAGACCGCGGCCATGCCGGTGTAGTGCATGCCGGCGACGGCGAGACCCATGACCACCGCGCTGATCAATTTTCCAGATTGTTGGCCGGTAGCCAGGCGGAAATGGAAGGTTAGAATTAGCGCGACGAATGACACGACCACCGCGATTACGAGCGATGCCACGACAATCCATGATTTGTAGTGGCAAATGGCCGGCAAGCGCATGGCAGCCATGCCGATGTAGTGCATGGCGCAGATTCCCGCGCCCATGCACAGGCTCGAAAGCAGGAGAGGAGTGGGCCGCAATTGCTCGCCGCTTACGACCTGGAGCGCTAGTCCCGAGGAAACGATGGCGGCTAACAGCGAAAGCAACACCGTGGGCAGGTCATAAAGCACAGGAACGGGCAGGTCCAGCGCCAGCATTCCGAGGTAATGCATAGACCAAATGCCCAGGCCCATGGCCGCGGCTCCGCAGATGAGCCACGCCAGATGAGAGCGGCCGCGTGTCGTCGCCGTACGGCCGGCCAGGTCGAGAGCCGCATAAGCGGCGCAGATGGCGATGAGAATGGAAAGCACGACGAAGCGGGGGTCGTAAGTCTCGGGCAGCGCTTCGAGGTAAGTAGTCATGCGCGGCAACGCCGCGCAGGCAGTCGAGTGCTGGTGCGCGACCTAATAGGTAACGTCGGCGAAACGGGAATTTACAAAAGGAAGAACGCCTAAATTTGAATCGTCGGTGAGGCTGCGGATTCATTTGGGGACGGGCATCAATCCGGGAATCATCGTTCTGGAAAGCGTCACACGCCGAACTGGCGGAAGTGATGATCTACGTGAAGATAAGCCCAACGCATGCGCTCGTCGCGAGTCATCTGGCCAAACATCGGATGTGGAGCAAAGTTCCCAGTGCTCGTGCAGAAGCGATCGAATAGCTTCCTGAAATCGGCGACGTCGGCAGGGAACTCGCATGGCTTGGTGCCGCCGCGTTCCTGGTCCATCTCGGGGCGGGTTTCTACTCCATGAGGCCAGGGAAAGGGCATGTAGAGAGCGATCCATTTGTAGACTGATCGCTTGAACCAGTTTGTGTTGGGACTGGCATACTTTTCGCCGAGAGCCGAGCGAAAAGAATCATTCAAATGGCAGATCATCTGTCCCGCCAACATTTTGCCCCAATGACGCCGGCTATCCACCTGAAGGTTCGAAACTCGGCGAAGAATTTCTTCACGGTCAGCGGGGGTGAGCAGGGTTTTCATTTACAAAGCAGGTCCTGGGTATTGCACTGAGAAGAAGCGGGTTTCTCGACTTCGCGGAATCGTCTGCAAGCAGACAATTCCGCTTCGCTCGAAATGACACATGGCATCCATTTTATCGGCTACTTTGGCTCCGCCTTTGCAAACCACTCATCGAACCATTCCACCGTCCGCAGCACATAATCCCGCTGGTCTTCCGGCTTAACGAATAAATGGCCCTCATGGGGATAGACGACCAGCTTCGTCGGAACGCCCAAAGTGTCGAGGGCATGCCACCACTCGACGGATTGCTCCATGGGACATTCGCCGTCGCTGTCGCCGACAAGGATCAGCGTTGGTGTCTTGACGTCCTTCACGAAATAGATGGGATCGCTTTTCGCGTAGGTCACCATGTCGTCATAGATGGACGCACCGAAGAAGGGAAGCATCCACTCGTCAATGTCGTTGGTGCCGGTGTAGCTGAGCCAGTTCGAAAGTCCGGCGCCGGGGACAGCGGCGGCGAAGATGTTTGTCTGGGTCTCCGCCCACATGGTCATGTAGCCGCCATAGCTGTGGCCGCGAATGCCAATACGCTTGGCATCAATGGGATATTTCTTCTCCAGCGCGAATATTCCCGTCATGATGTCGGTAAAGTCGCCGCCCCCGAAATCTTTGATGTTCGCTTGCGTGAATTTTTCACCCTGCCCGTAACTGCCCCGCGGGTTGGGACAGAGTGTGAACCATGCCATGGCGGACAGTGCGTTAATCGGTTCGATCATGCCCTGGTCCCAGAGTGACGTGCACGCCCAGGAAGGGCCGCCATGAACATTGACGATGAGCGGATATTTCTTACTGGGGTCGTAATCTTTGGGAAACATGAGCCAGCCCTGGACGAGCGTGCCGCCGCTCCCAGTGTTCGGGTTCATCCAATGAACGTTTTTTATTTGTCCCCACGCCGGTTTGATTCCGTCATTGAGATGCGTGATTTGCTTCCATTTGCCGATCGGCCCGGCCCAGACTTCCGGCGGAGCACTGGCTGACTGGCGAATGAGGGCCGTCATCATGGCATCTCGTGCGAACGATGCGCTGGGAACCCACGCGTCAGTCATTTTTCCGATTAGCTCTTCGCCGGTCCACAGCGTCCGAGGTTTGCTATCCGGCGCGACTACACCGAAGCCGGAATTGCCGTCAATATTTTGCGCGTAGATGATACTGTCGTTCTGCCACGCGAGAGCCGACGGGGAAGATTCAATGCCGGGCGTAAGATTCTTAGCAGCTCCGCCCGCTGCGGGAACCAGATATATCTCGCCGCCGGTTAACCCCGCATCGCTCATGAGGCCTTCGATGAAAGCGATTTGCCTGCCATCCGGCGAAACATGGGGATCGGCAATTTGCCACTTCGGCTTGTAAAGCTCGCGCATGGCCCCCGTTTCGGCGGAAATGGAATAGAGCCGCGCCACCCACCACTCGGCATCGCCATTGCCGCGGGCCGCGATGGCCGCCCAGGACGTGCCATCGGGAGTCCAATCATATTCGTAGATGTACATATCGGACGGAGTAACTTGCTTGACTTGATTCGTCTTTAAGTCAATCGTCGCCAGGCGTTCTTCATATACAGCTTTCGAAATCACTCCGGAAAGCGGCGTCATGGGCTCAAGCGGGCCGGCCATGCGAGGCATGTTTTCGACGAAGAGAATTGCCAGCGTAGATCCGTCGGGTGAAAACTGGGGCGATTGCACGAACCCCGTTAGATCAGCATGCTTGGTGAGTTGAGAGCCGTCGGCATTCACTGTCCAAAGCTGGGCTGCGGGCACCTCGCCGGGCAAATCGGCAATCACAGCAACCTGTTTGCTGTCGTGCGACCACACAGGCTCGCGCAAGGGAAACTTGCTTTCGAGAGAGACGGCGTGTGATTCGCCAGAGTCGATAGCCGCGATAGTCAATGTGCCATCAACGATGTAGGCGATGCGGGCTCCGTCGGGCGAGATCGCCACCTGGTCAATTTTTTTAGCGTGAGGAAGGGAATCGAGAACAGCGGCGGCGCGGGATGACGCGAATGCCAGTTGCGCGCAAAATATTGCGGCGATAAAAACGCCCAGTTTTTTCATGGGCGAGAGTATAACCGGAAATGTGTGGGGCGGACAGGAATGTCCGCCCCGCACGAACGTCATCTAGCCGTGCAGATCTTTCCGAACCAGCGCCGAATCGACGAAGAATCCTGCGCCGAGAGCCAGCGGAATAATGCCAAAACTGGCCGCGACCCACATATCGGGTTGGACGCGGGCGATTAACGCAAACGTCGCCATATATCCGATTGCGCCGGAAACCAACAAAATGCCGGAACGCCGCGAACGCGCGATTTCAGAAAGATCCGGTTCCATGGGAACGTTGATGCCGCGGGCCATCGCGGCCATGCGCTCTTCGCTGCGCAGCTTGCGGACGCGGTAGAAGGTATAGAAGCTTAGCGCAGACAGGGGAACCGAGAAAAACATGATCACCGCTGCCAATCCTGTGAAGTCCTCGAACATGGTGCCCTCCAGTGGGCGTTCGTTGCGCCCGTGATCAGAGGTACGGAGGGTCGGGAAGGAAAGTTCCGGGAATTTGCAAACGCAGATTCCTCAGCCCTAAAGGGCGTTCGGAATGACAAGGGATTAAAAGGAGATTCCTAGGCACATCCTCGCCACTGGCGCGGCTGCGGATGGCTCGGAATGACAAGAGGTAAGGTTTTGCTAGTCTCCTGCGATTTTGCCCCGAATCACGACCACGGATGCCGCTGGAATATTGAAATTTGTGTTCTTATCGGCCTTTTGCTGTGAGCGGGCGATCGGCCCGTCGGGGTCGGCATTGCCTTCGGAAGTGACGACCACAGGAAGCTCCGCTGCGTTTTCCGCGTGCTGCATAAAGCGGGTTTTCGCCGGATGCCAGGCATATTGTCCGCTGCCAAAAGTCGAAATCGCGACTTGTCCGCTGAACCATTTGGAGCTATCGCTGACATCGTCGTCGAAGGAGATTTTCACATTGTGTGCCACTTCCTGGTCGCGATTGACCAGCATCACCGACCATTGCCCGTCCGGCCGCTTCAATGCGTAAGCGGTGACCAGCGAATGTCCGGCGCCGTCTTCGATGTCGCTTTCCGTCGGGAACATCAGATGCTCGCCCTTGCCCGGCTGCACCCAGTCGAGATTAATCAGCTGCGACGTGAAGAATTGCCCGAGCTCCTGCTGAATCTGGTAATGCGCATCCACGGTAAAGAGTCCAAACGTTCCCGGCGAATCGTTGCAGCCATGCTCCATCTGTAGGGGCAAATAATGAAAGAAGTAAAGCGCATTGCCGCCTTCGTTCAAGAAAGACCCGACGTAATCGGCCAACCAAACCGCAGAAAATAAATCCATATAAGTCTCGCTGGTGGCGGAGGACAAGTTGCCCTCGGTAATGAAGATGGGAAGGTTTGACGGAAGGCCATCCTCACGCCACGCTTGCATGATGTGATGCATCAGTTCGGGCTCGTCATACAAACTGCCCCAGGGAATACGGCACGGATCGTAGGGATAATGCTCAAACGAAAAGAATGCAAGGTCGTTCATGCGGCCGTGAGCGCGAAGATAGTCGAGAAAACGTCCCAGCCATGATACTTTGCCGTTGGCGTCAGGCCAGACTTCGATGTCTTTGTTGACGCCCTGAAACGAGGGGCCGCCGAGTTTCAGATTCGGATCAACTTTGTGCAACGCGGCCGCCCATTGGATATATAACTCCGCATAATCTTCGGGCAGCATGTACTGTCCATCGGCTTCTTCTCCCATTTCCACGTATGAAATCGGATAACCACGTTTCTCGATGTAGGAAATTTCTGCGGCGGCATTTTCGGGCGTGTCGTAGAGCAGGGCGACGGGAATCATTGCGGGAAGTCCTCGCGTGACGCCGCTGGTGTAGAAGAAATCGAATCCGACTTGTGTTTGCTTCGTCGAGCCGATGTTCGAAGGCTCGTGCCACGGATCGACCGACGAGCAATAAGTAGTCGTTTGCTCCTGGTCGGGCGTGTGGCGCATCGCATCGTGGAATGCGCCATCTTGAGTGACGGTTCCGGCATAGATTTCGCCAATCGCGTAGCCCACACAATTGCGCGGATCGGAGGGCCCATCAGCGTCGCAAGTATTCGACGACGCGGTCATCAGAATCCGCAGATAGCGAACCGGCAGACCGCTGGGATTAAGAACTACTGTCGCAATTCCGCCTTTGCCGTCTTTCACGGTGCCTTGGGGAAATGTCTGCCAGACGCCATGTGTCTGCGCCCGGATGGGGTCCTCTCCGGTCCAGTATTGAATCACGTAATTGGTTGCGTAAGGCTCAGCCCATGCAATGCGGATAGCATTGAGCTGCTGCACCTGCGACAAATCAATCACGACCCATTGCGGATGAAGCGCATCACTCTCGCCGGTGAAGCGTTGCGTCAAATAAGGATTGCTCTTCCAAAAAGTGTTTGTATCGCCGTCAGTGATCCGCGAGTAGCCTGAGTTGTCGGTGCCGTCGTTGCGGGTAAAGCCGCGGCGGGGAAGAGCATAGCCATACGAATAGCGGATTGGCTCGCCCAAATCCGATGAGCCGGTGAAATATCCCTTGCCTGCGGGATCGCTCCACGTCCCAGTGGGATTCCAGTGCCAGGCCTCGACGGCAAGCTCGGTGTTCTGTCGATAAGTAATCGGCTGCCAGCCGGATTCCAAAGTACGGCCGAGATTTGGCTGAACTAAATCGATATCAAATGCCGCTGCTGGGATGCGGTCCACGCCTGCCCCTAAAGTCTGGTTCGGAACAAAATGGTTGGTCGCGTGTTTTGCGGTGATGTCCACAACCACACTCTGGCCGAATGCCAAGGCGCTGACGGCGACGGCGAAAAAGATTGTTGACCAAAATCGAGGCAAGGTTGTTCTCCCGGTTCGTTCTCTAAGCATAGATTGAGCAGGAAATCGCGGCTGCGCGATGCATGGTACGCCGCCGCCGTTGCGAGTTTACCTTTATTGAATCGTTTTAGTAAAGATGGAAAGCGGCAATGATGAAATCGGATCGCGAAGAAATGCAAGCGATGAGAATTTGCGATTGAGCCGGACGAGACAATTAAGTAATATCAATCCCTACTGTTCATAAAAGCCCGCATTCCAGCCGTCGCGTAAGATTAAGACAGGAGCAAGCATGAGAGGTTTTTGGGTTGGCGTAATTGTTGCCGTCGTTGGCATGTTTCTCGCGGTGTACGTCTATTTCGCGGCCGGCTTCGCGCCCGTGGCCACCAGTGCTCCCATGATGCCCCTTGAAAAGACATTCGCGCATATGGCGCTCGCATCGCACATCGATAAGGAAGCGCCGAAGAACGTCCCCATTCCTTTAAACGAAGCCAACTATCTCGCGGGCGCGCACGCCTATCTCGATAACTGCGCCGTTTGCCATGGCGCACCCGCAAGGCAACCCACCGCGATTGCGCGCGGGATGTTCCCGCGCCCGCCCAAGCTTATGGAAGGCACGGGCGTGACTGACGATCCCGCCGGCGAAACTTATTGGAAAGTGGCCAACGGTATCCGGTTGACCGGCATGCCGGGATTTAAAGACAGCTTATCGGAGACGCAGATGTGGCAGATTTCCGTCATGCTGGCGAATGCCGACAAGTTGCCGCCTTCGGCGATGGCGGTTTTGATGGGCCAAGGCGATGCTCCGCCGCCGGCGACGCCCGTGCCTACCACCGCGCCTACAGTGCCGGCACCAGCAGCGAAATAAACACCTCATATACGCATTGCGACGCTGATGCAACCGCCGAATATGGGTCAGCGCAGATTCCGGCCCGCGGAACAAATCTGATCCGCGTTATTTTTCTACCGTGAATACCACAAACCCGATCGGGCTGATGACCGGCGAATTGCTGCCTACCTGACTGTCCTGAACCGTGCTGACGTCGCCGTCCGCTGCATAGGCATAAATAATGTGTCTGCCCGTAGTCAGTTTCACAGGAACTTTTCCTTGCACCGACGAGGTGTTGGTTCCATTTTTTGGAGTGAGCGGTTCCGCCGTCCAAGTTGCCTGCCAGCCGTCGAGCGCCAAAAACACGTGGCGCGGGACCAGCCCGTTGGGATTCATGCTGAAGTTGCTTGTTGCCGTTATTTTGATGGTTGGTTGCGTGTTGTGAGTGCGGAACAGCGGCGTGGTTGCAATGGTTTGCGAATCAGGTACACCTTGGAGCGACAGGGCAATGGGAACTTCAAGAACACCGGTCACGTCACTGGTCGGAAACCATAGGGTGGTGTATGAGTTTCCCGCACCTGCGAGCACATGGCTGCCCAGGTCGAGCGACAGAATGCGAGCGGCGCTTTCATAGCCTGATCCGTCGATGGCGGAAACCGAACCGCTTCGTTCGTCAATCGCGGCGACGGGATTAGCTCCGCTTTCTGCGCCGGCATACACCGTGTCGGTCAGTGGATCTACAGCCAAGGTGACCGCGCCCGTGAGGGCAGGGTAGGTCGTTTCGGAAAAATCCATGATGAGCGCGTTGGTTTTTCCGTTGTATTCCTGGACGTGGGCAATCGCTCCGGAAGCGTTATAGCCGGCGTAGTAGTTTCCGCTATACGGATTCACCGCGACCGAGATTGCAACTTGCGGCAATTGAACATCGGAGGCGACTGTATTCGTTTGAGTATTGATGGCGATGAGGTCGTGAGTAGCTGAAGCCGAAATCGTGTACAACCGGCTGGCCGCGGGGTTGATAGCCGAACCAACTACCGTCCCCGGTACAGGGATCGTGGTTACGACCGTGCCGTTCGCGGGGTCAATCACATAAACGCTGTTCACATCGGCGAGATAAACCAGATTCCTTATTGGATCCATTTGGAGGGTTGCATTGCCGCCCGGTTGCACTGGAACTTTGTATTGCACGCTGTCGGTGGCGCTATCAAGGATGTAAACAGCGTTCCCTGCATAGTCCCAGGCAATCACCTGGTCGCTTGCGCTATCGATGGCAACGGCGCGGATGTCGGCGGTGGGAAGGCTGGCGACAACGGTGGCGACATTCGTGCTTCCGTTGATGGAGTAGAAAAATCCGGCTGTATCTCCGACATAGATCTTGTTAGTGGCCGCATTCACCGCGACGCACTCCGAATAAATACTCTCAATAGGAATGGTGGTTACGCCGGCGCTGTCATCCGATCCGCCCGTGTAACCCTTTCCGGCCGCCGATTCGCTAATGGCGTAAACGTTGTTGAACCGCACCGTATAAACGTTGCCCGTGGCAGGATTCACGTCCGTGTAGTTGTAGTCGATGTTGCCGTCGATATTGCCTTCATACGCCGCCACGGGAAGCACCGGGCTTACGTCGGCTGCGCTCACCGTGCCATCGCCGGTATTACTGACGAAGACGCGGCTGGTGAAAGGGTCAAACACCACTGCTGATGGATACTTTCCTGTTGGCAGGTCATGCAGGTAGATTGTGTCAATAGGATTCGTAAGGTTAATGATGTAAAATCCGTATCCTTCGTCCTGGAAGTTGTAGAGCGCGCCTACCTGGTTCGTACTCGGGTTCACCGCCATCGCCTCGCCGCCGAGTTCATTGGTGTAATACGCGTTGGCAAACTCGATCTCGCCGCTCTCATCCGCGAACCAGATCGCGCCGTATGCTGAATCCATGTAGAAGAAAAGTCCGCCGGGGTCGAACGATACGGCAATCGGATCATTGCTGTCGGCGCCATTTTGCGTGAAAACCGAATATCCGTTGGCCGCGTTTATCGTCACATAGGCATTCTGCGTGGGGCTCACCATGCCTGCGACATTGCTATTGGAATCCACAACAATCGAAGTCACGAACGTGGGAATGCCATTCACCGTGGTCAGCAACTGGTTCTTAGTGCCGTCAATTACTACCACCGATCCTGACGACCCTGTGCAGGCGACGAACAACGCATGTGTAGCCGTATTGACCGCCATCGCCGTCGGCTGTGTGCCCGTCGAAATGGTCGCGATAGCTTTGCCCGTGGTAGCGTTAAAAACTGCAATCTGGTCTGCGTTCTCATCGAGAACATAAAGCTGGTTGAGAATCGAATCCACGGTAAGGAACGCTGGCGCGCCTCCAACTTTCCAGGTGGCGGTCGTAGTCGGACTCAAGACCGTCAGTGTGCCCGAGCCACGGTTGGCGATGTACACAAGATTTGCGGCGGGATTCGAAGCAATCGAGGTCGGGTTGCTTCCGACCGGAACGACTTTCTTCACCACGAGAGCTTCGGTATCAATCACGGAGACGGTGTCATCGCCATCGTTCACTACGTATAAGAGATGGGCCGCAGGGTTCACGGCGAGCTGGGTAGGTTGCTTGCCTACGGTAATCGTTTTCAAAGGTGCGATAGCGGCATTTGCAGATACCGCGAACGCCAGGATGAAGATGAAAATGACGCGCAGGAAAAAAGTCTCACGCAAAACAGGAATGGACATACCGGTAACTGGCCCCAAAAGAGAGAAGTGTAATGCCCCAAACGACTCCATGAAGATACATGTCAAAATCCATGAAAGCAAACGGGAAGAAGGACTTAGGTAGAAAGTTTAAGGCTGGGGCTAGCTGGCCAGTTTGCGCAGAAATTCCTGCTCGGTCATGCGGTATTTAAAGGCTTTGCGGCCATCGATAAAGACCACGGGAACTTCGTCGGTAAATTGCCGGCGCAGTTGATCATCCGTATCCACATCGACTTCGCGCCAGGAAAATCCACCGCGGCGATGCACTTTGCCGATCGTCTCTTTCACGATTTCGCAGAGGTGACATCCTTTACGCGAATAAACGACGACTTCGCGGGGCTCCGACATGCGCACAGGCTAGCATGACCGATATGACCCTTCCAATAAGTATTTTTGCCGAGGCAAGGCTTCCCGCGTCGCCAAGGCCCAGCAGGCTGCGGTTTACAATCCAGGCATGCCTTCTCCCAGTTTGAAACCTCTACATGGCAAGACGGCCCTTATCACCGGCGCGGCCAAACGCCTGGGCAGGGCAAGCGCATTGGCGCTCGCTGAAGCCGGGGCGGATGTGGCCATTACTTACCGCAATTCGACGCGCGAGGCCCAAGGCACGGTAATTGACTTGAGCGGCCTTGGTGTTCGCGCCGTTGCCCTGCGCTGCGACATCACCGAGGAGAAAAGCGTCAAATCAGCCATCCAGGAAGTAAAGAGGGAATTGGGCGGTTTGGATATCCTCGTCAATAACGCCGCCAACTACGAGACCGCGAATTTCGAAGACATCACCCTCGCCCAATGGGATGCTATTTTTGCCTCGAATACCCGTGGGCCGTTCCTCGTCTCCCGCGAAGCCCTGCCGCTTTTGCGCAAACGAAAGGGAAAAATCATCAATATGGGATCGCTGGGCGGAATGCGGCCCTGGCCGACGCACGCGCATTACTGTTCATCCAAAGCAGCCGTGCACATGCTGACCAAAGTCATGGCAAAAGCTCTGGCTCCTGAAATTGCAGTAAACTGCGTCGCTCCTGGGATGATCGATGTAGGCGAAAAAGCTGCCGGGCCGTTCTTTAAGAAAATGGCTAAGCAAACCCCCATGCGACGCAACGGCATGGGGGAAGAAATCGCTGCCGCCGTGCTTTTCTTCGCCACCGCTCCCCATTTCATCACCGGGCAAATTCTCGCCGTGGATGGCGGCTTAGGGCTGTAATCGTACTTAAACTCTTTTCATTCCGAGCCATTCGTAACCGCGTAGCGGCGAGGATGACCGTAGGAATCTACTTTTTGAATTGATTCGTCTATTGCTTTTTCACATATTGCACGAAGCGCCATTTGTCGCTATAATAGGCGACAGAATGGTAAACGAACCATGGTAAACGAATTACATGCAGTCGCGCAGCAGTTGGGCGGAAAGAAAGCCCTGGGCCGCGCTTTTTCCAACGACGGCCAAATGCGCGAGGCCATTCGCGAAGGATTTCCCCCCGCCGTGGTCGAAGAGTTAATGCTCGCTTCCGGCCTGACGCTGAAAGAATTGGCCGGAGCACTCGATCTTTCTCCGCGCAGTCTGCAACGCCGCCGCCGCAGCGGGAGGCTCGCCCAATTCGAATCCGACCGCCTTTACCGCCTCGCCCGCCTCGTCGCGCTGGCCAACGAATATCTGGGCGACCGCGAGCGCGCCGTGCAATGGCTGAAGCATCCGAATCGCGCGTTAGGTGGCATTGCGCCTGTGGCGGCCATCGACACAGAGCTTGGCGCCCGCCAGGTGGAAAACATTCTCGGCCGTATCGCTTACGGCGGCATTAGTTGAGCGAGGGCATCACTCGAATCTACCGTGTGCTCCGCAAACCCTACGCCCAAAATCCATTCGACGGCGAGGGTGCGTACCGCTTCGGAGGCCGCTGGTCCAGCCCTGGCACACGCCTGAGCTACGCCTCCGAGCATCAATCGCTGGCCATGCTCGAATATTTCATTCATCTCGATAAAGACAATCCGCCGAATGATTTGGTGCTCGCGGTTGCGGAAATTTCTGAAGATGTATCGAGGAAAAGCCTCGACCCTCGCGACTTACCTTCGAACTGGCGGCAAGCCAGCGCGCCGCAGGAATTGGCGCGCTTTGGGGATGAATTCGCTGCGAAAGCTGAACACTGTCTTTTCTTTGTTCCCTCGGCGCTGGCTCCGCGCGAACACAATTGCCTTCTGAATCCGGCGCATCCTGATTTCAAGAGCATTGCGGTTCGTCCCCTCGAAGCACTCAACTATGATCCGCGGATGATCAGTAAATCGCGTGCGCATTGGAGACGCTGATGCGAATTTGTTTCTCGCTCTTTTTTCCTGTATCGTGTCCCATTCCTGTTTCATCTCATGGCATCGTGAAAAAATTCTTGTTCATATTGTTTTTCCTCTGCGCGGGTGCGAATTTTCTGGCCGCGCAGCAGCCTGAAAACGGCCCCGAAGCCGATGGCCATGACATTGCCATTTGGACCGGCGGCGGCCATTCCGTGCCCGGTGGGCGCGGCGACACGGGTGCATGGAACGCTGGCTTGCGCTACGGATGGATCATCACCAACCCACATGGCCCCGGCTTTCTCAAGGGTCGATTTGAGTACGCCCTCGACGCGATCCCAATGTTCCTGATTTTTCAGCCCGCGAATACGGCCTATGGCGCCGGCTTCAATCCCGTGAACTTGAACTGGACTCTTGCCACTCGTGGCTCCTTTGCTCCTTATGCTGAGCTCAGTGGCGGCGTTCTATTCACCAATCACGATGTTCCCACCGGAACAAATTCCGTAAACTTCATGCCGTCCATCGCCGTCGGTACGCACATCCTTGGCGAGAAATATCATTGGAGCGTCGAAGTGCGCTATCTGCATATTTCGAACGCTGGTTTAAGTGTGCCGAATCCTGGCATTAATACTGTGCAAGTACGGCTCGGCATCGGGCGCTTCTCCAAGCGATAAAAATTAACAAAAATTCTTTTCGCGCCGGGCAGAGATTCTTATATATTTATGTGAGCCACGGCGGGGTTCGATGGCGGGAGCAGCTCTGCTTACCGTAGACCCCGATAGCCGGGGCTCTTTCCTGAAAGCGGGCTCCGGACTTCAAACCATGGAGCTTACCTAGATGAAAAAGTCTGATCTTCTGCATACAACCGTCAACCACTACGACATCAAAGCCGTGAACGTTGTCCCCATGATCGAAATGATGGAAACGACTGCATTCCAGGCCCGCAACCTCGCCCGCGCCGCACAAATCGTGGATGAAATGGTTGGCGACAAGGACTGTGGCATTATCCTTACCCTCGCCGGCAGCCTGATTTCTGCCGGGCAGAAGGGAATTATTCTCGACCTCATGCGCTCGAACATGGTGGATGCGATTGTCTCCACCGGCGCTAACATCGTCGACCAGGATTTCTTTGAGGCACTCGGCTTTCGCCACTACCTCGGCTCGCCGTTCGCCTCTGATAATCAACTGCGCGAGCTGCACATTGACCGCATTTACGACACTTTTATTGACGAAGACGAACTTCGCATCTGCGACGACAAGATGCGCCTGATTGCCGAGTCGCTTGAGCCGCGACCTTATTCCAGCCGGGAGTTTATTCACGAGATGGGTAAATATCTCGACCAGAACTATGCAAAAGCCGACAGTATTGTGCTCGAAGCTTACCGCCGCAACATTCCCATTTTCGTGCCTGCATTTTCCGATTGTTCGGCGGGATTTGGACTCGTCTTCCACCAGGTCTCTCGCCAACAGGAAGGCAAGCCTTACGTTTCGATCGATTCCGCAGCGGACTTCCGCGAACTGACGCAGATCAAAGTTGAAAGCGGCGTGACCGGTCTGCTCATGCTCGGCGGCGGCGTGCCCAAGAATTTCGTACAGGATATCGTCGTCTCGGCAGAGTTCCTCGGTTACGAAGCGGACATGCACAAATATGCGGTTCAGCTCACTGTCGCTGACGAACGCGACGGCGCGCTCTCCGGCTCGACCCTGCGTGAAGCAAATTCCTGGGGCAAAGTGGATTTGGCCAAAGAGCAGATGGTGTTTGGCGAAATCACCGTTACTTTGCCGCTGATCGCCGGGTACGCCTACCACAAAGGGACTTGGAAGAACCGCAAAGCTCGCAACTTCGCAAAGCTATTCTCGAAGCCTTCGACTCTCAAGGCCGAGGGATACGCAGAGCTGGCCGTGAAGTAAACCCGGATTATGTAAGGGCAGGTCACTTACCTGCCCCTACGCAAATTCTTTCCTTTCAGTTGTTAGTCCTTAAACCGCGCGCATCGTCTCAACTACGGCGTGTCGTATAATATGGCGTCTCTGTTGGGCGCACCTGTTCAATAAACAACAAAAGTTCCGATAGGCCAAAATGGCGCACGAAGCAATCCTGAACCTTTCGCAAGCGTTTGGGTTAGAACAAACAAGCAGGCAAGGCAAGAATCAGGCGCTGACAGAGTTCGCCGTCGCCATCGCCACGCATTTGGCTCGTTGCCTCATTCTGTGCGGGCTGGTTGTGATGGCATACGCCCAGCAGCCTTCGAATACAAATCCTTCGAGTTCATCAGAAAAGTCAATCACCACGCAAGCCATTTCTCCGGCGACCCAGAGTGTCCCCGCTGCCGGCGCCCGAGTTGTACTCAAGGTCGGAGGCGCGCAGGTCACTGAAGAAGAATTCGAGTCCCGGATCAGCGGCATTGAGCCGCACGGTGGTGACCCGGACAAAGACGGCGCGACCGAGGGTTCCGCCGGGAAGGATCGCCAACGCCTCGGTGACGACTATGCTTCCGTACTCATGCTTTCGCAACAGGCCCTCGCCGATGGCCTTGAGTCCTCGCCCGAGGTTAGCCGGAAGTTAGCCATCGCCCGCATGCAGGTCCTTTCGGATGCCGAATTCGCCAGCCTCATGCGTCAGGCCGAGCCCACCTCCGAAGAAATCAGCCAATATTACTCCGCCCACCTGTCGGACTACGACCAGGTGCGAATTCGCAGGCTCTTCATTTGGAAGATGCGAGCCAAATCACCCGACAAATCGGAGAAGGATGGGCCCGCCCTGAGTTCTGAGGCTGCGCATGTTCGCGCCGATGAGATCCGTCGTGAGTGCGCATCTCCAGGCAGCGAGAAAATAGTGGCTGCAAATCTAATCAAGTCCGGCGATGGCATGCTTGATGCCGACCCTCTCATCTTTACGCGGGGCCAACTTTCGCCGGCCATGGAGAAAGTTGCGTTCGCGCTCAAGGAAGGCGAATGGGCTGAGGTTGAAGATACTCCCGCCCGCTTGCTTGTGATTCAGTTGGTTAAGCATGAGCGTCAAACACTCGGGCAGGTGTCCCCGCATATCAAGAAAGAGCTGCAAGAGCAGAAGATGCAAACCTTGTTGGACCATTTGAAAGGGAAGACCGGTATCTGGATGGACGAACAATATTTTGGCGCTGCGTCAAAACCCGCTCCAGACGCGCAGCGGCGTGCTTCTGATCCACAATCTGAGCTTCAAAAATCAGCAAAAAAGGCGGAAAGTAACAATGACGAACAACAGAAGTAGATTCTTCTGTAATCTTGCGTTCCCAGTTCTGTTGCTGGCAGCGTGTGTGCTCCAACCCGCAGCAGCTCGCGCCCAAGAGACTTCGCTTGGCGTGGACTGTTCAAAGATCAACGCTCCAGCACTCCTGATGCAGGATAACATGCGCGCCGGATTAATGCTGATTCAGTGCGGAATCGTACGAGGTGGCCAGCCAGCAGCCGGCGGAGCGGAACAAAAACAGGTGGCTCCCCCCAACATCGCCAACCTTCTGGTAAGCAACGGGTCGGATTGTTCCAGTTCGAGCGACATGTGCGGCAGCGAAAGCATGGTCGCGGCCAGCACGGCCGACAAAGGTCAAACCGTTGTCGTGAACTACAACTCGAACTACGACAACGGTTCGGACTATTCCGGCGCGTCCTATTCGACTGACGGCGGGGCGACCTTTACTGAGATTCAACCTTCCCCCTTTGCCAGCGGCCATGGCACCAACTATGGCGATCCGCTCGTCGTTTTTAACTCCAAAATGGGCGAATTCTTTGCGGGTGACCTGGTATCGGGCGCGGATTGTGGTGGTCAGGGCATAGGCTTGTGGACATCTACCGACGGAAAAACCTGGAAGACCGGGGCCTGCGCTCACAACGGTGAGTTTGACGATCGCCCATCGATGTGGGCAGACAATGAACCAAGTAGCGCCACCTACGGTCGTATGTTCGTGTCATGGAATGACTTCAACACAACCTGCGGGGACGGCGGATGTCTTTTTGTGACCCACTCCGACGACGGCAAAACCTGGAGCACTCCGGTAGAGGTGCAAAATAACAGCACGTTCCTGCGCAACGTGCAGGTTACCGGATCGCCACGGGGCGCCACATTGCTAGGTGCGCAAAGCACTGTATTCATCGCCAGCATGGATGAGGGTGGCGGACAAAACGCCACGCGCCAAAACTTGATGTTCAGCTCGACCGACGGTGGCAACACGTGGACGCAAACGATCATGGGGCCGCGCTACAACCCAGTCGGGGATACATCATGCGGATACTTTTACCAGGTCAATCCCATCATCCGGCATATGGGCTGGGGTGAGCCGGCAGTTGGTCCCGACGGCGTGGTTCACTATGACTACGCTGGGGCGGGGACGAACGGCGACCACGGCGACATCTTTTATCAGCGTTCGACCGACAACGGCATGACTTGGTCCAAGGCGATCAAGCTCAACACCGACGCGGACGCACAGTTCAAAACCCAGTGGATGCCGTCGCTTTCGGCTACTTCCGATGGCAACGTAACCGCCTCCTGGTATGACCGTCGTAAGGCTACAAGCGCATGCAACAATGTTGGAGATCCAGGCTGCAACTATGAACGCGTCGGCCGGCAATCCATAACCAACGGCACTTCCTGGGGCCCGGAGGGCGCTATCAGTCCGGTAATCACGCAGCCCGCCCAGGACGACCCCAACGTGGTCTCCTGCTATGCGGGTGACTACGACTACAACGTTGCGCTCAATGCTGCCGACACTGGCACCAAAACCGGTACGGCCTACGTTACGTGGACCGACGGCCGCAAGAAAGTGGGCGGTGTAAGCGTTGAGAACCTGGAGTTTGCCAGCGGTGCCGAAGGCATAGGCCAGGCGCATTAGCCGAGGTTAGTTGGGGCAGGCGGGTCTGAGTTCGAGGAACGATGGCCAAGTTGCCCACAAAGTTGTGTGGGGCGGACGTTCATGTCCGCCCTTTTTTTTCACAATCTCGCTGTTAGCGACGAGGATGCCACCGGATATCTGCGAACTCAGCAATGTTAAGCTGACTGTGCAAGGATCGACGCGATGCGATTCATAAAGCTGGTGACGTTGTTTACCCTGCTGATGTTCGCGGCCAACTGCTTCGTGTTTAACTCGATTCGCACCGTGGGCTACGGTAAAACTATCGACAAATTGAAGCCGTCCTTCGGCTCTGCAGATTCACTCGTACTCGGCCTGTTCTCCGCGGGTAGCCTTGTGTCGATTCCCGTGACAGGCCTAGTGGGAGTGGTCGCCATTGCTTCAGCGAAGCGTTTAGGGCGGCCGGCAATTATTCTAGGTATTTTGATTTGCGTCTTGACTGCCGGCAGTTATTCGCTCTGGAAAAAATACGGAGGTATGCCCGCGCCGGGGAAGGAAGGACCGCAGCCTGTAACGCGCCAAGCTCATTGATGGTGCGTGCGATCAAAATGCCCGTGTCATTCCGACCGAACCGGAGCGTTAGCGACCAAAGATGCCGGAGTGCCAGCGACGGCTAGTGCAGGAACCTGTTGTTCCCGAATGCGATTTGCCCATCCTTAAGCTCACCCGCTATTCTTTTCTCTTATGTCAACTCTCGTCGAATGTGTTCCGAACTTCTCCGAAGGCCGCGATAAAGCCAAAGTCGATGCCATCGTTGCCGCCATGAAAGTGGATGGCGTTTATCTCCTCGACCGCGAAATGGATAGCGACCACAACCGCTGCGTCATCACCCTGGTCGGCGAGCGCGCGGCCATTCAGGAAGCTGCCATTCGCGGCGTCGGCAAAGCCAGCGAATTGATTGACTTGACCACGCATCAAGGCGCGCACCCGCGCATGGGCGCGGCCGATGTCATCCCATTTATTCCGATTGATGGTGTAACGATCGAAGACTGCGTGGCCATGGCCAAGCATGTTGGGGCCGAGATATGGAAGCGCTTTCAGATTCCGGTGTATCTCTATGAAGCGGCAGCCACTTCGCCAGAGCGCCAGAACCTGGAAAACATTCGCCGGGGACAATTCGAAGGCATTCGCGCGGATATCGCGACCAATCCCGCGAGGAAGCCTGATTTCGGTGAGCTCCGAGTTCATCCAACCGCCGGAGCAACCGTGGTCGGCGCGCGCAAAGCGCTGGTTGCCTACAACGTGTTCTTGAATACCCCTGATGTGGATATCGCAAAAAAGATCGCCAAGGCCGTGCGTTTCTCAACCGGCGGATTGCGCTTCGTCAAAGGCGCCGGATTTCTAGTCCGTGGACAAGCCCAAGTTTCGATGAACTTGACCGATTTCGAGCAAACGCCGGTGCATCGCGTCTTCGAATTTGTGAAGCGCGAAGCGGCGCGCTATGGCGTTACGCCCACATCCACAGAAATTGTCGGTTTGATTCCGAAAAAAGCGTTGGAATCAGCAGCGGAGTGGTTTCTTCAGGTCGAAAACTTCGATTCGTCGTTGATTCTGGAAAACCGCTTGAGCGCAGTGATGTCCGGCAAAGCGGCCGTTGGCGGTTTAAGAGCCGGAGTCGAGCCTTTCATCGAGCAACTCGCCGCACCCACGGCCACTCCCGGCGGAGGCAGCGCCGCAGCCGCCAGTGGCGCAATGGCGGCGGGACTTGCCGCAATGGTTACTTCGATGTCGCGAGGCAAGAAAGCTTACCTGCAATATGAAAACGACCTCAGCGCAGCCATCGCGCGCCTCACCCCAGTGCGCGAAGAATTGAAAGCTGCTATCGACGCCGATGCCGAATCTTACAACGCTGTGATGAAAGCCTATAAGGACGCCAAGACTGCGGCGAACGGCGACGCCATTATTGACGCGGCGCTGAAACAAGCAACCCGCGTTCCGCTAAGCGTCGCCCAGAAATCAAAGGAAGTCATGGATCTCGCGAAGAAACTTGGCCCCATCACCAATCCCAATATGAAGTCAGACCTGACGACCTCTATCGCCCTGGCACAAGCCGCCATTCAAGGCGCGCTGGCGAATGTTGAAATCAACCTGGAAGGCATCAAAGACGCAAGCTTCGCCGCAGAAACCCGCAAGATCGCCGCGACTTTACGTTCCTAGCCTACGGACTCCATCCGCAACTTCTGCTTACCGGACGGGTTCCTATTAGCACTTTGGTTTCAACATCTTTACCGTTGTTTGACATAGAATTGTCGTGTCCCCGACAGCATGTAGACAGAGTCGCGCATCGAAGTGGATATCGATTCATCGGCTCGTGCAATTTTAGAAAATGAGGCAAAGTATGACGCAATTTATGAATAAGCTTTTCGCCGTGATTCTGACCTTGACCGTGGCCAGCGCGCCGCTGCTGGCCTCGCCCATGGTTTCCGCCGCCCACACCGTGATACCCGGCGGCGTGCAGCAGATTATTTCGGTGGACTATCGCACTTTAAAAGACTCCGACACGGCTATGGCGCTCAAGGCGCAGGTGCTACCCGATAATCTGAAGGAATTTGAAAGCGCGCTGCGCGGCATTGGCATCAACCCGGACAAAGACCTCGAGGGGCTGACCTTTGCCGCCTTCCGTACCGAAAGGCAGGGGCTGAAGATGATTGGTGTGGCTTCCGGCTCCTTCTCGGCTAAAACCGTGCTTAAGAAAATGACGGCCCAGAAAGTGAAGCCGATGAAGTATCACGATTCCAATATCTACCCCATGTCTGGCGGCATGGACATGACCTTCCTCGACGACAGCACGCTGCTCTTCGGCGACAACAGCGCTTTGCAGGCTGCCCTCAACGCCCGCGATGGCTATTCGACCACCATGGATTCGAACGAACAGCTCGCTGACATGATTGGCTCAGTGGAGGCTGGAACGGTGTGGAGCGTGCTTGATCAGCAGGGTACGCAGAACATGCTGCTCTCCGCCATGGGCGATGCCGGCAAGCTCGCGGATTTCGATACCGTGAAAAAGCATGTGCTCGGCTCGCGCTATCAGATGAACTTCGACAGCGGCGTGAAGTTCGACATGGACGTGGTGACCGCCGATTCCGTGACCGCAGGTACGCTTTCCTCGCTGGTGAAGGCCGGCGTGCTTTACAAGAAAATGACGGCCACGCCGACGGAGAAGATTGCTCTCGAGAATATGACGGTCAATTCCGACGGCTCCGATCTGCAAATGCACTTCAAGGCCGATGACAAGGAATTTCAGAACCTGATGCACTCGCAGTTGTTCGCGGCAGTATCGAAGTAGAAACCCAGTGTAGTGGTCAGAAGAAAAACCCTTTACCACCAAGGACGCGAAGGCGCACGAAGGAAGATCAAAAGAACTCCTTGGTGTGACTTTGCGCCCCTGGTGGTTCTTGATCTTGCGTCTGCGGCGAACCGCGCCCGTGGTCAGCCGTACGTAAGTTGTTGAGTGTTCGTGCAAGTTGTTGATTATTCGCCTAGGCACATTCCGTCAGCAACGAGTGCAAGAGGCGTTCCACCCCAGGCACGTTCTGATCGCCGCCTGAATGCCCATTCTTTCGCGCGCCAGATGCCCTAATTTCGACGACGATTGCGCGGAACCAGTCCATGGCTTATCCGGAGCTCATTCGCGTGCTGGCGGCCTTGGAACGCGATTCTGGGCACCTTCCAAAAATGGAATAATCGATGTACTTCTGTGTATGTACAAATGAATCTCGTAAGTGATTGAGAATACGTACAGGCCTAGTCCGGGACTACGCCTTGGCGGTGCGTTTTGCTTTTGCCCAGCCCGGCTTTGTCGTCTGGCGGGATCGGCCTAAAGCCAGCGCATCTTCGGGAACGTCGTCGGTGATGCAGGAACCGGCAGCGACGTAGGCGCCCTTTTCAATCTTCACCGGTGCGACCAGCGTGGAATCGCTTCCGACAAAGACGTTATCGCCAATGATGGTTTTGTGTTTGTTCGCGCCATCGTAGTTGCAGGTGATGGTCCCGGCGCCGATGTTAACGCCGGAGCCAATCTCGGCGTCGCCGAGGTAAGTGAGATGGTTCGCCTTCGAGCCTTTGCCCAGCTTGATCTTCTTGGTTTCCACGAAGTTGCCGACGTGAGCGTTCTCGCCAATTTCGCTGCCGGGGCGTAAATGCGAATAAGGCCCGATGAGCGCGCCGTCAGCCACGGTCGCCTCATCGAGAATGCTGCCATAGCGGACCATCACGCGATCACCCACTTGCGAATTGCGAATCACCGAATAGGACCGGATGCGGCAATCTCCGCCGATTTTCGTATGACCCAGAAGCTGAACGAATGGTTCGATCACCGTGTCGGCGGCAACTTGCACGTCGTTGTCTATCACGCAGGTTTCGGGATAGAAAATCGTCACGCCCTCGTTCATCAGCCGCCGGCAAGTGGCCATGCGCATAAAACGATCGAGTTCAACGAGTTCGGCGCGGGTGTTGCTGCCAAGAACTTCTTGGGGATCGTCAGCTTTGATGGCGACCACGCGCCTTTTCAATTTACCGAAAAGCGCGGCCATGTCGGTGAGGTAATACTCGCGATGGGCGTTGTCGTTGCTGAGCTTGTCGATGTTTCCGTAAAGCGCCTTGCTGTCGAAGGTGTAAATGCTGGAGTTAATTTCGCGAATTTTTTCTTGTGACACACCCAGGGCTTTTTGTTCGACGATGGCTTTGACTTCGGGGCTTTTGGGAGACTTTCTGACGATGCGTCCGTACCCAAAGGGGTTTTCAACCTCGGCGGTCAAAATCGTCATCGCGGCTTTTTGTTGGCGATGGAAATCGTCCATCTTCTGGATGGTCGCAGGCGTGATGAAAGGCGCGTCGCCGGAGAGAACAATAATCTGGTCGTAATTTTGTAATTCTTTGCGGGCGACCATCAGCGCGTGGCCCGTGCCGCGCTGGGGTTCCTGCTCGATAAAGCCAACGCCTGTATGGTCAAGAGCCTCGCGGACTTTTTCGGCTTCATGGCCAATGATGACGTAAATGTCTTTTTTTGCGACAACCCGCGCGGCCGCCGCAATAACGTGGGCCAACTGCGGCTTGCCGCCGACTTCATGCAGCACTTTGGGCAGTTTTGATTTGAGGCGCGTGCCTTTGCCTGCAGCCATGATGGCGACGGCCGTGCGCGAAGCGTTGCTGATAGGTTTTGCCATGACCTTCAACTATAAAGTATTTTGTTATGCCAAGATTACACCGATGATTTGCCCGGCTCACCACGTTATGGGAGACTACGCACTGCCCCATTCAGGTTACACGAGGAAATAATATGACAAACGGTTTTCGGAAACGCCTGACGCGGACGCTCGCTGCCGCGGTCATCTTGACATCGGCAGCGACGGCGCAGAACTCGTCCAATCCTGTCATGAGCGTGGTGGTGGACGAGACCCAAGCGCCGCGCCGGATTGCCTTTGTGCACGAGGAAATCCAAGTGAAGCCGGGCGCTCTTTCATTGGCTTATCCCAAGTGGATTCCCGGCGAACATGGGCCAACGGGGCCGATTCAGGAGTTCGCCATGCTCCGGATTCATGCCGGAGACACGATTCTGGCGTGGACGCGGGATCCGGAGGAGATTTTTACAATCCACGTCGACGTCCCTGCCAAGGTCGAGAAAATTTCGGTTGATTTTAACGCTCTGCTGGTCAACACGATTTCTGATCAGCAGATGTTGGTCGCGTGGAATACGGTTTTGCTTTATCCGCTCGGGATTGACAAGCGTGAGTTGATGATCGCGCCTTCGCTGGTTGTACCGCCGAATTGGAAGCAAGGCAGTTCACTGCAAGTGACAAGTCAGACCGGTGACCGCGTAAATTTTGCTCCGACGTCGCTGGAAAGGTTGATTGATTCGCCGGTGCTGGCGAGTGAATACTTCCGATCGGTAAAGCTGACGTCAGTATGGCCCGCGCAATTGGAGATCACGGGCGACAGCCAGGCCGCGGTGGATAAAGCTGACGACGCGCACGCTTTTACGCTATTTGGCAAGTTGATTGATCAGGACCGCGCGATGTTCGGCTACCGGCATTGGCAAACGTTGCATTTGCTCATCTCGCAAAGCGAAGCGATGCCCTTTGATGGGCTGGAACACGAGGACTCGCCATGGGATGCTGTCGGCGACGCCGGATTGTCAAAGAAAGACGTGTTGGAGAAGTTCGGCTGGCCGCTGCTGGCGCACGAACAATCTCATTCATGGGATGGCAAGTACCGGCGTCCGGCAGAACTCTACTCGAAGCCTGATTATCAAGGGCCGGAGCGGACGTCATTGCTCTGGGTGTATGAAGGCTTGAACGAGTACATCGGGATGCTGCTTGCGACTCGCGCCGGCTTCAACGACGCCGAATACATGCAGGACTATCTGGCGCAAACTGCCGCGAATTTCGCCGCTGAGCCGGCTCGCGCAGCCACTCCGCTGGTGGATACGGCGACGGAGGACTGGGTGTTGCGGACGACAGACCCCGGCTGGTACTCGCTGCGCCGGGGACAGGATTACTACGATGAAGGCGCACTGATATGGTTGCGCGCCGACGCGATTATTCGCGAGCAGACGAAAGATCAGAAATCGCTGGACGATTTTCTACGAAGCTTTTTGGGGCAGCATGACACTCCGCCGATCGTCGTGGGCTACACCCGTGAAGATGTTGAAGCAGCGCTCGACGCGGTCTGTCCCTACGACTGGCACAGTTTCTTCGAGACGCGAATCTATCAGGTGAACAGCAAGCCGCCGACAGACGGACTCGAGGCAGCGGGCTGGCGGATGGTGTATAACTCGACGCCCAATCATGATCCCTTTTATTCCGAATTGCTGGGGGGTGGCCTTTACAACGCCTGGTACTCGATTGGCTTGTACACGAAGAAGGGTGGCGGCATCGGCGATGTCTTGCAGGGCTCGCCGGCATATACCGCCGGCCTTGGCCCGCACATGACAATTCTTGCTGTAAATGGGCGTGTCTATTCTTCGGATGTGTTCGATGAGGCGATTGCGCATCCCCGCAACGGGAAAATATCTTTAATCGTCAAAAATTTTGACTCAGTGGAAACCCACGAAATTCAATATAGCGGCGGGATACGATACCCGCATTTGGAGCGAATTCCGGGCAGCCATGACTATTTGAGTGAAATTTTGGCGCCACGGGAATACAAAGAGCACTGAGAAGCGTGCCGTTGAATAGGCCCGTTCGGATGTTGAGGTAGGGTAACGCCAGTAACCTTGCCCGGCGGGTGCGCGTCCCAACATAATCGATAACAGTTTAAAGAGTTCTTCTGATAGGGAGAGCAGGCAATGCTTATCCGACGAATCGCCGTGGCCGGTTTCTTATTTGCTTCGCTGTACTTGGGAGCCCAAGTCGACGACAAAGCAGCCACAATCGTACTGCCGAACCCCGAATTGATTCATTGCCGTTCAATGAATTGCTTCCAGCTATGGAAACAGGATGATACGAGTGATGGCCGTGCGGTCTATCCGGCCCAAGTTCTAACTGACCTCGTAGATGGCGAAGTAGTCGGGCTGACTGCCGTTTTTGATAAGTCAGTATCCGCTCATGCCATCCAGGGTGCCATTGACGCGATCCATGGCGATAAGAAGATAGTGCAGGGTCCGAAGATGCTCGTATGGCGGGCGGAAGCCGAACAATTGGCCGTCTCGTTGACGGATGAAGATGACGGAACAACACAGCTGACTTATCTTGAGTTCGCTACGCATGGATCTCTTATACCCTCTGCCCATATCTTTTCTGCACCGAAAGATTGCGGCAAATAGGATTTCTAGGCCGACTGCGAAGGCATAGTCATATTCGCTACGCTCAGGATGACAATGCAAAAAGGAGTAACCCCGTGGAGACAGCCTCCTTTGCCGCTAATTGCTTCTCCCAATTACACTAATATGCAGACAACGTGAAAATCGCTCTCGGACAAATCAACCCCACGGTTGGGGATTTCAGCGGCAACGCAGCCAAGCTCATTCATTTTTCCAAAAAGGCGCAGGCGGCCGGCGCGGGGCTCATCCTGTTTCCTGAGCTTTCGATCTGCGGCTATCCGCCACGCGATCTAGTGGAGCGGGCGTCGTTCGTGCGCCACAATCAGGAAACGGCGGAGCAGATTGCCGCGGAAACGAGCGGCATTTCGGTGATTTGCGGGCTGGTGACGCCGGCGCACGCTGATACCGGAAAGTCGGTGATGAACTCCGCTGCATTGTTGCAAGAGGGCAAAATCGCTTTCCTGCAATCGAAGATGCTGCTGCCGACGTATGACGTGTTTGATGAGGCACGCAACTTCGCTCCGGCAAAAAGCCAGCAGCTTTTTTCGTTCTGCGGCAAGCAGATGGCGCTGACCATTTGCGAGGACTACTGGAACGACAAGAATTTCTGGGAGAAGCGGCTGTACACGGTCGATCCGGTTGAGGCTTTAATCGGAGCTGGTGGCAATTTTCTGCTGAATATTTCCGCTTCGCCATTCTGGTATGGCAAGCGCCAACTGCGGCATGACATGATGGCTGCCATTGCGCGGCGGCACAAGGTGCCATTCGCGATGGTGAATCAGGTGGGCGGCAACGACAGCCTGGTTTTTGATGGGTCGAGCCTGGTGGTTGGCGCCGACGGCAACATCATTGCGCAGGGAAAATCGTTTGAAGAAGATATTGTTTACTTCGATTCGAAGACGCTGACGGGAGAGATTCATCCGCAGGATGTGGGGCCGGCACACAGCGAAGAAGCCAGCGTTTATGCGGCATTGGTTCTGGGAACGCGCGATTACGTTCGCAAGTGCGGCTTCCGGCAGGTGATTGTCGGACTGAGCGGGGGCATCGATTCGGCGTTGACGGCGGCCATTGCGGCGGATGCGGTCGGGCCGGAGAATGTGATCGGGGTCGCCATGCCCGGGCCTTATTCTTCGCCGGGGTCCATTGAAGACGCTCGCGTGCTGGCAGAGAACCTAAAGATCCGGTTTGAGATTTTGCCGATTACTGAGATATTCATCGCCTACCGCTATGTTTTAAAGCCGGCGTTCAACGGCTTGCCGGAGGATGCCACGGAAGAGAACCTGCAATCGCGGGCGCGCGGCATGCTGCTGATGGCGCTGTCAAATAAATTTGGCGGAATCGTGTTGAGCACAGGTAACAAAAGCGAAATGGCCGTCGGCTATTGCACGCTCTACGGCGACATGGCGGGTGGGCTGGCGGTGATTTCCGACGTTTCGAAGACAATGGTTTACCGGTTGAGCCAATACGTCAATTCACGACAGCCGGTAATTCCACAATCGACGATGGAGAAGCCGCCGTCGGCGGAATTGCGGCCCAATCAGCTCGACAGCGATTCGCTTCCGCCCTACGAAGTGCTCGATGCTATTCTTGAGGACTACGTGGAAGATTTGCATCCCGCGGAGCAGATTGCGGCTGAGCGCGGCTTCGACCTTGCACTGGTGCGGCGGGTGGTGCGCATGGTGGAACGGAGTGAATACAAGCGTCAGCAGGCCGCACCAGGGTTGAAAGTTTCTGCGAAGGCATTTGGCTACGGACGCCGTTTTCCCATCGCCGCAAAGCCAGAGCTGTAGCCAATTTCATTTTTGCTGCCGATTCAGCATTTCGAGAGGAACTCATGCAACGCTGGGCCAAAGTTCTGCCAATAGTACTCATAGCGATTTCAACGCTCTCCCCCGCGCAACGCAAAGCCGCGCCAAGCACGAAAGCGTCCGCCACCTCGGAGAGCGCGCCGGTTGCCGAGCCCAATCTGCCTTCGGAAGATACGGTGAATTCGTTTTTGCACGACATGTTCGGGTATGACCCGGCATTGTCGTACAAAGTGGCTTCAATCAAGCCGTCATCGTCTGGTTTGGCCGAAGTGACGGTGGTTTTGAGCAGCGCGCAGGGACAGGCGGCCAACAAACTATATATCACCCCCGATGGCAAGCATGCGCTGGTGGGCGAGGTGATACCGTTCGGGACGCATCCGTTCGCCGCCGACAATAAGAAACTCCAGGAGTCGGCAAAGGGCCCGTCGCGTGGTCCAGCCGATGCCCCGGTGACGCTGGTGGAATTCAGCGACTTACAGTGCCCGCATTGCAAAGAAGCCCAGCCCAAGCTGGACAAGTTCATGGCTACGGCGAAGAACGTCCGGCTGGTGTATGAGGCTTATCCACTACCGATGCACGACTGGGCAGCAAAAGCTGCGGCGTATGGGGACTGCGTGGCACGCGCGTCGAATGATGCGTTCTGGAAGTTCGTTGAGGGCACGTTTGACGCTCAAAGCGACATCACTGCGGCGAACGCCGACGAAAAGCTGACGGCCATTGCGACTGCGTCAGGCGTGAAGGGTGAAGACATCGCGGCATGCGCCGCGAAACCGGAGACGGCGGCGCGAGTGGAGGCCTCGGTGGCCTTGGGAACCGCCCTGGGCGTAAATTCCACGCCTACGGTGTACATAAACGGCCGTCAGGTCACCAGCTTTACGTCATTGCCCGACGATGTTTTGCAGAAGCTGGTGGATTTCGCGGCGAGCACTGCGGGCAAGTAGCCCATGCGCAAATCGTTTTCTATTGCGCCATCCAGATTTCGTTGCTGGCTTTGCGAGTTGGATCTCTGACCACGTGCGGCGTGATGACGATGAGCAACTCGTCGTCCTGCGTCGTTTTATTGTTGTCCACCATGGCCTTGTTGAGCAAAGGCACGGCGCCGAGGCCGGGAATGCCATTCATGCTCAACTGTTCGCTATGACTTACGGCGCCCGCCAACACGGCGGGCTCGCCATCTTTCAGCACTATGCTGCCCTTATATTCGCGATTCGAAATGACGGGAACTCCGTTGACGGATTGCGTCCCAATGGTGCGCAGTGCAAGTTCGACCGCGAGGCCGACGTTTGAATCGGAGTAGATCGATGGTTTCGCTTTTAGATTCAGGCCGATGTCCTCGTAGGTAAATGAAGGGAAGGGCGTGCCGAGGGCGCCGGCACCGAGGGCGCTGCTGGCCTGCGAACCCAGTAGTTGAGATATCGCGGGATTGCTGAAAGACGTGGAAAAACTAGCGGTGAGAATGGGATAGCGTTCGCCGATTTTAAACACGGCGTCGGAGTTGTCGCCGGCGCGGAGAATGGCGTGCTGCAGGGACTTCACGGAGCTCTCATTGAGCGACAGGGCCGCCGTGAGATGATCGAGGCTGATTCCGGAAAACGTAAGGCCCCCGCCAAATGTGGCCAGCGGCTGGCTGAATATCCCTTGACCGCTCTGCAATTGGGCTAAGAGCGCCGAGAGGCCGCCCGCGCCGACCGCAGACAACCCGCCGGATGAGAGTTGATTGATCAGCGACTGGATGCTTTGCCCGCCCAGGCCGGCGAGTGCGACGGCGGGAATGTTGTAGAGATTAAAGTTGTTGGGAATGTGCATTCCGATTTCGCGGACCAGCGAGTGCGAAACCTGGTAGACCTCAATATCGAGCATCACCTGGGGACGTGCCTCGTCCAGTTCCTGGATGTATTGCGTGGCGGCATCCAGAACGGCTTGCGGCGCACGCAGGACGATCGCGCCTTCCTGTTGGCCCTGGGACAAAAAGCGCACATCGAAAACGTTTCGCAGGGAGTTGTTGATATCGTTGAGGGCAGTAGGCGCGAAGCTTCCGGGGAAATAGAAAGTCCGCATAGCCATGCGGTCGAATTGGCGGTGATTGTCGGTCGTGTCGGCGGCGACGATGACTTGCCTGGATTCGACCGGACTCCAGAATGCCTTTGTGGCGTTGCCCGCGGCCGTCATAGCAGTCGAGAAGTTAGAGCTACCGAGGTCGAACCATACGTGGCGGGAAACGACGCTGTCATCGATGATGGCCGTAACGCCATAAGCGGATGCCACTTGCATTAACAGGGCGCGGCTGTCTCCGCGAAAATGGAATTCATGCAGGGCGGGATCGGGGGTGACTTCGATTTCGGGGCTGTCTGCGATGACTTCAGCGGGCGGTGGGGCCGCCGGTTGTCCGCTGGGCAAATCGGCGCTGAGCAAATCATTCAGCCGCTGCCGGGCAAAGTCGTTTTGCGGGTCCAGATGAAGCGCGCTACGAAAGTCGGCTTGGGCTTCTATGAGCTGTCGGTTGAGTAGGGCCTGATTGCCTTGTTGCAGATAACGATAGACGACGCGTTGCTGCGTGGCGGCCACGGCGGTGGCATAGGTGACGTTGCGCGGGGAAAAATGTGCCGCCTCGGTAAATTGGGCCAAAGCCTCTTCATCGTTTTGCTGTCGAAGCAGGTGAAGGCCTTGCTTGAAGGCTTTTTCGGCGTTTTTCACGTCTTTTTTTGAGGGATTACAACTGGCCTCCCCCGGCGTGCCCGGTGGGCACGGGGCGAGCACCTGAGGTTGGTCCGCACAAAACGCTGCGCCCACAGTGAAAACGGTGGCTAGCAGAGCGGCCGCGAGCTTCGATCGTAGCGAATTTAGAGGCGCCCAACCCATTGGTTGAATTGTAGAACGTTCGTGCATTACAAAACAGGTCCGCACTCATCCTAGAACGTAGCAAGCCGGGAACATTGCGGCAATTTGGGGACCGAACAGGAATTCCTGAGCGCAGGCGGAAGGCTTTCGGGCTCTCCGGCACGAAAGTCGTAGCCTAAGTTTCTGCGGCGGGATGCACATTGACCCTTGGTAAGTTGGAAACTTGGCATGGTTTGGCGTATAACATAAGGTTCCGTTGTCACGCGCTGACTCCCCCGTGCGGCAATCACGAACCTGACAATTCACGAACTTATATTTCAGCGAGGATTCATGTCCAGCACAAGTACGTCCAGCCCGACCTTAGCGCCAAAGGGACTCGAAGGCGTCGTCGCTACGACGTCGAAGATTTGTTACATCGACGGCGATGCCGGGGTTTTAGCCTATCGCGGTATAGATATTCACGAACTGGCGGACCATTCGAATTTTGAAGAGACTTGCTACCTGTTGTGGTTTGGGCGGTTGCCGAAAGCGGCTGAGTTGAATGATCTGCGAGGGCGGCTGGCCGCAGAACGCAAAATTGATCCGGCGATCATCTCGCTTTTGAAAAATGCGCCTAAAGAAGCTGTTCCCATGGATGTGTTGCGGACCGCGGTTTCTGCGCTTTCGTTTTACGATCCTGAAGACAAGAAGAACGATCACGAAGCGAACGTCAATAAGGCGATCCGCCTGACGTCACAGATTGCGATGATTGTGGCGGCGTATGACCGGATTCGTAAGGGGAAGAATGTGGTCGAGCCGGACAAGGCCCTTTCTCATGCGGCGAATTTCCTACTTCTGTTGAGCGGTGAAAAGCCTTCCAAGACGGCGGAACGCGCTCTTGACATCGCGCTGATTCTTCATGCGGATCATGAACTCAATGCTTCAACTTTTGCTGCCCGCGTGACCGCGGCGACCTTGTCAGATATGCATTCGGCGGTAACTTCGGCAATTGGCGCGCTCAAGGGGCCTTTGCATGGCGGCGCAAACGAAGCGGTATTTCACATTTTGGAAGCGATCAACAAGGCCGGCGCCGACCCCGTGGACTACATAAAAAATATGCTGGCGCAAAAGAAAAAAGTGCCGGGATTTGGCCATCGCGTTTATCACACGGAAGATCCGCGGGCGACGCACCTGCGCAAGATGTCAAAGGATCTCTGCTACTCCAGCGGTCAAAACAAGTGGTATGACATGTCGCATGCGATTGAGGAGTTCATCAAAGGTGACAAGAAGCTCAACGCCAACGTGGATTTCTACTCGGCTTCGACCTATCACACGCTGGGAATTGATGTTGACTTGTTCACGCCGATTTTTGCGGTTTCGCGCATCAGCGGATGGGCCGCGCACGTGATTGAGCAACTCGACGACAATCGACTGATTCGTCCGCGGGCGGATTACATCGGGCCGGCATATCCGAGTCCATACGTGCCCATGAATCAGCGATAGGACTTGTCAGAAGAAATGAAAAAGCCCGACGAGTTGCGATTGACCGTCGGGCTTTGTGCTGATTGCGTCCATTCCGCCAAAGTTACTTCCGATCGTGGTTCGGTCTTTTATCGGTGCGAGCTTTCGTTGACCGATAAGCGTTTTCCCAAATACCCGCGATTACCGGTCTTCACGTGCGCTGGTTACGATCGTCGTTCGCCCGACCCTCAAGTTTAAGCGGCTTTTCGCAGCACCAGCGCCGAGTTCTTGGATCCGAAGGCGATGCAGTTGCACACAGCATACTCGATGTCTTTCTTGCGTCCGGCTGCGGGAACGTAATCGAGATCGCATTCGGGGTCCGGTGAATCCAGATTCAATGTTGGAGCAATTTGCCCGCGATGCATGGCGACGATGGTTGCCGCAACACCCGCCGCACCGCACGCGCCCTGCGGATGGCCAATTTGAGACTTTAACGCCGACATCGGCGTCTTGTAGGCATGTTGACCCAGGACAAGTTTCAAGGCGCGGGTTTCGATGCGGTCGTTTAATTGTGTCGAAGTCCCATGAAGATTGACGTAGTCAACCTGCTCGGGAGCGATGCCGGCATCTTGGATCGCAAGCCCAATGGCCCGCGCTGGCTCTTCGCCGCATTCCTGCAAGCGCACCCGATGGAAGGCTTCACAAGTTGAGCCGTAGCCGGCGACCTCAGCAAGGATTTTCGCACCACGTGCGCGGGCGTGTTCCATTTCTTCGAGCACAAACATCCATGCTCCTTCAGCGAGCACGAAGCCGTCGCGATTGACGGAAAACGGCCGCGACCCGCGCTCGGGTTCCTGGTTCCAGGAGTCGGTCATGATTTTCATCAGGACGAAGCCCTTCATAATGCCGAGCGCAATGGGTGCATCGGCGCCCCCGCTGAGAACCATATCGAGCCGGCCCGATTGAATTTGCCGCATGGAATAGGCGAAAGCGTCCGTAGAAGACGTGCATCCTGTCGTTACGACGTGGCTCGACCCGCGGAGGCCGAAGCGAACATTTAATTCGCTCGAAATCGATCCCATAACGCCCGTAGGTACGCAGAACAGGCTCATCTTCGAATATTGTTGATGGAAAAAGAGCCGGTACTGTTCTTCGGTGAATTCCTGTGAGCCTCCGCCTGAGCCGATGATTACGCCGAAGCGCCGCCGTTCTTCGAGGGGCAGGGAAGCGATGTCAATCCCTGATGCCTTTATCGCTTCGGTCGCGGCCGCAATGGCCAGCGGCAATACGCGGGAAACGTGTTTGCGATCGCGTTTTTCGACCCAGGCGAGTTCGTCGAAATCGCGAACTTCACCGGCAATTTGAACTGGAATTTCAGAAGCATCAAAGGTGGCGATGCGGCGGACGCCACTTTTGCCAGCCAGGATGGCCTCAGCAAATGCGTCATTTCCAATACCATTCGGGCTGACCACACCCATTCCCGTAATTGCTACGCGCTTTCGCAAGTTTGCCTCCGGCACATTAGTCCCCACCTGCAACAAGTGTAATCCATGCTACTGCCTTATAATCATTGATTCCACGATATCGAGAGGACTCTTTGGCCTACGACGACCTGCGAGATTGGATTGCCGCGCTGGAACGCGCCGGTGAACTGAAACGAATCACGACAGAAGTTGATCCAATTCTGGAATTGGCGGAGATTGCAGACCGCGTTTCAAAAGGGAAAGACGCAAAGGGCAATCCCGGCGGTCCCGCACTGTTGTTTCAGAACGTCAAAGGCTATCCCGGTTCGCAAGTTTTGATCAATCAATTCGGCTCCGCGAAAAGAATGAAGCTGGCGCTCGAAGTCGACGAGCTTTCTGAAATAGCCGACCGCATTCGCATGTTCATGGATGTGAAGTCTCCGCAAGGCTTCCTCGACAAAGTCAAAATGTTGCCCATGCTGGCGGAGATGGGAAAGTTTTTTCCAAAAACACTTTCGAGCGGGCCATGCAAAGAAGTGATCAAGAAAGACAAATTCTCGGTGCTTGATTTTCCGGTTTTGCAATGCTGGCCGGGGGATGCAGGAAGGTTTATCACGCTGCCTTGCGTAGTCACGCGCGATCCGAAGACAGGAAAGCGCAACGTCGGCATGTACCGTATTCAGATTTATGACGAAAAGACGACAGGCATGCACTGGCAGCGGCAGAAAGTTGCGGCAGAGCATTACCGGGAGAGAATGCGCGCAGCAGTTCAGACATCGGGTGCCCCGTCCTTGTCGCGTTCTGTGCGACAGGGTGGGGCCGTTGATCTCATGGCCCGCACGGGAGGCGGTTCGGTTTTAATCGAAAACGCCCAGCCTTCGGGACGCATGGAAGTCGCCGTGGCTATCGGCACAGATCCAGCACTGACATTTTCCGCCATCGTTCCTGCGCCACCCGACATCGAGGAATACATGATTGCCGGATTTCTACGGCAGAAGCCAGTTGAACTGGTGAAGTGCGAAACGGTGGACCTCGAAGTTCCCGCGAACTCTGAAATTGTTCTTGAGGGCTATGTCAATCTCGACGAACTGCGCACGGAGGGCCCGTTTGGCGATCACACGGGGTTTTATTCGCTGAGCGATCTTTACCCCGTATTCCACGTGACCTGCGTTACGCATCGCAAGAATCCTATTTATGCAACGACCATCGTCGGCAAACCGCCGATGGAAGATGCCTACATGGGCAAAGCGGTCGAGCGCATTTTTCTGCCGCTAATGAAGCTGACCATCCCCGAAATTGTGGATGTGAATCTTCCCGTCGAAGGCGTCTTTCACAATCTAATGATCGTGTCCATCAAGAAGTCTTACGCCGGGCAGGCGCGCAAAGTAATGAATGCTGTCTGGTCGCTGGGGCAGGCGATGTTCACCAAGTGCATTATCGTCGTGGACGAAGACGTTGACGTCCAGAACATCGCGGATGTCACGCTGAAGACGCTGAACAACATCGACCCCGAGCGCGATATTCAGTTCACACTTGGCCCGATTGATTCACTCGACCACGCCTCACGTCTGCCGAACTACGGATCGAAGATGGGCATTGACGCCACCCGCAAATGGCCCGCTGAAGGATTTACTCGCCCCTGGCCCGAAGAAATTGTGATGGATGAAAAGACGAAGGCGCTGGTAGATGCAAAGTGGAAAGCGCTGGCGAAAGAATTAGGAATTGAATAAATCCAGCCGAGCTTTGCTCGTAGGGGCAGATGAGGACATCTGCCCCGCGAGGATTTTTACTAGTCGTAATACTCCAACCCCAGGTGCGTGATCAGCTCTTCCCCGCGCAAATATCGTAACGTGTTTTTCAGCTTCATCAACTGAATGAACAGATCGTGCTCGGGATAGAGGCCCGGCGCGGTCATGGGCGATTTGAAGTAGAAGCTGAGCCACTCCTGAATGCCGATGCCTTTCAATTCACTGCTGCGCGCAGCCAAGTCCATGAAGAGAACCAGGTCGAGCACGATGGGTGCGGCAAGGATCGAGTCGCGGCAGAGGAAATCAACTTTAATCTGCATGGGATAACCGAGCCATCCGAAGATGTCGATGTTGTCCCAACCTTCTTTGTTATCACCGCGTGGCGGGTAATAGTTAATGCGAACTTTGTGAGTGAAATTGCCGTAGAGGTCGGGATAGAGGTCCGGCTGCAAGATGTGCTCAAGAACCGAAAGTTTCGATTCTTCCTTGGTTTTGAACGACCCCGGATCTTCCAGAACTTCACCGTCGCGGTTGCCAAGAATGTTGGTTGAAAACCATCCGTTCAAGCCGATCATGCGGGCTTTGAATCCGGGTGCAAGGATGGTCTTAATCAGCGTCTGCCCCGTCTTGAAATCTTTTCCGCTGATGGGCGCATTATTCTCGCGTGAAAGCTCGCGCATGGCGGGAAGATCGACGGTCAGGTTCGGTGCACCATTCGCAAAAGGCACGCCTTCTTTCAAAGATGCGTAGGCATAAATCATCGAAGGCGCGATGTTGGCATCGTTCTTGGTCAGCGCTTTTTCTAATGCTTTTACAGACTGATGGGCAGCCGTCGGTTCAATGTAGCTTTCGGTGGATCCGCACCACATGGTGACAAGCCGCGACGCACCGGAACTCTTACGAAACTCGCGGATGTCGTCGCGGACTTGTTCGGCAAGATCCATCTTCGTCTTGCCTTTTTTCACATTCGGGCCGTCGATCAGCTTCACGTAATTGCGATCAAACACAGCCTTGCGTGGTTTGATCTTGCTCAGGAAGGGCTTTACTTTGTCGAGCAATTCTTTTTCGAGAACGCCCGCTTTCGAAGCGGCGGAGTACATGTCGTCTTCGAAGATGTCCCAGCCGGTGAAGACGAGATCGTCGAGACCTGCGAGAGGAACGAATTCTTTGATCTTGGGCGAACGTGCATCGGTACGTTTTCCGAGCCGGATGGTGCCCATTTGCGTGAGGGAACCGATGGGCTTGGCAAAACCTTTGCGCACGGCTTCCACGCCGGCAACGAACGTCGTTGCCACCGCGCCCATTCCGGGGATCATGATGCCAAGCTTGCCCTTGGCTGGCTTAATTTCGCTTGCTGATGGGGAGACTTCCACTTTTGCGTGCTTCTTTTCTTGGTTTTGGCGCTTCGCCATAGTCAGGCTAATTCCTCTCCCGAGGGGATAGATGAGAATGATGAGAACTTTATGTTGTCAGGCAAACAAATATGGTCTCGTATTGCGCATGTATTTGCAACCGCGTGGGGGCGAACGAGCGTGAAAAGAATGTAATGGTAGATTTTGCGCATCCAGTGGGGAATAGTTCAAATACACAAAGACCGCAGGAATGGATCGCGCACGCCTGCGGTCGAGAAATCTAGGCAGCTTCTTTAGTGGCCAATGCTGGTGCCGGACGGCGCGAACTTACTGTCGCATCCATAATCTTCATCTGCTTCCAGTCATAAGGAAGCTCTTTGCCGCAATCGAGGCAAACGACATAAGTCCCGGTCTGCGCGGCGGCCTTGCTGCGACTCGCGCCACGGCGAGTGGTAATGGGGAAACTGTAGCGTGAGTGCCAACACCCGAATACCGCGTCAAATAATTTTGCAATCATCTTCCACCTCCACATGCTTTCCAGTACCGCAATTACATGAACCCGCTTATTGAGAATTAGATTCGGTTTCTGGCGAAAAGGTTCGTGAAAACGGCAAACGCTTGAGAAGACTGGAGATGACAGAAACGCTATGGAGTGCCGTAGAGCTGGCGGTAAACGTAAGCGTTGCGCACGATGGCTTCAACATATTCCCGCGTCTCGGTGAAGGGAATGGATTCGACAAACTCAGGCACGTCGCGATATTTGGGCTGGGAGAGCCAATCTTCCACCCGATCGGTGCCGGCATTGTAGGCAGCAAGCGCATATTCGACCGAGCCGAATTTATCAATCATGCTCTTGAAGTAGCGGGTGCCAATCTGCAGGTTGGTGCCCGGAGAAAACAATTCGTTGGCGGAAAAGTGCCGCAGCTTTTCTTCGCGCGCCACGGTACGCCCGACGCGGGGCAGGAGTTGCATCAATCCGACTGCGTCTTTTTTCGAAACGGCATTGGGATTGAATTCGGACTCCTGGCGGATCAGCGATGCGACGAGATAGGGATCGAGTCCGTTGCTGTCTGAGAAGCGCTTGAGGTCAAGCCAGTAGGCTTTCGGAAAGAGCGCTTCCCAATAAGACCGGGGAAGCGCCGGAATATCTACCGCAAAGTAATTGGGCTGGGCGCGCTTCAGGGTTTGAATGGCGAGGTCATAACGTCCGGCATCGCGGTACATGCGGGCAATTTCTGCGGGCGGCCAGTTGCCGGGCTCTTCCTGTCCAGCTGCCTTAAGTTCCCGCACGGCGAAATCAAGGAGGGCGCCATTCTCCAGCAATTGAGCTTTTTGCACCCGCAGGTTGTCAGCAGGCGGAGACCCCGCGCTTTCCGGAGCATATTTCAACGGAGGAATACGATCCAGCAATGTGACCTGCGTGGCAGGCGGTTCCGCTGGCATTTGTGCGATCCTCTGGCGGGCCAATTCTCCGTAGTAGTAATTGCGATAACGCGCCGAAGTCTTCAGATAATACGCACGAGCCAGGCCGGTATCGTGGTCCTCCTCGGCCAAGCGTCCCCGCCAATAGAGCGCCGCAGGAATTTCAGAGGAGTCCGGGTAGAGCGCGATCTGATCTTCAAATCCTTTCTTTGCCTCCGCATTCCTGCCCATCCGCAAGCTCAGCCACGCAACCTTCCAATGCGCATAAGCGGCGCGGTCGGCGTTTGGAAA
>Ga0181537_10000142_pt1 | contig 63889 bp, 54 predicted proteins | sample PEATcosm2014_Bin_39_FD_119765 | JGI IMG/M metagenome (GOLD analysis project Ga0181537, IMG submission 119765) | Peatland microbial communities from MTU Mesocosm Facility, Houghton, MI, USA - PEATcosm2014_Bin23_10_metaG | ecosystem: Environmental > Terrestrial > Soil > Wetlands > Peat | place...
CCGGTCTGCTGCCGTCGATCGCGACAAGAATTCGTTTGAACATGATCATCTCCTTTGAAGATTGCGCCCGGCGTGGACCGATGGCGCGCTTGGTTTCATTTCACGTGATATCGACGCGCAAGGCGTTGACGTTCCTCAAAGTGCCTGGGAATTGTTTGACGCCGCGTGCGCGCCCCAACCTCAAATGCCTTTTGTCACCCCGTCCAGGCCTCGTAGATCGGTGATCTCGATGCTGCGGAAGTTCAACTGGATGAGCCCGTTTTTTTGAAAGAGCGACAAAGCCCGGCTGACAGTTTCCAGCTTGAGCCCGAGATAACTGCCGATCTCTTCCCGCGTCATGCGCAAGCGGAATTTGGTGTGCGAATATCCGCGTGCCGCGAATCTTTGGGAAAGGCCCAGGAGAAACTTGGCCACCCGGGGTTCGGCGCGCATTCTTCCCAGCATGGCAACGATGACCTGCTCCTGCACGATCTCCAGGCTCATGATCTTGTGAAGTTGATGCTGGATGCCCGGCGAGCGTGCCGCAAGACCTTGGATGTTTGCGTAAGGGATGACGCAGGCCTCGCCATCGTCGAGGGCGACGACATTGCGCTCATATCGATCGCTGGCGATTCCGTCCAGGCCGACCACGTCTCCGGCCATCGGGAAGCCGACCACCTGGCTCTGTCCGTCGGGTGTGTCGACGTAGCTCTTGAAGAAACCCGAACGGAATGAATACAGGGACTTGAACGCATCGCCTGCGTAATACAGGTGCTCGCCGCGGAAGACGCGCCGGCGCGTGTGCACGATGGAGTCGATTCCCTCATCCGAATTCTGGGGTTCGTTGCCTCCAAAGCAGATCGCCCGTGCCGGGCAGAGCGAACAGGAGGTCGCCCGGCGTACCGCAGGCTCGCTTGCGCGATGCAGTTCGTAAACCGGACGTAGCGCAGGGGCCTTCACTTCGAGATTTGCGCCATTCAGCATGTCCTTGTCCTCATCCATGGGTTCGCGGGGTCGGTTACGCATGCTCGACGATGATTGCGTTCAGGGGATCGAAATTTCCGGACTTGTCCAGAAAGTGATGGGCCCCCGCACTCTTGCAAGCCGTGCGCATTTGTTCGGTGAAGTAATTGGTCAGGACCACGAACACGGTCTTCGGCGCCGCCTGCGCGGTCGCGCGCAAGACGTCGATCCCGGTGCCGTCCGGCAGCTTGTAGTCCAGGATCACGTAGTCGGGCTGCAGACTGCGAATTCCCTCGATTGCGGCGGCAACGCAATCGGCCTCGCCGAGAACGCGCACGGTCGCCGACTCGCCAAGCAATTCGCGCAGGCGCTCCCGGATGGCGACGGAATCGTCGACGAGGTATATGGTGGTTGCCTTGTGCGTCGTCATGAAGAGACTATCGGCCGACGGCTTTCTTGCCGCCATCGGCGCCGGCCGAATGCGCCTGTCGGCGCCGGCTGATTACAAGTCTCGGACGATTCCCCGCCGCAGGGGTAGGACGAGTCTTACACGCCGCACCGCGTACTGCGCAGCCTCAGACCAGTTTGGAAAAGCGGCGCAGCTCCTTGCCGGCTTGCAAGTGATGGTCGAACACCATGGCGATGGCACGTATGAGGAACCAGCCGGCGGTCGTGACCTGGACGCCTCGCTCGCCCAGATCGACGAGTCCCGAGTCAGCCAGCTTGCGCAACTCCTCGAGCTCACGAGGAAAGGCCCGTGCCATGGCGATACCGTAGCGATCCTGGATGCGATCGAAGTCGAGCCGTCCCTGGCACATCAAACTCATGATGACGTCGCGGCGCAGTTCGTCGTCCTTGTTCAGGTAATAGCCGCGCGACACGGGCAGCAGCCTCTTCTCCAGGCATTCGTAGTAGTCGGGCAGCGCCTTGGCGTTCTGGTAGTACGCCGGGCCGACGCGGCCGATCGCGGAAACCCCCAAGCCGATCAGATCGCAGTCGGGTTGCGTGCTGTAGCCCTGGAAATTGCGGTGCAGCCTGCCTTCCCGCTTTGCCACCGCAAGGGAATCCTCGGGAAGTGCGAAGTGGTCCATGCCGATATAGGTGTAGCCACGCGCGAGCAGACCGGCGATTGCCTCCCCCAGCATGGCAACGCGTTGCGCCGATGATGGCAGGTCCTCCTCGCCGATGCGCCGCTGCGCCTTGAAGCGCTCCGGCAAGTGGGCGTAGGCATACAGCGCGATGCGATCGGGACGCAACTCGCCAATCTGCCGTACGGTGCACGCGAAACTCGCGGCCGTTTGCCTGGGCAAGCCATAGATGAGGTCGGCATTGATGGAGACAAACCCGAGCGTGCGCGCGACCTGCATCAGATCGCGGACACTCTCAAAGGACTGCTCGCGATGGACGGCCTTTTGCACTTCGGGATCGAAGTCCTGCACGCCGAAGCTGACCCGGTTGAATCCCAGGCGGCGCAGATGTCCGAGACGCGCCGGTGTGACGGTCCTCGGGTCCACCTCGATCGATACTTCGGATCCGGCTTGCAGGCGAAACACCGCGCCAAGGGACGCCATCAGTTGCTCGAGTTCGCAATCCGAGAGAAACGTCGGGGAGCCGCCGCCGAAATGCAATTGCGACAAGGCGCGCCCCTTGCCGAGCGATCCGGCCACCAGCATCAATTCGGATTCCAGTGCCTGCAAGTAACGCACCGCGCGCTCATGGTGCTTCGTGACGACCTTATTGCAGGCGCAGTAGTAGAAAAGCTGTTCGCAGAACGGGATGTGCACGTACAGCGATAACGGCGCTGCACCGCCTTTGTTGCGCAGCCGATGCAGCAGGCAGGCCACGTCCGCCGGCCGCACGCTTTCGTCGAAGCGATCCGCCGTCGGGTACGAGGTGTAGCGAGGACCAGGCGCGTCGAACTTGCGCAGGAAATCCTCGGTGAGCAGCGTGCACACTTCAGCGCTCGAGATGTGGGCGGACATGCACGATTGTTGCCCGCGCGCAGGGAGCCGGATTTGATGTCCGTCAAAGGGGCACCCGGAAAAGTGCCTTCCGGCCCGCCGCTTATCGCGGATCAGCCGTGTCCGTGAGCTGGTGCTCGATGGCGTAGCGGTAGAGCCCGCTCGAATTGGCGACTCCGAGCTTTTGCATCATGCGCGCTTTGTGCGTGCTGATCGTCTTGACGGATAGATTGAGTCCATCGGCAATTTCGGAGACCGATTTTCCCGAGACCAGCAACTGCAATACCTGGAATTCCCGGTCGGAAAGCGATTTGTGGGGCGGCCCATCCGACTGCGGCATGGCGTCGAGCGCAAGGTGTTCGGCAACCTCCGCGGTGATGTATGCGCCTCCGGCCGCGATTTTTCGCAGCGCCACCGCGAGGTCGCGCGACGCGCTTTCCTTCGTGAGGTAGCCTGACGCGCCGGCCCGGATCGCACGGACGGCATACTGATGCTCCTGGTGCATGCTCAGCACCAGGACGCGCAATCTTGGCCGCTCGCCGCGAATCTGGCGAATCAGGTCGATTCCGCTGCGTCCCGGCATGGAAACGTCGAGTAGCAGGACGTCGAATTCCACGTCCCGCACTCGTTGCATCGCTTCAGAGGCATCGTTTGCCTCGCCGACCACTTCGAAGTCGCCGGCGGCAGTGAGTAGCTGGCGCAGCCCTTCGCGAACGATCGTATGGTCGTCGGCAATAACGATGCGGATCAAGCCGGCCTCACGCGATTTCCGGCTTGTCCCGGCGTTGCCGCCGTGGTGTCGGGTTCCCGCGCATTCGAGTCGAACGCACGCTTGATGCGGATTTCCACTTCGGTTCCTTTGCCGGGGGCGCTGACGATCCGGGTTTCGCCGCCAAGCATGTACGCGCGCTCGCGCACGCCAAGAAGTCCGAACGATTGCCGCTTGCGCGGACTGGCAGTGGAAAACCCGATGCCGTTGTCGCGCACCATCAATGACAGCAAGTCGCTTTCCTCCGAAATGACGATCTCCACGCGCGACGCCTGGGCATGCTTGGCCACATTCGTGAGGGATTCCTGCACGATGCGAAACAATGCCGTCGCATGTTGGGGCGGAAGTGCCAGATCCGGATTTCCGACCGCCAGTTCGCAATCGATGCTCGTGCGCCTTTGGAATTCCTGGGTCAAGGCTTCGATGGCAGGGATGAGACCGAGGTCGTCGAGAGCGAGCGGGCGCAGGTCGGCCGCGATCCTGCGCATCGCGGCGATCGTACCGTCGATCTGCGTTTCCATCCGGTCCAGGCGCCGGTCCAGATTGACGTCTCCTGGTGCAGCCCCGGTGCGGATGATCTTGATATCCATCTTCAATGCCGACATCGCCTGCGCCAGCTCGTCATGCAATTCGCGCGCGATCCGGCTTTGTTCCTGTTCCCGGGCCGAACTCGATGCACTGGCCAATTCCCGCAATTCTTCCTGGGAATGCGCAAGATCCTCGAGCGACCGCATGCGTTCCGAGACATCGCGCAGGATGACGGTATAGAACTTTGCATCGCCCTCCGTGAGCTGCGAAATCGCCGCGTCAATGGGAAATTCCTGTCCGTTGCTTCGCAAACCCGTCACCACGCGCGATCCCGCCATGCGGCGCGAGCTGACGCCCGTCGCACCGAATTCGCTCACGTGCTGCGCATGCGACATGCGGAAGCGGTCGGGTATGAACCAGGAGAGCGATCCGCCCACCGCCCGGTCCTGCGGGCAACCGAACATTTTTTCCGCGGCGGCATTGAACAGCACGATCCTTTGGTGATCATCGACGGTGATGATTGCATCCATCGCCGAATCGAGAATGCCGCGTAGCCGCTCCTGGCTGCGCTGGATCATCATTTCCGAATGCGACCGCACCTCGGTTAGCGTGGCTCGATTGGCACGCCCGACAACGTGCTGCCGAACGAGGAAAAGAATCACGGCCGCCGTGCCGAGCACGAGCACCGAAGCCACGGGCGTCGGGTCCGCCGTGCGGCCGGCGCCGAGGACCCAGGCAAGCAGGCCAAGGAGAACCGCAACGGCGATGGTCGACGCCACCGCGAATCCCAACGATCGCGGCGTGCTTACCATGCTGTCCCGAGTCGAGGATTCGACCGCATGAGAAAACCATTCCGGCCCCATCGCCGGATGCGGACTCAGAGTTCCCTACTGTAGCAGGGCCAAAGTGTGCCTCGCGATGACTTCGTCCTCATCGGTCGGAACAATCCAGGCGTCGACCCGGCTGTCCTGCGTTGAGATGCGCCGGGCATTCTTGACGTTTGCGTCGGCGTCCACGCGCACACCCAACCATGCGAGGGCCCCGCAGATCCGCCGGCGAATCGGCGCGGCATGCTCGCCGATGCCGCCCGTGAACACGAGCGCGTCCAGGCCTCCCAAGGGTGCCGCGAGTGCCCCGATCGACGTGACGACGCGAAGGCAAAAAAGGTCGATCGCTTCGCGTGCGCTTGCCGTGTCGCTGGCCAGCAGAGTCTGCATGTCCCCGCTCATGTCCGAAACGCCCCGCAGGCCGCATTGCTCGTAGAGCAGGTGCTCGAGTTGCTCGAGCCCGTAGCCGCGCTCCCGCATGAGGTACAACAGGATCCCGGCATCGAGCGAACCAGGGCGGGTACCCATGACGAGTCCATCGAGTGCGCTGAAGCCCATGGTCGTGTCGACACTGCGCCCGGCGCTCATCGCACACAGGCTTGCGCCGCTGCCCAGGTGCGCGACGATCGTTCGGCCGCCCGCCGCACGCGCATCGATGCTGCGCAGCCGCCGGGCGACATATTCATAGGAGAGACCGTGGAAGCCGTAGCGCATGACGCCGAGCCGCGTCAGTTCGCGGGGGATCGCGTACAGGCGCGCGAGACGCGGGATCGTGCTGTGGAATGCCGTATCGAAACAGGCGACGTGCGGCAACTGAGGATGCAGGCGATGAAGCGCCTTGATCGGCGCCAGATTGTGCGGCAAATGCAGCGGCATGAAGGAAATGAAACTCTCCAGGTCCCGCAGCACCTCCTGGTCGATCCGTACCGGGGCGACGTAGGACGCGCCACCGAACACGACACGATGTCCCGTCCCCGCCAGGCCATCCGGCCCGACGTGCCGCTCGATCCATTCGATCAACCGGTATAGATACTCTTCGTGCCCTCGGCTCGCCGATTTTGGCCAGACATGTTCCGTACGGCGGTTCGTGGCGACTTCGCACGTCCAGATCTTGGAGGCCTCGGGCAAGCCCTCGATCGCGCCGAAGGCGGTGCGCCGCGGCTCGTCGTGGTGATCCGCGTCGTAAAGCGCAAACTTGATGCTGGACGATCCGGCGTTGAATACGGCAACGCCTCGGCTCATCGCGTCTCGACCTTTTCGCCGGATTGCCCTTTTGCGCCGGCGACGTGTTCCTGTTTGTGCACGAGCATCGCCATGACGGCACAGGAAGCCAAACGCGCCTTGATGCTGTCGGCGCGGCTTGTCAGCACGATGGGCACGCGCGCCCCGACAACGATTCCCGCCGAATCGGCATCGGCAAGGTACTCGAGCTGCTTGGCGAGCATGTTGCCCGTTTCCATGTCGGGAACGACCAGAACGTCCGCCTGTCCTGCCACCGGCGAGACAAGATGCTTGATCTTCGCAGCGGGCAGGCTTACGGCGTTGTCGAATGCCAAGGGTCCGTCCACGACGCCACCCCGGATCTGGCCGCGTTCGGCCATCTTGCACAAGGCCGCCGCCTCGACGGTCGATGAGATGCGCGGCGTGACGGTTTCGACCGCCGACAAAATGGCCACTTTCGGGTGTCTGACCCCGAGCACTTGCGCGAGATCGATCGCGTTTTGCACGATGTCGACTTTTTCCTCGAGCGAAGGGTAGATGTTGATCGCCGAATCGGTGATCAAGAGCATCTTCGAATAGTTGGGCACGTCCATCACGAACACGTGACTCATACGCCGGCTTTCTCGCAATCCCGTGTCCGGCTTGGTCACTTCGTGCATGAGCACGTCGGTGTGCAGGCTTCCCTTCATCAGCGCCTTGCATTCGCCGGAGCGGCAAAGCGCCACGGCCCGCTCCGCCGCAATCTCTGGTGTCGATGCCTCGACGATGCGATACCCCGACAGATCGATTCGCAGGGCCTGTGCCATCGTCCGAATTTCAGAGGGAGGACCCACGAGAACCGGAAGGATCAGACCTTGGTTTGCCGCTCCAACGGCACCTTCCAAGGAAACCTCGTCGATCGGAAATGCGACGGCGACGGGAATCGCATTCAGTTCGCGGCACTGGGAAACCAGGTGCTCGAAAACATGATGGGTGGCGCGCTTTTCCATGGAGATCGCTCTTTTGGGGTCCGACGCGACATTTTGGGTTTGCGCCTGGACGGGACCTTGATCCAGATCGATTGTTCGTCGGAAAACCCGGACGACCGAATCGACGGCTTGGCATCGGAGGTAATTCGATGCGACCGGGGGCGGTTTTGAGCCGGCCGCCCCCGGTCATTTTCCCCGGGGTTGATTTCGCGCGGATTCGCACTGCGCTTGACGCGCTTCACGTCAAGCGCGGAACCCACTCAGCTCAAGTACTGCCCACCGTTCGCGGAAATGGTCGCGCCCGTAATGAAGCCGCAGTCGGGACTTGCGAGGAACGCCACGATGCGCGCGATCTCCTTGGGTGTACCCAGGCGGCCTACCGGAATTGCCGCGGCAATCGCCTTCAGAACCTCCTGTGGCACCGCACTGACCATTTCGGTCTCGGTGTAGCCGGGCGCGATCGCGTTGACCGTAATGCCGTGCGCGGCGCTCTCCAGGGCAAGCGCGCGCGTGAAGCCCAGGATGCCGGCCTTCGAGGCCGCATAGTTGCACTGACCGAACTGGCCCTTTTGCCCGTTGATCGAGCTGATGTTGATGATGCGGCCGGAGCGTCGGGCGCGCATTCCTTCGATCACATTGCGGCACATGTTGAATTGGGAGTCGAGATTCGTGCGGATCACGTCCTGCCATTGCGACAGTGACATCTTGTGCAGGGTCGAATCGCGCGTAATGCCGCCGTTGTTGACGAGAATGCCGATCGGGCCCAGTTCCGCTTCGACCTGGGCAATGCCACCTTTGCAGGCATCGAAGTCGGTGATGTCCCAGCGGTAGGTCGGGATCTGCGCTTCCTCGCGCAGGCGCTTGGCCGCGTCGTCATTGTTGCGGTAGATTGCGGCAAGCTGATGGCCGGCCGCTTTGAGCTCGAGGCAGATCGCGCGGCCGATTCCGCGGGTTCCTCCCGTGACCAGTGCAACGCTCATGTGAATCTCCCCAGGAATCTACGTAGCGGGCCCGTCTTGCGTGTTCGAACTCATGTCTTGGTCCTTCGAATCGTGTCGTCCACGCTGCTGACTTGCCTTTGCAAATCACCTTTGAAATACATAGGTGCCGGGGGCCTCGCCCAGTACGGGAAATTCGGCGGAACCCATCGCGCGCGCCTTCTGTGAAGGCGTCGAATGCGTTTGGAGCCATTGCACCCATTCCACCCACCAGGATCCGTCCTTGGCCTTCGCATGCGCAAACCACGAATCGGGATCGAGGTGTGGCTCGTCGGGCGTGCGCGTGCCGACGCGATAGTGACGGCCGCGGTGCCCGGGTTCGGACACAATGCCGGCATTGTGTCCGCCTTCGGTCAGTACGAAGGTGAACTGCGCAGGGATCAGCAGGCTCATCTTGTACACGGAACGCCAAGGGGCGACGTGGTCCCGCTCGGTTCCGACGCAGAAAATCGGACCTTGCAGGTCGCTCAACGCCACGGGTTTGCCGGCAGCGACGAAGCGCCCCTCGGCGAGATCGTTGTCGAGGAAAAGGCGCCGCAGGTACTCCGAATGCATGCGAAAGGGCATGCGGGTGGCATCTGCATTCCATGCCATCAGATCGCTGGAGTCCTCGTCGAGCCCCATCAGATATCCGCGAACCATGCGTGACCAGACGAGGTCGTTGGAGCGCAGCATCTGGAATGCTCCCGCCATCTGACGCGAATCCAGGAATCCTTGCGACCACATCACGTCGTCCAGGAATGCGAGCTGTCCTTCGTCGATGAAGAGTCGCAATTCGCCGGCATCCGTGAAATCCGTTTGCGCCGCGAAGAAGCTTGTCGACGCGATGCGATCGCGGCCTTCCCGCGCCATTGCGGCAAGAGCGATTGCCAGCAGGGTTCCGCCAAGGCAATACCCGGCGACATGCGGTTTCGCGTCGGGAACAATCGAGGCGATCGCGCGCAGTGCTGCGCATACCCCTTGTTCGCGATAATCGTCCATCGTCAACCCGGCATCGCCCGCATCCGGATTTCGCCAGGAGATCATGAAGACGGTGTAGCCGGAGTCGACCAGGAACTTGACCAGCGAATTGCCGGGCGACAGGTCGAGGATGTAGTACTTCATGATCCATGCGGGGACAATCAGGATCGGTTCCGGATGGCAACTTGCGTCCGCCGGCATGTATTGCATCAGCTCGATCAGGTGGTTGCGGAATACGACCTTGCCCGGCGTCACCGCAACGCTTTTCCCGGGGACGAATTTCGATTCAAGCGCCCCGCTGTTCCAGCCCGCCAGGCCTTGCCAATCGCGTCCGGCGTTGCTTGCGCCGCGCAACAGATTCAAGCCTTGCTCGGCCCAGGTCCGATCGATCACTTCGGGGTTCGAGAAGAGGAAATTCGAAGGCGAAGCCGCGTCGAGCATTTGCCGCGTGAGAAAGCGAACGAGTCGCTCATGCTGCTGCGTGACGCCCGGAACACCGGAGCTTGCTTCCTGCCACCATCGCTGCAGCAGCAGGAAGCCATGCACGGTCACGTGGAAGGGCCAACGGGTCCAGGCCTGCGCGCGAAACCTGCGATCCTGCGGGTCGGCGAAGACGATGGAGTCCGGCACGGAGGCGTCTTCCCCGGGATGATGCGATGCGTAACGCGAGAACTCGTGCGCGGTTTGCCACCATCGCAACCAGAGATGCAAGCGCCTTCCGGGATCCAACATCAGATGGATGCCCCAATCGAAGAACGGCGCAAGCATCGAATACGGTGCGATACCGCCGGTCGTGCGCGCGAACGCCGCGTGCAGGGAACGGTCAAAGTCCCGCCATGCATCGGCCGGTATTCCCGACTCTTGCTCCAGGATTGCATCGGCAGGTTTCATCGCAGGAAGTTCGCGTCGGTTCGTCTTGAGCAGGGGCCTGGGAAGGCGTGCGGCGGCGCCCTGTGCCGCACAACGCCAATGTAGGCGGATGCAGCAGTGGCGCCTTGACACACGTCAAAGCGATGGGAAACAGCCGTGATGTACTGGGGGCCCGATCAAGTCCAACCAGGAGCGACATCATGCCCGACGTCCTTGCGCTGACCGATTCCTACCAGGAGTCGACGCGCGTGCTGAAATACGCCGGCGATCTCGCGGCCCGCTTGGGCGGCTGCTTGACGGGTCTGTTCGTCTCGGAACCGATCGCGTCGGTTGCCATGCCCGTCGCGTACCCCGAGTATTTCAAATCGGCATCCGACATCGCCGCCGACGCCGCGCAGGCCGGTCCGAAGTTCTGCGACTGGGCGCGCTCGATCGGTGTCAAGAAAGTGCGATGGCAGGTCGCCGAGGGTTTTCACCAGGTCGCCCTGGCGGTTCTCGCCGGCTGGCACGATCTCTACGTTCTGGAGGCCGGCGGCAAGACGACCTGGGGGCGTCCGGGGGACCTGGGCAGCATCTTGATGAGCTGCGCGGTGCCGTGCATCGTGTTGCCTCATGGATTCGACGCGACGACCAAGCTCGCCACGGTTGCGGTCGCCTGGAATCGTTCGGGCGAGAGCATGCGGGCGCTGCACGACGCGTTGCCGCTTTTGCGCAAGGCCGGGGAGATCGTGTTGCTCAAGGGGGACGATGCGCATCGCGATTCCCTGGTTTCCTGGAACCCCGACATCGATCCCGAACGGTACTTGGCGCAGCACGAAATCAGCGCCACGGTGCGCGCATTTGCGGTTGATGGATCGGTTGGGGCGTCCTTGCTTCGCGAATCCAGGAACGTGGGGGCGGACTTGCTGGTGATGGGCGCCTACGGTCACTCGCGATTCAATGAGTGGGTCCTGGGCGGCGCGACGCAACACGTGCTGGCAAATCTGGATCTTCCGGTCCTGCTCCGGCATTAGCGATCGGCTGCTGGCCGACCTAGCCTCTCAAGCGCCCTGCACCTCGACGTGCTTCTTGAAATTGTTCAAGATGGCCTGCCAACCGTCGCGCTGTTGCCCGATGGAATGGGTTTGCTCGGCATCGAAGGTCACACGCACGGCGACGCCCTGCGGCGCTTGCACGAATTCCAGTTGAGCAGTCCGCTCGCCGAACGAATATTCGATCGAGCGCAATGGTTCGATCTTCGTGTAGGCGCGCCAGATTTCCGTGGCCGGGGCGCCGATCGTGACGCTCACCGTGATCTTCATGTCGCTTCCTCCCACTTTTCGGCGCTGGCCCCCGCAAGGGCGCGAATGCGCGCCTCATCCTTGGCGAATTCCGCTGCATCGCCTTCGAACACCATGTGCCCGTCGTCGATGACGCAGGCGCGATCGGCAATCGCAACCGCCCCGCGCACGTTCTGTTCGACCAGGAGAATGGACACGCCCTGGTTGTGCATCCTGACGATGATCTGGAACACTTCCTGCACGATCAGGGGCGCGAGGCCCTGCGAAGGCTCATCGAGCAAAAGCAGGCGCGGATTGAGTACCAGGGCGCGCCCGATGGCAAGCATTTCCTGCTCGCCGCCGGAGAGCTGGCTGCCTTTGTTGAGCCGGCGCTCGCGCAGGCGGGGAAAGAGTTCGTACACGCTTTGCACGTTCCACGGACCGGGCCGGTTGACCGGCACGCGCAGATTTTCCTCGACGGTAAGCCCGGGAAAGATGCGCCGCCCTTCGGGCACATAGCCTACGCCGGCCTCGGCAATGCGATAGGTAGGCCAGTTCGTCACGTCCCGGCCGAAGATCCGGATGCTGCCCTCGCGCGCGCGCGTCAAGCCCACCAGGCTGCGCATCGTCGTGGTCTTGCCGGCGCCATTGCGGCCCAGGAGCGCGACGATTTCGCCTTCGCGCACGGTGAGCGACACGCCCTGCAGGATGTGGCTCTTGCCGTAGTAGGTATGGAGGCCTTCGGCTTCGAGGACGTTCACGCCGCCTTCCCCAGGTAGGCGGCTTGCACTCTTTCGTCGGCCGCGATCGCATCGGGCCTGCCTTCGGCAAGACAGCAACCTTCCGCCAGGACGACGATGCGGTCCGCCAGATGAAAGACAACGCGCATGTCATGCTCGATCAGCGCGATGGCGAGCTTGTCGTCCCGGTGCAGCTTGCGGATGAGTTGGGTGACGTCGTACGTCTCCTGGTCGCCCATTCCTGCGGTGGGTTCATCCAGCAGCAACAGTCGTGGCCGCAGTGCAAGCGACATGAGGATCTCGGTTGCGCGCTGGTCGCCGTGCGAAAGCTCGCCAACCCTGCGTTGCGACTTCGCACCGAGACCTCCCGTTTCCAGCAGCTCTTCGACGCGCTGTCGGATCTGTCGGGCGGAGGCGCGTGGCTGGCGCGTCTTCAGGCGCAAGCCGGACGCCACCTCGACTGCGATCTGGAGGTTTTCCAGCACGGAGAGTTCGGGGAAGATCTCGGTGATCTGGAAGGTGCGCGCCATGCCCACCGCGACGCGCGCATGCGGGGGGGTATTGGTGACGTCCACGCCGTCGAACACGATGCGCCCCGTCGTGGGCGGAAAGAAGCCGCTGATGAGATTGAAGAATGTCGTCTTGCCCGCACCGTTGGGCCCGATGATCGAAACCAGCTCGCCCAGCGCGATCTGCATCGATACCCCGCTCACCGCCACGAGGCTGCCGAAATGACGCGAGACGTTTTCCACCTGGAGCAGGCTCATGTGCTCATCGGTTCAGGGTTCATCGGCTCGCCGATCGCCGCAGCATGCCCAGCAGGCCGCGCGGGAAGAACAGGACGACGAGGACGAAGAAGATGCCGATGAACGACATCCAGTTTTCGGTGAGGCTGGAGAGATAGTCCTGGAGCACGACGAAGATGGCCGCGCCGACGAGCGGCCCCCAGAACGAGCGCATGCCACCCAGTACGACCATCAGGACGAAGTCGCCCGACTGGTCCCAGCGCAGGTCGTGCGGATCGGCGAAGTTGTTCAAGAGCGCGTACAGCGTCCCGGCAAGGCTTACGAGCGCGCCGGACAGGAGGAAGGAGAGCCAGATGTGCTGTTCGATCGGAATCCCGAGGAAGCGGGCGCGCCGCTCGTTTTCGCGGATCGCGAGGAGGGTGCGGCCAAACGGCGATCCCAGCAGGAGCGCCATCGCGACGACGCCCAGGGCGAAGAACAGGAGGACGAAGTAATAGAAGGCCGTATCGTTGTGCAGGATGTCGATGCTCGTCACGCCCAGGTCGATCGGGACGCGGCGCCAGCCGGAGAGACCGTCGTCGCCACCCGTGACGGAATTCCACCGGTAGGCGATGAAGTAGAAGACCTGGCCGAAGGCGATCGTGACGATCGCGAAATACACGCCACGCAACTTGGCGATGAGCCGACCGACAATGGCGGCGGCAATCGTTCCCGACACGACGCCTACGAGAATCGCCAGCGGCGTGCTTTGCGCGAGATAGCGGATGGTCAGGCCTGTTCCGTAGACGCCCAGCCCGAAAAACGCCGCGTGTCCGAAGGACAGCACGCCGGTATAGCCCAGCAGCACGTTCAAGGCCATCGCCGCGAGCCCCATCACGATCACGCGCGTGCCCAGTGGCACGTATCCGCCGATCGCACCGATCCAGAAAGGCAGCGTCAAAAGCGCGACGCAGATGGCGGCGTTGGCGATATATTGCGGTCGAAGGCCGCGCAGCGCAGCGCTCATTGGACGCGGCCTTCTTCACCCAATAGGCCGCGCGGACGAAACAGCAGCACAAGGGCCATCATCACGTAGATCACGGCCTCCGAGGCCGACGGATAGAACACGGTGACGATCCCCGAGGTCACGCCGATCAGCAAGCCGCCCAGCAAGGTGCCCGGCAGACTGCCCAGGCCGCCGACGATGATCGCGACGAAACTGGGCATGATGAGCGAACTGCCGATGGTCGGCTGCAGGCCGAGCATGCCGGCGGCGAGAACGCCCGCGAGCCCGGCGAGATAGATCCCCAGGCCGAAATTGAGATTGCGCAGGATACGCACGTTCACCCCGAGAGCGGAGACCGTTTCGAGGTCCGTGGTGCCCGCGCGAATGCGCATGCCCAGGCGCGTGCGGTGGAGCATGAAGAAAAGCGCACCCACGGCAACGAGTACGAGCAGCACCATGAACAGCCGGTAGCCCGTCAGGAAAAAGAAATCGTTGCTCAGCGGCGAATTCATCCATCCGGGAATCTGGAACGGGAGCGTTCCGGGGCCCCAGATATAGCGCGTGCCATCCTCCATCATGAAGGCAAGCCCGAACGTGAGCAGCAGGCTGTAGAGCGGATCGCGTCCATACAGGCGCCGGATCAGCAGGCGCTCCACGCCGACGCCGACCAATGCCGTGAGCAAGGGCGCCAATGCGAGCGCGCCCCAGAACCCGACCATGGGCATGAGCGCGTATGCGAGGTAGGCGCCGAGCGCGAGGAACCCGCCGTGCGCGAAATTGATCACGCCCGACAGGTTCAGGATCAGCGAAAGCCCCATCGCCATCAACGCGTAGAACGCCCCGATGATGAGGCCGTTGAACGCGTTGAAAAGGATGAGCTGGGTCATGCGGCCGGGTCAGACCAGCGTCATGCGGCGCTCACGGCCACTTGACGGTGCAACCCGTTTCGGCCACCGGCAGCGAGGCCTCTTCGCCCTTGACGAGCTCGTCGACGTGGAACAGGTCCTCCGGGTCGCTGCCCGAAGCCTGGGCGTGGCCGACGTAAAGCGTGGGCATGAGCTGATGGTCGCCTGCGCGGTAGTAGGCATCGTTGGGCATCAGGGCAATTTCGGGCGGCAGGTGGAAGCCCTCGAGCGCCTTGGCAAGCTTCACGGCGTCGAGCGTCTTCTGTTCGTTGGCGACCAGTGCGCAGGTCCAGGCCGCAACGTACCCGAACCAGTTGCGCGCGGTCGGCACCTTGCCGCCGGTGTGCTTGCGGATGGCGGCGACGAACTCCGCCACATGCGGGACCTTGGGCTGGTTCCAGTACCACTCGAAAACCCAGGTGCCGATGCGCGCTTCCGGCGGCAGGCCATTGAGCGCCTCGAGCTCCTGCTGCGCACCGGCGATATGGAAGCGCTTGTCCAGGCCGAACTGCACGGCCTGCTTGAGTGCGTTGACCATGTCCTGGCCGGCCTGCAGGAGGATGATGACGTCCGGATTGGCGGCCTGCGCCTTGATCAGGTAGGACGAAAAATCGGTCGCACCGAGCGGCACGAGATCCGAGCCAAGCTCCGTGCCGCCGAATTTCTTCAGGCTGGCTTCAAAGCCGGACTGCAGGGTATGGCCAAAGGCGTAGTCGGGCGTGATGAAGTACCACTTCTTGCCGAACTTGTTGAACAGGGTCGGCGCGACGGAATTCGTTTCCATGCGCGTGGTATTGCAGACGCGAAAGACGTTCCAGTGGCAGTCCTTGCCGGTGACGGCGTCGGTGTGTCCGCCGGTCACGATGTGCAGGACGCCGCGTTCGTTGGAGACCTGGCCCAGGGCGAGCGACATGGCCGAATTGACATTGCCCAATAGGAAATTGACCTGGTCGCGCTCGATGAGCTTGCGCCCCTTCTGCACCGCCGTGCCCGTATCCGTGCTGGTGGTGTCTTCCACCAGCAGTTGCACCTGGCGCCCGAGGATGCCGCCCTTGGCGTTGATCTGTTCGATCGCAAATTCGGCACCGATCTGTTCGTTCTTGCCCGTTTCGGCGTAGGTGCCGGTCAGGGGATCCGCCAGTCCGATCTTGATGGGCTGCTCGCCTCGCGCCGACAGGATGAACGGCCCGGTGAACTGGGAAACGGCGGCTGCAGCCGCTGCACCTTTGACGATCTTGCGACGTTTGGGGGAAGCGACCTTGCAAGGGGATTCCATGGCTTGTCTCCTTATTGCTTAAGTGACGTTCAGCCGACCGGAAATGTGCACGACGCTGGCGGATCAGGATTGCGCAGCGGGGATTCCGCAGCAGGATTCCCGGCACCTGCCGCTGGGTCGTGCGATGGTGACGCGCTCCTCGTGGTTTTTTGCTCGATCGTGTTTGCCGACGCACTTTGCGTGCGATCGGTCGACACGTATTGCGGCGATGCTATCAGGTAATTCGCGGCGGGCAAGATGCCCGCGCGGGCCGGCGTCGCCGCTCAGGCGCCGGCGATTTCCAGGATTGCGGCGACGACGATGAGCAAGCCGCCCGCCACCTCGAGAGTCGAAGGCACCCGCTGCAGGACAAGGGAGGCCGAGAGCACGGCGGCAACGAGCTCCGACAGGATCAGCAGCGAGGCGCGATTGGCTTCGAGGTGCGTCACACCATAGGACGTCGTGGAGCTGCCCAAGGCCACCACGAAAATCGCAAAAGCCGCGAGGCCCAGCGCCAGGGAAGCGGAAACCGCGGGAACCTGAACACCGGTCGCGAGCATTGCAGCCAGGGAGAGCGCGCTGCAGCCGAGCATCTGCGCGACCGTTTTGCAGGAGATCGGGATTTCGCCGGCGAACCGCATGGTCACGTTGTTTGCGGCAAAGGCGATGCCCGCGCTGAGCGCGAGTACGTCGGCAATGGTGATCGACGCATTGCCCAGCGGCCCGCCCGCGGCTATGACGAGCACGGCGCCGAACATCGCGATCGCGATGGCAAGGGCGCGCCGCGGCCGCAGGCGCTCGTGCAGCACAAAGCGTGCGCCCAGCAACGTCCAGGCCGGCGCGAGGTAGAAAAGAAGCATTTCCCGTACGACATCGCCGATCGTGAACGCGATGACGAAACTCGCGTTCGCCCATCCACCAAAGAGCGCGATGAGGACCAGCAGGACCTTGCGCCGCAACCACAGCTTGCGTTCGCGCCAGAGCCAGGGCAGGCCCGCAAGCCCGACCGATCCGTAGGCGAACACCGAGATCGCGGCGGGCGGCATGCCGGCAGCGGCGATGCGCTGCAAAGGCCACCAGGAAATACCCCAGAGCGAAGCGGAGAAAAGCAGCACCAGGCTCGCGGCGCGCCGGGACGCCACGTCGTCAGCCTGCCTTGATCACGCCACAAGCCACGCGCTTGCCGGAATTTCCGGCAGGCTCTTCGCGACCACCGTACCGCTCACGTCGCTGTCCGAGGCCGGACCGAGGTCGGCATGTGCCGCCGTGACGCCGGAGGCGGCGCCTGCGCTCGCAGCCAGCAGCGCCCCGAACACGAATGTCATCACGCGTGCGGCCAAGAAAGTTCGAATCAAGACGATTCTCCCGAAAGCGCCGGAACGCGGGCGCACTTTGTTGTCTGGAAGGATTTATCGCAACGAGAAATTTTTTCGACTTCCCGATCCACGATATTCGCTACGTCATAGGGATTACGCGCGCTTGCGCGTCGCGTTATCCCCTGCGGCCCCTGTGCCTTGTTTCCGCAAGTTTATCCAGGGCGCCGCTGGCAACCATTTCTCTGAAAATGCATTTCTCCCTCCGGAGAAACCTGTCGACGCTATTCCGGCATGCCGACGTTACGCGTTCAATGCCGCCGATCCCTTGCTGCCGGTAACGAGCTAACGCGCGAACAAGCGCAAGCGCGCTAGCCGCGCCAGCAATTCTTGGGATGCGGCTTGAAACTACTCTTGGGAAGGGTTCAAAAAATGGCGCTGTGGAAGGCTGGGTTGGCGGCAATTGCGATTGCCGGTTTGGGGGCGTGCGGTGGCGGCGGCAGCGACGGCGTGCCTGCAGGTACGAATACCACTGGGGCAAGTACGGGCGCGGGGGTGGCCAACACGCCAGCCGAAGTAACGGCTGCGGCCACTACGGTCGTGGCCGAGGCCTTCTACATTTCGGCCGCAGGGTCGGATTCGAACAATGGCCGCTCGCCTTCGCATCCGTTCAAGACATTGGAGAAGGCGCGTGACGAGATGGAAGCTTCGTCCATCAAGACCGTCTACCTGATGGGGGGAACCTTTTCCCGCACCGCGCCTTTGCTGCTCACGGCGAAGGACAAGGACGAGTCGTGGCTCGCCTACCCGGGGGAAACGCCGGTGCTCAACGGGGAATCGAAGGCCTCCTACGCGATCGGAATCCGCGGCGATTACATCACCGTGCGCTACCTCACGATCGAGGACTTCGTCGAGGACGGCATCGTCGCCCAGGACGCCTCGAACTTCCTGATCGACAGCAACACGATCCAGACCATCAAGTCGACGGAATTCAGCACCGGTGCCATCTTGTTGCAGAACTCGATCACCAACTCGACCGTGTCCCACAACTACATCTACGACACGCAATATGGCGGGATCGTTGCCGTCAATGTCGCAGGCAACGAGCTGGCAAACGTGAAGGTCGTGTTCAACAAGATCGAGAAGACCTGCACCGTGGTGCACGACTGCGGCGGCATCTATTTCACGAACCATGGCCACAATTCCTCGGGAACACGGATCCTGAACAACGTCATCGGCAATTACGGGCTGACGACCAATTTGAGCAAGGGCATCTATCTCGACGACGAAATGTCGTATGCGACGGTCGAGAACAACATCGTGTACGGCACGGGCACCTGGGCGATCCAGATCCACGGCGGCGACCACAACACGTTCAAGAACAACATTTTCGACATCACCGGCGCGACCGCGCTGGGCATCTACCAGTGGGACGGTTCCACCTATCCGAACTACGGCATGGGCGATAACGAAGTCGTGTGCAACATCGTGTACTCGAGCGCCAAGGCGCCCTACCAGTTGTGGAAGTACGACCTGGCCGCCGACACCGGCAAGCCGAAGGTGTCGCAGAACATCTACTGGGGTACCCAGCTCTCGGCGGCCAACTTCGGCAGCATCTATGACACGGCACCGATCTGGAAGAACCCGGAATTCGCCAATGCGGCCGGGGCGGACTTCGCGTTCTCCAAAGGTGTTCCGTCCGGTTGCTCGTTCGTGTCGATCAGCGCCTCCGGCGCAGGCCCGCTCGCGCACTGAGACGCCCGATCGCTTCCTGGCAGGGCGGCGCTGCCGCCCTTTTTTTTCGCGCTCGTTCGCGGGTCTGGTTGCCTTCGCGCCGTGAAATCGCGATGACATTCCTGCTGAACGCTCGATCAATAGGAATGGACCGATCGACATTTCGCAGGGAGAAAAATCGGGTGGAGACGACACCTCGTCTACGCGCTACACCGTTAGGACTAGGCCGAGGCGCATCACGTCATCCCATGCGATTGCTGGCGCTTGTTTCCGCAGGCTTATTCGCCAGTTTCCTGTAGGCACGCTCCTACAAAATTCACTCCGTGCTCGACACTCAACGTGTCAAGGCTATTCCGCGATTCGAAGGTTATTGGTTCAATCTCGCCCGTCCCCTCGAATCGGTAAAGAGGTACCGCGAAGCCGCGCAAACGCGTGATTCGCGCTAGCAGCTTGCATGGGTAACTGGTCTGCAACTTACGTGGGAAGGGTTTGCGCGATGGCGTTCTGGAAAGCGGGTCTTGTGGCAATTTCGATTGCCGGTTTGGGGGCATGCGGTGGCGGTTCGAGCGACGGCAGTTCCACGGCCGGCAATGGTGCGGCGGCAACGGCCGGGACGGTGAGCGGCGGGACGGCTACGTCCAGTGCAACCAAGACGACGGCCGCTGCAACGCTGGTCTCTCCGGCGTTCTACGTTTCGCCGACAGGCTCGGACTCCAACAGCGGCACGTCGGCTTCCGCGCCGTTCAAGACGTTCGAGAAGGCGCAGTCGGCCATGCAAGCGTCGACGACGAAGACTGTCTACCTGATGGGCGGCACCTGGGGCCGCACGACACCCCTGCTGCTTACCTCGAAGGATGCGGGCGAATCGTGGCTCGGATATCCCGGCCAGAAGCCCGTCATCGACGGCGAAACGAAGGCCAGCTATGCCATCGGCATCCGCGGCAATAACATCACCGTGCGTTACCTGCAGATCCAGAGCTTTATCGAGGACGGCATCGTGGCGCAGTACGTGTCGGGCGCGTTGATCGACAGCAACAAGATCCAGGACATCCATTCGACGGAATGGAGCACCGGCGCCATCCTGCTGCAGGATACGATCACCAACACGACGGTCTCGCACAACGACATCTACAACACGCAGTACGGCGGCATCGTGGCGGTCAACGGCGCGGGCGATGTGCTGACCAACGTCAAGGTCGAATACAACTCCGTATCGAAGACCTGCACCCTCGTCAGTGATTGCGGCGGCATCTACTTCACGAATCACGACCACACGGCAACGGGCACGGTCATCGAGAACAACGTCATCGGCAACTACGGCCTGACGACAAACCAGAGCAAGGGCATTTATCTCGACGACGAAATGTCGAACGCGACGGTGGAGAACAACATCGTGTACGGCACGGGCACGTGGGCGATCCAGATCCACGGCGGCGACCACAACACCTTCAAGAACAATATCTTCGACATCACCGACGCCACCGCGCTGGGCATCTACCAGTGGGACGGTGCCACGTATCCGAACTACGGCATGGCCGAAAACGTCGTCAGTTGCAACATCGTGTATTCGACGGCAAAGGCGCCCTACATGCTGTGGAAATACGACCTCTCGACGGGGATTGCGGTCCCGACCGTTTCGCAGAACATCTACTGGAGCTCCGACCTTTCCGCCGCGAACTTCGGCAGCATCGTCGATACCGCGCCGATCTGGAAGAACCCTGACTTCGTGAACGCGGCCGGCGCCAACTACAACTTCACCGCGGGCGCGCCGACCGGCTGCACGTTTACGGCAATCGTTACCTCCACGGTGGGCCTGCTCAGCAATCCCTGAAACGCAGCCTCATCGCTTACAAGGGCGGCATTGCCGCCCTTTTTTATTGCCCGCGCAATTCATTTCCGTCATTTCATCTTCGCCCGAGCGGCGCCTGCGGCTTTCACAATGCAGTCCGCATTCCGCAATGCGAAGAACCCCCTCGCAAACTTTTGATTCCGCAGTGCGCTAACCCGATCGGATTACGTGAATTCCGCCATCAGAAATTCGCACGTGACGCCGTAAATCCGTGTGGGGGAAGCGATGGGGTGTCACGTGATCCCATGCAGTTTCCGAAGATTGTTTCACCGCTTTAATCACGCAGTTTCATTCTGCCGGCCCCGGCAAACTCACTGGGTGTTTCACCTTTAATCCGTTGGGGCTATATCGGGAAACGCGCGATGCAGGTACAAAGTGCACTAGCACATTCCTGTAGCGCGTTACCGCAAATCCGCTGCAGAGACAGTACGCAGCGACCCTTGGCGGGATGTGGCGGTTGGTACGGAAGGGCAAAAGCATGTCAACGACAAAGATCTTCAAGCGGGTTCCCGCGCAGGTTCTTTTTGCAGCAATTTCCTCGTTGATCTTGGGAGCTTGTGTCGGCGACGCAGACCCCATAGGCGCGTCGACCGGTTCGGCGGGCGCGTCGGTCACGTCCGGCGGCGCGACGGGCACAAGCGGCGGTTCGTCGACCACCAGCGGTTCGTCGGGCTCGTCCAAGCCGAGCACCACCACGGCGGTGCAAATCGTGTCGCCTGCGTTCTATGTATCGCCTTCGGGTTCGGACTCCAATTCGGGCGCCTCGCCTTCCGAGGCGTTCCAGACCCTCGAAAAGGCCCAGGCGGCCATGCGCGCTTCGTCCACGAAGACGGCCTACCTCATGAGCGGAACCTACATGCGCTCGGCGGCAATCGACCTGCAGCCCAGCGATGCGAACGAAGCCTGGCTGGGCTACCCCGGCCAGACGCCCGTGCTCAACGGCAAGTCCACCACCAATTACGCCTTCGGCATCCATACGACGGGCATCACCGTGCGTGGCATCACGATCAAAAGCTTCGCCACCATCGGCATCCTCGCCCAATACGCTTCGAACGTGACGATCGACAGCAATCACGTCGCGGACATCTATTCGAACGCCTGGAGCCAGGGCGCGATCGTGCTCGGCAATTCCATCTCCAACGCCACGGTCACGCACAATTTCATCGACAACATCAATTACGGCGGCGTGGTCGCGGTCAACGTGGTCGGGGATACGCTCGAGAATGTCCTGATCGAGAACAATTCCATCTCCAATACGTGCCTGTCCGTGGCCGACTGCGGCGCCATTTACGCGGACAACCGCGGTCACAACGCGTCGAACATCGTCATCCACAACAACGTCATCAGCCACTACGGCACCACATCCAACGAAAGCAAGGGCATTTACCTGGACGACGAGATCTCGCACGTATCGGTCACGAACAACATCATCTCGGGCACCGGCATGTTCGGCCTGCAGATCCACGGCGGCGACCACAACGTGTTCCGCAACAACGTATTCGACATCAGCGGCGCCACGCAACTCGCGCTGTACGAATACGACGGCGACACCTATCCGAACTACGGCATGTCGGGTAACGAGTTCACCTGCAACATCGTCTATTCCTCGGCTTCGCCGCCGTACGAGCTTTGGCATACGACGCTGGTCGCACAGGACACGCTGCCGAACGTCAATGGCAACATTTACTGGGATACGCGTGCAAGCCTGCCCAATATCGGGGTCGTCGATACCGCGCCGATCATCCAGAACCCCGATTTCATCAACGCCAATCAGGCCAACTACGGCTTTGCCGCCTCGCCACCGTCCTCTTGCGGGTTCAGCCCAATTGACACCTCCCAGGTCGGGCCCGTCGCTGGCTCCTGACGTCGGCTGCTGACGTCGGCTGCCGACTTCGCCGCCCGCGCTGGCCAGTTCCTGACCTGGCGCCCGGGCGGCCGCCGGATTCGGCACCCGATCCGCGCCGATTTCCCGTAAATGCCACATGCCCTCTATTTGGCAAAATAGCCGCGCACCGTAGCAGCAAGGCGCGGCTCGAATCGTGGGTCGCAAAATAAGGGGGTACGCGCGGGCGCCCCCATCCAATAACGACGAGTTTTCCGACATGTTCCTGGATGCGCGACGGATCGACGATGCCATCGCGATCGATACGACTGTATGCATCATCGGCGGCGGCGTTGCGGGCATCACGCTTGCACTCGAGATGGAGAAGGCGGGCATTCCGACCTGCCTGCTGGAAAGCGGGGGCCACGAACCCGACAATGAAACGCGCGCGCTCAACCGCGGAGTCAGCATCGGCTTTCCCTACCGCTTCGGCGACGACTGTCGCAGCCGGTTTCTCGGCGGTGCCAGCAACTGCTGGGGCGGTTGGTGCCGGCCGCTGGACCCCTGGGATTTCGAAACGCGCGATTGGGTCGCGAACAGCGGTTGGCCCGTTCGCTACGCCGAGCTGACTCCCTACTACGTCCGCAGCCTGGAAACGCTGCGCCTCGGACCCTATAACTTCGAGCCCGATTACTGGGTACGGGAAATCGGCCGCCCGGACGTGCGGCGTATTCCCTTGGATACCTCGCGGGTCCAGGACACCATCTCGCAATTCAGTCCGCCGCTTCGGTTCGGCAAGGCATATCGCGCGCAACTCGCGGCCGCGCAATCGGTCCGGTCGATCCTGTTTGCGAATGTCGTGAACATCGAAACCGACGCGAACGGCGTTACGGCGACTTCGGTGCGGGTTGCGACACTGTCGGGCCGCCGGTTTCACGTGCGCGCCAAGGTCTTCGTGCTCGCGGCGGGCGGCATCGAGAATCCGCGCCTGTTGCTCGCGTCGCGCGACGTGCAAAAGAGCGGGCTGGGCAATGCGCAGGATCTGGTCGGACGCTATTACATGGACCATCCACGCATCCAGTCGGGGATCATCCACTTCCGCCACGAATGGCAACGCAACAAGCTGTTCGACATCAAGTTCCAGTACCAGAACGCGGCCGTCGCGGCGCACGGCACCAAGGTGGCGGGCCATTTGTTCCTGCCCTTCGATCTGCAGCGCGAGGAGCGGCTGCTGAACGCCCAGGCGTGGTTCTCGTCGAATTTCCCCGGCGAAGGAACCGAATCGGCGCAAGCTCTCATACGCGCGAAGCAGGCGATGCTGCGCAAGATCCAGCCTGGCTGGAGTCCCATGCGTGACCTGCTGACGATGCTCGCCCACCCCATCGATACCGTGGGCTACGCCGCAACGCGCTTCTGGCAACCCCGCGCCTTGATCGATGGCGCGCGTTTGCAGGCGATCGTCGAGCCGGAGCCGGATCCGGAAAGTCGCGTCACCCTGTCGTCCACGGAGAAGGACCGCCTCGGCATGCCGCTGGCGCAGGTGGAGTGGCGCCTGGGCGAGAAAGTGAAACGAACCTTCGACCGCATCTTCGCCATCATGGGTAGTGAGCTCGAGAAAGGGGGCGTCGCGCAGGTCGCGCTCGATCCGCCAATCGAAGGCAAGCCATGGCCCGATACGCTCGAAAAGGAAGGCACGTGGCACCACATGGGCGCGACACGCATGCACGACTCACCCAAGCATGGTGTTGTCGACCGGGACTGCAAGGTCCACGGCATGTCCAACTTGTACGTTGCCGGCAGTTCGGTTTTCCCGACCGCCGGCGCGAACTTTCCCACGATCACGATCACCGCGCTCGCGTTGCGCCTGGCCGAGCGTCTCGTGCGGCAAATGCACGCCTGAGCGCGCAAAGATCCGCTCTCCCGCCAAATTTGCGAGGCGACAGCAGTCCAGCGCAAATTGAATCATGGTTTGCAAAAACCATGACGCTCATCAATAGTTCAAGAGGGTCAACGTCATTTGCATTCCACTCGAATCCGCGATTGTTGGGCCTGCAAGCGGCGCGTAGAAAGCCGTCGGCACGGATGCCTTGGCGTGTGGCGCTAAACGATCGGTCACATTGCAGGTGTCGGACCTTTGGGTTTGGTTCCGCCCGATTTCAACCCGAACAGAGGGGACGAGAAAATGACGTTTCGACTCAATTTCCTAGCGGCGGGTTCGGGCCTCGTTGCAATCGCGCTGGCATCCTGCGGTGGTGGCACGAATACCTATGCTCCGAGCGGAGCGGGTGCGGACATTGCGAGTGCCAAGTCGACGCACGTCGCGGCGCCAGTCGTTTCTCCGGCTTTCTACGTTTCTCCGACCGGCTCCGATAGCAATAATGGGCTTTCGGCGTCCGAGCCATTCCTTACGCTGGAGAAGGCGCAAACAGCAATGGAAGGTTCATCAACCAAGACGACATATCTTCTCGGCGGTACGTACGCGCGTTCAACGACGCTTACGCTGGGAACTAATGACGAAGGAGAAAGTTGGCTCGGGTATCCGGGAGAGGTCCCTGAACTCAATGGAAAGGAGAGCACGGCGGTCGGAATCTCTGTTGGCGGCGCGAACATCACGGTGCGCTGGCTTACCATCGATAGCTATACGCAAAGTGGAATCGAGGTGCAAAACACGACCGGGTCGTTGATCGACAGCAACATCGTGCAAGACCTCTCGAGCGATGGCTTCAATGAAGGCGGCATTGTGCTCATTGAGAACGTCTCAGGTATGACAATTACGCATAATTCGATTTATAACGTCGGGTGGGCTGGTATCGCTGTATCAAATGGTCCGACCGATTCAATTTCGAACATCCTCATCGCGTATAACAAGATCAACACGACCTGTACCAAGCTTAACGATTGTGGCGCAATTTACGCGGAAAATCGCAACCACAACACCACGGACGCCGTGATTCAAAATAACGTCATCTCAAATTACGGCACAACTAGTATGACCAGCGCAAGTAAGGGCATCTACCTGGATGACGAGTTGTCCTTCGTGACGGTGGAAGACAATATTGTCTACGGTACGGGAACCTACGGGTTCCAGATCCACGGCGGTGATCACAATACGTTCAAGAACAATATTTTTGACATCAGCAATTCCATCGCCTTGGGTCTTTACCAGTACGATGGCTCGTATCATAACTACGGAATGGCGCAGAACGACTTTACCTGCAACATCATCTATTCAAGCGCATCCTCTGTCCCTTCCTCGCTATGGGAGTCAAGTACCATCCTCACCGGCCAAGACCCGCCCGAAGTCACCAGCAACGTGTATTGGGGCACCATTCAGAAATTGGCGACGGTCAATCCGTACGCCGACACTGCGCCGATCTACGGCACCGAGGATTTCGTCAACCCAGCGAGCGGCAACTACAACTTCACGTCCGGGCCGCCGACAGGCTGCGGATTCACCGCGATTAATACGAGTACCGTGGGCCCATTGCCGAACAACTGAGAAATTTTGGAAGGCATTTCTAGCCACGCCCTTTTGCAACTTCAGCCATCTTGCGTCAAGGGACAAACGGTTTTGACTTGGCAACCAAGCATGGTCAGTCCACCAATTAAATGAAAATGTCGCTCGAAATCGAGTCGTTGCTGACCTTCTGGGCGCCATCTTTACCGGAGGCATCGTTCCGATGCCACCGCCCAGCGCTTTCCTTGTTGGACCGACTTACGCAGCGGCGCCCTGGTAAGGATTGCGCGGCAAACGGACGATCGTGAAACCGCTGCGCTCGAGTTCCTCCAACTGGCCCACGAGCGGGGCACCCTTGAATACGACGACGCAGGCCAGCCCGTAGCCGAGCAGGCCCAAGCGCGACAGCGTGTTCTGGACTGCAATGCCCGCTTTCGTGATGAGCGCGCCCACATTGGCGGTCGATGCCGGCGCGCTTGCAAAGGGCTCGTGATAGAAGTCGTTGATGCCGCGATACGCGAACGCTTCCATCCCGACCGCGGCAAGCAACTTGGCAAGCTCACGCAGGTTCAATCGATACAGGAAGTTGCCGCTCGGCTCGAACTCGATGTCGCCGACGCCGCGAAGAACCCGCTTGGCAAGACTTTTCGCACCATCGAGCAGCTTGCGATTATCAAGGGGCTCGATCAGCACCACCGCGTTGCGCGCGACTCGCAGCATTTCGTAGAGGGCGACCGGCGGACGGGGAAAGTGGTGATAGGCTTCCTTGCACAGCACGAAGTCCACCGCACCGTCTGCCAGGCTGATGTTCTCGGCATTCTCGGCGCGGCACTCCGCAATGAACCCCTGTTCGCGAGCATGCTGGAGACGCTCGCTGGTCAGGCTGGTTGCCGTCACTGCCACACCGTGGGCATGCAGGTAGGCCGCATCGGACCCATAGCGGCCGTCGCCGACAGTCATCCACTTTGTGCCCTGCGCATGCTTCCATAACGGCATCGTCAGGTCGAGCATGCGGGTATGCCGCCAGTTGTCGACCGATTCGGGCTGCGTGAATCGTGTCGGCAACTTCATTTGATGTTCCGACCTGGTTTGTTGCAGATAACTCTGCTCGACACGATCCATCAAATCGCCTTGCGCCTGCCGTTGCATGCCTGCTCCTGCATTCCCCTCGTATATTCGCTGGTGGACACCCTGCGCGGACGCCCCGGACGCGCGGCGGGAATTGGCCCCGCCGCATTCGCCCCTATCGTATAGCAGCGGCGACCTGCAGGCAGGCGTTCAACGCGTTCGCCGGCCCGTCGAGGGTCTGGTCGGCCGCTGCCGCAACGAATCCGGAAAGGTGCTCGAGCCGGCTCGTCGACGCGAGCACGGGGCCGTCCCGGTTTTGCAACACCGCTGCGCGCAGCAAAAGCCGTGATCGCGACCGCGAATCAGAGAGCAATACTCGCAATCCGGACGCGACATCCAAACGGTCGATCGCGGCCCGAAACTCGGTCGTAGCAAGAATGGAATCCGCATTGCGCAATACGCGGTGCGTCGCGCGCACGCCCGGGCCCGGGGGGACGAATGAACGGGAAAATGCGCCCCAATAGTGCGGCACTTGGACCCACGAAAAGATCGATCTGCCCGGAAGGATTGCCTGCGTGGCTTCCAGGCTTGTCGCAAGCCCCACTCTTTGCGCGGAGCCGGCGCGGCAAATGCCGGTCAGTTCCGCGATCAGGCCTTCGCCGATATCGTCGATGACGGCCTCGTGTAACAACAGGCCGTGAACGCGATCGACGCGCAGCAGACGAAGACTCTCGGAAAACGAGGCGCGAACCGCGGACGGTTCGAATTGGCCACGCGCGGCGGGCGCTGGTGCCGCAGCGCTCGCTGCCGTTCTCCACACGCCTGGAAGCGCGCGCTTGACCGGCAGAAACATGCGTCGCAGAAGCCGCCGGCCTGCGCGCGTCGCCGGGCGCCCGATCCCGACTTTGGTAACGAGAATGACATCGGCACGCGCCGCTCCAAATACGTCCCCGACGATTCCTTCGGCAAGGCCGTCCCCATATACGGGCGCCAGGTCGAAATGACGGATGCCCAGCACATAGGCCTGTTCGAGCAAGCGGCAACTGCTGCGATAGGAAACGGTCGACCCCAATTCGCTGCAACCGAAGCCCAGGGGCGAGATGGCCTGCGGGCCTGCATTCACGACGGCGCGGCCGCAGCTGCGGTGGCGGCGATCCCGGCGGGCGCGGACGCCGCCCGCAGGGAAGAGAGGTGGTCGGCAAGCCGGATGGCGAGAGCCATGGCCGTGAATGTCGGATTGCTGCTGCCGGTGCTGGGGAACACCGTGGCACCCGCAATGTGAAGATTCTCCGTGCCGAAGACTTTCAGGTCGGGGTCGACGAAACCATTCTCGCGCGTGCGCGCCATGCGCGTCGCCCCCATCTGGTGGATCGCGTCGTGCAATTTCGCGACGAAAGACGGATTGCCCGATGCCAGGTCCGCGTCGATCGCCACGCTTGCGATGTTGCGCGACTCTAGGAAATCGCGAATGGCGAATGCAGCCGCGCGGATCGTATCGATTTCACGGCCGTCGATGCGCCAGTCGACCTCGATGCGGCGCATGCCCAGGGCATCGGTCTCGGCGCCAAGGCGCAAGCGGCTTTCCTCGTTGGGCAGTTGCTCGCAGAAAAGCGCAAGGCTGACCTCGGCGTCGCGCGGCTTGAAAGACCGGTGCTCGCGGAAGTACCGCAGGGCGAGCGGGGCGATCGTGGAAAGGACCGCCAGAATGTGGCGCGGCAATGCGTTCCACGAGACCGATTCAGTGCCATCACGCAGGGATCGCCAGAACATGCGCAAGACTTCCATGTGCTCCGAAACGCGGGTTTTGTACAGGAACTGCGCGGCGATATCGACCAAGCCCTCCCGCCGCTGTACGTCCGGTCGCAGGCGCAGGCGCGGGAAGTATTTGTAGCCGGAGATGTAGACCGCGTCGAACAGGTGTCCGAATTGCCGATGGTTGCTCGGAAACACCTGCGCGGCCACGCAGTCGAGATGATCGATGAACGGCCGCCCGAGCCAGGGACTATCCGTCCACGGCGGGACGCGGCCATCGGCCAGCGGATGCAACAGCAGGCGCACGATTTCCAGCGTGCCGTTGGCAAGCACGAACGAAGCGGCGCGCACCTCGCAGCGCTTCCCGCGCAGGCTGCGCACCAGCACCGAATCGACGCGCGTGCGGCCCGCATTCATCGCAAGACCGACGACATTGGCATGCACGAGCACGCGCAGCCTTCCTGCCGGCGCCTGCAGTTCGCCGCGAAAATGCTTGGCGAGGTTGCGAATCTTCACCCAACGCGAGATCTCCACCTGCAGCCGTTCGCCGGCGTCGGGAATTTCGCTGCCCAGGCGCTTCCAGACCGCGCTGTCCTCGAGCAGCGCATCGTCCAATCCCAATGCCGCGTAGGCACGGTGGTAGAGGCGCGTGAGTTCCTCGGCGGGCACCGGCCACTCTTCATGGTTCAGCCAGGGCCTGGCCCCCGTGACGTGCGCATCGAACGGGATCAACTGGCCGCCCCAATACAAGGTCGAGCCGCCGAGGGCTCGATAGCGACCGACCGCAATGTTGGCAAACGGGTGGCCGACGGATGTTCCGCGATGCAATGCCTGGCTGTCCATTTCCAGCCCGCGCCCGCCTCCCTCCAGGACGATCACGGAGCGACCCGTCCGCGCCAGTTGCGTGGCGAGCACGAGACCGACCGCGCCGCCTCCTACCACGCAGACATCGGCATTCAGTTTGTGCGGGCTGTCGCCAAGTTCATCGAGGTCGGCGATCATGCCGGTACGCTGCGGCTGTCGCGATCGCGATTGCGATCGTAGACAGCCCCGAGGGCGGCGACCGTTCGCTGCCATTCGAACGTGGCGCCGAAGGCGGCGATGCGGGTGCGATCGAGCGTTTCGACGCGCGCATACAGGCGCTCGAGACCCTGGGCGAAGGCTCCCGCGTCGTCGACTTCGCACAATTCGCCGATCGAATCCTTCACGTAGTTGCTGAAGGTTCCCACGCGCGTTGCGACGATCGGCAGGCCGAAGCGCAGCGCCTGGAATAGCACGCCGCTCTGGTCGATTTTCCGATAGGGCAGCACGAGTGCGTTCGCGTTCGTGAACAGTCCGTCGAGTTCGCTTTCCGGCACGTATTCGTTGTCCCAGTGGATCGAGGACGCGTGCGGATGCGCCGCGATCCGCTCGCGCAGTTCCTTGGTGAGGTCCCCGCTGCTCGACTTGCCGGCGATGACCAGCTCGAACGGGAACGAAACGCGGGCGAGAGCGTCGAGCAGGACATCGACGCCCTTGTAGCGCATGACCTTGCCGAAGAAGAGCAGGTGCAGCCTGCGCGCGCCGTCGGCCGCCTGCACGGGCGCAGGAAAGGCGCGCGCGCGCTTGTCAGCCATCGGTTCCAGGCCATGTTCCATGACATACACGCGCTCGGGACGCACGCGGTAGCGGCGGATGAGATCGTCGCGCATTTTCACCGTATGCACGACGAGAAAATCCGTCATCCGGAAAGAGATGCCGTACAGGTGTTCGTTCCAGCGTGTCTCGCGATCGTGCGGCAGCAGGTCGTGGACGGTCATCACGTAGCGCCGCGCGAAGACACGGAACCACGAACCGAGAAAGACGCCGCACAGCAGCGCCGGGTCGATCAGGCCGATGGAGTGGACGATATAGCGCCGGCGCAGGGCGACGAAGGACATGAGGCGTGCGTAGTACCAGAGGATGTTCGCGACCTTGAGCCATTTGGGGCGCGACTCGTCCTGGCTGCCGCGCAGGTTGATCCATTTCAGCGCGGGACGCAGTCCGGCATAGTCCGTGCGATCGGAACTGACGAGCAGGGACTCATATCCGAAATCGACAAGTCCGTTGCAAAACCCGCGTTCGTAGATGTTCTCGTAGCCGTGCGAAACGATCAGCACCGGCCAGTCCTGATGCAGCACCTTCAAGAAGCCCCACCCTCTCTGCCTTCACGCAACAGTGCGCGCGAATTGTAAAGTGCCTCGAGGATGGCGCGCGTGTGCCGGTAGTTGCCTTTGACGAACAAAATTGCGGCTTCCATCGCCATGCGCCGCATCGCCGCCCACGTGCGTTCGGGCAGGAAGCGCGCGACGACCTTGAGGCGATTGCGGTACATCAGGCGCAGCGAGAACAACGGGGCAACCTTGGCGCTGCTCGCTCCCACCTTGTGAAACACGATGCTTTGCGGTGCATAGCCGAGCGTGTAACGATCCGCACCGCGTAGCGCCCAGTCGATTTCCTCGTAATACAGGAAGTAATCCTCCTGCATGTAACCGACGGTTTCGACGAACTCCCGGCGCACCAGCATGGATGCGCCCACCACGTACGCCATGCGCGACTCGACCTCGCGAGGATCGGATGGCAGCTCGGCGATCGGTCTGTGCACGCCGATGTGCTGTGTCACGAATCGGGAACGATCGAGTGAAGCGCCACCCATTGCCTGGATGAAAGAGGGCTCGCCGTAATAGCACAGGGTCGACCCCACGATTCCGGCCGCAGGCGATTGCGACGCGCGGTCCACGAGCCTGCACAGTGCCTGTGCATCCACCACGGTGTCGGTATTGAGTAGCCAGTAGAACCCGAAGTCCGCAAGGCCCGCGCATCGCATGCCGACGTTGTTGCCTCCGGCAAATCCGAGGTTGCCGCCCGATCGCACGATGGTCAGGCACGGGCCTTGCTCCGGCTGTCCGAAGGGGGAGCGATCGACGGCGCCAGCCTTGGCCGCTGCACCCGCATCGAGCACGCGATGCGCGACGGGAGTGCCGTGGGCGCTAATGCGTTTGACTCCCGGGAAATCCCTCCATTGCGCGTCACGCACCGGGCACTTGCACCAGGCGACGATGTTCTCGACCGAACGGTCTGACGAGTCGTTGTCGACCAGGAAGACGTCGAATGCGGGATAAGCGATCGCCAGCAGGGTATCGAGGCATTCGACGCAATCGCGCCAGCCGTTCCAGTTCACGAGGACGACGGCGACCCGCGGACGCGGAATCGCTTCCGACGCGTTTTGCCCGGTGAAACCGTCACTGGCGGATTTCATGAAGGGAAATGCTCGAACGAAAGAACCGATGCGACGCGAGTGGCATAGATGCCAAGCCGGCTGCACGTGAGGATAGCCCGAATCCCGCGATGCCTGCGGTTCGCTTCACGCGCAAAAAATAGTATCGTTTTTTCGACATTCGCCGTTCGGGAGAAGCCATGCAAGCGCGACGATCGAAATGGATCACAGGGATCGTGGGAGCCCTGTTGACGACGCTGGGCGCCTCGTTGATGTTGCCGGCACGCGGCGAGACTGCGGCTTTCTACGTTTCGCCTTCGGGTTCCGACAGCAACGATGGCCGCAGCGTGCAGTCTCCCTTCCAGTCGCTTGAAAAGGCGCAGTCGGCGATGCGCGCATCGAGCGTGAAGACGACGTATCTGTTGGGCGGCACCTACACGAGGAGCGCGCCGCTCAAGCTGTACAAGGAAGACAACGGGGAATCGTGGCTTGGATATGCCGGACAGACGCCCGTGCTCGACGGCGGCGAATCGACGCCCATGGGCATCACCGTGACGGGAGACCGCATCACGATCCGGTGGATCACGTTGCAAAATTTCGTAAAGATCGGAATCAACGTCTGGAATTCGAGCAATGTGTTGGTCGACAGCAACACGATCCTCAACACCCTTTGCACCGGCTGGAACCAGGGGGGCATTTCCCTTTCCAAGAACATCAACAACGTGCGCGTGACGCATAACCTGGTCAAAGGCAGCCAGTACGCGGGAATCATGTACGTGAACTCGTCCGGCGACCGGTATTCGAGTCTCGATATTTCGTTCAACGAGGTCCTCGATACGTGCACCAAGGTCAAGGACTGCGGCGCCCTGTATGCCGACGACGAGGATCACCAGGGCACCGGGCTTGTCCTGCGCAACAATATCGTGGGGAATTTCGGCGATGACAGCAAGGAGAGCAAGGGCATCTACCTGGATGCCTACATCTCGAATGCCGTGGTCGAAGACAATATCGTCTATGGTTCGGGCAGCTATGGCATGCAGATCCACGGTGGCAGCAACGACGTATTCCGCAACAACATTTTTGATATTTCGGGCGTCAAGACCCTGGGTCTGTACCAGCTGCACCCCACGCCACGGGCCCCGGCAGGCGGCATGAACGGCAATGCCTTCACCTGCAACATCGTCTACTCGTCAAAGACACCGCCGCCCGCCCTCTGGAGCGTGAAGTTGGGTTCCAACGACAATACGCCGCGCGTCGAGAAGAACCTGTACTGGGGATCGGTGCGCGCGCTGCCCAATGGTGGGCCCGTGGCCGATGCGTCTCCCACCGTGGCCGATCCCCATTTCGAAAGCCCTGCCGAGGGCAAATACAGTATGCCTGCGGACGCGCCGTCGTTTTGCGATTTCCACGCGATCGAACGCTCGCGCGTCGGCCCGGTCGCAAACAGCTAGCGAACTCTCAGCCGGAAGCGCCTGCAAATGCGGGCGCGTCTTGTGGACGGCGGCCGACGGGTGACAGCGCCGACTTGGCGAGCTTCTCGCGGCGCACGCCGTCGAAGGCGTCGCCGAAGCGAGGCGCGAGGAGCGTGAAGCTCATGAGGATCGCGATGGCGCAGATTTCCTGCAGGTGCTCCCATTCAGGCTGCGTTATGGTGATGCAGACGACGACGCTAAAGGCGCCTCCTGCCGCTGCCAGCAAAGCGCGATCCGTCGGCAAGGTTTTTCGGTAAGCATCTCGCAGGCAGAGGAAGAACCCGCCGATCAGAAGGAAGGGCACCACGATCCCGCCCAAGCCCAACTTCAGCGGGAACCACAAATAGCCGTTGTGGATGTAGGCGGTCTCGATATCAAACGCGTTGCGAATGCTGGCAACGGGCTTGTATTCGCCCCCGATGCCTACTCCCATCATGGGGTGCTTCTCCATGCTCGCGAAGGCCAGGCGGTTTTCGATCATTCGCCAATTCAAGGACCCGCCCGACTCGACCTCCTGCCCGATCCCGAGGGCACGCTCGGTTACCGCTTTCACGAAGCGCGGTTTCACTTCCGCCATCCCGGCAAGCAGTCCCGCGACCAGGAAAGCGCCGACCGCGCCCAGGATGAGCGCGTTTTTTATTCCCTTGTGCAACCACGCTGAAATCAGCAATCCTGCGGCGCTCGTCATCCAGACGCCTCGACCGAAGGACATGATCAGGCCCAGGATCATGAGTGCGATCACGGGCGCCGCAAAAAAGATCGTGCTCTTGCCTTCGATCATCCGGTTCAGGTAGTAGTACAGGAAGAAGATGATCAGGTACGTGGCCCCACCCGCGATGCTGCGCGTGACGTCCTTGTTGCCGGTATCCAGCGCCTCGACGCGAGCGTCGGTCATGATCTGCACATTGAGCAACGACTGGATTGTCACGTAGCACGCGATCACGATCGCGATCACCAGCATGCCGATGAAAAACGAGCGGAAGCGCCGGGGTGAATCGACGCCGAGAACGACGAGCGGAATCACCAGCCAGCCGACGAAATTCCGGCCTTCGGCCAGCGCCAGCTTGTTGTGCATGACCATGACGCCGTAGAGGAACGAGACCCCGAGGAAGCCGAAAAATACGAGCAGGGGCAACCAGAGCTTGCCCAGGTAAGCGCGGATCGGCGCGGACTGTGCAAGCCCTCGCAAGGCGGCCACCGTCACGAGGTAGACCACGCACAGGTCGTAGATCTTCAGATTGCCACCCCCAAACGGCAGTTTGGGGAGGTAATCCGACGGCACGACCTCGAATATCAGTATCAACGTGAGAAACAGCCCGACATGCGGCGCCCACGCGGTCCACAACACGGCGGCGGGAACCGCGAACACGAGCAGGCTGAGCCACCACCACGGCGAGGCGGCGATCACAGTGCCCAGCAACGCGGCACCGATGAACCAGATCGACCAGAACAGCAGCGGCCGCGCCGAAGGCGCCGTCGGGTCGGACCCAAGCGCCCAGGCACTCATGGCGCAAGGCCCCGGCGCTGGCTGACGCGCGCGCGCAACCACCCGGTCGCCCGCGCGCGCTCCTCGGCGCGTAGCAGCCCGTACCAGGCGTACAACGCGAACAGCACAACGCCGACGAATGCGGTCAGCAGATCGGCGAATCCGGACTTGGGCACGAATGCCGCGCCCAGGAGGCTGGCGCCGAGAACGACCGGAACCGGAAGACTACGGACACGAAAAGAATTCGGAATCAAATTGCGCTCTGCGATCAGGACCATCACGACCGAATCCACGGTGAACCGGAGCGCGGACGCAATGGCGGTTCCCACGATACCAAAGCGATCGGTGAAGAACCATAAAGCCAGCAGGAATATTGGTAATTCGAACACGTGAACGATGGCCATCCATTTGGGTTGGCCGACCGCCTGGATCATCGTCGCGGGCGCCTGCGCAAGGATATTGAAGAGCAGGCCGATCGCAAGAATCTTCAAGACGGGGGCGGCGTGTGCGGCGAAGTCCGCCCCCAGCCAAAGGTTCAGGCCGGGATCGGCCAAGGCCACGAATACGAACACCGCCGGGAAATTGACGACGAACAGTGCGCGGACCGCGTTTTGATACACGGAGCGCGCCTGCTCGCTGCGCGCATCGAGTCCTGCTGCCGCGGGAAAGAGCACCCCCATCATCGAATACGGCACGATGAGGATCTTGCTCACGAGATCGTAAGGAGTCGCGTAAAACGCAACCAGGCGGATTGCCACCAGGCCGCCCAGGATGAGGCGGTCAAGATAAGTGAGCAGGGGGCTGACGAAATTGGACACACTGATCCAGCCACCAAGCGTGAACAATTCGCGCGTGATCGCCGCGTCGGGGCGTTCCGGCCGATAGCGGAATCCGCACTTCGCTCGACAGGCCCAGGCATGCGCGCCGTTGGCGATGATGCGCATGAGCACGACGGCGCCAACGACGGCCTCGAGCCGCACCGAAACCGCCAGCGCAAGCAAGGGACCCAGGTAGGTCGCCAGCCCCATGAAGACGCGAATGACGCTCAGGACTGCAAATTGCTGGTGGGCCTCCAGGCAGGCGCGATACCCGGCCGTCAGCATGACGACGGGAATCGACACGCACAGGATCCAGAACGCATGCAAGGCCTCCACGCGCATGCTCTCGGGAATTCCGAGCCAGTGCTCGACGAGCACGGCCGAGAGCGCAGCCATCAGCAGGCCGATGACAAGTCCAAACAACAGCAGGAACGTCGTGCTGACGTTGGCGACGTGCAGAGCCTCCTGCGCCTGCGCGCGTGCCAGGCGTTGCGCGACGACACGGGTCATCGCACGGCTGATGCCGAAGTCGAACAGCCCCGCGTAGCCGATCAATACCCAGACAATCGTGATGAAACCGTAGCGATCCAGGCCCATGACCCGGATGAGAATCGGCAGGATGACGATGCCGGCAAGCAGGGGCAGCACCTGACCCGCGATGTTCCAGATCGCATTGGTCGCAAGGCGCTTGGCCGAAACGGGCATGCCGCCCCGCGCGGTTTGCCGATCCGCTGCGGAATTCGCGACGGGCTCAGGCGGTGATTCAGTCGATGGAGCCAATGAGTTTGTTCCGGGTTTTATCGTTTACCGCGTCGAGCAGGTCGCGCACCAGGCTTGCCTGTTCGCCGTAGGCACGTTCGCGGTCGTCCGAGACGCTCGAAACGCGAAACACAAGGCCATCGGGCACCGCACCGTTCAGGCCGAAGCGCATTTTCGCGAGACGCCGCGCCGTCGCATTCGCGACCGGCGTATCGCCGATCATGATCCAGTAGGTAACCGCCTCGACACGCTGCGCGCGCGTGCCGACGAGACGCTTGACCGGCAACGAGCGAAAACGGGTGTCGAGCGTGCCCAGCGCGAGATCATCCACCGCGAATCCCTGCGCGGGGTAACAGATCTCGGGCATGTGGACCTGCAATTCCTCCGACTGGTCCGCGCCATAGGAGATCGACAACATGATGCGATGGCCCTTGCCATCGACGTAGGTGCGGTCGAGGGTCTGGGAATACAGTCGCTCGCGCAACTGGGCATCCGCCGGATCGACCACCTGGATATACGGTTCCACTTCCTCGCGCCAGTCCCCGAAGTTTCGAGGGATGTCGCGCGCGAGATCGAGTCCGGCGCTGGCCTCGATGATATGACCTTTCGGCCGCAGTACCGCGCCGGCGACCGCAGCGGTCAGCATGACCGAGACGATGCCGAGCGAACGACGCAGCGCGGCGTTCATGGGCGGCGCAGGCGCGCCAGGGCGCCATCCAGGGCGAAAAGGCACAAAAGCGCAGCGCCAAGCAAGGCCACGCCGGAGAATTCATGCAGGAAACCCTGCCCCGCACGTTCGCCGTAGTAGTACGTGATCAGCATGAGTGCGATCACCCGCAGCGTATTGGCGAGAAAGGCGATCGGCAGGATGCTCGCGAGCATGAGCGCGTTATGCCATAAGCCCGGCCGCGCATTCAGGTACAGGAAAAGCAGGCCCAGGGCCGAGAGCGAAAACAGCGAATGCAGGCCGGAGCACGCGTCGGCAATGAGCAGTTCGTACGGTCCGATCGACAGGATGACGCCGCTGCGTGCGACCGGGAAACCCAGCGTGTACAACACCTGCTCAGCAAGTTCCGAGACCCACGATTTCAATGGTCCGGTCATGGCGTCCACCAGGATTCCGGGAATCGGGATCATGAAAACCAGGAACAGGAGCGGAAACCAGGCCACGCGCAGCGCGCCCCAACCGCGCAACAGGACCAGCCCACCGGCCATTACCGGAATCTGCGAGCCGATCGTGAAGACCCAAACGTTCTGCGATCGTCCGAGGACGTAAAGCGCGGCGCCCAGGGCAAGCAAGGCCCAGCCGCCTGCCGCGGGGGCTCGCGCGCCGCCCGCGAAGGCAAGGGAGGTCAGGCGCTCGCGCAGCTGCCAAAGAAGCCACAGCGTGACGATGAGGATCAGCGCGCCGTGCGCCTGCTCGTCGGTCCGCCAGAGGCTTTGCGAAAGCTGCCAGTAAACGGGGCCGAACATGGCCAGCCAGCCGACCGACAGCAGGAGAAAGGGCGAGGGATTGAGCAGCGGCGACGGGGACGTCGCCGCGCGCGAGGCAAACAGCTTCATGGGCGCCCCTATTTTACGGGCCAGGGCCCCTTATCCGACGCCGGGCTTTGCGACCTGCGCGGACGCCGCCGGACGCCGCGCCCCGACCAGACGATGGGTCAGGAATTTGCGCAAGGGGATATCCACCCGCCGCTCGAGCCAGACGCAGAAGAGGAAGAGGCCGGCGAACAGTGCGACGCCGCTCCACGGCGCGGTGCCCGCCAGGCGGTCGCCCAGCACGCGCGCCACGAATTCGCCGAGCGGCTTGTGCATCAGGTACAAAGGGTAGCTGGCAGCACCAAGCGCCAGCAGCACCGGCGCCGCCCGGCGCGCGACGCCCTCGTTCAGGGGCTTGGTTGCGACGGCGATGATATTGGGGAAGATGCACACCACCACGAATATGTCGATGACCGGGTCGAGGACTCCGAAACCCGGAATGCAAACCGCCGCAACGAGGATTGCGAACGCCGACCAAGGTGGGAGGAACCGGGTCAGTTTCCTCGAAGCAAGCGAAGGGTTGCGAAACAGAGCGAGGCCCCAGAAGAATCCAAAGGACGCGCGGCACAGCGCCGCGCCGGCCGAGGCAAGGCTGGCCTGCGCCCCCACGTCCATGTTGCCGTGCACGGCCACGGCGAAGCTGCATGCTGCGCCGGTTACCAGCACGAGCGCCGCAAGCGCCCGCGGCGTAAGAAAGCGGTTGCAGGCGGCGTACACGGCGTTCACGATTAGCGTATAGAACAGGGACCAGACGGGGCCGTCGAGCGGGAACAGGTTGTTGCGCTCGGGCAGGACCGAAGGCAGCAGGAACAGCGACATCAATATGGCGAGCGCGGCGGCGCCATAGCCGACCGTTGCCTGGTCGGTCGCCGCGACGTAGGTCAGCAGTGCAAAGGCGCTGACCAGCACGGAGAGCCAATAGTCCGGCAGCAGCCGGATCAGCCGCAGGACGAGGAAGTCGCGCGCGCTGCAGCGGCCATCGCGCAGCTTTTCGTCATGCACGTGTGCGAGCACGAAACCGCTCAGCAGGAAGAACAAGTCGACCGCGAGGTAGCTGCGCGGGAACTGGAAGTGCCAGTACGCGCCGGTGTGATGGACGGCAATGATCATGGCGCCGATGCCGCGCAGGCCGTCGAGAATGAGGAAGCGATGGTTCGCCATGACCGGGTCGGCGCAGCGCGTCAGGTCCGGTCGCGCCCGAGCAGCTCGGCATCGATGCGATCGAGCAGGCTCGAACTGAGCGGTGTCGTGACCTTGCGGATGAAGAACTTGTCGGACTTCGAGACCTCGTCCCAGTCCTCGAGGCGATACCACTTCGCCAGGCTCGGGTGGATGTGATGCAGGTTCGCCATGCGCCAGGTGCCCCGCCCCTGGAACGCTTGCAGTCCCGTCGCGTTGCCCTGAAACGGCGAATTGCCGATCAGCGTGTGGTAGAAGAATTCATCGGGCGAAAAGGTGTAGCGGTGCATCTCGTAGTACTCGGGATGCGCCTGCACGTAGTCCACCACGTAGCGCGCACACTGCGGCGTAATTGCCCAGAATGCCGAGCCGTGATAGGGGACGATGCCGGGCATGCGCCGATTCTTCAGCGAGAGCAGGTTCAGTCCGCGGCGCAAGGCTTTGTCGGCCAGCACCAGGGGACGGCTCGATCCGGCATAGAACGGCTCCTTGAACCACTTCGCCTCGATGAGCTTCATGTAATGGTCGGGGCTTTGCCGCATGTCGATATAGCGGATGAATTCGTGCCCCGCATGCGCACTCAGATATGCGGCGATCGCGCGCGGCGGCTTGAGCGGGTAACACGTACCCGACAGCATGACCAGGTGGCCGTAGTCGATTCCTGTGTCAAGCACGGCACGCAGCATGCGCAGGCTGGCATCGATCTGGCTGATCCCGGCCCATGCCACCCGTACCCGCGGTTCGATGAAATGCACCGGCGGCCCGCCGGCCAGAGCGTCGCGGAACTGCGACAGTTCGACCTTGCCGTCGACGTGCACATAGACGTCGCCGGTATCGTCGAGCGCGCGCACGAGCCGCGCGAGATGCGCGGGGTCGAAGTGCGCGATGACAAGGTATGCGATCCTGCGCGGCTCGCTCTTCACGAATCCGATCCTGCTTTCCTGATGTTGCGATTTGGGGACGCACACAACGAATGCATACAGCGGACGCGAAGAGCGCAAGCAATTTGCGCGCAAACGCCACTGCCACGCCAACGGCGCGTGCTTTCCCCAATCTGTTTTTCGGTGCCTCGTGGCTAGTATGCCGCCGTCGCGCCGGCATGTGGCATCCGCCGGTCGGCTGGCCCCGACCGGACCGCCCGGTCGGAACGACACAAAATACGGGCTGATTTCAGCGGCCGGTTACGGCGCGCAATTACAGGTACCGGTAGAGGGAATAGTAGAGTTCGCTGACCGCGCTGGCGAGAATGCGCCGTCTCACGTTCTGAAACAATCGGGACCGGTCGAGGCGCTTCGTGTACGGTCCGATCTGCGAAGCCGCGCCCAGGATCGGATCCTCGTCGACGACGGTTGGCTGCAAAACGCCGATGCAAGGCCGGGAACGACCCCCACGTCCTCCCAGGTAATGGTCGATCGGCAGGTGGATCCGGCGCGGACCGTGCTGCAGGAATCGCCCCGCGTAGTGGCGCGAAACGCTATATCCCCAGGTATTGAAGATCACGCCGACCGGCCGATGCACGGCAAGACCATCGATGTCGGTACGCTGGCGCTGCGAGACGTTGCGCGAGGACGTGCCCAGGTACACCAGGTCGAAGCGGGCGTCGGCGCGTGCCTTGCTCTCGAGCGCGCGCACGGCGGCCGCGAATCCGGCCGCGAGCTGCAGATCATCTTCGATGACCGTGCAAAATTCCTCGGTGCCGCGCAGGAGTGCCTGCCATGCACTCAAATGGGACAGCCAGCATCCGATCTCCGCGTTGCTGAGCGATTTGCGGTCGAATTGAAGGCCTGGGAAGTGGCTGGCGATCTGCAAGTCGACTTCGGCCGGACGTACACACCGCAAGTCGACACCGACTCGTTCGAAAGCGAGGCCGGCCCGCCCGAGCTGTTGCGCCATCGCCATGCGCCGCTCGACCGCAGAATCCAGATTGATGAGAACCAGCATACGCGCGCGCAGTTTCGGGGTTGCCCGTTACGACAAAGTGACAGGCAGTGCTAGAGTCGGTCAGGAGAATGCAGTGGCCATCGCGGCGAAGGAGGCCTGCCGGACACCATGAGCGATCTCACCGTTCTGTTCAGCGCCTACCAGGCGGGCGATCGCGCCGCCTTCGATCGCATCTTTGCGGCGCTGTATCCCGAGCTCACCAGGTTGGCCCGGTCGCGCCTGCGCTCGGGCAGCCGCATGACGCTCCTGGACACGAACGTCCTCGTGCACGAGTGCTACCTGCGCTTTGTCAACTCCGGTGAGGTGCAGGTGGAGAATCGCGGTCATTTCTTCGCCTATTGCGCGCGCGTGATGCGCTCCGTCATCGTCGATGCAGCACGCCAGCGCAAATCGCTCGCGCGCGGCGGGGACGCGGCCAAGGTCACCCTGGATACCGAGCTCGCCGAGCGGGTCGGCGCGGCCGAAGACCAGGTCCTGCAGATCGCCGAGGCGGTCGACGATCTGGCGCGCCACGATGAGCGACTGGCTGCCATTGTCGAGATGCGCTTCTTTGCAGGACTCACGGAAGCGCAAATCGCGGAATCGCTCGGAATCCACGAGCGCACCGTTCGGCGCGACTTCGAAAAGGCGCGCCTCCTGCTGGCCCACGCGCTGCGCTGATCCCCGCGACCCGTGCGCGGGTTTCTTTGGTCACGCGAACGCCTCCGACAGGGAATTCATGTCCTTTTTCCCGGGGCATGCGCGTCTATTGGGGCGGAACCCGTGGCATGCACATCCCCAGCAATCCTCCCGTCGAGGCATGGCCAGCCTTTTCCGCTCTTATCGACCGGATGCTGGACCGCCCGCGCCCGGAAAGGCGATCTTGGGCCCTAGGGCTGAACGGACCTGACGCTTTGCTCGCGCCGCGACTGCTTGCCCTGCTCGATGCGGCTGAAGGAGCCAGCACTGCCGTCCTGCCGGAAACCCTGCCCAAGTTCACGGTTTCGACGGTCCCGTTCGACGCAAGTGGCCTGGCCGCGGCAGAGTCGGCAGGGGAGCAGATCGGGCCGTATCGGCTCATGCGCCTGCTGGGGCACGGCGGCATGGGCAATGTCTGGTACGCAGAACGCTGCGACGGACTCATGCGCAGGGCCGTCGCGTTGAAGCTGCCGCTTACGCTCGGCAACCGGCGTGAGCTCGCGGCCCGCTTTGCGCGCGAGCGCGAAATCGTGGCCGGCCTCGTCCACCCCCACATCGCGCGCCTGTACGACGCAGGCATCTCGGCGCAAGGCCAAGGCTATCTTGCCTTGGAATACGTCGAAGGCCAGGCCTTGGATGACTTCTGCAATGAACAGCGCCTGGACCTGCGTGCACGCATCACGCTGTTTTGCCAGGTGCTCGATGCCGTCCAGTATGCGCACGGGCGCCTCGTCATCCATCGTGACATCAAGCCATCCAACATCCTCGTCGACGAGGACGGGCAGGTGCGGCTGCTCGATTTCGGCGTCGCCAAGATCCTCGACAACGGCGACGACCCTGGCGCCGGCGCCAGCGATGACCTGACCCGGCTGGCGGCAGCCGGCATGACCCTGGCCTACGCGTCGCCCGAACAGGCAATGGGCCATGCCGTGACGACGGCGACGGACATTTATTCGCTCGGTGTCGTGCTGTTCGAGCTGCTGACAGGGGTGCGTCCCTATCGCCTGCCCCGGGAATCGCGGGTCGCGCTGGAGGAGGCCGTTGTCCGCGCCGACATTTGCCTGCCCAGCTCCGCCGCGATCGAGGATGTCGCTGCCATTGCGCGCGCAACGACACCCAAGCGACTGCGACGCGATCTGCGCGGCGACCTCGACGCGGTCCTGCTTCGGGCGCTGCAACGCGACGGCCAGATGCGCTACGAGACCGCCGGGGCTTTCGCGGACGACTTGCAGCGTTATCTCGCCGGGCGGCCGGTGCGCGCACACCGCACATCGCGCGGCTATGAACTGCGCAAGTTTCTCGTCCGCAATCGATACGCGGCGGCATCGGCCTGCGCCGGGGCGGTCGTGCTGGCCGCCGCCGCAGCCATCGCGCTGGTGCAGGCGGGCGAGGCACGCCATCAGGCGCAACTTGCCCAAGCCGAACGCGACCGCGCGGTCGCGGCGGCGGAGCACCGTGAGGCGGTCGACGAATTCCTGTCCGATCTGCTGCTCGAAGCGGCACGTACTGGCAAGGCCGTTTCGGTGGCGGACCTCATCGAGCGTGCCGATGGCCTGTCCGCGCGGGAGTTCGTCGAGAACCCGGAAGCGCGAGCGTCCGTGCTGCTGACCGTCGCGAAGTACCACGAGGACCTGGATCGGAATGAGGCTGCGCTGTCGGACTTGGACCGCGCCCGAGCATTGCTTGGTTCGACGCATGACAACATTTTGCGCGACTCGATCACCTGCGAGCGAGCAATGTTGGGCGGTGCGCTCGGCGTGGGTCCCGATGCGTTTCAGGAGATTCACGATGTCATCGACGCCCCCGGTAACCCTCCCGAATTGCGCAGCGATTGCCTTGCGGACCTTGCGCACCTGGCTTACTACCGACGCGACGGCGGGGCGGCGCGCGATGCGATCGACCGCGCGCTCATCCTGTGGGACAAGGAATCACGCCACTCACCGTACAAGCGCGCGCGCATGCTGCTTTTGCGCGCCGAATCGCTCGCGCAGGATGGACGCAATGGCGAGGCAGAGTCTGTCTTTCAGCTCGCGCAGCATGAGTTGAATCGACTGGGCAGGGACCGAAGCGTCATTGCCAATACGATCATGAACGACCGTATCGAAATGGCGTTCGACACGGGAGACCTGAGGCTTGCGCTCGGTCTGATCGACGAGATGATGACCATCCAGGCCGAGACATTTCCCGACCATCCGCAGTTGGCGCCCTGGACATACGAGCGAAGTGTCATCCTTGGAAATCTCGGCGAATTGTTGGAAGCCGAATCCGGATTCGAAGCCAGTTTTCGACTCTCGCAGGGCCAGGATCCCATCATCGAACAGCGTTCCTTGTTCGATGAGGCGGTCATTGCCGCACGCCTGAAAAGACCTGATGCGGCCGAACGACTTTTCATGCGTGCACAACGCGTTTCAGGTGGCGAATCCGGCACAAATGCCGGACCGGCACATTTCGCGGGCGCGGTAGCGCGCGCCAAGCTGGATCTTCAACTGAATCATCCCCTCGCCGCGCGCGATAGATTTTCCGAGATCGCGCGCGCCAAGGGCGCCGCAGCTTTCACGGTTGATGTCGCGCTCCGATTGCGAGCTTTGGCGGATCTCGATTGCCATGCTCTGGAAGACGCGGTCCGCGACGCGCGTGCGGCGCTCGCCACCAGTCTGAAATTGCGAGGAGACAAGTCGTATTCCTTCTGGGTGGGCGAAGATCTGTTCGTGCTTGGCAAAGTGCTGGCACGAACCGGCGACAGTGCGGGCGCTCGTCAGGCCTACGTGAATGCAATCGAGCAACTCACGCGAGCTGCAGACCCGGCAGCACCGGCGTTAATCGAAGTCAAAGCGGCCCTTGCGTCCATGGACGGATAACCGCTATGGCGAAATGTCCGCTTTCTCATCTCTAACGCGTATGTTCCAGGTGCGAGTCGGATGCCGCGCTGTGGACGTGCAGGCCCGCGTCGCACGGGAGAAGCCAATGTCAAAACGCACAATATTGGAGCAACTCGTTGCGGAACTGCAGCTTGGCGAGGAAGAAGCGCGCCGCGCGGTTGCAACGGTCTTCGCCGGTTTGCTCAGCGCCACGGATACGCCTGCGGTGACCATCTTTTTGTATCGCCCGCCTCCTCCGGGAGACCCCGTGGATCGCCCACATAAGTTGCGTGCGCGCGAACTGGTGCCCTATGTCGCACAAGCAATGCGCATCGGTGACGAAGTGGCCACCCGGGTCGTTCGGATCGTCCTGGAAGACATCGAAAGAATTGCACGGGAGGTCGTACCCTACGACCCTTCGTGACGGGCGCGTTTCGCAATATCCCCCACGCAAGTGGGGGCAGTATTTCGCTCGCGAGAAGAGACTAGCCGGACCGCGCGGTGTTGGTCCGAGCCAACTCGTGAGTTCACGCGGTCCAAGCTTTGATTCCCCTATGTTAATTTCCCATCGAACGAGTCGACCGTTGGGAGGGGGAAGATTCCACAAAGGCCGCAGCCCGGATCGAAATCCGAAATGATCTCTGAAGTGGTGATCGTGCATCGGCACCTCACGCATTATCGCGTGCCGCTGTTCGAGCTTTTGCGCGCCCTGCTGCGCGCGGACGGCGTGAACCTGCGCCTGTTGCATGGCGGCCCGACGCAGGAGGAAAAGTCCAAGCGTGACCAGGGCAAAGTCGAATGGGCCGAATACCTGCCGACCCATTACTTCTTCGGCGGGCGCGTGTGCTGGCAGGCCTTCGGCTCGGGCACGACGAAGTCGGACCTCGTCATCATCACGCAGGAGAACCGCCTCATCTACAACCTCTGGGCGTTGATTGCGCGGCGCCTGCGCAGGCGGCCACGCCGCATCGCGTTCTGGGGTCACGGCGCCAACCTGCAGGCTTCGCGCCCGGATGGGTGGCGCGAGCGCTACAAGCGCGCCCTGATCGGCAAGGTGGATTGGTGGTTCGCCTACACGCGGCGCAGCGTCGAGCTGGTGCGCAGCGCCGGGTTCCCGATCGAGCGCATCACGGACCTGGAAAACGCGATCGACACGCGCAACCTTGCCGAATTGTGCAGCTCGGTGGCGAACAAGGACCTCGAGGAGGCGCGCGCGCGCCTGGGGCTGCAAGGCAAGCGCGTCGCCCTGTACCTGGGCTCGCTCTACGAGGAAAAGCGCCTGCCCTTCCTGCTCGAGGCCTGCGAGCGCGTCGTGCAGCAAGTGCCGTCTTTTTGCCTGCTGGTCTCCGGCGAGGGTCCGCAGCGTGAAATGATCGAGCAGGCGGCGCGCGACAAGCCCTGGCTGCGATTTCTCGGGATGCAAAAGGGGCGCGACAAGGCTATTGCCCTTCGTCTTGCCGAGATGATGCTCAATCCCGGACTGGTGGGCCTGGGCATCCTGGATTCCTTTACCGCGGGCATACCGCTGGTCACCACGGACTGCAAGGTCCACTCTCCGGAGATCGCTTACCTGCAATCGGGCGAGAACGGCCTCATGACCGAAAACTCGCTCGACGCGTTTTGCGGGGCAATCCTGTTCCTGCTGCGCAACGAGCCCGAGCGCCGCCGCCTGGGCATCAACGCGCAGTCGGTTGCCGCCCGCTACACCATCGAAAACATGGCCCAGCGCTTTCGCGCCGGGATCCTCAAGGCGCTCCAGACGAAAGCGTGACTTTGCGGGCCCCGGTTCCTGCCGGGATTCGCGAATCCGGAGCCTTTCGATGCTGTTCAACTCGTACGCGCTTCTCTTCGGCTTCGTACGGCCCGGAATGAGGCGTGGCACCTCTTCTTTATTCGTGGGGTGCGCGTGCCTTGGGTCGTTCGAGAAGCTGGCGTGCGACCAGGACCAGGAAGGCGGTGTTGGTCGTCAGGTAGCGCTTCCACAGGCGCCGCGGTTCCGAAAGCAGCCGATGGAGCCACTCCAGTCCGCATTCGCGCATCCAGGCCGGTGCAAGACGAAGCGTGCCGGCGTGGAAGTCGAATGCCGCACCGACCCCGAGCATCACGGCATGGATGCGTCCCTTGTGCGCGTTCATCCAGATTTCCTGCTTGGGACAGCCCAGCCCGACCCATACGGTACCCGCCCCCGATGCATGGATGGCATCGATCATGGCTTGGTCTTCCTCGTCCGTGAGCGGCCGAAACGGCGGCGAATATGCGCCCGCAATGCGCAGACCCGGAAACGACTGTGTCAGGCGCAGCTGCAACTGCGCGAGGGTCTGTTCGCTTCCGCCCAGCAGATAGATCGACTCCCCCGCTGTATTCCCGGCCGCCGCGACGGCATCGCAGTACGCCCAGAAGAAATCCGGGCCGTTGATGCGCTCCTGGCGGCCGTGACCCAGCCGCCGCAACATCCAGGCGACAGGCGCACCATCGGGCGCGACGAGGTCCGACTGCGCCAGTGCTGCGTTCATGCGGCCATCGCGCCGCCCCGTTACGAGGGCGTGCACATTGCAAAAGCAGACATATCGGCTCTCCTTGCGCGCAGCCCAGGCGCGCACGCGGGTGATGGATTGGGGTCGCGCGACGACATCGACCGCGGTGCCGATCACGCGCTCGCGCACGCGTGCACCCGGCTCCGACGCTTCGTGCGCGGCGCTGCGCCAGCCGGCCAGGTCCATGGGTGGATCAGTTCGCACGGGTGCCGATGGCATCGTCGTATACGCTCGTCAGCAGTCGATAATTCACGCCCGCGCTGTAGCGTTCCTCGTGGGTCCTGCGCGCCGCATCGCCCATGCGGCGCATTTCTTCCGGGTTCTCCTGGGCCCAGCGCATCTTCTGCGCCAGGTCGGCCGCATTGCCCGCCTCGAACAGCATTCCCGTCCGCCCGTCGGTGATGATTTCCGGCAGGGAGCCGATCCTGCTGCCGATGATCGGCAGGCCATGCGCAAAAGCTTCGATTGTCGTCAGGGCAAAGGGTTCAAACCAGATACTGGGCACGACCAGCGCAAGCGCGCGATGCATGTATTGGGAGACCTCGTCCGCGCTCACCCAGCCAGAAGCCCGGGTGCCGCTGTCGCGCTCGAAGCTGGCGCGTTCCGGCCCGTCGCCGACCACCGTGCAAGTGAGCGATCCGTCGCTGCGCAAGGCCCGCGCCAGCACCGAGATGCCCTTTTCCGGCGACATGCGGCCGACGTACAGCAAGTCGCGCTCCTGGCCGGCTTCGTTCGGCCGATCGGCGGCCGGCGCCACGGAAAAATTCGGCTTGACGCGGATCTTGTGACCCGGAAGCCCGGCCGCGACGTACTGTTCGCGGCAAAACTCGCTCAATGCGATGTAGCGGCTGATCTTGTGGGCCCAGGTTCCCATCGAACGGTGCACGGTGAGCATGGCGGCCACGGCCAGTGTTTGCGAACGCGACTCGCGATAGCAGCGATGCACGACACCCGGAAGCGGAATTTTCCCGACGCAGTCGCGGCACACGCGCCCCTCGCGCAGCAGCATGCCCTGCGGGCATGCGAGGCGATAGTTGTGGAGCGTCTGCACGACGGGCACGCCGCATTCGGCCGCCGCCCAATAGATGGAAGGCGACAGCATGGCAAGGGTGTTGTGCACGTGGACCACGTCGGGCCGGAAGCTGCGGATGGCCGCGCGCATCGCCTGTGCGCTGTCGGCCGACCAAACGCAGTCGCGCGCCGCACGCGCGCCTGCGAGCAACCCCGAGGAGCCAAGTTCACGATTGTCGCGGAACAGGGTTTCGACGTCGTGGCCATGTTCGCGCAGCAGCCGGACCTCGGCCGCCACTACACCGTCCTCGCCGCCCGGCAAACGATAGGAATTGTGCGCGACGAGGACGCGCGTCAAGCTCAGGCCTCGTTCATCACCACGCCGAGCACGCTGCTGTTGTCGGCGGTGAGCGCCTGCATCATGCGTCCGCCGTTGCGGGTGCGCGTGTGCCCGGTGCGCGCCACCAGCACGTTGGCGCCCGCACGGTTCGCGAGCAGGCGCGCATCGGCCGCCAGCGTGCCGGCCGGCGTATCGATGATGACGGCCTTGAAATTGGCGTCCGCGCTTGCCAGCAGTTGCGCGAAGATCGGGCGTTCGAGCAGCTCCAGCGGGTTGGGCGGCGTCGGCCCCGAAGTGAGCACGAAGATGCGCGGGAACGACGCGACGCGGTACAGGCACTCCACGCCACAACGACCGGCCAGCAGGGCGGACAGGCCCACGCGGTTTTCGCACCGAAAATACGTGTGCTGCGAGGGATTGCGCATGTCCGCATCAATCACGAGCGTGCGATGGCCGGATTGGGCGAATACGATGGCGAGGTTGGCCGCGATGAAGCTGCGGCCGTCGCCACGGTCGGAGCTGACGATTCCCACCATCGGGTGGCGCCGCGGACCCGTCACCGCGCGCGTGATGATTTGCGTGCGCAGCTCGCGCAGGCGCTCGACCATCGGGTGGTCCGGCTCGTAGGCCGCGATCAGGTCCGGCGAAAGCGAAGGATCGTTACGGTCGAGGTGGGGAAAGGAGAACTGCCGGCCCAGCGCGAATTCCACGTCGCTGCGCTTGACGAGCTCCATCTCGACCGCGGCATCGCCAAAGCGCATCTTGAACTCGGCCGCAACCTGGGCCACGCGTTGTGCGTCGGTGGCGCTGATGCGCCCCGCCTCCACCAGGATCCGGCCGATCGGCTGGTCGTGAATGCGCTTGCTTGGCCCCTTGACGTCGTTGTCGTGGAGGCGCGACTCGGCATGCGCCTCCATCATCGAATCGGCGAGTTCCTCCTCGCTCAGGCTGCGTGGATCGCTGCGCCCGTTCACGGGAGCTTCCCGCGCGTCGGTCTCGTTGGGCAACGACTCGCCGCGAAAAGCTGCCGGGTCACCGCCATTGCGGGCGGCGGCGGGGTCAGGGGTGCCTTGAGGCTGGGCCATGCGTTTCCTTTCGCGCGCTGCGCGCCTTTGCGCCGGATCAGCCAGCCGACGCGAGCGCGCGGCGGCGAAACCGCAGGCGTTGCAATCGCGAAGGCAACTTCGGGCTGCGCCGACCGGAGAGTTTGGCGCGCGCGGAAGGCAGGGCAACCAGCACAGGCAAGCCGAATACCTGCGTGGCATCTTCAAGGCTGCGCACGCGCCGGTCGCGCATCTCCTGCATGAGCGCGGCACCGATGCCGAACACCGTTCCCAGGAAGATCCCGATGATGATGTTGCGCCCCAGGCGCGGACGCGAAGGTTCGATCGGCGGCAGCGCCGTGCTGAGCACCGCGACGTTGGCCTGCTGGTTCAGGCTCTCCAGGCTGGTCTGCGAGCTGCGCTGGGCGACCATGTCGTACGCCTTCTGCGCTTCGTCAACGTCCCTTTGGAGGACCGTGGCTTCGTCGTGCTGGGCGCGCAGGTCCAGCACCTTGCGCTTTTGCTCGTCGAGCGCGGCGCGGATGTCCGCCTCGCGCTGCAGATTCACCGAATTGGACGTGCCGATGCTCGAGGCGATCTCCTTTTCCTCAGCCGCCAGCTTGGCATGCAGGGATTCGAGTTCGGCCTGCGCGGTGAGCAGCTGCGGATGATTGGGCCCCAGGGTTTTCTGCAATTGTTCGAGGCGCGCCTGCGAGTGCGCGATATCGGTCAAGGTGCCCTGGACCACAGGGCTTTGCATCACGTCTGGCGATGTGGACGCGTGTCCGAACGCCGCAGCCTGGCGCGACTGCGATTCCGCGTGCACCGCCTGGATCGCGGTGAGCTGCGCGCTCAGATCCGTCAGGCGCGCATTCTCGACCTCATAGCGCTGGTCGTCGGCCAGGATGTAGTGGTGGCTGCGCTGGAAGTCCGACAGCTTTTGCTGCGCCTTTTCCAGGTCGGCGCGCAACTGCCGCGTGCGCGCGCCGAAGAACTCGGAGGAAGCGCGGGCGGGATCGGTGCGCAGGTCCAGGCTCGCCTGCACATAGGATTTGGCATAGGCGTTGACGACGTCCGCCGCGAAAGTCGGGCTCTTCGTCGTATATTCGATCGAGATGACGTCGCTTTCCTTCGACGGCTTGATGTCGAGATTCAGCGCGAGTTTTGCCGCCCAGTACTGTTCGATCGTACCCTTGCCTTCTCCGTCGTCCTTCCAGATGGCAATGGCTTCCGGGTCCTTGTCCAAACCGAGCATCCGAACGGCCATGATGGCGACGCGATCACTGGAGATGATGTCCACCTGGGTCGGCGTGTTGGCTTCTGACATGTAGGTTCCGGGCACCGCATAGCCGTAGACGGGGTCCGGTGCCTTCGGATCCGAATACACCGTCGCCGCCGCCGTGTACTTCTTGGGCAGGACCAGGGACAGTACGACGTCCGTGCCCAGCAGGACGAACAGCACCCACAGGACAGTGCGTTTGCGGGCCAGCAATACGCGCAAGAACTGATTGAGAGTCATGACGTCAGTTTACCGGTTGGTCTCTGGTTTGGTTGCAAGCGGCGTGCCGTCCGTCGACGCAAATATGCCGATCCTCTCAATCTCGGCAGCCTTGGTCAGCCGATCGATTTCCGCTTTGTCCGCGCGTTCGCGCTCCTTGGTCCAGAGGTACGCACGAATCATGGGAGCCGCGCGCGCTTCGTCGATCGGCTCGCGCGCGACCTTCATCAATTGCAGCACCAGCGCGATTTCCCGATCGGTCGAGATCCGCACGGTACCTTCGGTCATCTGATCGTACGTGCCCACCTGGTCCAGAGGCAGATCCTCCGCGGCCTCGATGCGAGTCCGTGCCTCGAACGGCAAACCTGCGGCACGAACGCTGTCGCTTAGAGCCTTCCAGTCATGCGAGCGTTCCCAAATGGCCTGCAGCTTCGAGGGGAGTTCGCGGCGCAATGCACGCGCGCGCTCCTCGACCGCGCTCGCGTCCACGGCTTGCGCTCCAGGCGCGGCAGACTCGGTTGTGTCTTCGCCCGCGGGCATGGGCAGTCGCACTTCCAACTCCCGGACCGTATAGACCTTGCGGTCGCGAAAGAGCAGCGGATTGCGCAGGTAATACTCGTGGACCTGCGCTTTCGTCGGCTCGGCCTGCGACGACGATACCTGGTCCAGGTACGCGCGCGCGAGCGATTCGCGCCGCGCGTCCTCCATTGCGGCTAATACGCTCGGATCCCGATCGAGCTTCTGCGCCATTGCCGCCTGCACAACGGCTTCCTGGACGATCAGGCGGTCCAGAGCGGCATCGCCCGTGCGCGGCACCGGGTTCGTGTCGGCGATGGCGTCGCTCGCCGGGTCGGTCTGTGCCCGGTCCAAAAGGTAATTGACTTGGTGAACCGTGATTTCGCGTCCGTTGACGCGCGCCGCAACCTGCGTACGGTCATTTTTTGCGTCCTGCTGCGAGCACGCGCCCAGGACAAAACCCAGGAAACAAATGGCGGCGGATGCAGCGGCGCCAAATCGAACCGGACACACCCTCGCCCGCAGGCATTCGGGGCGTGCGCCCAAGACCGCATCCGCGCGCGCCTGGGCTTGGGTCACGACGTGCTGCAAGGGACAAAAACGCCGCGCATGGCGCGGCGTCGTTGTTGCGACGAAACTTTGGAGCTTACTTTTCCAGCAACCTCGAATGACGACGGTGCGCAAGCCCGGCGATCAGCACCAGACCTACGCCCATCAACAACCATTCCGAGGGCTCGGGTGCCGACGAAACATGAGTCCAACGATGTCCACCTTTCATCCCGCCGTTGTCGTCGTCGAACGCGCTCTTCAAGCGCCCGTCGCCGGCATGCGAGTACGAAATGAACGACCGGCCGTGGTCGTCGTCCCCCCAGGCCACGCCAGCCGCACCCAGCATGCCTAAGGCAATTACCGCGCATTTCACTGCTTTGAAGCCCATTTCCTACTCCCCGTAGATGCCGCCACGTAAATTCCTGTGCGATCCACCGAGCCCCCCGGCTCAGCTTGCCCAACCACGCTTTCATGGTAACCACGAAGATGTGCTGATGCAACAAAAGCAACGACCATTTGCACTTTGGAGACACCCGTTCGTCGTCTCGTGCAAATCCGATATTTCCGACTTTACATTTTTCGACTCAATCACTTACGCCTTTCGTCGGGCGCTGGTAACCGCTCCGATCCCCCACCAAAACCCGCGCCCCAAGGCAGTGCATCGAACGAACAGCGTTGGTGCTCGAATGCCCCGATTTATGACAGCAACGTACCAAAAACCCGTACACGGGCGTCTGCGGCCCACCACGGTCAACCTCTGGACCGTCGTCCTCGAGCAGGGCTTAGAACGAGGTTTGCAGGCTCAAGTTCACAACGTTGTTCCGGTAATCCCATTCGCTGAGCGTCGAGTCGCGATGCTCGTGGTACAGCTCGAGGGCCGTCTGCAGCCACCGTGTCGGATTCCACACCAGGCTCAAGCCGTAGTTCACCGAGTTGTCCACACGCGTCGTGCCGGGCGGCGTGTCCGTGACGATGGCATAGACGTTGGTGAAGTAATCCCGGTGGATCGACTCGATGTAGGCACCAACGTCGATCTTCGCCGTCGGTTGCCACGACGGCGTGAACTTCAGGTCGCGCGTTACGCCGGAAAGATAGCTGTCGTCGCCGGCGGCGCCGACCTGGCGTGAACCGTAGAACGTGAGCTTCGTCGCCGAGGTCGTCTGCCAGATGTAGGTCAGGTCCACGATGGGTCCCGCAAAGTCTCGGTCGAGCGGTCCCTTGCTTGTCTCCAGCACGTCATTCGTGCGCTTGACGTAGCCGGCGTGCCCGAGGGCGCGACTGGCGCCGCTGAACGTCCAGTCCACGCGCAGATCTACGCCCTTGTCGTGATATCCCGGGCTGATGAACACCGAAGGCGAGCCGTTGGGATAGATGCCGTTGGCGCTGCGTGCGAGCAGGTCGACGTGGTTGCCCGTGGTCGGCGAGTAACGCGCGCCGCCATCGACTTCGTAGACGTTGAGGTCCTGCGTCGAAAAGAATCCCGACGAGTTCCGGTTCTGGTGGGCATTTCCACCGAGTTCGGCACGAAAGTCGGCGACCACCGGCACATCGATGAGACCATCCGCGGCATTCGTCGCGATGACGTTCTTGATCGCGGTTCCCGTGTCGGCGAATTGCGCCATGCGCGTCGTGCGACTCGCGTCGAGATTGACATTGATGTCCCCCGCGAGATTCGATTTGAGTCCGGCGCGCAGGTCCTCCGCCGTGTAGTCGAAGTCTTGCGGAACATTTACCGTTTGGACGACCCCGCCCACCGTTTCGGTCTGGGCGGATACGATCGAATGCAGGTAATGCACGCGGCCGACGGTTGCCGCGAGACTGAGGTCCTCGCGCCCGAAGATCTGGTGATACCAGCCGGCAAGGTCTGTGTTGAACAAGGTATTGGCCACAACCGGACTCCCGGTCTGCCCGGAAGCGCGCAGCAGGTTGCTGTCGTGTTCGATCGTCTCGCCAGGGCCGATGCCGAAGCCCGTTTCCTGCTCGAGCTGCCCCGGTGTCTGTCCCTGCCACTGCCAAGAGCCTTGCAGGTTCGCCTGCGCCATGGCGCCGCCGGGAATGAGCACTGCCGCGAACGCGATCAGCCGTTGAACCCGGCCGCCCCACCGCCTGTCGTATTTACCCGCGAAGTAACTCTTCCGGATGATTTCGCGTGCACAGTGCGCAGGATCATCATGCAGAGCGCACTTGGCGGATTTGTATGCAAAAAGCCATAACTTGATCATGGTTGGTTGCCTCGCCCGTTTCTTGTTTGTGCGGCGAATTATTGTGTCCGCCGGAAAATTTTTTTTACGTCTACATCCCGTGAATTCCGTCATCCTTCCATTGACGGGCCGTGGTTTGTGCAGTGCAATAACCATAACATCGGGTTAGTGGCAGAGGGCTTGCGGCGCAATTTTTCGAGAGCCGCAGGACATGGAAGAGGCAAGGCAGGACGTAAGGCATCGCTGAATCACAACATGGCAATCGGATTCGACAAGGGCGCGGATCATAGTGCCCAACGCAATGCGACAGGGGGTGAGCCCGCGGGGTTTTTGCATCGCCGCGTCGCGAAAACCGAGTACAACCCTGCGGTTTCTCCGCTTGGCGGCGCACATGCGGCGCCGTTCATGCGGCGCACGCTGACCCTGCACGGGGCCATCGAGGCGGTACTCGAGCCGGCACTCAGCGTCGTGTGGTTGCTGGCGATGGCGCATACGCTGGGCGAGGCGCTGGACGCGCGCATTCTCGTGGCCTGCGTTCTCGTCTTTGCGCTGACGTTCCCCGGCAATGTTTCCTTCACCGACTCCCTGGCGACGCTGGTCCGCAAATCGACCATGACGGCGCTCACGGTGCTGGCCGCGCTCGCGCTGTTCGACTACGCAAGCGCCTGGCTCAAGTCGGTTCCGCGCCATCTCTTCCTGCCCTGGTTCGTGGCGCTGCCCGGCGTGCTGATCGGCGCCAATGTCTCCGTGCGTTCCTTGTTGCGCGTCGTGCTGGAGCGCTCGACGGTGCAGGAGACCGTCGTCGTTTGCGGCGTGAACGACACCGGAATGGGCCTGGCGGCGCGCCTTCGTGCCAATCCGTATTTCGGCGTGCGCGTGCTGGGTTTCTTCGACGATCGCAATCGCGACCGGCTCACGCAGATCGCGCCGCAGGAATTCCTGGGCAGCTTCGATGCCCTCAGCGACTATGTGCGCGTACATGGCGTCGATCGCATCTACCTTGCGCTGCCGATGGCCAACCAGCCGCGAATCATCAAGCTGCTCGATGAGCTCAAGGACACGACCGCCTCGATCTATTTCGCGCCGGACATTTTCGTCACCGACCTCATGAACGGGCGCATCGAATCGGTCCAGGGCATGCCGGTGGTTACCGTACGGGACACGCCTTTCCTGGGCGTCAACAGCCTGGTCAAGCGCGCGGAGGACATCCTGCTTGCCAGCATATCCCTCCTGGTTGCCGCACCGCTGCTGCTCGCGATCGCGGCCTGCGTGCGCTTGACCTCGCCGGGGCCCGCCCTGTTCCGCCAACGCCGCTACGGCCTGGATGGGCGCGAGATCCTCGTCTACAAGTTCCGCACCATGAGCGTGCTGGAAGATGGCGCGAACCAGTTCCAGGCGGCGCTGCCCGACGACGTGCGCATCACCCCGATCGGACGCGTCCTGCGCCGCTATTCGCTCGACGAGATGCCGCAGCTCATCAATGTCCTGCAGGGACGCATGAGCATGGTCGGTCCCCGGCCGCACGCGATTGCGCAGAACGAGGAATTCCGCAAGCTGATCCCGGGCTACATGCTGCGCCACAAGGTCAAGCCGGGCATCACGGGCCTGGCGCAGGTGCGCGGACTGCGCGGCGGCAACAATGTCGATGAGATGCGCCGTCGTATCGCGAGCGACCTCGAGTACCTGCGCAACTGGACCTTGAGTCTGGACCTGCTCATCCTGACGCAGACAATTCCCGTACTCATTGCAGGCGACAAGCACGCATACTGACTGACGCGTGCGGACGGCGCGCACCCCGGCGCGCGCGTTATGCTTTGGCTGGCAATCACTCCCAGGCCGGCACCTTGAGCACCCAGACCCCGGGCATGAGCCCGTTTTCCCCGCGACCGACCGAAATCACGGTGCATTCCGCGTCGCGCGTGCTCGAGATCGCGTTCGACGACGGCCGGCGCTTTCGCTTTCCCTTCGAGTTCCTGCGCGTGTTTTCGCCGTCGGCCGAAGTGCGAGGCCACGGCCCCGGCCAGGAGAAGCTGCAATTCGGCAAGCGCGACGTGACGATCAAATCCGTCGACACCGTAGGTCACTACGCGATTCAGCCCGCATTTTCCGATGGTCACGACACCGGCCTGTACTCGTGGGACTACCTCTACGAGTTGGGTCTTCACCAGGACGCGCGCTGGGAGGACTACCTGCGCCGCCTTGACGATGCCGGCATGTCGCGCGTCGCGGAATCGAAACCGCAAGCCATGACGCCTGCGCCAGGCGTCCAGGCGACCGACCTGCGCCGTCCCGGCACCAAGCCATGAGCGAGCCCGAGACGACGCATTTCGGATACGCGCAGGTATCCGAGGCCGAGAAGACGCGTCGCGTTGCCGGCGTGTTCCGCTCGGTTGCGCCGCGCTATGACTTGATGAACGACGTCCTGTCGGGCGGACTGCATCGCCTCTGGAAGGCTTTCACCGTGCGCCAGGCGCGGGTGCGGCCGGGCATGCGCGTGCTCGATGTCGCAGGCGGCACCGGCGACCTCGCGCGCGCATTTGCACCCTTGGTCGGTCGCGAAGGCATGGTCGTGCTCACCGACATCAACGATGCCATGCTCGCGGAAGGCCGTGATCGCCTGTTCGATGCCGGTCTCGCCGTGCCGGCGTTGCGCTGTGATGCCGAGGAGCTGCCATTCGCCGACGCAAGCTTCGACCGGGTGACGGTTGCCTTCGGCCTGCGCAACATGACCCACAAGGAACGCGCGCTCGCCTCGATGCAGCGCGTATTGCGCCCCGGCGGCATGCTGCTGGTACTCGAGTTTTCGCGCGTCTGGCAGCCGCTCGCACCGCTGTACGACGCCTATTCGATGAATCTCATGCCTTGGCTGGGCAAGCATTTGGCCGGCGACGCGGACAGCTATCGGTACCTTGCCGAATCGATCCGCATGCATCCCTCGCAGGAAGAGCTTGGCGCCATGATGACGGCAGCGGGCCTTGCCCGCGTGCAGTGGTTCAACCTGACGGCCGGCGTCTGCGCCCTGCACGTCGGTCTGCGCCCGTGAGGCAAGTTTGGCCATGTTGAATCGGATCCCGACCGAATCCGTCGTCGCCTGGTACAACCGCCTGATGCGCCGCGAGGAATGGGCGCGTGTGACGCTGAAGGCGTATGCGGGTCGCAGCGCGCGCATCGAAGCCGGTCTCGCGTCGGTCTTCCTGACGATCGGCGTGGACGGCTTGCTGGCGCCCGCCCAGGGCGAACCGAACGTGAGGATCACGCTCGACCCGACCAGCCTCGCGCGTGCCTGGACGGACCCCGCAGGCATCAAGCGCAACATGAAGATGGAAGGCGACGTCGCCTTCGCCCAGGTATTGACGGACGTGCTCTCGCGCCTGCAACCCGACCCGACCGAAGACCTGGCACGGTTGGTCGGCGACGCGCCCGCCGAGCGCATCGCGAGCCTGTTTCGCGATGCCTTTGCCCATATGCGCGACACCGCGCAGAGCCTGACGCGCCAGGGCGCGGATTACCTGGTCGCGGAAAACCCGATGTTGCTCGGGCGCCAGGAATGGGAGTCGCATTGCCAGGAGATCGCCTCGCTGGATCGCCGCCTTGCAGCCCTGGAGGAGCGCATCGACGCCTTGCCTTCGGCAGCGCCGGCCAGGCCACGCTGATCCATGCGGCGCTTGCTGCGACTGCTGCGGATCGCGCGGGTGGTCCTGCGCTACGGCCTTGACCAGATCGCGCTCGCCAATCTCCAACATCCCTTGCTGGTGCGCTTCGTCCGCTGGAGTTCCTTCGGGCGCCGCTTCGACCAGCCCCGCGCCGTACGCCTGCGCCTCGCCCTCGAGAGCCTGGGTCCGATCTTCGTCAAGTTCGGACAGATGCTGTCCACGCGACGGGACCTGATCCCGGCGGATTTCGCCGACGAACTCGCCAAGCTGCAGGACCGTGTTCCGCCTTTCGACCCCGAACTGGCGGTGCGCGAGATCGAACGCGGACTGGGGCGCCCCATCGCGGAGTTGTTCGCACACTTCGAGCGCATTCCCGTGGCGAGCGCGTCGATCGCGCAGGTGCACTTCGCCGTGCTCGCCGGTGGTGATCCGTCCAGCGGACCGCGCACGACGCGGTCGGCACTGGCAGGCCGGCAGGTCGCGGTCAAGGTCCTGCGGCCCGACATGGAAGCGGCGATCGATCGTGATCTCGCCCTGATGGACGTTGCCGCGGTGCTCGTCGAGCGCGGCTGGCGCGACGGCAAGCGCCTGCGGCCTCGCGAGGTCGTCGAGGAATTCCGCAAGATCCTGCATGATGAACTCGACCTCATGCGCGAGGCGGCGAACGCTTCCCAGCTGCGGCGCAACTTCGAAGGCTCGCCCCTGCTGCGCGTGCCGGAGATGTACTGGGACTGGTGCTGCGAGAACGTGCTCGTGATGGAGCGCATGAGCGGCCTTCCCGTCAGCCGGATCGACGAACTGCGCAGCGCCGGCGTCGACCTCAAGAAGCTATCGCGCGACGGCGTCGAGATCTTCTTCACGCAGGTATTTCGCGACGGCTTCTTCCATGCGGACATGCACCCGGGCAATATCGCCGTCGGCGTGGAGGGTGCCGACCTGGGCCGCTACATCGCGCTCGACTTCGGCATCATGGGCACCCTTACCGACGTCGACCGCGACTACCTCGCACGCAATTTCCTGGCGTTCTTCCAGCGCGATTACCGGCGCGTGGCGCAGACCCACCTCGAATCGGGCTGGGTTCCGCGCGGCACGCGCGTGGACGAACTCGAAAGCGCGATCCGCGCGGTCTGCGAGCCGATCTTCGATCGCCCGCTCAAGGAGATCTCGTTTGGCCAGGTGCTGCTGAGGCTGTTCGCCACCTCGCGCCGTTTCAACGTGCAGATCCAGCCCCAGCTCGTCTTGCTGCAGAAAACCCTGCTCAATGTCGAGGGCCTGGGCCGTGAACTCGATCCGGATCTGGACTTATGGCGCACGGCAAAGCCCTTCCTCGAGGATTGGATGCGGCGCCAGGTCGGTTGGAGCGGCTTTCGCGACCGCATGAAGGCGGAGGCGATTTCCTGGAGCCAGACGCTGCCGCAGCTGCCAAGGCTGCTGCACGATGCGCTCGCGCGCGAGGATCAGGCACCGGCCATCCTGGCCGAGTTGCAAAGACTGCGCCGTGCCCAGGAGCGCAGCAGCCACCTGCTCGTCAGTGCGACCATCGCACTCGTGGCCCTTGCCGCGATGGGGGCCTGGTATCTCATCGGCCTGCCGCTTCCGTGATAACTTCCCTGCGCCTGCACACGGCGTCTTCTCATCCATGAACATCGTGATCCTCGCGGCCGGCCAGGGCAAGCGCATGCGCTCGGCCCTGCCCAAGGTACTGCAGCGGCTTGCCGGCCGTCCCCTGCTCGCGCATGTGATCGAAACCGCGCGCGCGTTCGCGGCGCAACGCCAGTCCCCGGCGCATATCGTCGTGGTGATCGGCCACGGCGCGCAGGCGGTGCGCGCGGAATTTGCGCAGCAGTCCGACTTGCAGTTCGTGGAACAGCATCCGCAGTTGGGAACGGGACATGCGGTCCTGCAGGCCGTTCCCTTGCTGCAGGACGGAGCGCCGACCTTGGTGCTCTACGGCGACGTGCCGCTCGTGCGCGCGCAGTCGCTGGGCGCGCTGGCGCAGGCCGCCGGCGCGGGGGTGGGTGTACTCACGGTGCGCCTGCCGGACCCGCACGGCTACGGACGCATTGTGCGTGACGCCGGCGGCGCCGTGCGCGAAATCGTCGAGGAGCGCGATGCGGACGCGGCGCAGCGACGAATCGATGAAGTCAATACGGGCATCCTCATCGCTCCGACCGCGCCGCTGCGCACGTGGCTGGCCGGGCTTTCGAATGCCAACGCCCAGGGCGAGTACTACCTGACCGACATCGTCGCCGCGGCGCGACGCGACGGCGTGCCCGTCGCGGCATGTACCGTCGACGCCGTGGAGGAGACGCTGGGCGTCAACAGCAAGGCGCAGCTTGCCCAGCTCGAACGCATCTTCCAGCGGCGCAATGCCGACGCCCTCCTGGACGCGGCCGTGGGGCTGGCCGATCCGCAGCGCATCGACGTGCGCGGCGAAGTGCAGGCGGGCAGCGATGTGTTCATCGACGTCGGCTGCGTGTTCGAAGGCAAGGTCGTTCTGGGTGACGGCGTGCGGATCGGACCCTATTGCGTGCTGCGCGATTCGAACGTCGGCGCGGGCACGGTGCTGCAGGCCTATTCGCACCTGGACGGCGCCGAAGTTGGGGCGCACGCGATCGTCGGTCCTTTTGCGCGCCTGCGGCCGGGCGCGCATCTCGAGGACGAGGTCCATATCGGCAATTTCGTCGAGGTCAAGGCCGCGCACATGGGCCGCGGCGCGAAGGCCAATCACCTCGCCTATGTCGGCGACGCACAGGTCGGCGCCCGCTCCAATATCGGCGCCGGCACGATCTTCGCGAACTACGATGGTGCGAACAAGCACCGCACCGACGTCGGATCCGACGTGCATGTCGGCAGCAACACGGTGCTGGTCGCGCCCGTGAAGGTCGGCGACGGCGCGACGATCGGCGCCGGCTCCACGGTCGTGCGCGAAGTGCCGGGTGGCAAGCTGACCGTGGCGCGCGCCCGCCAGGCGACGATCGAAGGTTGGAAGCGCCCGGTCAAGAAGCGCTGATCGGCATGCGACCAACCCGAACAGCCCTTGGCGCCTGCGCCCTTTGGGCGGCCTCGCTGGCACCCTTCGCACCCTGTGCCGCGGCGGCACAACGCCTGCTCGAGGCCGACGATGTGTATCGCATGCAGACCGTCGACAGCCTGGCTTGCTCGCACGACGGCATGTGGGTCGCGTATGTCGTGACGCGCGCCGACCGCGAGTCCGACGAGCGCAAGTCGACCGTGTGGATGGTGGACTGGCAGGGCAAGGAATCCGTGCGCTTGAGTTCCGATTCCGAAAGCGCAAGCACGCCGGCGTTCAGCCCGGACGGACGCTGGATCTCCTACCTTGCGCAGCGTGGCCTGGAAGGCAAGTCGCAGCTCTTCGTCCTGGACCGGCGCGGCGGCGAGGCGCAGCCCGTGACCAACGTCAGCGGCGACATCCTCGAATACCAGTGGTCGCCGGACGGCCGATCGATCGTGCTGTCGATCGCCAGCGGTGACGAGGCGGGCGGGGAATCGACGGGCGCGAACCCGGGCGCCGGTTCCGGCAAATCCCCCAGGCCGATCGTCATCGATCGCTTGCGCTTCAAGCAGGATCGCGACGATGGCACGGGAAAGAAGGGTTACATCACCGACGCGGACCGGCCCCAGTTGCAGTTGCTCGACCTCGCAACACGCACGCTCGCGCCGCTGACCGACGACCCGCATTTCGACGACACGACGCCGGCGTGGTCGCCCGACGCCAGGAGGATCGCATTCCTGAGTTCACGCGAAGGCGACCTCGATCGCACGGGACTCGAAGAGCTGTATGTCATCGACGCGCGGGCCGGCGCAACGCCGCGCAGGCTCGCGCAGTTTTATGCGCCCCAGCACGCTTCGGTGTTGTGGAGTCCGGACGGCCGCAGCATCCTGCATACGGTCGGCGTCCAGCCGCGCTGGAATGCCTATATCCAGGACCGGCTGGCGCAGGTGGACCTCGCCGGTGGCGAGGACCGCATCCTCGCACCCCAACTCGACCGGCCCGTTTCCCTGCCGATACTTGTCGGTGCCCGCTCGAGCGAAGTGGCCGTATTGGTGGACGACGATAGAAGCTCCACGCCCGTTTCGATCGAGGAACATGGCACCGTCACCAGGAAACTGTTGCGCGGCCCGGTTACGGTTTCGGAGCAATGCACGGGTGCAAATCACCTTGCGGTGCTGGCATCGACGGACAACGCGCCGCCCGAGATCCACGCGCTCGAAGCGGGAAAGTTGCGCAGGCTCAGCGCCCACAACGATGCTTTGATGGCCGAACTGCGCCTGGGCAGCGTCGAGGATTTCGAATTCCGCGGCGCCGATGGCGAAGCGGTACACGGCCTCATGACCAAGCCGCCGGGATTCGTCGCCGGCCGCCGCTATCCGACCATTCTGTGGATCCACGGTGGCCCGGACATGCAAGACGCGCACGGCTTGGCGTTCGACAACTACCCCCTCCAGGTCGAGCGCCAATGGCTTGCCGCGCATGGCTACCTCGTGCTGGCCGTCAATTATCACGGTTCGAGCGGTCGTGGCCAGAAGTTTGCGGCAAGCATTGCCGGCGATTGGGGCGACAAGGAGGTGAAGGACCTGCTCGCGGCGGTCGATGCCGTCGTCCAGGCGGGGCTCGCCGATCCCGAGCGCCTGGGCATCGGCGGTTGGAGCTATGGCGGCATCCTCACCGACTACACGATCGCGAGCGATACGCGATTTCGCGCGGCCATCAGCGGTGCCGGGAGCGCGAACCAGCTATCGATGTTCGGCAGCGATGAATACGTCCTGCAGTACAACGCCGAGCTCGGGCCGCCTTGGGAGCAGGCCGATACCTGGATGCGCTTGTCGTATCCCTTCTTCCACGCGGAGCGCATTCGCACGCCCACGCTCTTCCTGGGCGGGGACAAGGACTTCAACGTGCCGCTCGCCGGCGGCGAGCAGATGTACGAAGCGCTGCGCGTGCGAAACGTGCCGACGCGCCTCGTGGTCTACCCGGGCGAACCGCACCTGTTCGAACGGCCGAGCTTCATCAAGGACCGCTGGCAGCGCTACGCCGATTGGTTCGAGCACTACTTGAATCCGGGGCAAACGGTCATTCCGCCGCCGTGACGCGCCGCTCGGCCAGGGCGTCGCTGACAACCGCCCTGGTCAGGGTCGGCGCGAAGGTCTCGATGAACGACAGGGCGTAGTCGCGCAGCTGCGTGCCGCCGCGAATCGCCAGTCGCGTCGTGTTGATTTCGAACAAGTGGCCCGCCTCGATCGCACGCAGCTCGCGGTCGCGTTCCTCGTCGAAGGCGAAGCCCGCGACGATCCCCACCCCGACCCCGAGCGCCACGTAGGTCTTGACCACGTCCGCGTCCATCGCGCTGATGACGATTTGCGGCTTGAGATCCTCGCGTTCAAACGCCGCATCGATGTGCGAGCGCCCGGTGAAGCCCGGCTCGTAGGTGACGATCGGATAGCGCGCCAGACGCTCCAGGGTCAGCGCGGCGCCGTCGAGCAGGTCGTGATCCGGGGGCACGATCACGACGTGAGTCCAGCGATAGCACGGCAGCGCGACGAGCTGGTCGTAGGTTGCCAGCGCCTCGGTTGCGATACCGATGTCCGCCTCGCCGTCGATGAGCAGTTGCGCGATCTGGTGGGGCGA
>Ga0181537_10000143_pt1 | contig 63622 bp, 57 predicted proteins | sample PEATcosm2014_Bin_39_FD_119765 | JGI IMG/M metagenome (GOLD analysis project Ga0181537, IMG submission 119765) | Peatland microbial communities from MTU Mesocosm Facility, Houghton, MI, USA - PEATcosm2014_Bin23_10_metaG | ecosystem: Environmental > Terrestrial > Soil > Wetlands > Peat | place...
ATCAGGTCGAGGCCGTGGTCGAAATAGCCCACCCACAGCCGGCCTGCGTGGTCCACCAGCAGCGCGGCAATGTGGCTGTCCGCCAACTGAGCGCCCGCGGTTGCCACCAGAGTTTTGTGCGTTGCGACGGACGTTATAGCTTGCGGCATCACCTCGACCACGCCATCGGCGGTCGTGAGAAGGCTTTCGACAGGCGCCTCATCCGCCGATCGTTGCTCGCCGCTTTGCGGCCGGGTCCGGCGAAGCACCGCGGTTAGCGGGACCTGAAACACTCCCTCATTCAACGTGCCGATCACCAGCCGTTCGCCGGATTCATCCAGGGCGAGCGCCTGCGCGAAAGTCCCCTGGGCCAGATTACGGGCGAAGTGATTGCCGCTCGCGGACTGATCGTCGCGAATCTCGCTGACGCCGAGCGGCGTTCCCAGCCAGGCGCGCCCGGGAGCCGTCGCGATGCTGAGCACCTGGGGATCCGCGAGTTCTGCCAGGAACTGCTGGCTGCGCCCCGCTTTCCAGAGGTAGGCGCCCGCGCCGCGGGTTCCGATCCAGAGCTCATCCTCGCTGCCACCGAGAGCGGTTGCTTGTATCTTCTCGAACAACGGATGGAACTTGCGGAGCGTAACTGTGTCCGTGATCAACAGCCCATGCTCGGCTGTGCCTAGCAACATGCGGCCCCCGGAAAGCGCCATCAAGGCCGTGATGTTCCGGTATCCCGCCTCAGCCGGCAGCAACTGACGAAACGTGTGGCCGTCAAATGCCACCGCGCCCTCGCCGTTGGTTCCGATCCAGAGTTCCGGCGAACCAATGCCTCGCCGCACGGCCACCGCCGTCAGTTGGGCTGCCGGCAATTCGCGGCCGGCCAGCCAGGTCTGCTTCAGCGTGCCGTCCGACGCGTAACGGAACAGTCCCGATTTGCCGCAGACGAACAAGTCCCCATCAAACGGCGCCGCTACGCGGAAATCTGCCGGGGCCGACACCACCTCGAAGCGCGTGTTCGCGTAGCTCGGCGCCGGCTGAAACGAAAAAGCCAGTTCCGAGCCGGCGCGCACTTCGATTGCAGCCTGTTTTAGGGCGCTGTGGGCTCGCCAAATCGCGTAGAATCCCCACGCCGTGGTAATGACGAGCAGCGCCCCGACGATCGCCATCCATCGACGGCTCGAGAGAAATCGCACAACAGGCTCCACGCTGATTCCACTCTAGAGCAACCACGAATGCTTTCAAGTGATTTCGTTCTTCACTGCGATTAAAAAAGAATCACCTCGTTTTGCTCGCGTAGGTTTGAAAAAGAACTCCTGATTTGGAGCGAACGGCGACGTCCGCGTGCCACCCCTCATCGCGCTTCTATGGCATTGATCAACTGTTTCAAAGAACGCTTGCTAGCATCGAACCTGAATGACCCGACGCGATTGGTTTCTCGCTTCCGCCACCGCCGCCACAGCGCCCGGTTTGCTTTCGGCTGCGCCCGCAACACCCGTGAAACTCGGCATTGACTTGTTCAGCCTCCGCTCCGCGCAGTGGACTGCCTTCCAATATCTGGATTACTGCGCCGCCCAGGGCGCTCGCGTCGTTCATTTTTCTGAGATTCGCTTTCTCGGTGGCCTGGAACCCGAACACCTGCGCCAGGTGCGCCGGTATGCCGAAGAGCGCTCCATCGAACTCGAGATCGGTATGAAGTCGATTTGCCCTACCTCGAAGATGTTCGACCCCAAGGATGGGACGGCCGAGCAGCAGCTTACCCGTATGATTCAGGCGGCGCAAACCGTCGGCTCGCATCTCGTTCGCGCGGTGTTAGGGAGCGCCGACGACCGAACGCCCGGTCCGCTTTCACGCCACATCGAGGCCATGGTGCCGGTGCTGCGCGCCGTTCGCACCCGCGCAATGGACGCAGGCATCCGGATCGCCATCGAAAACCACGCCGGCGACATGCAGGCCCCCCAGTTGAAGAGCCTGATCGAAGAGGCTGGCCCGGACTTCGTGGGCGCCTGCCTGGATTCCGGAAACCCCCTTTGGACGCTGGAAGACCCTCACGTCTCCCTCGACGTTTTGCATCCTTATGTATTAACCAGCCACGTCCGCGATTCCGCCGTCTGGCTGACGCCTGAGGGCGCGGCCGTGACATGGGTGCGGATGGGCGAAGGCAATGTAGATATTGAGAGCTATGTGCGGAAATACGCGCAACTCTGCCCGGGGCGGGCGATGTCGCTGGAGTGCATCGTCTTCGGGCCAAGAAAACTTCCGTTCCGCGATCCCAAGTTCTGGGACGCCTACCGCGACGTGCCGGCCTGGGAGTTTGAACGCTTCCTGGCCGTTGCCGAGCGCGGGAAACCGAGAGCCGATGAGCCATGGGAGGCCCCGGACCAGGCTAAGCGGGAGAGGGACGACCTAGAAGCCAGCTTGCGCTGGGTAAAGGGGACGCTGGGGTTGTAAGGACTACGTGGCTTCAGCGAGGTCCGAAACTGATGCGGGCCGCTCCCGGTCGTAGAACTACAAAGGCTCCTGCGAGCTGAGAGGCGTGTTCTCGTACTAATTTCACGACGGCCGCCCCGAGCAGCCCTCTCGCCGAAGCCGGGAACCTGATTAGAATCACGCCTGGAGAATCGACGCGGCCTGCGAATACGAGCCAACCGAAATCCTTGTCCTCGGTCAGGAGTATACGGTCCTCGGCCAGCGCACGCGCTACCAGCTCCTGGTCGAGAGAACGACGATGCGACTCATTCACCGCGAGCACATCATGGCCGTCGGCTCGTAGAGATCGAACGGCGGCGAAGTCGCAGCATTCGTCCGCTAGAAAACGCATTCGCTGGCTTATTCGGAACTGAGCGTTACAACGCTCTCGTGCGCAATCGTATCCGCCGCGTAGTCTAGCGCTGCGCGGATGTCATCCGCGCTCAACCGGGGGTATGCGTCCAGGAGATCGGCGATCGTCGCACCCTCGGCCAGCTTGCGCAGCAAAAGCTCCACTGGCACACGGGTCCCGCGAATCACGGGTTTACCCTGCATTACTGCTGGATTGATCTCGATGCGCTCGGCCACGGCTCAACTCCGCCCTCGATTGTACCAGCGTTCGGGCGTTGGCCCTGAGAGCAGAGTCTGACTCCGGTCCGATTCCCTGCCGATTGACGCGCGGGTGGCTACTCTGCGAGACTCACGCGCATGGGATACAGCGGGAAGGTCGAATATGCTCAGGCGCGGCCGATCCGGGAGCGGAATACGCGTCTCTATCGCCTGGCTCACTGGCCCATATGGATATTCGTGTTTTTTCTGGCGCCCGGACCCCTGACGTTCTCGCTGTTTGCGCACGGATTTGGGTGGAGCAACCTGGCGTGGCTGGCGGCTGTCGTGGCCGGCACAGGTGTCGCCGGTCTGCGTGGCCGCTTGCCAGGCGTGGAACCTCGCCCCTATATCCTGCGCTTCGACGAGGACAAGCCGAATCCACTCTACCGGCGGGTGTGCTACACGTTTGCATGGAACGCGGTGCTGAGCTTCGCGCTGCTCAACATGACCGGCCTCGTCATCGCGGCGGCGACCGGCGTTTGGTACATGCAGCAGATCTACCATTACGCTTACCTGCCGCTGTGTGCGGTGATTCTGCTGTTGGGCGCGGCGGGCGCGCTGCCACGGGTGGGAACCTCAACCAAACGCGAAGGCACCGAAAGGCGCTATTTCTACGGCTCGGTATGGGCGGTGACGCTGGCGCAGGTCGTTCTCGCGGCCCTCTGGAAAACGCTACCGCTCACGCATACCAACAGCCTGGTAAAGCTGGGCGCCTTTGCAGGTTCACTATTGCTGGTGGGTCTGGCAGCGCATCGCGGAATTCTACCCCGTACGCGACCCATAGTCCCAGGCGAGTGGATGGTCTCGGACTGACGAGCTGCCCGAGTCCGGCGGCGGTTTTGATATGAAGCCGGAGGCCATCCAGCACCATGTCTCTTAGGCTCAAAACCGCTCGGTTAGAATGCGCTCAGAAACAAGGAGGATGGAAATGAATCAAGACTTCTGGAAGCACGGGGCCGCTCCTTGGCTTCTTAGCATTCTGCGGATAGTCGCCGCTTTCCTCTTCATGGCGCACGGCGGGCAGAAGCTGTTCCACTTTCCGCCTTCGGACCACCCGATGTCCAATCTCCCGCCTCTGTTGCTTACAGCTGGCGTGCTCGAGTCGTTCGGCGGCCTTTTAATCTTGCTGGGTGTGTTCACGCGGCCTGTGGCGTTCATTCTGTCGGGCGAGATGGCGGTAGCCTACTTCTTCGCGCACGCGCCACACGCGTTCTGGCCGATCAACAACATGGGCGAGCTGCCCGTGATCTACTGCTTTTTGTTTCTGTACCTCTCCGCGGCCGGAGGCGGTCCTTTTAGCCTGGAGCGCTTATGGCGCTCAAAAGCGTAGCCTGACGTCCACAACCCCTCAACACGAAACGATCGACCACGGGTGATCGGGTGAACGATACCGAGCCGCAGCTCAAAGGCATTCTGAGAATCCCTAAATCCGAGCGTCGTCGACTACAAGCGACTGATTTTAAATATACTAGCCGGAACGCTTGGACGAGAAATAAGCCGGTCAAATCCTAATCGGCAGCCGACTCCCCAAACTGTGACAGCACGTTGAGCAGGGAGTAGAAGACCGATATGTCCGAGCCTGCCGTAGATTCCGTTCACCCGTTCCCGATCGTGCTGAGCGGATTTCGTTCGTTTCCACCCTTGGGCGAGCACGTCAATGCACTGTTGGTCTGGCCTCACTTTCCGCCGTTGCCAGGGCCCTAACTGTCGGAGACTAAGACAAAAGGCGCCAGAGGACCTGGAAGAGTTCGAAGCCGAGGTTCAGGATTGAGAAGCCGGGTGGGCTGGGGACTCAACCGCCGCGAAGATCATCCATTCCCGGTGGGAGAGCGAACGATTTCCGGAGTGGCCGCCAGGGTTCTGAAATCTGCATTACGGACGCTTCAGCGATTCGGGGCCCGCCAGCCAAGCGCAAATATTTGACCCGCTCAGGCTCGATCCCCATCAGGCGGCAACAGGTGGCGTCTACGCTAACGGGATCGCGCCCCGCAACGATAACGCCCGCCGGTTTCTTTTGGCCGAGGATCGGGCCATTGCCGTCCATCCCCTCTATACCATCAACCATCGCAAATTGGCTGGGGAAAAGGTTATGGAGATCGACGATGCATTCGGGAATGCCCGCCCAATGTAAAACATTTTTTGGCCACCCGTAGATCGAGCCCGGCACTAGGCCGAAGAGGTTTTTCATTGCGAGCGTCGCGCCCACCCAATGATGCGTTTTCATCTTGGCAAGAGAGACCAGGAGGTCGCATCCGAGGACTGTATTGGGGAGATAGATCTCACGGAGCCGTGATTGAGGCGAGGCGATTGCGACTCGCGTCACATCGTCGAGATTCAGGTCCACGAATCGCGATTCCAGGTTGGGAAAGAAATCGAAGTAGCCGGCCGAGGCGGCCATGTCGAGCGTCGCCCGGCGGTGGCCGGGACCTTCGGCGACGAGCACGCGCGCGGCGCCGCGCGCCTCGAGCTCGTCGACAACCGCTTTCACGAGCGCCGGGTTAGTGTTGATCGGCGTATCCGCGGAGAACTCGACCAGATTGGGTTTCACAACCACGCGCTTGCCACCTACATCGAGCCGATGCACGGCGAAGATGTCGCCAACGATCGAGCTCAGAGCCGGGCCATAGGCTGGAGCCCGCATCACGGAAACCGCGGAGGCGCCCCTGCGGCCGGCCTGAGTGTCGGATTGGCGGCAGGCGGTGGAGAACGCCAGCGCTCCCAAAAAGAAGTAACGGCGTGTCAAGGGCGGGATATCCGTCCCGGACGCGGCTGACCGGCGCCGGGTCATGCGGGCCTCGCTGTGAATGGATTGTCAGGGCTGGACGTGTTTGAAGAAAGTATTCCCAGCGCGAGATCGCGCACGGTCCGGGCGGGGAATTCGACCGGTGCATCAGCGTGCTCAGGCGCGGCGCGCCGGTTATGAGCAATGAGACTCATATTGAGCCAGGCCCAGGCTTCGAGCGACCCGGCGTGCACGATGGCCGCCTCTGCCAGATCTAAGCTTGGCCGCAAGGTCTCCGGTGGAAGACCGTGAAGCGCAAGCAGAGTCATCCCCGTGGTTTCCGGATAGGAGGTGACTGGCTCGGAGGCGGCATACCAGCCGCCGTGGTTCCAGCCGCCATCGGCAAGTCGGCGTGTCAGAAGAAAGTTCCGAGCCTGTTCGGCGGCGTGTTGAGCGATCGGGTCGCCGGTCAGCGCCGCGGCGCGTGCCAGCGCGAAAATTCGCATGGCCGTGGGCGCCACCCAGGCGGCCGTGCCCGGATACCACGCGGCTCCGCCCGGAGGCGGGTGAGAACCCGGCGTATTTAATAAGCGCTGCAAAATGCCGATCGCCCCGCTTGTTTCGGCAGGCTTCTGGGTGAGCAGCCAAGCGATGGCCTGACTCCAACGGGCGACGTGTTCAGCTCGCTGGCGAGTGTCGCCGGAGGCCAGCGCGAGGGCAGCGAGGCTGGTCACCCAAGTGGACTCGCGCACCGCGCGCGCGGGCGCAAATCCGCCATCGTCGCGCTGAACCGTGACTAGCCAGTCAATTCCCCTGCGGCAAGCGTCCATCACCGAGTGATCCAGTTCGACGGAAGTCGAGCGCAGGGCCAAAACAACAAGCGCCGTCACTTCCGTCCACGATTGGCCGGAAACATACGGCCACCCGCCATCAAAATTCCTCGCGCGCATCAAGCGTCGCGCCGCATCGTGCGGATCAAAGCGAATACGAGCAAAACAAGCGGCAATTTCTTGACCGGGTGCCGGAGGACGCATAAGTGCCGAGGCAGGTTGCAATGCTTTATTCGAAGATGTTCTGGGCTCGTTGAGTAAGGAGCAGCCACTCGCGCCTGCCGCGCCCAGATTCGTCCGGGTATAACAGGCGCAAGTGCCCGCGCCAGAAAGCGTTGCACGTGAACGGGCTGGAGCTTGCATGCAACAGCCCGCCACCGACTAGATCTGCGAGCGACGATTGCGTCGCCGCTTCAGATAGTAAAATAGGCAACCCGCTGCGGCAGCCCAAAGAATCACTTGCAAAACAGTTCCGTCCATGTTCTAGCAGCTCCTTTTTTATTGGGAATAGGCGATTGAAAGGTCAGAGTTCCAAGTCATTTGCCTTGAATCTTTTATCGGTCAATTCATCAGTAAACTTTAGGAACAGCGGCCTACCAGGCATTCTGCGAAGGTTTTTGCAGGCAGCCGGCCAGTAGATGCGCAGGTTTAAGCGCGAGCACGAGGCTGCGCGATGCCTTCTGGTGTCGTCATTGTGTGGCTCGGTTGCCGATCTATAAAGCTTCGCTTGAATCACTGGCCGGCTGCCCCTGAGCCGACAACTTCGCCGAGCATTCGGAACATCTGGATAATGCCAGGTCCCGCGACAAAGACCATGAGCGCCGGCATGCAAAAGAAGAAAATCGGGAATACCAGCTTTACGCCCACTTTGCCGGCGCGCTCCTCAGCTTCCTGCCGTCGTCTCACGCGCATAAAGTCGGCTTGAGATCGCAGAGCGTCAGCAATGCTTGTGCCAAAACGGTCGGTCTGAATAAGGATGGCGGACATCTTTCGAACTGATTCCATACCGGTTCGGGTGCCGAAGTTGCGCAAAGCCACTGAGCGGCTGGAGCCGGCGAGAATCTCCATGTTAATGAATGCCAATTCGTCGCTCAAATCCGGATGCACCGTGCGAAACTCCCGTGCCACCGTCTGAATTGCCTGGTCCAGACCGCAGCCCACTTCACAACAAACCACCAGCAGGTCCAGTGCGTCGGGCAGGGCGCACTGGATGCGGTCCTGTCGACGTCTGATCAAACGGTCAAGCACGATTCCCGGCGCAAATAGCCCCAAGCCAATTCCCGTCGCGGGGAAGGCGACTGCAGCCGCGGGATTGGCAACCATCGTGTGCAGGAACCATCCGGCGGCTAAGCAAATCGCTACCATTAACACCCTTGTTCCCGAGTAGACTGTAACCGCCAGCGAGTCCCGGAATCCGGCCATGTAAAGGTCCCGTCGCAGAGTGGCTTTGTCGCTCGAAACTGCCGGGGTCAGGCCGGCTACCCGTTGGACAAACTGGCGGCGTACGGCCGCCTTGAGCTTGTCGAGCAAATGAGGGGAACTGCCGTCTGTGCGCGGCAGGAACGCCGCGGCGCGAATAAACCGAAGGGGGCGGACGTAATAGTAGTATCCGCCCGCAGACAGGACGGCTGCAAATAAGACAAAAAAGCTGATCGCGAGTGTGTATCCCATAGTCTCTTACACCTTGATGTTGACGATCTTCCGTATGACGAAGAAGCCAACCGCTTGCGCGACGATCGAACCAATGAGTAACATGCGCCCGATCGGGTCGACAAAGAGCACATTGAGGTAGGCCGGAGACGAGATATACATCATCACGGCCACGATGATGGGCATGATCAACAAGACCAAGGCGGTAATGCGTCCATGCGCGCTGACGGCTTTAACCTGTCCTTTCAACCGGAACCGTTCGCGGATAATAAGGGCCAGCTTTGACAGGATGTCGCTCAAATTGCCCCCGGTCTCCTGTTGGAGCAGCACGGCGGCGGAAAAGAGGCGGACATCTACCACTGGCACGAGCATGTTCAATTTCGCAAAGGCCTCCTCTTGCGGCGCCCCCAGATGAAGGTCATTGAGCACGTTGCGAAACACTCCACCCAGGGGTTCCGGAGAGTCGGCTACCAGCATTTCGAGGCCAATCGAGAAAGCGTGGCCGGCGCGAAGCGAACGCGACACGAAATCGAGAGCCTCCGGGAATTGCTCAATGAACTGGTCGAGCCGTTTGGCGCGCGCCCTGAGCACGATCAGCGTCGGAGCCAGGGCGGCCACCAGGCCCGCCGCCGCGATTACCCACGCTTTCACGGGTTGGGGCGGTGTCAGCGAGCCGAGGAAGAGGCCCGCGGCGAGCGAGGCAACCGTGAACACCAGCCACTTCGCTGCGCCCCAATTCAAACCCGAGTGCAGCAAAACCAGGTTCATCCGCGCGCCGAGGCCGAGCGAACGCATCGCTTGGCCGAGCTTGCTCTCGGTGCGGGCCGGCCTCAACCAGCGGATCTGCGGCTCGGCGGATGCTGCGTCGGCGGTCTTGAACATCACGCGCAGCCGTTTATTCTCCTGGGTGCGCATGTAGGCTGACGCGAACCCCCCGCAGGCGGCTACGATACCGAAAATCATCAGGAAGATTGCCACGCCAACGAGCATAGGACCTCAAGACACTTCCGTAATACCTTGAAACACGCTCATAGGGAACTTGATTCCGAAGGTCGCCAGCTTCTCAGTGAACTTGGGGCGCACACCGGTCGCCCGGAAATGCCCCTGGACGCGGCCCTCAGCGCTTATCCCGGTCTTTTCGAATAAGAAGATGTCTTGAGTCGTCACCTGCTCGCCCTCCATCCCTACGCACTCGGTGATGTGAGTCACGCGGCGTGAGCCGTCGCTCTATCGCGCGCATTGGATGAACAGATCCACGGCCGAAGCCACCTGCTGGCGAATTCCGCGGACGGGGAGGTTTGCGCTGGCCATGCTGATCATCACTTCCAGCCGGCTGATGGCATCGCGAGGGCTGTTGGCGTGAATGGTGGTGAGCGAGCCGTCGTGGCCGGTGTTCATGGCCTGCAGCATGTCAAGCGCCTCTTCGCCGCGCACCTCGCCGACGATAATCCGATCCGGCCGCATACGCAAAGTGTTAATGAGTAACTGGCGTTGTTTCACCGCGCCTTTGCCTTCGACATTGGGCGGCCGGGTTTCCAGCCGCGCCACGTGCGGCTGCCGAAGCTGCAGTTCGGCGGCGTCTTCAATGGTGATAATGCGTTCGTTGGCCGGAATGAACCCGGACAGCATGTTGAGGAAAGTAGTTTTGCCAGCACCGGTTCCTCCGGCGATAATGATATTCAGTCGGGTCTTCACGCAGGCCTGAACTACCTCGAGCATCGGCTCGGTAAGCGACAGGTTGCGAGTTAGATCCACGGCCTGCAATGGCGCTCCCCCAAACCGCCGGATCGAAAGCAGGGGTCCATCCACGGCCAGCGGCGGAATCACGGCGTTGACACGCGAACCGTCCGGCAGCCGGGCATCCACCATCGGCGACGAGTCATCGATGCGCCGACCCACCCGGGACACGATACGCTCAATGATGCGCAACAGATGCGCGTCGTCCTTGAATTGAATGTTGGTGCGCTCGAGGCGGCCGCGCCGCTCGATGTAGACCATGCCGTGAGTGGTGACCAGGATGTCGGACACGGTCGGATCGCTCAGCAGCGGCTCGATAGGGCCGAGCCCGAACACTTCGTCCAGGACTTCCTCAATCAGGCGCTCCTTTTCTACCAGGCTGAGCGGCGCCGTCTCTTCATTGACCAGCGTCGCCACAGCCGGGCGAATCTCAAGGCGGAGCCGTTCGGGCGGCAGAGCTGCCATGGCCTCCATATTCAGCCGCTCGAGCATTTTCTTGTGTACGGCAAACTTGATTTCCTGGTAACTCACGCTGCGAAGATCGTCGCGCTGTGAGATTGCAGTCGTTTTCCCGTTGCGGGGCTGAGGGGAGTTGATTTCCGGGGCGGGCATGGTTATGATTCCTCACGAACCGAAGAATGAAAAACGTTTGTGCGGTTTTGCGGCCGGGAGCTTGGCGACCTTAGTCGCAAGGTCGGTATATTGGTGCCCCAGCTTAGTTCCGGCGGCAAGCAGATTCCCGGTTGAATAAGAGTCCTGAATACTCAGGTAGTCGTTGAGGATCGTGGCGTAAACCGGGCGTCCAAGGGTTTTCGCGAGTTCGTCGAGCGGTATGTCGAGCATTTTCGGAGCGCGATTGATCACCAACTGGACCCGGGTCAGGTCCTGCCCGCATTCAGCGAGGCGGCGGAGTATTGTCTTCACGCCATGCAAAGCAGCCGCCTCGAGCACGGCAACCAGCAGGACCTGATCGAGTTCATCGTAGATGTTGGAAACGATTGTGTTCAGGCTGCGGCCCAGGTCGAGCACGATCCAGTCGTATCGCGAGCGCATGAATCCCAACAAAGCCTTTAACTGGTCGCGCTGCGGAAACTGGTCGGGGCTGTACAATTGCGGCGCGGGAATCACGGTCAGGCCGGGCTTGACCTCCATTACCAGAGCCTTCCACAGGCTGTCATCGAGGCGAGAGAGGTTGTCGATAGCGTCCAGCACGGAGTATGGCTTGTCGCTGCGCATGAGGAACCCAACCATGCCCGACACCAGATCGAAGTCGGCCAGCGCCACCGGCTGGCCGGTCAGACGATGCAGATCCATCGCCATGTGGCAGGCGATCGAGGTTGCGCCGCAGCCGCCTTTTGCCGACAGCAACCCGACCACCTTGCCGTGATGGATCATGGCAGGCTCGCGGTCCAACAGGCGGGACAATCGATCCAGGGCTGGCCCGAGCGTTTCGGCCCACGGCGCTGAGACGAATTCGTCGGCCCCGGCGCGCATCGCGGCAAGCACGCTCTTCGAATCGGCCTCGGGGTGCACAATGACAGTCTTGGTCTTGGGCGCGCGCCGCTTGGCCTCCTGCAAGGTTTCTTCCAGGCGATCCAAGCAGGCTGTCATTTCGAGGAGGACGATATCCGGACCACGGTCGAGCGCATTGCCCAAAGCCACCCAATCGGACGGGTCCTGCTGTTGAACCGTGGCCGGCTCGTGACGAGCCTCGAGCGCGGCGACCAATTGTTGGCGGGCGCTGGGTTCCGCGACGGCGAGGAGTAATTGCAAGCTTTGCATTTTCGGTTGCCTACGGTTTCAAATCGCCGGACTGAGCCCGATTGTTGGAAGGCGCAGCCGCCGCGGGAGCCTTCAACCCGGCGCCAGGGGAAGGCGCGACGGATTCGGCGGCCGCCGGTGGACGCAACACTTCAATGGGAATCGCCGCTGGAACTGCTTGCTCCGGGGTGTGTGCAACAGGCGGCTGGCGAAGGGCTTCCGCGGAAGCTGGCCCCATGAAGGCAAGCGGCATCGTCAAACTCGGGATTTTCTGGCCGGGTTGGATCGGCTCGACGATTTCCGGCGTGACAATCACCAACAATTCGCTGTTGTTCTTGAGCAGGGAGCGTGATTGGAAGAGCTTTCCAAACAGCGGCAAACTCGACAAGCCGGGAATCTTGTTGATCGTCTCGGTGATCTGGTTATCGAGCAGCCCGGCTATCACAAAGGATTGGCCATTCGCCAGCTCGACTTCGGTTTGAACCCGTCGGGTGTCCAAGCCCGGAATTGTGTAGCCGCTAATGGTGAGGCCATTGGCGGGATCGAGCGAGCTCACCTCCGGCTCAACCTCCAGCCGGATGGTTCCGCGCACCGTAACTGTCGGCCGGAAATTCAAGCGGATGCCGAATTCACGAAACTGAATGGTGATCTGGCCTACGCCATTCCCGCCGCCCTGGAGAGTGGGATATGGAAACTGGCCTCCGGCGAGGAAACTGGCTTCGTGGCCGCTGATGGTGAGCAGGTTGGGTTCGGCTAGAATCTGGGCGAGCTGTTTGGCTTCGAGCGCTTGAATCACCGCGCCGAGGTTCAGGTCCGGCCGGTAAATAAAAATATTCAGCAACTGGCCAAGCGTGGTCTGGGCCGGATTCTGGGTGAGATCGATGGCCGGCTGGCCGCCGAACTGGCCGGTGCCGGCGGCGCCGGTCAGTTTCGTGTTCGTACTGAACAGGTTTGCGCCCAGTTGCAGCGAAGCCGTGCGGTCGACATTGGCGAATCGCACGCGCAGCAGCACTTGCGGGTCGCTCCTCGGGATTGCGACACGGAGGAGATTGACCACCTTGCCGAGGACGCCCGCAAGCGCCGCCGCGCGGTCGGCGCTCACCAGGTCGTCCGCCGTGCCGCCGAGGAACACGTCGGCTCCTGCTTGCGTAACAAATATGGCCTGGCCGGGGAGTTCCTGTTCAAGTTGCGCGCGAATTACTTCTAAACGGGCTTTGTTCGGCTCGACCTCGAGGTCGAAGATGGATCGCTGTCCGGCGGTGTCCCACACCGTCAGGGTGGTGACGCCGGGGGCCCTGCCGTTGATCATGACCTCCGTCGGGCTGACGACCACCGCTTCGGCCAACTCTCCGCTGGCCACCGAAACGCGCCGCGCGCCGGCCGGTATTTCGAGGACGATGGATTTGTCAACGGTCACAGCCAGATGTTCCGGCGCTTGCTGCCGGGCCGCAATCGCGGGCGCGGCGGCCTGCGGCGGCGTGGCGGCCGGTTGCGCCTCAACCACAGTCTGGCCGAACGCGGGAGCGGTGGCGAGGCAGGCCAAAAAACAATTAAGACAGAATGAAGCGAAGCGGGGGGCGGTCATGGCTTGACTCCTTCGCGCGCCGGAAACGTTTCCTGGATCTTCTTAGCGCCGTGGTAAACCTCGACCACGATCACAGGTGCTATGTATCTGGCGCTCGAGGCGCCGGCTGGCAAATGAGCAGAGCGCGGCGGGACAGTGAATAGCCCGGCGGGCTCCAGCAGGTTGCGGAGCGATGTGCCGGCTGTTGGCTTCTCGCCCCCATCAAGGGGGTTTCGTAATACCAGTTGCACTTTCGTTTCGCTGTTAGCCAGACTAAGCGTCTCGGCCTGATTGGGGGTCACGAGCAGATTGACCACCTGCACTTCAACCGGCTTGCCGTCGGTGGAGTGTTCGAGTTTCTGCCCGGCCGAGAGAACTTCAATATTCTGGAGAATCGTGCGCGATATCACATCGCTGGTGTTTCCGGCGCCAGCCGGTGGAGCGGCAGCCGCTATAACGTCGACGTGCATTCCCGGCAGCACGAAACCGGCGAGGCCAATCACCTCGTTTACTCGCAGCGCCACGGCGCGCTTGCCATTGGGGATCGTGGCGGCCAAACCCGCCCCCGCGCCCGTTATTGCCACTCGAGCGAGCCAAATCGGCTCGCCCTCAAAGATGGAGGCGACAACACCGTGGCCGACAATCTCTTCCTTCTTGCGGGCCGCCTGCCGCGGCGGTTCCCCGAGCCACCTGCCTGTGGTAAGGTCCCGATCCGCGATGAGCGTGCCGACTGGCAGATCGTGCGAAGCGAGCAAAATAGTGGACGTCGCGGACGGCTTTGCCGACGCAGTGAGACGAGCGGGACTTGCTCCGACCACCCGGAACAACAGGAAACTGGCGCCCGCGGCGATAATCAAGGCCACCACGAACACGAACGCAAAACGACTCATGATTTCTTGTCACCCCCTGCCGGCAACTCGCCCCGTCCACTTCGCGAAGAACCGCGTACGGCAACTTTAGAGCACAGTGACAGCATCCCGGCTTTGCTGCACGAGCTTCACTTCGACACGCACAAATCAATTTGCAGGCATTGCCGAGGTCCGTTCGGCTAGCTTGCTATTCCTGGCGCACGCTAAACGCATCCCCTGAGCACGGCGGCGACTCGGCTTCGAAGCTGTCTGTCGCCCGTGTGGCGGCGAACATCTACGCCCGTTCTAGGGCTACCGGGCGGGGCGTTTGCCCGCGGTACGATTCTCGGCGGCCTCGAGCCTGGAAATCGGCCCCGAGCGATGTAGTCGCGGACCGGCGGCTGCTCTCTGGAAGAAGCCGCGCACCATGAGGCCCTTAGGGGCGCCCCGTTCACCGCCGCTTTGTCTGCCGAGCTTACTCACCACTCGGAGCTGCGGCTGGCAAATGAGTGCGTTGGATCTGTACGCAACCGCCGGTCCGGCGGGTTAGCTGGATGCAGCGGTCAGCGATGAATTGATGGAAGCCCAAATCGTGCTGATGCTGCTCTTCACCGTGGTCAACACTGACACGGCGGCCAGCGCGATAAAAGCCAGAAGCAAGGAATATTCGACCAGGTCCTGGCCTTCCTCCTGGCACCAAAGATTTGACAGAGTTTTCAAGTTTATCTCCTTTTCTAATTGGGATCGATATCCCACTTTCTTATCGTCAAGAATACGGCCCTCAATTAGCTCTTATGCTCTGGCTGTAAGAAATCGGGCATTGTGCTAGAACGGGGTGCGCCACGGCCCCCTAACGGAGTAGAGCGGGGTAGTAGCGAGTCCTTCTCGCCGCCTCGGACACTTCCGAAGCGAGTGACTACCACCACGGCCTTTTGCCTAAGCCTGGGCGCGATCTTCGGTCTTTGGCATAGCGGCATGCCGCCGTCAGCACTGAAAACGTTAGAAACCCAAATCGCGCTGATACTGGACATGCGAATTTGCCGGCGTTGTCCTACCTCGGTACCTCGATCTCATATAGTTCGGCCATCGGTTCCCTGACGAGCAGGCGATAGGACGCCCCGGAAGTCAGCTCCTTCCAGTCGATAATTTCCTTCACGAATGGATCCAGATCGAGGTCCGTTTGGCATACCAGCAGATACCGGACGCCGTGGGAGCGAGCGAACGCCGGCAACTCCGCATAGGCGCGCATTACGAAATCCCGGTCATGCCGGTAGTATTGCTTTGGAAAATTGGGCAGCCGCCAGGCCGGATGCCCTGTGTAGAGAAAGGCCGCCGCGTCGTAGTTTGTAACGAGAGGTTCCGCTGGGGCCAGGTGCTGGTTAATCCATGCATAGGCTCTTCGGTTGCTCTCCAACTGCGCGCGGCAGCGGGCGGTGACCGTGGGGAGAAGTGAGTAGTGCGCGGCGGCTACCATGGCGCAGGCCCACAGGCACGCCGCCGCCAGCAGGGTCGCGAATATTCCGGCCACGACTCGCTGGCCGCTCTGGCCCGAACGCCACGCCGCAACCAGGAGTCCGGCAAAATGCCGCAGTTCAGCCTGTGCGCCAAAAACGAAGAGCGGCAGAACGGGGAGGAGAAAACGCTCGTTGGGCGGATATTGCCATACCAATACAAGCGTGGAATATCCGAGGGCAAACCAGTGCTGCAGCCCGACGCCCGATTGGCGCACCCCCCGGACAATGCCAGTGATCGCGAACAGACCCGCCATAGCCGAGAGGCCCCGCCCGAATAGCGGAAGCATCCGCATGTCGGGAATTAAAAGGTTTCCGATAGAAATGACGTATATAGGGAGATTGTTGGAGAGGAATGTAACCCACTCGAAGGGGCGCAGGTCGCGAAGAAAGTCGCCGAGATAGGAAGTGTAGTAGATGGTTGTAGCGTCGGTGGAAGGTGTGGTGTGCCCCGCGCTCCACGCAGTCCAAGCTACCACCGATGCCAGCGGCGGGGCCATAAACCACAGCGCCAAACGGGGCTTGCGGCGAAGCGCGAACCAGAGAGGTCCAGCGGCCAACAACGGCATTGCGGCGGTTTTAATGAGGCAGGCGATGCCGCCGAGGATTCCCGACGCCAGCGCGGCCCGGCTGGAATCCTTTTGCGAAGCCCGCTGCGCGGCCAGCAGACAATACCCCAACACGGTCGATAACAGCAGCTCCGCCATTAGGTTGACACTGAAGAAGACAACATATGGATTGAGCACCATCCACGCGCAAACCAGCATGGCGACGGGGCGGGAACAACCCCACGATTCCAGCAATCTGACGCTGACCCACGCAAAGGCCGGAAGCATTGCCGCGGCTATCAGCATCGCTCCGGGCAAGTTGGCCGGGAATTCCGGAAAGGCCTTCCAAACCAGGGCAAGAAGGAGCGGCAGGACAGGTGGATACTTCGTCTGATAAGGCGCGCCGGGGAAACTCAGAATGCGATAGCCCTTACCCTCGGCGAGCGACTTTCCGGCGATCCAATACATGCCGTCGTCGTGAAAGTACCCTAGATGCTCAAAGTGGCGAGCCCGCCATGCCAGGACAAATGCCGGGATCAGCGCCAGGATGATTAAGGCCAGGGCGGCAGGCCGCCGGATTGCGAGGTTGCGTTCCACTTTTTTCATGGACTGAGTCGTGATGCGCGCTGGAATACGACGGCCACGCGGTCCTCAAACCTCAGGTGCCACTCGGGTGAAATCCTCAAGACGGCGGCGAGGGGATGGTTTGGACTAACGAGAGCGGTATCGATGTTGTACTTTGCCAATAGGTCCCGCCAATCGTATTGAGCGGTTGCGATGCGGATCGCGGCGTCATCCAACTCGGCGCCGTAAAAGTCGCTGCGGTCATCCAGAAACACGCGGATCTTCGGATAGCAGCGATACAGCAGGTAGTCGCCCCACTGATCGGAGGTAAAGATCCTGCCCACTGGCCCTCTGGTGAGAACCGCGACGGCATTTACCGGGAAGATAGTCGGATCGAACTCGGCTTGAAAGCCGGCCGGTTTCGCCGGACTATGAAACAGAAGAGCAATCGTGACAATCGCCAGTGCCGCCGGCCAGTGGACGCGTTCGAAACGCTCGATCACCTCGATCTCCTGGCCAAAGGCGAGCGCCCCTTCGACCAGGCCCGCCAGCCGCGCGCGAACCGCGCTGTTGCGGATATGGCGTGCCCCGTCGACCAGCGACGCTCCAATGGCGCCGCAAGCGATAAAGGCGAACACCGGGACGTTCCGCATGGAGACCAAAGCGAAATGCGCGAACACGAGAATCGCAATGGCCTCGCCCCAATGCCGGCGCGCGATGGACCAAACGGCGGCCAGCACTCCGAGGAGGAGCAGAAGTTCGATGGCAAGGGCGGGAGGATGGTGGAAGTCCGGGGATTGAAACTCCTTGATTCGGTCGAGCTGGCGGGAATCGAGAAGGTATTGGACGATGTGGACGTGCAGCCTCCAGCCATAAGGATTCACCAGGGACGCTCCAAGTGCCGCAAGACCGGCCGCGGCGTAGCGCATCGCGGCGCGAAGCCGTTCCTCAGGCGGACGAGCATCGCCGGCAATGACCAGGTCGACAAGCTCGCCCGCCGCATACGCGGCAAGCAGGATTGGAGCAATGAAGAAAGAGCCGTGAAGGTTGGTCCAAAGCAGGACCAACGGAGGGATCAGCCACAGCGCTAGACGGCCTCCCTGCCGCGAGCGCTCGATGAGGCCGAGCGTCAAGACCACAAACAGCCAGGACAGCACGTGCGGCCGGGCGAACCAGTGGAAAGAGGACGTCTCGACGGCCAGCACCGTGAGCGAGACGGCTAATAAGCTGTGACCGGTGCGGCGGCGGATCAGGCGGAACAGAAGCCCAAACAAAAGCGAAAGGAGGACGCAGGTGGCAAGCACAACCCCCGAAAGCCCGAACCGCTGGTGGATCAACGCCGCTAACACATCCCAAGCCCACTCCCAGGCGCACCACTGGCTCCCCGGTTTGGTGAAAGAATACAGATCCTGGTGAGGGACGGCGTGGTGAGTCAGAATCCAGTCACCGGTGAGAATGTGGAGGGCGGCACCGGCATCGCCGAGCAGGGCCGGCGCGCCGCCTTGTTTCGCAAAAACGAAATACAGCGGGAGGAGAAAAGCGACGTCGGTAATCGATGGCAGCAGACGCAGGGAAAAGCGGCGTCCGGGTGTGCCCCCGACTGCTGCAATTGAACCAGGGCTCCCTGTGTCCGACCGACGAACTGGCGCACCAAAGCAGGGCGTGGGTTCGGCCGCGGCGGCGATCGATTCGTAAGCCATGGCGATGGAGCAGCAGGAGATCTCAGATGACGTGCAGTTGCCCTAACGCGATGGCGAGCCAAGCCGCCAGGGCTATCGATAGGCCGTGCGGCAGTGTGACCGCGTGCGGGCTTCGAAAATCCATTTCCGGCTCTTGACTCGCCGGATTGCGCCCTTTTAGAAGCGCCTGGGCAATCTGGAGGGTGTTGAGCAAGGTCTGTGCGAGCCGCCGTTTTGAGACCACCACGGCGAGCGCGAGCAATCCTCCCACCAAGCAGGTCGCGACGAAGATGTAGAGCCACGGGAGAGGCCCGGCTATGGCGCCCACTGCCGCCATCAATTTGACATCGCCGGCGCCGAGAGCTCGAATGGCGAACAACGGGACATAGACGAGCAGCGCCAAGCCCAGGCCCGCGGCTGAGGTGAAGGCGCCGCTCCAGCCGGATGACCAGGCGTGGATAGCAAAGCCAACCAGGACGCCGGAAACAGTTAACCAGTTCGGAATGCGTCGGGTGGTCAGGTCACAAACGGCGGCAAAGAGAACGACAATCGCCAAGGCCCCATCGGGCAGCAGGGCGTGGGTTCCGGTCATGGTGTATCACTCCGTTTCCAGCCGGTCTTTTCACGGGCGCCAAGATCGCTTGCCCCGCCGGCATTGGGAAGGAACTCGAGCAGATCGCCAATCTCCGTAGCGGATTGGCGGATAGCGCCGGCGGCAAGTTCGAGGGTGGAGCAAGCCCGCCAGGACGCGGCAATGCGCCAGGGGCGGAGGCCGTGGCGCAATCCGCACACTTCGCCGCTGCGCGTGAGAAACAGTACGTCGATCGCAAAGCGCATCCGGAAAGTGTGGATTGCCTCGCAGGGAGTAAGAAACAAGCCGTCCTCGAGGCTGAGGTGCGCATGGCGTCTCAAGCCCAGGCGGCGTTCACGGCTGCTGCCGGCAAGGCGAACCTGAGTTGCCACCATCCGGTTTCGAGTTGCGTTGCGAACTAAGTAGATAACGCCGGCCGGCGAACCCTCCACGCGGTCTTCCGGTCGTTCAGCGGCGCGGGTCACAGTCAAATCTATCGGCCGCAAGCGGGAAACGTATTAGGGCGCGCCGCGCACAAGTGAGTGGTTCGGAGAAACCGGCGCAAAACCCTAGGCGGCACGGAAGCGGCGATGAGCGAAACGAGAAATAGGCGCGTCAAGATTGGCCGGCGCGTTTGACTGAAAATTTGCCAGCTGCCGCCGATATGAGCACTGAGCGAATCTTCGGGTACAGCTCTGAATTGCAAACCATGAAATACATCGGCATCAGAACAGTTGATACCGTGTTTGACAAAATCCGGTCCCGAGGTAAACTCGTTGACCCTGGCAACGAGCGAGGCGGGTCGACGATCGAGCTTGTCCTGGTCATGCCGATCCTGATGCTCATCCTGACCGGCGTGACGACTTATGGACTTACTCTGCACAACCTTTTGGTTCTGACGAATGCGGTGAATACAGGCGCGCAGCTTCTGGCATTTAGCCGGGGGCAGACCACGGACCCGTGCGCTACCGCCTCCTCGGCGATTACAAGCGCGGCCCCGAGCCTCGGCACGGGTCTCTCGCTGACGTTCGTGATTAACGGGTCATCCTACTCAGGTACTACATGCACGGCGGGAGCGGCAAATATGTCTCAGGGCACATCTGCTGAGGTAACGGCCACCTATCCCTGCACTCTGATTCTCTACGGAGTGGTTCCTTCCGCATGCAGCCTCAAAGCGCAAATCACGGAGGTCATCCAATGAACCGGAACAACCGGGTTTTCTTGCACCGGGCGCACCATGGCCAGAGCGGGCAGGCCCTCATTTCGGTGGTGCTGAACATGGCGCTGCTACTCGGAGTGACGGCGTTGGTCGTCGACGTCGGCCGCATTTATGTTTACAACAGCGAGCTTATCGCCTCGACACAAGCAGCGGCGTTAGCCGGAGCGGCGGCCATGTCCCAGCCCGGGGCGACGGTGGCAAGCACCACTACCGCCGTTAACTCGTACAGCGGCACAACCGGCAACAAGAACGCTTACGCCAACCTCACGGGCGTTTCGATGGCGACTGGTTATCCTTTGTTCTCGTGCCTGAATACCCCGACGAGCGTTTTTGGTATCCAGTGTTATGGCCCTTCGAGCTCAAACGCGCTAGCCGTGAGGCAGCAAGCGACGGTACCGATGTTTTTCTTTCCGCTGTTCGGCCACAGCTCGATTACTTTGACGGCCACCGCAACGGCAACTATGAAAGGCGCCTATGTGCCCCCGTACAACGTGGCGATTATCGTCGACTCCACGCAGTCGATGACCGACACGGACTCCGACAGCAACTGCAGCAATACAAGACTCTACTGCGCGTTATCCGGCGTCCAGATTCTGCTGCAGGGTCTCTCGCCTTGCCTGTCGACCGAATCAAGCTGCGGTACCGCCACAAGCGGCATGGTGTCAAACTCGGTCGATAGGGTCAGCTTGTTAACTTTTCCGGCGGTGTCAACGTCTACAGTTGCGGATGATTACAACTGCGGCTCGTCCTCTCCGACCACGGAAGGTTATTCCACTCCCTTCCCATCCACCTCGACATACCAGGTCGTAAATTTCTCAAGCGATTACCGCACTTCGGATACGGCTTCTTCATTGAGTTCCAGTTCCAGACTAGTGGCGGCGGCCGGGGGAAAAAGCGGATGCGCCGGTTTGCAGGCAATAGGCGGCGCAGGAACGTATTATGCTCAGGTGATTTACGCGGCGCAAGCGTACCTGGTCGCCGAGCAGAAGTCATATACGACCTCGACGAACGTGATGATCCTGCTCAGCGATGGCGACGCAAATGCCACGTCAGCACATATGTCAGGGGCCTCAACCACGTCGGGGGTGTACCCGTCCACACTCCAGCAGTGCCATCAGGCGGTAACGGCAGCAGCTGCTGCGGCAGCAGCGGGAACCCGAGTCTACTCGGTTGCTTATGGCGCGGAGGCATCGGGATGTGCGACTGACACGAGCCCGACTATTACGCCCTGTCAGACGATGCAGCAGATCGCTTCCTCCTCGGAGTACTTCTTCTCCGATTACACCGCCACGGGCGGTTCGAGTAGCTGCATCTCTTCCTCTCAACCTGTCTCCGGCTTGAACCAGATCTTCAAGGTGATCGTAACGGACCTCAGTAGCGTGAAGTTGATCCCCAACAACACGACCTGAACGGGGCGGCTGCGGCCGGTTACTGGGTCAGGTTTGCAAGGAAATCCCTTGGTGGGGTGCTCAGGGCGCCCTCTATATGAACGCAATCACGTCGATTTCGACCAGCGATTTGCCCGGGAGTCCCGCCACTGAGACCGTGGTACGAACCGGTGGCTCCGGACCGAAGCTCCCCTTGAATACCTCATTCATCTCTGTATAATCTTTCAAATCGGCAAGAAATACGCTGCACTTCAGCACTTTATCCATCGACGATCCGCACGATTCCAGCCTGCCTTTGATCTCATCCAGCACATGCTTGGTATGTGCCTTGATGTCGCCTTCGAAGTGCGCGCCAACGCCCGAGATAAAAAGAAGGTTGCCATACGAGACAGCCGGGCTGTATAACTGGGGGCCCTCTGGCTTCTTTCCGTTCTCCCAGTGAACCACCCTACTGGGCTTCTCCTGGGCCGCTGCCGGAACTGCTGCCGCCACGCCCACGGCCGCCATCGCCGCGCCTTTACCAAGAAAACTTCTTCTGTCGGATTTGCTCATGTATCCTCCCAAACCAGCTTAAAACGGAACGTCTTCGTGCATTGCCTACGCGGGCTTCACGGGGCGAATCACCCCGCCGGGCGCCTGGTAATGATGCCGCTCGGCAGACCATTTGGCTTCCCCGTATTCTCCGAGGTTTACAGCGCCCGCCATCCTGTCGCCTTCCACCGTGCCCATAAAATCGCAGAACAGCCGCGTGCCGTGAATCTTCTGTGAGCTGCGAAGACGCACCAGGTTCGCCGCCACAGCTCCGCTCATGTCCCCGACGGCGTATTCGCCACGATGCGTGCCCACGACTCGGCCTCCGGTCTGCTCGAGAACGAATATATGTTCGGCAGATCCCCGATGATAGTCGATCTTCACATTCCATTGGCCCGCCACGATGGCCGGGGTCCCCTCCGGCAGTGGCTCGACCTCGAACTTCGGCGGTTTTGACAGTACTTCCACCAGGCGCGCCCCTACCACTTGGGCGTCGCCGGGCATCATCATATAGGGAGTGATGGAGACCGAGCTTGCCATCGCATCGGGCCGCGTTCCAGCCGAATTACCCAGCACGATCCGCGGTTCTGTATCGAGCAGCACCTTGCTCACTTCAGAACCCGTGATGCCCAATCTCGCCCCGTCCCACTCGATCATCAGTCGCGGCGACCGGTTCGAAAGCCCCTCCTCGGCGCCGTAAAACCGGGAACTCACGCCGTCCACGCGCTTCACTGCCGCGCCAATCTCCTCCAACCACCCCTGCCATCGCTTCCATTCCGCCTCGTGGTCGCGTTTTTTCCACGCCTCCACCGCGGCCAGCAAACCCATGATTTCTTCTTTGCCGGCCTTCAGCGAGCGCCCATAAGCATGATGCGGTGCGCTATTGGCCCATGCCGCTTCCAGAAAATTCCGCTCGCCCAGCAGCAGCCCCGACGCTTGCGGCCCCCGAATGCATTTGCCGCCGCTATAGGCGACGGCCGTCGCGCCACGCTGCAAGTGAACGTTGGGAAACGTCAGAATCTCCGCCGCCGCATCCACCACCAAGGGCACTCCATGCCGCTTGGCAATCTCCGCCACTACCGCCGTGCCCAGCGGGCCGTTATCGCCATCGCCCGCCAGAATGTAGCACATTGCCGTACGCTCGCTGAAGGCTGCTTCCAGCTCCGCCCGGCTGTTTACTTCCACGATCTTTACGCCCACCATGCGAATGGCGTGGTCATACACGTTCCGCGAATACTCGGGGATGATGACTTCGCTTTTCAATCCCGTCAGATCCGGCAGTTGCTGCATTCGCTCCGGATTCGTGCCGGCAATCGCGGCGGCTGTCGAGTGGGTGAGCGCGGCGCAGCACCCCGCCGTGACTATGCCCCACTCGGCGCCAGTCAGCTCGGCTAGCCGTGGACTTACACCCGCCATGAGCTCATCCATCTGCACGTAGGCTTTCGAAGCCGCTTCCATCGCACGCTTCACTTCCGGCAAAGTCTGCGAGCCGGTGATTATGGTAAACGTGCCTTTCGCATTGATGAGAGGCTTGACGCCGATGGCTTGGTAGATGGCGCCGCCCGCTGCGCCTTCCTCCGGCGCTGCCGCTGCATTTCCTCTCAAGCCCGGCAATGGAATCGCGCTGGCGAGGCCCATCAAACCGCCGTAGCGCATCAGCCGGCGCCGGCTCATGGCGGCCATCTCCACGGGTTGTTCAAATACTGGCATAAACGCTCCCTTCGGCATTACACAATTAAGCCATAACTCTTTCTGGCTTGTGCCTCCCGGCGGCAGCCAGAAGCGTTCCGGCTTGTCGATGTTTCAAGCCGCATCGGAGGCGAAACTCAACTGATATACATGTCCGGCCTGGAATTGGCAGCGAGCCGCGCCATCGGCTTTTTTCTCGATCGGGGCTGAGCCCGAATCTGTCGAGAGCCCGGCGATCCGCTGGCCTTTCGGAGCGTGGAAATCGTATGCGCCTGTAAAGCCGGGCCGAATCGTGCACTTGTCAATTTTTCCGCGCGACCATCGGAGGTCAATCGTCAATCCGCCGCGCGCGCGAAGTCCGGTCACCTCGCCTTCCGCCCAGACCGACGGCAAGGCTGGCAAAAGATCGACGCTGCCGGTATGGCTCTGGACCAGCATTTCGGCAATCGCGGCGGTGGTGCCGAAGTTTCCGTCTATCTGAAAGATAGGGCCGCCCCGTGCCGGATGAGTGTCAAACAAATTGATGTTAGTGCTATGTTGCATGAGCATCGAGAGCGAATCCCAGGCCAGGTCGCCGTCTGCAAGACGCGCCCAGAATCCAATAGCCCACGCGCGGCTCCAGCCGGTGTAAGCGCCCCCGTTTGCCAGGCGGCGCTCGAGTGAAACACGTGCTGCTTCGGCAAGCTGCGGAGTGCCGCCGGGTGTGATCTGATTTCCCGGATAAAGCGGGTACATGTGCGACATGTGGCGCTGCCCGGGTGTGCTTTCTTCAAAATCGATCGACCACTCCTGGAGCTGCCCATATTTTCCGATCTGATAGGGAATCAGCCGCTTCGATACGGCCGCCAGCCTCGAGGAAAAATCCGCGTCCTGTCCGAGCGCCGTTGCTGCAGTCATGCAGTTTGTGAATAGCTCACGAAGCAGGGCCATGTCCATGGTGCAGCCCGCGCTCGTCATGGCTCGCTTGCCATCGGGCGCCATGAAGTCATTTTCCGTCGATTCGGAAGGGCACGTCGTCAGATTGCCTTTACCGTCCTCGATCAGCCAGGCCAGATAAAATTCGGCCGAGGCCTTCATGATCGGATACGCGCGCGTGCGAAGAAACTCGGCATCTTGCGTGAACAGGTAATGCTCGAAGAGATGCTGGCAGAGCCACGGCCCGCTCATATTCCAATTCGCCCAGGTCGGCGACCCCACGCCCTCGCCGACGGGGTTGGCGGAGCACCATATGTCGATGTTGTGGTGCGAAACCCAGCCCGGAAGGCCATAAGTTTCCACCGCGACCTGCCTGCCCCGGCTGCTCACATCGCTGATCCAATCGAAGAGCGGCTCCGCGCACTCGCTGAGATTGCACGTCTCAACCGGCCAATAGTTCATCTGAACATTGATGTTGGCAGTCCAGTTACAACTCCACGGCGGAGTTACTTCATGGTTCCAAATACCCTGCAAGTTAGCCGGTTGCGAGCCGGGACGCGAACTGCTGATCAGCAGATAGCGGCCATATTGGAAGTAAAGGGCAAGCAGGGATGGGTCAAGCGCGGTCCCAACTGCTTTGAGGCGCTCATTCGTAGGCTTCTTCGAATCCTTGCTCGGCGGCCCCAGGCGAAGGGATACGCGGCGGAAAAGACTCTGGTGATCGCTCAACTGACGCGCCTGCAATTCCTCGAACTTCATGCCGGCCGCCTTGTCGAGCTGGAGTTTCGCTCGGACAATCACATCCTCAATCGGCGTGTCAGGCGGAAACTGAAAGCCGCGGTAGCCTGTCGCCGCCGTAACGAGAATGGTGAGCGCGGTAGCTCCTGTTATCTCGATGCGGTCGTGCCTGGTATCGACTTTCCCGTCTGCCTGCACTTCCAGAATCGTGGCGAAGTACATGCCCTCTCCCGGTTGGTCTGAGAAGGTGACGGGTTTCTCGCTACCGGGGTGGCCTGCGCCGGCCACGTGTGCGGCTGCCTTCCCGGTCGCCAGCAATCGGCCGGGCGCCGGGCTCGAAACTGCTTTTTGGAGCGGGCCGTCGAGAGAGATGTTGCAATTCAACTGGCCGGGCGCGCTTGCTTTCACGTGGACGACCAGCGCCTGATCGGGCGCCGAGGCGAAGGCTTGGCGCTCGAACTGCACGTCATTGACGGTGTAAAGCGCTCGGGCGCACGCCGTATCCAACTTCAGCTCGCGGCGGTAATTCGTGGGAGCGGCGCGGTGAGTGAAATTGAGACGTAAGTTGGCGAGCGGCTGATACGCTTCCGCGAACAAGCCCTGCATTTTTTTGCAGAGTTGATCGGCCTTGTGGTAGTCCTGCTCTTCGAGCACGGCCCGGCGAATATCGCCCAGGTATTTCTTTGCATCGGGATTATTGCCATTCCGCGGCTTGCCGGACCAAAGCGTGTCTTCGTTGAGTTGGAGCAGTTCTTTCGCGGGAGAGCTATCCTCACCGCCGCCATACACCATGGCGCCCAGGCGTCCGTTGCCAATAGGCAAAGCATCCACCCATTGCGCGGCTGGCTTGTCGTACCACAGCGTCAGGTCCTCCGTAGGGGTTTCGTGATCGGCCAATCCTTCGGCGGGGATGCGCTGCGAGATGGCGAGTGCGGCTGAGGTAGCAATAAAGGCCCGGCGCGTGAACTGTTCCATAAACTATGTCCTGTGCGAAGACCATGATATCGATGAAGTGGCACAGGCTTCAGTCTGTGTCAGAACCACAGCCTAAAGAAGCTGCTGAAAAAGGCTGCTAGGCCGGAAATACGCAGGCGAAACCGCCTGCGCCACCACGACAAATCAATGGTTTGAGAAGCATGGTCGGGCAGGCATTCAGCCTGCCTCAGGCTTTTTCAGCAGCCTCTAAAGGCTGTTCACAGTGCTGTTAACAATTCAACCCTCAAACTCGTCTATCCTGCGTCGAAGAACACACGACCCGCGAAAGTTAGGTTGATTCATGAAAGCCAAAATCCATCAACTGACCCGACTTCTGAGTCATCGAGCCGCCGTGCAGTTCTTGATCCTGTTCCTGGCTGGCGCGATGAACTCCTCCGCACACGATGAATGGTTTCGTGGCTTAGATCTCGAGGCTCCCTTGAGTGACGCGAGCTTGGTATTGGTTGCGCGTGTGGTGGATGTAAGCGAAACCAGGATCATGATGGGCGGCAAGGGCGAGAGCGCGCTGTTGCAATTCAAGTTCGCGCCGGTGCTGGTGCTGAAAGGCGTGTTGTCGCGCGATTTGCTGTCTCTTACCAGCCAGGACTTGGGCATCCAAGGTTTTGGCGACTCGGCCACGATCGAGCGGGGCCAGATCCGGCTGCTGATGTTGGCGCGGACGGGTCAGGGATACGCGGTCCAGCGCCGATCCCCGCACTTCGACCAGGAAATTCCGCCCTTGTCCGGGGATTCCGACGAAATGATCGGAGCTATCAAGGTCCTGCTTGCGGTGAACGCGACCCCGGAACGCCCCAACAAAATCGCGTTGTTGGTTGCCGCGCTGAGGACCGAACGCGGTCCGGCGGCCATTCCGCTGCTTGCTTCCCTCCAGCGCCGCTCACTGCTCGCCGTGCAAACCCCAGGTGTAGTCGAGGTAGTGTCGGGCCAAATGAACGACCCCTCACCCGCCGTGCGCGAGCAGGCATCGAGGACCCTCAGCTCCCTGCTGGAAGCCGATTATCTCGAACAATCCGCGCTGCGCCGGGCGGCAGTGGGCGCGCTAGCGGCCTCCCTGGCGAGGGCGGATTCAAACGTCGCGCCCCGCGTGGCGGCCTTGCAGGCGCTTGGCCAGGCGGGTTCCGCGGCACTGGACGCCAGGTCAGTTCAAGCTCTTCTGGCGCTGGACCCGCTTGCGGCGTTTGCAGAGCAAAGCGCCAGGCTTCGCGCCGAGGGCCAGCTCCACATGTCCGGCCAGCAAGCGGCGGTGCTGGTTGCACTCAAACAGTTGCCCCTCGATGCTCCGCAGGCTGTGCAATCGGCAGCCGAGTGGGCTTCGGCGCAGTTGGATCCAACCAGTGGCGTCGATGTAGTCACGCTCCGGCTCAAGAACAAGTACGACGCAGGCTTCCCAATCGCTACCGAGATAACTTCGTTGGGCGATCTGGCGCCTGCCGGCGCTGTGCCAGCTCTGGTCGAGGTTTCGAAACTGTCTTTGGACCACGCGGAGCGGCATGCCTTCGTGATGGCTTCGCAGAAGATCGCGGAGAAGGCCGCCGACGGGCGCCTGGTCGCGCCGTTGGGGCGTATGCTCGCTCCGAATGAGCCAGAAATCCGCGGCGACGCAATCGGGGCCCTCATCAAAATCGACACTGACGATGCGGCGAGGGCGCTTCAACCTCACCTCAGCGAGGAAAGGGATCTCACTGGAAAGCTCAAAATGGCCGCGTTCCTGGGGCGGCATGGAATACGCGATGGTTACCCATACGCCATCGAACACATGTCAGAGCCTTACCTTCGCGAGGACGCAATCTCTGCCTTGGGCGCCATCCGGGATCCGCGCGCGGTCCCGGAACTTCGCAAAATCCTCACTACCAGTAACGATGTTGCCTGGAACAGCGCTGCAGTGCGCGGTCTAGGGAGACTCGGTGCATCGGATCTGGCTCCGCAATTTCTTCAGATGGCGCAAAACGCGAAGAACCCCCTCGCGCCTTCGGCCCTCATCGCCCTAGGTGACCTCAAGGAAGCCAGCGCCATCGCGGCAGTGCGTGCTGGGCTGGCCTCACGCAACACCGAACTGCTGGCAGCCGCCGCTCGCGCAGCGGGTAGCCTGGCAGCCTTGCCGGGGGTTACAGCCGATGACGTGCGGGAGCACCTTGCCTCATTGCTGGCCGACTCGGGCGCTCCTCAAGAAGCGCGCGCCGCGGCACTGGATTCGCTAGTGGTGTTGAAAGATGCACGGCTCGACGCGGCACTCGCTCAAGCCGAGCGAGATGCCGGACTCGAGGATAGCGACTTACTCAGCAAGATCGAGAAGTTACTGCGTGAACGAAAAATTAAACTCACGCTGTAGAAAGCGTTTGGCCGCTGATGAACGCCGATCAACGCTGATTAAAAAAGCCATCGCTGATCCGCATTCATCTGCGTTCATCGGCGGCCCAAGAAGTCGCTCCTAGGACTTTCTCCTACGGCACAATCACAGCAGCTCCATCAATCGCATCATTCTTAATTGCCAGTAAAGCTTCATTCGCCTGATCCAGCGGAAACGCGGTGATTTTGGGGCGCAGCCTGATCTCGGCCGCAATTTGAAGAAACTCGCGCGCATCGGAGCGGGTCATGTTGGCAACGCTGCGTATCTGCCGCTCGCCCCAGAGCAGGGTGTCATAGTCGAATTCGGGCATACGGTCCAAGTGGATCGCGTTGATCGCCACCACCCCTCCTTTTCTCAGGCTCGCCAGCGCCGAGATCACAACGTCGCCGCTGGGGGCGAAGGTGATGGCGCGATCCAGCGCGACTGGAGGTCTGGCGTTCTCGTCACCCACCCACGTCGCTCCCAGAGAAGCTGCAAACTGCCGGTGCCGTTCGCCGCGCGACGATACGTATACCTCGCAATTCCAGGAGCGCAATACCGGCAGAGCGAGGTGCGCCGAGGCGCCGAATCCAAACAAGCCAACCCGGTCGCCTTTTTCGACGCCGGCCACGCGCAAGCTGCGGTATCCGATAATGCCCGCGCATAAAAGGGGAGCGGCGTCGAGATCGTCCAATGCTACGGGGAGGGGATACACAAAATCGCTGCGGGCAATCGCGTATTCGGCATATCCGCCATCCACCGTGTATCCGGTGAAGGTGGGTGCGTCGCACAGATTCTCCATCCCGCGCCGGCAATAAGGGCATTGGCCATCCGTGCCGCCGAGCCACGATACGCCCACGCGTGCGCCTATGCCCAGCCCGTCGGCGGCTCCATCCACGATGTCGCCAACAATCTGATGGCCTGGAATCACGTTTGGCCGGATCGGCGCCAGTTCTCCTTCGACAATGTGCAGGTCCGTTCGGCAAACGCCGCAGGCGCGCACCTTGAGAAGCACGTATCCGGGCGCAGCCTTCGGCTCGGCCACATTGGAGATCGCCAACGGGCGTTCCTCTATTTTCTTTGGACTGGCAAGGACGGCAGCTTTCATCTGATTACACAATACGCCCTCACGCGCAGGTCGTTTGATGGCCGTTGCGCGCGATCAAGTAAGCCGTACACGCCGCCAACCCAAGGCTTGACACGTGCGTCGAGGCCTCCTACCCTTAAAGGCGTATGGAAGTGCGATTGACCTCCGACCAGGAATCGTTTATCCGCCACGCTATCGAGACCGGCCGGTTCCAGAGCAAGGAAGACGCTGTCGAGGAGGCCATGTTGCTCTGGGAAGAACGTGAGCGGCGGCGGCTGGAACTCCTCGCGGTGGTCGAACGAGCCGAGGCGTCGCTGGCGCGAGGCGAGGGGCGGATAGTCACATCGCATGAGGAAGTTACCGAGCTCGTTGCCGACATCAAACGGCGGGGTGCAACGCGGCTTTCCGGCGCACAGAATCGCGGCTGATGAGCGAGTTTCGTCTTTCGCCCGAAGCGGAAGCCAAACTTGACGATATCTGGCTTCACATCGCCCGCGAGAGCGGCAGCATGCATATCGCCACCCGTGTGGTGGCGGGCATCACGGAACGTTTCTGGCTACTGGCCCGCTATCCTTAACATGGGTCGTCGCCGTGACCATGATTTGCGCCCCGGCCTGCGCAGCTTTTCAGTTGACGATTACGTCATCATCCATAGTGTCGCCGAGGACGATGTGGTGCTGATTCTACACGTGGTGCACGGCAGCCGCGATATCGCCACGTTTGGGCATTAGCCTCGCCCCTGAGCCTTATACGCCCACACGCGACCAACCGTTCACGATACACTGGAAGTTCCAGACCTTGCCGGCCCTCTCGATCTTGGCGCGCGCTGGCGGGATGGAATCCCGGTTTTGATTCGAGTCCGCGTTGGCTCGTTGACTTGAAGTCCATTGATGCTAAAACCCGATTTCTGTTCGACTTGTAACCTCATTTTCAAACCATGATTTCTGTCAGCAATGTCAGCATGCGGTACGGCGGTAAGATCCTTTTCGAGGACGTCAGCACCGCTTTCCAGCCTGGCCGCCGCTATGGCCTGACCGGCCCCAACGGCGCCGGCAAAACTACCTTCATGAACCTCCTCAGCGGTGAACTGGAGCCGCAAAAGGGGACCGTCGTCCGGCCCAGGAAAGTTGGAATTCTGCGCCAGGATCAATTCGCCTTCGACGCGTTTCGCGTTGTCGACACCGTGGTCATGGGCAATCCTGGGCTGTGGCAGGCACTCGCGGAACGCGAGAAGCTTTACGAGAAAACCGACCTGACCGACGATGAGGGCATGCGGCTCGGCGAACTGGAAGGAACTGTCGCCGAAGAGGACGGCTACACCGCCGAATCGGATGCGGCTTCGCTTCTCGATGGTCTCGATATACCCGAAAAATTCCACCACCGTTTGATGGGTGAGCTGCAAGGCGGGCAGAAAGTGCGCGTCCTGCTGGCCCAGGCGCTATTTGGCCATCCGCAGGCGCTGCTCCTCGACGAGCCCACCAACTATCTCGATCTCGAATCCATCCACTGGCTGCAGCATTTTATGGAACGCTATGACGGAACGCTGATCGTGATTTCGCACGACCGTCACTTCCTGAATGCTGTCTGCACCCATATCGCCGACATCGATTATCAGACCATCATCACCTACCCGGGCGGCTACGACGACATGGTGCTGCAGAAGACTCAGATCCGCTCCCGCATAGAATCCGAAAACGCCCAGCGTGAGAAGAAGATTACTCAGCTCAACGAATTCATCGCTCGTTTCTCCGCCGGAACGCGCGCCAGTCAGGTCACCTCGCGAAAGAAAGAGGTCGAGCGGCTCCAGACCACTGAACTGGCCCGCTCAAACATCCAACGGCCTTACATCAAGTTCGAGATGAAGCGTCCATCAGGCAAGACGCCGCTGGAGTTTAAGGATGTCGCGAAGAGTTACGAAGATCTAACTGTAATCAAAGGATTTACGGCATCCATACAACGCGGCCAGAAGATCGCTTTGTTGGGCCGCAATGGAGCCGGGAAAACTTCCCTGATCAAAGCTTTGCTCGCCAACGCGCCCGGCAACGACGACCCCGACGTCGGCCTCGATTCGGGCGTCGTCGACTGGGGCCACGAGGCGCAGGTCGGCTATTTCGCGCAGGATCACCGTGGCAGCATCCGCAGCGGGACAACCGTCGAGGAATGGCTGCATGACTTTGACCCGCAAGCTGCACGCGAGGAAATCCGTGGCTTGCTCGGGCAGATGTTATTCCGAGGCGAGGAAGGCGCGAAGCCTACCGCGGCACTTTCCGGAGGCGAGGCTGCGCGCCTGATCTTCTGTAAGCTCATGCTCTTGAAGCCGAATATTCTGGTGTTGGATGAGCCTACCAACCACCTCGACCTCGAAGCCATCAACGCCCTCAATGTGGCGCTCCAGAAGTACGAGGGGACGGTCTTATTGGTCACCCACGATGAAGACCTGATCGACGAAGTGGCTACCCGCATCTGGCACTTCCCGGGCGATGGCCGCGTTACAGACTTCGTCGGCCCTTACGAGGAGTTTCAGTCCCAACTGGTCAGCCAATAATCGGCCCTACTTCAGCACCCGTGCCGACACCACAATAAACAATGTCCCGGCATTGCCCATGCCTGCTTTCCCGACTACCACCTGTTCACCCTCTCGCATCTCCAATGCTGTTTTGACGCTCACGTCGCCGCCTTTGGGAAGGCGCATGGAGAAGCGGAATTGGGGGACGCTGATCTGGCTCTCGTGTTCCTTTGGCACGATGCCTCGGACCTGGGTGTCGATTTGGTAGTTCAGCGCTTCTCCGCCCTCGCCGAGCGGCGGCATAATGCCACCCACTGCGCCACTAGAATTTCCGTTGACCCGCAGCACCGCCGTGTCCAACAGTCGATACGAGGCGTAAGGAAAGATCGTGCGGAGCTGGGTTACTGTGCCCTCGAGCGCCTTCGTGCTCCAGGCCGAAGGAGCCGCCGCCGAGCTGCTGTCCTCGGCTTTGTTCAAACCAGCCAGCAGGTAAACCGTAAACTCCAGATCGCCCGCCGGAGCGGGGGGCCCCGCGAGCATAACCCCCGCTGAGCTCGGAACATCGATGTCCTGGATGACCTTCTGCGCAAGCGTCACCCGGTCTGCTTCACCGGTGACGACGAGCAGGTGAAGCGTGCGGTCGCTTCGCAAATTGACGCCGGCTTGCGACAACAGTTGCCTCACTATTTCAGGGTCGGCATACTTCAGATGCACCAGGACAACAGTGTCATCCTTCGCCTCGGCTATCAACTGCGCCTTAGCTTCGGCCTCCTTGCGCGCCCCTTCTTCAGCGGCCCTCCGCGCCTTCTGATCATCTTGTGCGAACGACAGCGTTCCGCTGCCGAGCAGGAGAAGTGTTATCAGAATCCTATTCATCGTCTTTCTTGCTCCCTTCATCCACGTACCAGAGGATCACGACTTTGGGGTTCGCCGTCGCGATTTGAAGCACTGGCTCGCCATCGGCATCGTGCGTTAAGGAAACGCTGCGGGACCCCGGTATCACGCTTGGGTTGCTCTTTCTCACGGCCGCTGTGATCTTCTCTGACTCTCGGTTCCTGTTCACTGATCCCTGTCTTGAGACATGGAGAGACGGATTGCTCAGAACCTTCTTTGGGTTCGTCAGTGCAGCAGTGCCCCCGCGGCTTTTCACCCTGTCAATAGCAGCTGAGGTCTGCGAATAATCCTGTTGGCGAGTTTTCCACGGAGCCCATAGCGCCACGCTCGTGCAAATCACCACTGCTGCAACCGCGGCCGCCCACGCCGGGACCCAGCCTCGTTGGGCCCGCGGCAGTCGTGCCATGACGGCGGTATGAAGCGCTTGAACCTCGTCGCCCGCCGGCGCGGCATCTGACGCCCAACTCTGGAATTCGGTCAGGGACGTGCGAGTCGCGGCCAACTCCTGGCTGCAGGCTTCGCACTCGGCCACGTGCTCGGCGACGGCGCGGGCGTCTGTCTCAGGCAAATCTCCGCCAGCGTAGAGCGCCAGGATTTCGGGTTCCAAATGCGGGCTCATGCTTTTCTCCCGGCCTGGCTTTCGATGAACTGCCTGATCTTCAGCCGGCCTTTCGAGATCTGGCTCCGCACGGTGGATTCATTGATGCCGAGGATCCCGGCGACCTCGGCGGTCTCCAGGCCCTCGAGGTCGCGCAGCACAATCGCGTCGCGCTCCCGTTCCGGAATTGATTCGAGCGCGAGCTCCACGAGCCTCCAGCGTTCTAAAGCAGCCAATTGGGTATAGGGCGACGGCCCCGAGCACGTCGCGTTTGAGGCTGCCTCCAGGCTCACCACCCGCCGCCTTTTGCGCCGAAAGTCGTGGCAGATGTTCACGGTGGTCCGATAAAGCCAGGGCTTCAACGGGCGCTCTCCATCGAACCGGTCGAGCGAGCGGTGCAGCCGCAGGAAGACTTCCTGCGCGGCATCGCGTGCTTCCTCACGATCGAGCAGTAAGCGCTGGGCGATACGGAGGACCAGCACTTCGTGCGCTTTGAGCAATTGCTCAAAGGAGGCAGCATCGCCGGCTTGGGCTTCTTCCATCCAGCGGCGCAGCAGGCTCTCTTCGAACATGAAGGGCGCAGTCCAGGGGACAACCATTTCCAATTTTTCGTGTCTCCACAAGATATACGGAGGAAGGCGCAGATTCGCTGATACCGAACTTGGGGCAATCGGGCGCGGGCAGTCGTCCCTGCCGCGCCGAGATTCGTCTCGGCGTTCCGACCAATTACGAAACTGTCAAGGCAACGGAACGGCTGAATTAGGTCTATTCTTTGGCGTCGCTTCCGGATGACGCCAGCCCGGGGTTGCGAAACGAGTGCGTCAAGGGCGAAGAAAAGGCGTCTTTTGCGAAACGAACCCTTCACGCCGTGGCCGGAACCCGGCATGAAAGATAGGGAACGCGGGTCGGCACGGAAAACACTCACTGGCCCGAGGGAGATGCACAGACGCGAGTACGAAGCGAGCCGCTTCAAAACGAGGGTGGCAGGGGCCATCTCGATTTGGCTGAGGAAAAGCTACGTAAGTTGTTCATTCGAAATCCGTAAGATGGCTCCATCTCCGGAAACCGGACTGGCGTGTCGCGATGGGGTGGGGATGTGAGGTCTCTGGCGGCCGGTTTCACACCGCTGCCCCTTTTCAATTGGAGCCATGTTCTCTTAGTCTCTACATTCTGCATTCCCACGCTATGGAGATCGCGTATCTTATTCGGGGCCCTGCAAATCTGACATGAGCGTGCTGACATCAAGGAAGGCCACGCCCTGATCGTAGTCGAGCAATTGCCAAATGCTGGCACGCCGCAACTCCAACACTTGATTGCCTATTCGACGCGGCTGGTCCGAGACATCGGCCATCGGCGGGCTTTCCATCGTTGTGGCCCTTATCTTGCCTCTGGAAGAGGTATGAAGGCAGCGATGACATCGGGAAAAGTTGAGACGGCGGAACAGCCACTGGTCCCACCTACGGCGAGTTCGGCTCTGCAGCGCTTCTGGGCAGAGTTTCGGGCGCAGGCAGACTTGCATGTACATGGCCCTACGTGCGATGCGTCAGTGGAGATCACAGGATGGGAAAAGCCGAGACGAATCTCGGCTCAGCAGGCTGGATAGCCCGCGCCACGGAAAGTGCCCTTCGCCTACTTGTAGGCCGGAATCCCGGTCACCTGTTCACCGATCACTAGCGCGTGAATGTGGTCGGTTCCTTCGTAGGTCTTCACGGTTTCCAGGTTGCACATGTGCCGCATGATGGGGTATTCGTCGACGATTCCGTTGGCGCCCAGTAGGTCGCGGCTTAGACGGGCACAGTCGAGGGCTATGGCCACGTTGTTCCTTTTGAGCATTGAGATATGGGCCGCTTCCGTTTTGCCCGCATCCTTCAGGCGGCCGACGTGGATTGCCAGCAACTGGGCTTTGGTGATCTCGGTGATCATCCACGCGAGCTTTTCCTGGACAAGCTGATGGCCGGCCAGGGGTTTGTCTCCGAACTGCTTGCGCATTAGGGTGTAGCTTCGGGCCGTTTCGTAGCAATCCATGGCTGCGCCTACGACGCCCCATCCAATCCCATACCTCGCTTGCGAGAGGCAGGCCAAAGCCGACTTCAGCCCCTTGGCGCACGGCAACTGGTTCGCTTCCGGGATAACGCAGTCCGAGAAGTGAAGGCTGGAAGTCACTGAGCAGCGCATGGAGAGCTTGCCGTGAATGTCAGACGTGGTGAAGCCTTTGGTGCCTTTCTCAACTAGGAACCCGCGTATGCCTTCGGCGGTGCGCGCCCAGACCACGGCCACATCCGCTGCTGAGCCGTTGGTGATCCACGTCTTTTCGCCGCTGAGCACCCAGCTATCGCCGCGCTTCTCGGCGGTTGTTCGCATGCCTCCGGGATTCGAACCAAAGTCCGGCTCAGTCAAACCAAAGCATCCCACCGCCTCGCCCGATTGGAGCTTCGGCAGCCAGAGTTGCTTCTGTTCTTCCGAGCCGAACGTAAAGATGGGATACATCACCAGCGCGCCCTGTACCGAAACGAAGCTGCGAATGCCCGAGTCGCCGCGCTCGAGCTCCTGCATGATGAGGCCGTATTCGACACTGCTCATGCCTGCGCAGCCGTAGCCCTCGAGGTTGGCGCCGAGGAACCCGAGCCCGCCCAATTGCTTGATCAAATGCTTTGGGAAGATCCCTTGGTTATAGGCCTCGCGGACGACGGGGACTACTTGCTCGTCCACAAACTGCCGAGCGCTTTGGCGAACCAATAACTCCTGCTCGTTGAACAACGAATCGATTTCGAGGTAATCCACACCGGGGAATCGGGTCATATGTCACCCTCAATCATTGTATTGAGTTAGCCCTAATCACAGCCTGAAGGCTGTGCCACAGGGCAGCCTGAAGGCTGTGGCACAGGGCAGCCTGAAGGCTGTGCCACAGGGCGGCCTGAAGGCTGTGCCACATTGAGAACATCAACTGCGCGGCCGCACTACCAGTTTGGTGGAATCCATGCTGGCGTTACGGGTATTTACGGTTCGCGCGGCGGCGGTTCTGCTGGCGCTGATTTGTTTGCCGGTTCGGACATATTCGGCAGATGCCGGTTCGGCCGAATTGGACAAGGCTTATCGTTCGCTGCTTGCCAAGGACTATGACCGCGCCATTGCCCGATTCCGGGCCGGCCTCGCGCAGCAGCCGGGGAACGCGATGGCGCACAAAGATCTCGCCTACACGTTGCTGAAGACCGGCGACGCGGTGGAGGCGCGGGACGAATTTGAGGCCGCGCTGAAGCTGGATGCTCGCGACGACCACGCTGCGCTGGAATACGCGTTTCTCTGCTACGAGACGAAGAAACCGATTGAGGCCCGGCGGACGTTCGACCGGCTGCGCGAGCACGGCGCAACTGAGGCGACGAAGAAGACAGCCGAGGATGCGTTTCGGAACATCGACCAACCACTGGCAGAAGGAATTGCGCGGTGGCGCGAGGCGATCGAGAAATCGGGGAATCCGAACGACCCCTCCACGTTCAGCGCGCATTGGGAGCTGGCGCAGCTTGCCGAACAGCGCGACGAATTGGATCTGGCGGCCGAACAGTATGAAGTGTGCCGCCAGCTTAAACCCAAGCTGGCTTCGCTGTGGCTCGACCTCGCCCGCGTCTGGCAGCAGTTGAATCGGACCGAAGACGCGCGCTCGGCGCTGATCACCGCCATGTGGAGCAGGGACTCGCGCACGGCTGAGCGGGCGCATGAAGCCCTTGGCAACCGTTATCCTTACGTGTACGAATTCCAAAAGGCGCTTGTGCTGGATGCCCAGAACACGCTGCTGCGTCGGGAACTGGCTTATCTTTTGCTCCAGATGCACCGCGATGCGGAAGCCATTCAGGAGTTTGAGAAGGTGGTCGCGCTCGACCCCGGCGATCGGGCTGCGGCCGAGCAGCTCGCGCAACTACGCGGCGACAAGAAGTTCGCTCAACGATCGGCCAGCGCGCCGCCCTCTGCCTCCGATGCGAAAACCATGGCCGCGAAAAGCCTTGCACTGGGATACCTCAAGGATGCAGTGAAGTACTACCAGCAAGCACTTGAACAGAACCCCAACGACCCCGAATCGGTGATCGGCCTGGCTTGGGCGTACAACGCGTCCGGTGACGACCATGACGCGATTCCGCTGTTCAACAGAGCCCGCAAGATGGAGAACCTTAAAATCGCCGCCGATGCTGAAAAGGCCTATCACAACTTGACGGCGTCCGCCCAGCCGGCGACCACGGTGTGGGCGTTCCCCATCTATTCGAGCCGTTGGAAAGACGCGTTTGGATACGGCCAGGCGAAAGAGCGGCTGCCGTTTTTCGCTAATTCTCCTGTGCAGTTTTATGCGTCGATGCGCTTCATAGGCGATACGCGCGAAACCATTCCAGGCGCAAGTGCCGTGAATCCGACCTACCTCTCTGAGAGTGCGGTGATTGCCGGCCTGGGGGCTTCGACACGGAGTTGGCATCATCTGCTGGCTTGGGCGGAGGCGGGCGAATCCATTAGCTACCTGCCGAACCGCGCGGATATTGGGCGCGCGACGCCGGATTACCGCGGCGGTCTGAATTTCGCCAAAGGCTTTGGCCAGTTGCTGGGCGCCCGCCGCAGCGGCCTATTCTTCGAAACTACTGGCGATGCCGTTTTCATCAGCCGCTTCGACAAAGATTGGTTGTTCTATTCGCAGAATCGCGCCGGACGAACGTTTCGCTTGGGCCAAAAGACGAGCTTGCAGTTGGTTGCCAACACGAATTTCATTAGCGACACGAAGAGCCAGTATTGGGCAAACACGATGGAGGTGGGGCCGGGCCTGAGGCTGAAATTGCCAGGAATGCCCAAAAACGCTTATCTGTTGGGTGATTATCTGCTGGGCTACTATACTCGCCTGGATTTGGGGCCGCCCACGCCTCGCTATCACGACATAAGGATCGGTTTATGGTACGCCTTCTCGCGCTAAGGGCGCTGTTTTGCGGAGCGCCGAGACGAATCTCGGCGCGGCAGGCACGAGTGCCTGCGCCACGAACCACGCTAGCGCTTTTGCTGTTTTCGGCTGGCGCCTTGCATGCTTCCGTTACTTTCAGTGTTGAGGGTACCGATGCCGCGCCTTGGTCGCGACTTTTCACCTCTGTCGGAATGGAGGCGGCTTCGCCGGCCGATGCTCAGATACTGGTCACCACCGAGGTGGACTGGGCCAAGGTCAGGCCCGGGGTGATCGTGGTGCTGGAGGGCGCGGGACCGGCCGCGGCTCAGGCCGGCATCGCGCGCAAGGGCGCTCCGGTGGTGGTTCGGCGGATCATCGACATCCACGCTCCCGACGTCGAGATTGTTTGGGAGCGGGCCCAAGTTGTCCCCGCGGTTACGCTCGATCCGGACTACCGCGTTTTCGCGAAGGATCGCTGGTCGGGCACGCCCGTGATGGCTGGACGAGTCACGCCGCAGGGGGCCGTGCTGTGGCTTGCTACGTCACCCGCCGCGCAGGGTATTGAACATTTCCCGTATATACTCCAGGCGCTTACGGATCTGGGACTGACCTTTCCGGCGAAGAGTACGAGTCTGTGGGCGTTCTTCGACTCTTCCTATCGCAGCCGGGCCGATCTCAATTATCTGGCCGCGCGTTGGCGCCGCAGCGGCGTTGCGGCCCTGCATGTGGCGGCCTGGCACAACATGGAGCCGGATACGGACCGCGACGCCTTCCTGCGCGGTTTGATTGCGGCGTGCCACCGCAACGCGATTCTGGTTTACGCCTGGGTCGAGCTTCCGCACGTCAGCGATCAGTTCTGGACTGACCATCCGGAGTGGCGCGAGAAGACAGCCGCGGGCCAGGATGCGCAGTTGGACTGGCGCAAATTGATGAACCTTCAAAATCCGGCCTGCCGCAAGGGGGTTGCCTCGGGTTTTGACCGCTTGCTGGAACGCTTTGACTGGGACGGGGTCAACCTCGCGGAACTCTATTTTGAATCGCTCGAGGGGGCGGCTAATCCGGCGCGCTTCACGCCCATGAACGAAGATGTGCGGCGGATGTTTCAAAGCTCCGCGGGCTTCGATCCGCGTTTGTTGTTCGACCCGGCTTCCGAGTATGCAGCGAGTCGCGCCCCCGCCGGCCTGCGCCGCTTCCTCGATTTTCGCTGTCAGCTTGCGACTGACATGCAGGTTTACTGGATGGATTTTGCGAGCCAGAAGCGCGCCAAGAAACCGTGGCTCGACATTGTGCTGACGCATATCGACGACCGCTTTGATGAGGGGATTCGCGACTCGCTTGGCGCCGATGTGGCGCGGGCCTTACCCATGGCGCAGACGCGGCGAATCCGCGTGCTGGTGGAAGATCCCGCGCCGCTCTGGAATCTGGGGGCCGAGCGTTACACGAAGCTGGCCGGCAAGTACGCGGAGTTGAATACGCGGCCGACGGATCTCGCCGTGGATATCAACGTGGTGGACCGCTATCAGGACGTCTATCCCACCAAGAAGCAAACCGGGGCGGAGCTGGTGGAGCTGGTGCATGCGGCGGCGGCTTCTTTTGACCGCGTCGCTCTGTATTTTGAGAGCTCGATTGAGAAGCAGGATCTGGCGCTGCTACCGGTGGCGGCGAGTCTGGCAAAGGTGCGCCAACCGGCTGGCCACATAACGGATGGCGCGATGGATGGTGCGATTGACGTGGAATCGCCGCAACCTAGCCGGGTCACGTGGTCCGGACCCGTTGAGCTGGATGGCCAGCCATGGCCGATCGAGGATAAGACGTCCGTGTTGGTGCCAGCGGGCAAGCACAAACTGCGGCCAGGAGTATCGATTCCGCCGGTGCACGTCACCGACTTTAATGGCGATATCGGCATGGCGCGCATCGAACCGGGTTCTATCCTTCTCGCTTACCAGAGCCAGACCCGTGCGATTGCGACGATTGATGCAGCGGTGAGCTCGGTGGAAGTAGACGGGAATGCATTCTGGCGTGCGGCGGGCGCGGAGCCGCAGTTCTTCTTTGTCCTCCCACAGGGGCAGCATGTCGTGACTTTTCGCTTCGAGCCATCTGCTATGAAGCTGGCGGGCGTATCTGCTCTTACGAGTGTTGCGTCGAGGTGACGAGCGCCGAGTTCAAGCGGTGGCTGGAAAAGAAAGGTTGCACGTTCGCGCCCGCCAAGGGCAGCCATCTTAAGGTTCGACTCGGCGAAAATGCTGCGATTCTACCGATGCACGGCAAGAAGGAACTTGGCAAGGGTCTCGAAAACGCGATTAAGAAGCAGCTTGGACTAAAATAAAGAAACCAGCATGCAGCGATATCCGGTGCGGCTAGAGCCAGATACAAATGGATCAATCCGGGTCGATTTTCCGGACGTGCCCGAGGCGCATACTTTCGGTGAGGATAGCGACGAAGCTCTGGTGCATGCTGTCGACGCGCTGGAAAGCGCATTCATGCTTTACATCGAAGATCGGCGGGACATCCCAAAGCCGTCGCCGGTAAAGAGGAAAGGCCACAGTGTGGCTCTTTCTGCTCTGACCGAAGCCAAGCTCGCGCTTTACTCGACCATGCGCGCAGATGGAGTCGGGAAGGCCGAGCTCGCCCACCGGCTGAACTGCCACCTTCCCCAGGTGGACCGCCTGCTTGATTTACGTCACAGCTCCAGGCTCGACCAACTCGAGTCCGCCTTCCGCGCCTTGGGTAAGGAGTTGTCCGTTCAGATTCTGGATGCGGCCTGAGCGCATCGCTCCCCTAAAGAGCCAGCTTTCATTTGCTTCACAAGGCTGGTAGCCTACAAGCTATGCCTGACCTGCGGACCGACCCGTCTGCATCGAATGAGCCGGAAGTGGAATTGGATGTAAAGACGCGCCGGGTTCTGCCTGATCGCATCGAATCAGCCGGCGACGGCGAGCTTGTCTCCGCCGAAGAAGCACCTCAGCGTGTCGGCCAGTGGCTGTCGAGAACGACCAGGCGTGGGGGCCCGCTGGATCAGTATTTCTACTTCTTCATGTCGCTGCTGATACCCGTGATTGTGGTGTACGGCTTCAGCCGCACGGTGGGCCAGCGCCTCATCCATCCGGCCGTGCCGCCCCCCTTTATCCTTTACGTTCATGCGGCCGTCTTCTCCGGATGGGTGCTCTTCTTCATCTTTCAATCCGCGCTGGTTCGGACTCATAACGTGAAGTTGCATCGCCTGACTGGCTGGTTCGGCGTCGCGCTCGGCGTTATGATTCCGGTGCTCGGCATCTCGACCGCCATCACAATGGCGCGTTTCAACATACTCCACTTCCACTCGACCGATGCCGCGTCATTTCTCATCGTTCCGCTCTTTGACATCCTCTGCTTCACCATTTCCTTTGCGCTTGCAATCTATTGGCGAAAGAAGCCTGAGTTCCATCGCCGGCTGGTGTTGATTGCCTCCTGCGCGCTCACCGCGGCGGCCTTTGGGCGTTTCCCGCCTCAGCTCTTACCTCCTGTCGTGTTTTATGCGGGCGTGGACCTTTTGATTCTTTTCGGTGTAGCGCGCGACCTGATCGTTGCGAAGCGCATCCACCGCGTCTACCGCTATGCGCTTCCCGCTTTCATCCTCGGCCAGACTGTCGTCATGTATACGGCGACTCACAGTTTGCCGTACTGGCTAAAGATCACCCATGCAATCGTGGGGTAAGGCTTGGCCTCTTGAAGCCATGGGACGGCAGAAGTGAAAACGAAGATCATTTGGTTCTCGGTGGGTGTTGTAGTTGGTGCTTGCGGAATGTACCTCTACCTGTATTACGCTGTGTCGCACATGTTCGGTCCTTGAACTGGCAGCGTCGAAAACCTTGGCGAAAGACCGCTGGTCGCGGTTGACCTAGTAGGAGACGATTCGTGCCGTTGTGACCAGCCGAACTCCGCGGGCCGCAAAGCGATCCACGACTTCTTCAGCTTCGGCGCCGATGCCGCGAATTGCGTCCGTTACCAGCTCAATTGGGCGGCCGAGTTGAATCAGGCCATTGAGCGCGCACTGAACACAGTACTCGGTTGCGACGCCATAGACGACGTATCGCGTGGCGCTGAGGGTGGCGAGCAAAGGCACTAAGTTGGGGTTCGAAAAGCAATCCAGGCGCTGTTTCTCGACAATGATCTGTTTGGCCGCGGAAACATCGGCGATCGCGGGAAACGCCCCTGGATCGTTGGTTACGACCAGCGGCCTGTCGAGAGACGTTTCGGGCGCCTTGTGCTGGCCGAGCGTGCCGGCGATGCAGTGCGGTTTCCAGGTTTGAAACTCGACGTCGTTTTCAGAATGCGCGTCGGCGGTGGAGACAATCGTGAGGCTTTGCGAGGAGGCAAAGCGAGTTAAAGCCGCGAGGTGAGGGATGATTTCTTCCGCGCCGGGAACATACAATCCTCCAGCAGGGAAGAGGAAATCAGCTTGAGTGTCGACATCGATGAACACGGTCCGCATGTGGTTTCAGCTCCGGCTTTGCGTTGTTCGCGTAAGTATCACTTGCCGGTAGGTACTAGCTGGTCTTGCAAATTTTCTCCCAGCCGGCGCAGCGAATCGCTGTATTCGACTGGATAGAACGCGGGTTCGTCGATGCGGCGCAAGGCCTCGGGAAGCCGCTGGATCCGCGCGGCCGCATCCTGGCGTACGGCCTTGGCGCCGGGCAGCCGCTCGACCAAATTGCCCCGGGCGATGACTGGCCGCACCAGCAGCTCGCCCGTATAGGTGTCGCTGCATTCGCTCTGCAGTGCAATCAGGTCGCGATCGGCGAAGCGGTACACCTGTTTCGCTCCAGGCATGGTTTGTTTATCTTCGCTGTACTTGGCGGTGTAGCTGTGAACGCCGTTGGCTTCGCGCTCGACCAGTTTATACACCGCGGAAAGCGAGGGGGCATCGGCCGAGGTCGCCAGTTCCGTGCCGACGCCGAAGGAATCGATGGGCGCGCCGGAATGGACGAGATCGGCAATGCGATGCTCGTTGAGATCGTTGGTGACGACAATGCGGGCTTCGGTAAGGCCGGCATCGTCGAGAATGCGGCGAACCTCGCGGGAAAGCGACTTGAGATCGCCGCTATCGAGACGCACACCCCAAATCGGTTTGCCCAGCCGCGCGGCCAGGCGGGCGCCTTCCAGCGTGTCGTAGGTATCTATCAAGTAGATCGTCGACTCGCCGAGCAGGTTGTGCAAAGCGGTGTAGGATGCTTCCTCGCTCGAAAAAGACATGACCCACGAGTGCGCCGCTGTGCCAAATACGGGAATGCCGAAGCGGAAACCCGACTCCGTGTTGCTGGTTCCGGTGCAACCGCCGATGTAGGCGGCGCGTCCGGCCAGCGGACCAGCTCCGGCCGAATGCGCGCGACGGCTCCCAAATTCGACTACGCTCCGCCCCTGGGCGGCTTCGACGCATCGGGCGGCTTTGGAGGCGATGGAGGTTTGGAACGAAATGGTCGAAAGAAGGTAGGTTTCCACGAGTTGCGCCTGAATCAGCGGCGCGCGAACGGTAAGGATCGGCTCACCGCCAAAGACGGGAGTGCCTTCGGTGACAGCGAACAGGTCGCCGGTGAAGCGCAGGTTGTGGAGATAGTCGAAGAAGCCGGCGGGAACGTTGGAGAACTGCGGGAGCGACCGTAGGTAGTCGATCTCTTCCTTCTGAAAGCGCAGGTTAAGGAGATACTCGACTGCCTGCTCGAGGCCGCAGGCGATCAGGAAATTCCGCTGCGCCGGAAGGCGCCGGACCGAAAGGTCGAAGGTAGCGGTCTCATTCTGCTTGCCGGCAGTAAAATAGCCCGCCGCCATGGTGAGCTGGTAGAGATCGGTATTGAGAGCAAACATAGCGGCGAATATATTCTCCGCTATTTGATGGATAGCGGTTTCAAGGCGGCGCTACTTCTTGTGGGCCGTGGATTCCTTGATTTCCTTTATCCCTTTCAGGATATCGTCAACGCTATTAGATGCCAGTTGGTACAAGGCCGGTTCGCTGGCCCGGCGGGCAATGTAGCCGTCGGAGGTCTTCGAAAACTCGACTTTCTCGACGCGCTTGCCATCGTTTGAGGTAACTGAAATATCGAGGGTGGGAACGGTAAAGCCGGTCTCGACGAACTTGGCGGCCGCGAGGTCGCGAAGCTGATCGATCACCGATTGTACGGACGCCGAATCCATGGTTTTGCCATTGGACTTCCAATCGGAGCCCGATTTCACATACGCCGACGTAACGGCGCCATTATGAATCTCGATCTTGGTGGGGTCGCTGAAGCCGAAGTCGAATAGCTTCTTGTTGCGGAAATCGTCGAGCGATTTGTCGAGGCCGGCGCCCAGCTCAGGGGTCACCTTGAAGGTTCCCTTCACCGCGCTGGCCCGGGCGTAATAGGCGTCTTTGTTCTTGCGTACTTCGAGCGTCTGCGTCGCGGCTGCGTCGGTCACCCGCGCCGTTGCGATGGTTTGCCCGCCGGCGAACTGGGCGTCGGCTTTCTTTGCGTCTTCAGCCGACAGCGACAAATCCATTTTGGCGTCTTTCAACTTGCGCAGCAGGTCCTCCACCGAGAAGCTGTCGGCGCGATAGGGCTGGGGCTTCAGGATCTGCCATTCGTTCTGATTATTCTTGCCAAATTCGAGGCTCTGCTTCTTGGCGTCGAGGTCGATACGCGTGACCTTGTCGGAATCGAAGGTCATGAGGCGTTTGTCGCGCAGGTCGTTGAGCGGCTTATCAAACGAGGAGCGCACCGAGGTGGCCACGAGGTAGACCTTGGAATCGCCAGCCCGCTGCGCGTAGGCTTGCGAACCGCCCGGTACATCGTCGCCAATAACTACTTGTTCGGATTTGCCGTTGGTGCGCTGGATGGTGACAGTCAGGGCAGGCTGCACAAGTCCATAGCCGGAGAGATCGGAGGGTTTATTTTCGAGGAAATCGGCGCTCAGCGGCGCGAGGGCGGCGGCCACACCGCTGACCGCATCCTGATCGGCGGGGAACGTTTCCTTGCCGGTTATCGACCACTTCCGGTTTTCGTGGACGAGGGTGAGGATTGAGCCATCCCTCTTCTTCACTTCGATCTGCTTGATCTGATCTTCAGGAATGTTGACCAGCTTCACGCTGGTATCGGGCGTGGCCTTGGCGTCGGATCCCGGCGGGTGCTTGAGGGCGTACCACACAGCGCCACCCAAACCGGCGGCGACAACCAGGGCCACCAGAAGGTTACGTAGACGCATGTTTGTTATCTCCGCTTCAAGAAGAGGCTGACGCCGGCCGCGATAATGATCAGCGGAAACGCGAACAGGACGGTGTACTCAAACATGTTCATCTGCGACTGAGTCGCGTTGAGCCGCCGGTCCTCGGCCTCCTTGGGTCGAATGGAAATGAGATCTTCATCCGACGAGAGCCAGTTCACAGCATTCACGGCCAGGTCGCGATTTGCCTGGAAACCAATGTAGTCGTTCTCCAGGAAAGTGGCTGAACCGATCACGACAAAGCGGCCGGGCTTGCTGGGGTCGCCGGTGTTGTAGGTGCCGGCGGCGGCGAGGACAAACGGCCCCTTCTTATTCTTCGGGTCGTCCACGTTCACCTGATTGGTGGAAAGATTCGTGGTGGCGAAAGTGCGATCGGAGGTTGCGAAAAGCTTGTCGACAGTCGTCTTGTCGCCGGCTTTAATCGTGAGCGATTGAGCGAAAGGAAGTCCAACGGCCGCGCCCTTTAAATCCCGGACGATGGCCTGGCTTTCGAAGTCAGTAATGAGCGGAACTTCCGGGCCCACGCCGAACATTTGCCCCACCGGATTCGGATCGAGGACCAGGTCTTTGTCGGGCGTTACACCCCAGCTTGCGAGCAGTTGGGCGAGGGGAGCGTTGTCGGAGGTATCGATTTTCGCGATGTGGAGAGGCGGATCGAGCTGTATGAAGGCGCGCCCGCCGGCTTCGACATAAGCCTTGATCGCGGCGATCTCGGGAGGGTCATACTCGTTTTGCGGGCCGGCGATCATCAGGACGGAACAATCTTTGGGGACCTCGGTCTTGGCGAGCAACGAGACGGATTCGGTCGTGTAATTGTCGCGAGTAAGCAGGTCCTTGAAGCGCGAAAGGCCGGTACGGTCAGACTCGTCGATCTGGCGTTCGTGGCTGCCGGTTACAAAGCAGACCTTTCGAATCCCCTTCATCACTTTGAGAAAAGCGCCGGTGAGCCCTTCTTCGGTGAGTGCCTTAGCTTCTTCACGTTTGGCGCCCATCTCGACATAGGCGGTGCCGGGGTAGCGCAAGCCGTAGGAACGGGCCACGGTGGCTTGTTTTTGATAGTCGACGTACTTGACGTGCACTTTCGGCGAAAGATTGCTGTAGCGATCCAAGGTCGGTTTGGCTGTTTCGAATCCGCTTGCCTTGTCGATGTAGGTGATGGTGACGTCGGACTTTAATCCGCCGATCACCTTCTTGGTTTCATCCGAGAGCGTGTAGCGTTTGTTGGAAGTGGTGTCGTAGGTCTTGTTATAGCGATTGGCCAGCCAGTTGACGGCCACCAGGCAGGCGAGCACGAGAATGGTGTAAAGGCCGGCGGTGGCGCCAAAGCGGGCTTTTGCGGAATCGAGACTTCGATTTGCCATTATGCCCTCCACCTGACCGACTCGAGCGATCTAGTAGTAAGAAACAAGCCGAAGAAGATCATCGACAAGTAAAAGATCAGGTCCTTGGAATCAATGACGCCGCGGGAGAAGCTATCGTAATGGCTCATGATCGAGAGATAAGAAATGACTTGCAAGGTGTCCGAGTTACCGAACGAAGAGGTCCAGCTAAGGATGAATAACAGCAGCGCCAGCGCGAAGCCGACGGCCGCGGCCACAATCTGGTTCTTGGTGGTGGAGGAGATGAATGCGCCGAAGGCGAGTAGGCAGGAGCTTTGCAGCAGGATTCCCAGAAACCCGGTAACCACCGGCTTCCAATCGGGCTTGCCGTAAACAAACAGAAAAGAGAAATCCAGCACGAGGATGGCGAGCAGCGCGGCATACATGAGCACGGCGGAGAGCCATTTGCCAAGGATGATTTCGATATCTGTGATAGGCGAGGTCATCAACAGCTCGATGGTTCCCTGCCGCTTTTCTTCCGCAAACAAACGCATCGAAATAAGCGGAACCAGGAAAAGGCCGACTACCGCCATGTTGCTGAGGATCGGGGCGATCACCTGTTCATTGATGTTCATTGGTCCGCCGCCGCCCATCATTTGCGATTCCATGGCAGCGCGGGCGAAATAGGCCGAGACGACATAGGTGAAGTAGCCGCATAGAACCGCAAATATGGCTAACAGCACCCAGGCAATGGGAGATACGAAGTAGCTGTAGAGCTCGCGGCGGCAAATGGTCCAGATAGTTCTCATTGGTTTACACCTTTTCGTTTACAGCGTGGGGCTCCGAAGCCGTGAGTTCGAGGAAGACTTCCTCAAGGCTGTAAGCCAGAGACTTCAGCTCGAGAAGATCCCAGCCGGATTGCACCACCGCTCGGGCCACATCGGCCCGCACATTGTGGTTCGGGAGACTCTCGACCTCAAAGGTGAGGCGGCCATCGCCAACGGGCCGAGCCACCACTTTACTGACGCCGCGCACCTGCTCGAGCCGCTGCTGAACCGCGGGCGGGTCGGAGACGCCATCAGCGGAGATGGCTACCAGCGCCGCGTCGGAACCATGCATTCTATGCGTGAGGTTCTCGACCGTGTCGGTTGCCACCAGTTTGCCCTTGTCGATGATGATGACTTTCTGGCAGACCGCCTCGACCTCGGGAAGGATATGGGTGCTGAGGATGATGGTGTGCTCGCCGGAGAGCGATTTAATCAGCTCGCGGGTTTCGAGGATCTGTTTGGGGTCGAGGCCCGAGGTGGGCTCGTCAAGGATCAGTACGTCGGGGTTGTGGATGATGGCTTGCGCCAGGCCCACGCGCTGGCGATAGCCCTTGGAAAGCTTGGTGATCAGCTTCCTCTTCACGTCGCCGATAGCGCAGCGATCCGCGACCTCGTCGACGCGGCGCTCGAGGTCACTCGAGGCGATGCCTTTGAGGCGGCCGACAAAGCGCAGGTAATCGCCGACCTCCATTTCGGGGTAGAGCGGAGGAGCTTCGGGCAAATAGCCAATGTGGCGCTTAACCTCCATGGGGTGCTCAAACACGTCATAGCCGGCAACGGACGCTTTGCCTTCTGTCGGAGGCATAAAGCAGGTGAGCACTCGCATGGTGGTAGTTTTTCCAGCGCCATTTGGCCCTAGAAAACCAACGATCTCACCCTTGCCGACGGAGAAGGAAATGTTATCGACCGCAACTTGACGTGCGTATCGCTTCGTAAGGCCTTCGACTTGAATCATATTGACCTGTCAGGGGCGCGGCGGGTACCGCAATCGCAAGTCCTTGGTGGGCTCCAACCGCCTCGCCCGGCACGCGGACTCGCAAACAACCAGCATAAGGAAGCCGTCGGCTGCTGTCAAATGCGGCTGACCCGCGAAAGGCGGAATCCGGGGCGCTTCCAAGGAGTTAGACGGAGCATCAGTCAGGGGGTTTGGAACTCGAGGCAAGTTCCTTACATGCCCATGATATGGTAGCCGCCGTCGACAAAAATGACGCTGCCGGTGATCCCACGGCCCATATCGCTCGCGAGAAACACGGCTGTATCGGCGACTTCGGCGGGGTCGGTATTGCGGCGCAACGGAGCATGGGCGGCGACTGCTTCGAGCATCTTACCTAGGTCTTTTACCGCGCGCGCAGAGGCGGTTTTGATTGGACCCGCCGAGATTGCGTTCACGCGAATCTGCCGGGGGCCTAACTCACTGGCCAGATACCTGACGCTGGCCTCGAGCGACGCCTTTGCCACGCCCATCACGTTGTAATTGGTCAGCACGCGCGTCGAGCCAAGATACGTAAGAGTCAGGATGGCGCCGCCGGAGGTCATCAGAGGAGCCAGGGTGCGAGAGAGCGAGACCAGCGAGTAGGCGCTCACCTCCTGCGCTAACAGAAATCCGTCGCGGCTGGTTTCAACAAACGGGTTGCCAAGATCATCTTTGTTTGCGAAGGCGATGCTATGCACCGCGACATCGAGGGTAGGCGATAGCGCCTTCAGTTCCGTGGCGAGGTGCTCGAGATCTTCGGGTTTGGTGACGTCGCAGTTGAAGATTTTCGCCGCGCCTAGGTCGTGGCCCAGTTCTTCGACGGTCAACCGCTGGCGCTCACCCTGATAGGTGAGAACCAACTGCGCGCCTTCGCGGCGAAATGCAGATGCAATGGCGTATGCAATGCTCCAGCGGTTAGCCACGCCGGTAACCAGCGCGGTTTTGTTTTCAAGCAGGTTCGGCATGAAGCAACCAGTTTAACGAAAATGCCATTTGGCGAAGCGAGGCGCGTTCGACAACGGACGCGGTGTTGACTTCAGCGCGGTTGCCGCTCGGGGGCCAGACCGGTGTATGCTGCAAACTGGCCTTTGCGCTTACGGGGAAAAGGAGAAAGTCAAAGTGAATCGACGTAAATTCTTGAATGCTTCATTTGCTGCGTCCATGGCGGCTGCATCGGCGGGGCGGGCGTCGCAGGCGGCGGGGCGGGGCACGTTTCGCAAGGGAATCTGCTCGGTAAATTTCGATTCCCACAAGCCGCTGGCGGATTGCTTCGCCGAAGCCAAGGCGGCCGGCTTTGAGGGCGTGGAGATCGCCCTGGGAGAACAAATCGGCCTTGCGGCAAGTGCCGACGATTGTCTGCGCGTGCGGGAGGCGGCTGACAAGCTCGGACTAACGATTATCAGCGTCTGGGTCTCTGGCGTTATCAGCGAGACACCGTTGAACGATTCGGATCCCAAAGTGAGGGAGCGGGGGGTTGCCGCTATCGGGAAGGGAATTCGCATTGCCTCCGCGCTCGGCAGCGGGGCTATCTTACTTGTGCCGGGCGAAGTGGGATGGGGGAAGAAGCTGAAGCACGGATATCAGGAGACCTGGGACCGGTTCTCGATGGAGCTGCCGAAGGTGATCCCGGCCGCCGAATACGAAAAGGTGTGCTTGACGCTCGAGGAAGTGTGGAACCGCTTCCTCGTTAGCCCGCTCGAAATGCGCGCGTTCGTAGACCAGTTTAATAGCCAGTACTTCAAGGCCCACTTCGACGTCGGCAACGTCCTCCAGTATGGCTTTCCGGAAGACTGGATTCGCACTCTCGGCCCGCGCGTCCAACGCGTCCACCTGAAAGATTACAAGCTTTCCGACCACTTCGAACAGGGCAAGTTTGTCGATTTGCTGGAGGGAAGCGTGGACTGGCCCGCGGTGATGAGCGCCTTCCGGGCAATCAACTTTCACGGGTTCCTTACGCCTGAGTATGGCCCCAACGGCGATCCGGACCAGTTGCGAAAGATTGCGGCGGCGTGGGATCGAATCGTCGCCATGTGAGAAGAAAAGGGCAGGTCTACGAAGATTTTCGTTGACACTACGAAGTGCTTCGTATAACCTAAGGCCATGAAGCAGTCGCAGACGCCAAACCCGACGGCGGCCGAGCTGGAAATCTTACGCGTGTTATGGACGCGCGGCGCCTCGACGGTGCGAGAGGTGCACGAAGTACTGAACGCGGCGCGGCCCACCGGATACACCACGATTCTGAAGTTGTTGCAGATCATGACTGCAAAGGGACTCGCCAAGCGGAACGAAGAGCAACGCGCCCACGTATATGAGGCAAGTCTGGCGGCGGAGCAGACCAAGCGGCGCCTGGTGGGAGACCTGATCGAGCGGGCATTTGGGGGGTCTGCAAGCGATCTGATGATGCACGCGCTTTCAAAGCGGGGCTCGCCTCAAGAGATTGCCGAGATTCGGCGTCTGCTGGACGAATACGAAGAGAAGGGCGCGCTTGAGGGAGGCCGGCGATGATGACCTGGGGGCAAGGACTGGATCCAGTGGTGGTCTCCACTATCGGCTGGACGTTGATTCACTTTCTCTGGCAGGGCGCGCTGCTTGCTGTGGTGATGGGCGTTGTGCAGCGCTGGGTTGCTTCGGCCGATAACCGCTACCGTGTGGCTCTGGCGACGCTGGTGGCTATGGGCGTTGCGCCAGTGGTTACGTTTGCGTACCTGAGGAGCTCGCAAGATGCGCCGGGGCTTTCGCCGGGCGCGCCGGCAGCCGGCCTGTTCACGGGCGCCGGCGCGTCGCCGAATTTCTGGAAAGCGGGGGCGTTGGCGGCGCATCCGGCTTGGAACTCGGCTGAAATCGTGGCGGCGTTGTGGCTAATGGGTGTGTTTTTGTTCAGCATTCGCGCGGCGGGCGGCTGGTGGATGCTGCGGCGTCTGCGCCAGCGCTGCCGCGAACTGGCGCCCGAACCCATTCTTTCCATGTGCCTCGAATTGCGGCAGCGCATGGGCATCCGCCGCGTGGTTCGTTTCTGCGCGTCGACGGCGGTGGAGGCGCCCGCGGTGCTCGGCTGGTTCCGGCCCATTGTCCTGCTTCCCCTGGCTTCGATGAGCGGGTTGAGCCTGGACCAACTGGAGGCTGTGATTGCGCATGAGTTGGCGCACATCCAGCGGCTCGATGCGTTTGTGAATCTGCTGCAGGTGGCGATTGAGACGCTGCTGTTCTACCATCCGGCGGTGTGGTGGGTGAGCCGCGTGATTCGCACGGAACGCGAGCATTGTTGTGATGATGTGGCCGTGGCGGTGCGCGGCGATGCGCTCGATTATGCCCGCGCGCTGGCTTTGATGGAGGAAAAGCGTTTGCTGCCCCAGTTCGCGCTTGCCGTGAACAGCCGGCCGCTGCGGGATCGCGTAGCGCGACTGCTTGGAGCAGAGAGACCGGTACGGCCGGTTCCGGCGGCGGCGGTTCTCGCCTTGTGTTTGGTCACTGGCGGCGCTGCTTTGCTTGCCGCGAGGCCTGCGTTGAGCGAAACGCTGACGATCATCGAGGAGCGATTCTATACGGCGCAGGCGAGTACCCCGGCTCAGGCAGCGGCCTCTCCGCGGAGTTCGGAGCAGGCTGGCCAGACGGAGGCGATCGGCGAAGTGCGATCGCTACGCGTGGCGCGCGCAGTACGGGCGGTATCAACGCTCGTGGCCTCAAGCGAAACGGCAGAATCAAACGGCGTTGAAGGCGCGGCGGAGCAGGACGCGGCGCAGCACGAGGCTGCGCCCCAGGACAAGCCGGGCCACACGTCATATATCGACGAAATGGCTGCGGCAGGCTATCGCGACCTGACCGTAGACCAACTGATTGAGTTGAAGACTCAGGGCATCACTGGCGGGTATGTGCGCGAGCTCGCTGAGGCAGGGTTGCATCCTGACCTCAATCATTTGGTTGAGCTTCGGATCCAGGGAGTCACGGGGCAGTATGTCCGCGACATACGTGCAGCGGGATTGGATCCGGATGTGCGCCTCTTGATTGAGATGAAGGTGCAAGGAGTGAACGCAGACTATATCCGGCGCATCAATGCGGCCGGGTTGCATCCGGATCTTCATCACTTGATCGAGATGAAGATACAGGGAGTCAGCCCGGAGTACATGCAAGAGCTGAAGGCGGCTGGAGTCGACGCGGACCTGAGTCATCTCATTGAAATGAAGATACAGGGCGTCACGCCGGAATACGTGCGCGAGATTAAGGCGGCGGGCTGGAATCCGAGCGTGGATCAATTAGTCGCGATGAAGATTCAAGGGGTGGGACCAGCGGATGCGGCAGAGTTCAAGAAACTCGGATTCACCGACCTGACGATCGATCATCTGATTGGCGCGAAGATCCAGGGTGTAACGCCGGCGTATGTCGCGGCCATGCGTGCCGCGGGAATTCAGGACAAATCCATCGAGCACTACGTCGGCGCGAAGATCCAGGGCGTCACGCCGGAATTCGTCGAAAAGGCCCGCCAGCATGGATTCAAAGACCTGACGCTGGAAAAGCTGATCCGGCTTCGCATGGCGGATGTCCTCTAGCTATAACTAGGGGCGATTTGCCTCTCGTGACCTGATTTTCGGCGCTTGCCGCCAGAGAAAACCAAAATTCCGGAGTAAATATGAGACTGCAATCCTTGCTGCTGATGCCCGTGGTGTGCGCGCTCGCGCTTGCCGCCGATCCACGTGAAACACCCCCCCGCGAAACGACCTCCCGTGAAACAACCACCTCAGGCCAATGGGTGCTGATGCAAACCGACCAGGCTGGCAAGGTGCAATTCGGCCTTTCCGGCGGCGGCGGAGAACGCAGAAGCCACTTCAATATGTCGAACGAGTGGGACCTGGCGGATTTACAAGGGCTTGATTCCAGTACCAAGACCAAGCACGATGTTCAGTTCACGGTGACGCGCGATGCGGGCATAATTCGATGCCGAGGATTCGTCGAGGAGGGCGAAGGGGCGGGCCTGTTCCGGTTTGAGCCCAACAAAGGATATGCGGCACGATTGAGCGGCCTCGGGTTCCCGGGCGTCGAAGATGACGATTTGTTGCCGTATGCGGTCCACGATGTGAGTTTCGGCTTCGTTCAGGAAATGACCGGGGCGCCGGTGCGGGGGCTGGACAAAGGTAAGCTGCTCTCGTTCCGGATTTTCGGCGTGAACCGCAAATTCATCGACGAACTACGGGCGGCTGGATTGCCGGCCGTTGAAGCCGACAAGCTGATCGCTTTTCGCATCCACGGCGTTTCGCCCGAATTTGTGCGAACGCTGAAAGGCGAGGGTTACCAGCCGGATGAGGACAAGCTGATCGCGATGCGCATTCACGGCGTGACGCCCGAATACATGCGGTCGCTGGATGCTTTGGGGTACAGGCACGTGGACCTCGATCGACTGATCGCGTTCCGGATTCACGGCGTGTCTCCGGACTTCATCGAACGCCTGCAGAAGCTGGGCTATTCGCATCCGGAGCCGGATCAATTGATCGCAATGCGCATTCACGGAGTGACTCCCGAATACATCAGCAGCATGCGGGAGCACGGGCTGAAGGACTTGAGCATCGACAAGCTGGTGAGCTTGCGTATCCAGGGGATTAACTAAGTACGTGCTTTCAGAGATTCTGGCTCGATACGTGAACTAGTTCCGACGCGCAGGGTAGAATGAGTGGCTTAGCAGCCACTTCACAGGCGGTCTTTGGTTGAGAAAGCCCTCCACGGAAACAGCGCGATCGCGTTCTGAATCCTCTTTTCTCCAGGGCGTGTTGCCGGGACAGAGCTCGCGCGACAAGGCCGCGCGCGGAGTTCTCTTTTTCCTGTTTGCGGCGGCGATTTACTGGCTATGCCTGCGGTTTCTGTTTCCGGGTTACTTCGCGCCGCTGACGCCCAACCACTCCGATCTGTACACGCCGGTGGGTTTCCTCGAGCGACCGTTCCTGGAAGTTCTGACTTACCCGAGGCCGCTGACTTATGTCGTTTTGAGGACCTCGGGTTTGCTGGGTGTAGAGGGATCGATCCTGGTCGTTGTTTTTGCGGCCATCATTGCGGCGATGCTAGCATCCACGATGACAGTGCGGTGGGCGCGCGCGCGGATGTCGGGGTTGGGGCTCGCGTGTTACTTGATCCTGGTGTTTGGCCACCCGGAGTTTTATTTCGAGCACCGTCACGATTCACCCGGAGTGTTCTCGTGCGCGCTGGTGCTGCTGGCGGCGGAGTTTTGGCGGCGCTGGCTCATAGAAGACCGCTGGCGGCAACTGGCGGGATGTTTCGCGCTGGTGCTGGCGCTGGGACTAGTGAAGGAGACTTACTTCCCGTCGCTGCTCATTCTTCTGGTGACGCTGATGGTGGCTGAGCGGCAATGGCGCCTCAGGCGGGTTGTTCCGGCGTTCGCTGGAGTGTGCGGGTTGCTTGGTCTTTCGTTTCTTATCTCAGCGGCCGGATTCCGACGTTGGATTCCGGCTGGGGCCGAGAGTTACCACATCAGCCTGGCGCCGACTGAGGTGTGGGGCGGCTTGGTTTATTACTTATCTCACTTATTCACGTGGGCCTCCGGGCTCGCTGTGCTTGTTTCTCTGGCGATGCTGGTTCGCGATCGCCGAAAGATGGTGGTTGGCGGCGGAATGACGCTTGCCGGGATTGCAGCGCTGCTGCCCAACAGTGTTTTGCCCAATCACCTGTTTGAGCAATACTCGTGGCTTGCGGCGCCGTTTTGCTTCGCCCCGTTGCTATTGCTGGCCGCGCCTGAAATGGCGGCGGCACCGGATGCAAACGGCGGGCGGGAGCCCGAGCCAGACGCCAGCGGCCTTCAAGGCTGGAGGCGGCGGTATGCGGGTTTGCTGGTAGTCTCGCTGACGGCGCTTTCGGTGTGGCGGTACCTGCCTGAGTACGCTTCAACAGCCCACCAATGGGGGATTACGCAGGAACTTGAAAACCGCGGCATCATGGCGTCGTTTGTGCAGTTGCGGAGGCTCCCTCCTGGAGGGCGCGTCCTGATCTCGGGAGTGGATACGCCGTTGAACCCGTGGATTCAACCCGACTTTCTGAAGCACGAGTTTGGCCCACACGAGTGGACAGTAGTCATTCCGATCGAACGGCCCGACGCCGAACTGCCGCCGGTTCACCCCTCGGTTCATCTTCGCCACGCTGCCGAGGTGAATCCGGCTGCATTTGATCACGCCTTTGTCTACGACGAGCGTGGTAACTTGCGTCGGGAATACTCCGGCGCGGCCCTGGCGGCGGCCGCCCAAGCGCGGCCGGAAGCGATCGTGGTTCCGGAGCTGGCGCCTCTGCTCGACAGGTTGCGCGGGGCGCCTGACGACCACATTGCGCTGCTGAGAGCAGGTGAACTCTGCCTGAATTGGGGGCTGGATCAGCAAGCGGAGGGCTACTTGGGGCGGTTGGAGGAGGTAACTCACGATCACGACCCGTATGCGTTCTTCTTTCTGGGCGAGCTGAAAGAGCGCCAGCACGATCTGGCTGCGGCATTGGCTGATTTCCAGCGCGCGGTGGAAACCGATCAAGAGCCGCGCAATCCGCTGTTCCAGCAGGCGCTTGACCGAGTGCGGGTGGCGCGGCGCTGAATGTCGATTGAGGCCGGGATATTGGCCGCCGATGAACGCCGATCAACGCGGATGGAGACAAACGGCTCATTCCAGGCTCATCTGCGTTCCTCAGAAGCCGGCGGAGAGCTAATTTTGGATCGGTTTACCGCACTTGGCGATCGGACTGACTCGATCCGATCGCGAGCATGATCCTATAAACTGAATTGAATGCAAATTACGGGCCGGGACGTGCCGGGGCCGGCGCGTCCATGAAAGCGGTCATCCTGTGCGGAGGATTGGGGACGAGACTGCGCGAGGAGACCGAGTTCCGGCCAAAGCCGATGGTGCCGATCGGCGAGCGCCCGATTCTCTGGCACATCATGAAGCTGCTCTCCTTTGGGGGCGTGAACGAATTTGTGCTGTGCCTGGGGTATCGCGGCGAGGCGATCAAGGAGTACTTTCTTAATTACGAAGCGCTGAATAACGATTTCACGATCTCGCTGGGGCGGGGCCACTCGGTGAGTTATGAGAATGCGCACCAGGAACAGGAGTTCCGCGTCACGCTTACCGACACGGGGCAGGGAACCATGACGGGTGGCCGCGTAAAGCGCGTTCGCCGCTATCTGGGCAACGAGCCTTTTATGGTGACCTACGGCGATGGCCTGGCCGACATCGACGTCAGCAAGGTTTTGGAATTCCACCGCGCGCACGGTAAGATTGCGACCATTTCTACTGCCAGGCCAAGCTCACGGTTTGGCTCAGTCGAGATATCGGCGACGAATCAGGTTGAGAGCTTTGCCGAAAAGCCGAAATCCGATACGTGGATCAATGCCGGATTCATGATTTTCGAGCCCGCGATTTTCGAATACCTGGGCGGCGACTCAACGGTGCTGGAAAGGGAGCCACTGGAGCGGCTTTCGAGCGAGGGGCAGTTGATGGCCTACCGGCACCACGGCTTTTTTTACCCGATGGACACCTTCCGCGAATTTCAGGCGTTGAACGAAATGTGGGGGTCGGGTGAAGCGCCGTGGAAGCTATGGAAATGACATGGGAGTAAATGAGTCATTTTGGCGCGATAGGCCAGTGTTGGTCACCGGCGCAACCGGCCTGCTGGGAAGCTGGGTGGTAAAGCGGCTGGTGACGGCGGGCGCGGCGGTGGTTTGCCTGGTACGGGACTGGGTTCCGCAATCTGATCTGGCGCGCTCGGGATTGATCGATCGCGTTGTCACGGCCAGGGGCGATGTTACGGATCAAGCCTGTCTCGAGCGTGTGATGGGCGAGTATGAGATTGACACGGTGATGCATCTGGCGGCTCAAGCCATAGTCAGCGTCGCCAACCGGAATCCGGTTTCTACCTTCGACTCGAATATTCGCGGAACGTGGTCTCTGCTCGAAGCTTGCCGGCACAGCCCGGCTGTCAAGCAGATCTTAGTTGCCTCTTCCGACAAGGCGTACGGCGAGCACGATTCGCTGCCATACACTGAGGGCGCGCCACTGCAAGGACGCCATCCTTACGACGTGAGTAAGTCGTGCGCCGATTTAATTTCGCAAGCTTATGCGCAGACTTACAATCTACCGGTGGTTCTGACACGCTGCGGGAACTTTTATGGCGGAGGAGACTTGAATTGGGATCGTGTGGTTCCGGGCTCGATTCGCTCGCTGCATCGCGGGCAACGGCCGGTTATACGATCGGACGGCCAGTCGGTACGGGACTATTTTTATGTCGAGGACGGCGCTGCGGCGTATATGTGCCTGGCCGAGAAACTCGCAGCTTGCCCAGACTTGCGCGGCCATGCGTTCAATTTTTCGAACGAACTTCAGATCACCGTGCTTGAATTGGTGGCGCGCCTGACCCGCCTGATGGGATCGAAAGTAGAACCGGTGGTAATGAATCAGGCGTCGAACGAAATTCGACGCCAATACCTTGACGCTGGTAAAGCGAAAAAAATGCTGGATTGGAACCCGCTGTTTAGCCTGGAGGAAGGATTGACGGCGACCATTGCCTGGTATCGGGAGTTCTTTGACAGCCGGGAGCTGGCTTCGAGGGAGACAGAGTAAGTCGATGGCCGAAACGCCGCCACAGTCTGAAGCAGCGCGCTTACGGCAACAGATCCTCGATCTGGTGCGGCAATATCATGCGGCCGCATTTGCACCTCGCGAATTTCTGCCGGGCGAGACACAGGTCCCTATTTCCGGCCGGGTATTCGATGCTGAGGAGATGGTGTCGCTTACGGACGCCGCGCTCGATTTCTGGCTGACCGCGGGGCCCTTCGCGCAGCAATTCGAGAAGAGCTTCGCGCGATACATGGGTGTGCGTTGCGCCGCGCTGGTGAACTCGGGCTCGTCCGCGAACCTGGTCGCGCTTTCGTGTCTCACGTCGCCGCGGCTCGGCGATCGCAGGCTTTGCCCTGGGGATGAAGTGATTACGGTGGCAACCAGCTTCCCCACCACGGTCAATCCCATTATTCAAAATCGCCTGGTGCCGGTATTTGCCGACGTTTCCATTCCCACTTACAACCTGGATGTTGCGCAACTCGAGGAAGCGCTTTCGGACAGAACGCGCGCGATCATGCTGGCTCACACGCTCGGTAATCCTTTTGACGCGGCGGCAGTTACTAAGTTTGCCAAAAAGCACGATCTGTGGCTGATCGAAGATAACTGCGATGCGCTGGGCGCCACTTATTGCGGGCAAAAGACCGGGACCTTCGGTGATCTGGCGACGGTCAGTTTCTATCCCGCTCACCACATCACGATGGGCGAAGGCGGGTGCGTGCTGACATCTACGCCGCTGCTGGAGACGCTGGCAAAGTCATTTCGCGACTGGGGCCGCGATTGCTGGTGCGACACCGGCAAGGACAACACTTGCGGAAAACGCTTCGACTGGCAGTTGGGCGATTTACCGAACTGCTACGACCACAAGTACATCTATTCGCATATCGGCTACAACCTCAAGTTGACCGATTTGCAGGCGGCCGTCGGAGTGGCGCAGCTTGAAAAGCTGGAAGATTTCATCGCCGTGCGGCGCCGCAATTTCCGGCGATTGTACGAAGGCATGAAGGACCTGGATGACATTTTCGTCCTGCCGGAAGCGACCCCAGGCTCCGAGCCGAGCTGGTTTGGCTTTCCGTTAGCGGTGCGCCCCGGCGGGCCCGTGACGCGCGACCAAATCGTTCGGCGGCTGGAGGCGAATCGCATCGGGACGAGGTTGCTATTTGGCGGGAATCTGATTCGCCAGCCCGCTTACCAAGGCATCGCGCACCGGCAGATCGGCGATTTGAAGAACTCCGACTTCGTGATGGAGCAAGTGTTCTGGATCGGCGTGTACCCGGGACTGACGGAATCTCATTTGAGTTACATGATCGATTGTTTGCACAAGGCTGTGCGAGGCGGGGGACTCGATGTCCGGCAGTGAGCACGGCGCGAGCGGTGAAGCGGCCGCAACTGCGGAATCCGCGGGCGTCATCCGGGTGAAAGGCTCCGAATACATTGCCAGGTTTCTCGAACGCCAAGGCGTCAGAACGGTTTTCGAGCTGAGCGGCGGAATGATCGCCCATATGCTCGATTCCATCTCGCGCCGCGGAAAGATTCGTATTTTGAGTGTGCATCACGAACAAGCTGCCGCGTTTGCCGCGGATGCGATGGGGCGGCTGACGGGTATTCCAGGCGTGGCCCTGGCCACAAGCGGCCCTGGCGCGACCAATCTGCTGACCGGTATCGCGAGTTGTTATTTCGATTCGTCGCCCGCTGTATTTATCACCGGCCAAGTAAATCGCAATGAGCAAAAGGGCGATCGCGCCATTCGGCAACTTGGTTTTCAGGAGACGGACATTGTGCCCATTGCACGCCCGGTCACGAAAGCCGCATGGCAAGTGAGGTCGCCGGACGATCTGCCACGGATGCTGGGAGACGCGTTTCAGCTCGCGGTCGCCGGCAGGCCCGGCCCGGTGCTGGTGGATATTCCCATGGATATTCAGCGGATAGAGGCTGAATTTCCCGCGCCTGAGCCGGTTGGACGCATCGCCGCAATGCAAACCGCGGAGCCCGCCTATCTGGCTGAACTTCTCACCGCTATACGCAAAGCACAACGGCCGTTGATTCTGGCGGGGGGCGGAATTCGTGCGGCCCGCGCTACGAATTTGTTTCGCAGGTTTGCCCGTCTGGTGCAAGTGCCGGTGGTGAAATCGCTGATGGCCGTGGATGCCATTCCGTTCGCCGACCCGCTGAATGTGGGAATGATCGGCTCGTACGGCAACCGCTGGGCGAATCTCGCGTTGGGACAAAGTGATCTTTTGATTGTTCTCGGCAGCCGGCTGGACATTCGCCAAACGGGCGCGGACACTGGCGCGTTTGCAAGCGGCAGGACCATTTTCCACGTCGATTGCGATGCCGGCGAAATGAACAACCGCATCAGCGGATGCCGCACGACTGTGTGCGAGTTACATCCGTTTCTCGAATCGGCGATTGCGGCGGCGCAAGAGTCAGGGCCATGGGTTCCGGCGGAATCGTGGCGGGAGAAAATCCAGAAACTTCGCGCCCGCTGGCCGGACACCGACGAGCTAAAGGGAGTTCCTGGAATCAATCCAAACGCATTCATGCACCAACTGTCGCAGCAGTTCACCAGCGCTGGAATCTATGTGGCCGACGTGGGGCAGCATCAAATGTGGGCCGGCCAGTCGTTAGAGCTGGGCGAGACGCAGCGATTCCTGACTTCCGGCGGAATGGGGTCGATGGGTTTCGGGCTTCCGGCGGCGATTGGCGCGGCAATGGCGGATTCTTCCCAGCCGATCGTCTTGATTGCCGGAGACGGTGGATTCCAGTGCAACATTCAGGAGCTCGAAACCGTGGTACACAACCGGTTGCCCCTGAAAGTGGTTGTCATCAACAACGGATGCCATGGCATGGTGCGGCAGTTTCAAGAAAGCTATTTCGAGAGCAATTATCAATCCACACTGTGGGGTTACAGCGCGCCCGACTTCGAGCGGGTCGCCGAAGCCTATGGGCTGGAGGCGCGAAGGTTGGCCGAACCAGACGATGTGGCGGCGGCGATCGAGTGGCTCCAATCGACTCAAGACCGCCCGGCCCTGCTGGATGTGAAAATCGACACATACGCCAATGCGTACCCGAAGATTGCTTTCGGGCGCCCGATGACGGAGATGGAGCCGCTGGCAAGCCCTCTCGAGCAGGAAGGAACCTGAGACGAATGCAACGCCTCATCAGCGTGGTTACCCCTTGCTATAACGAGGAACTGAACGTGGAGGAAGTCGCTCAGCGCGTGCGCGAGACATTCGCAGCTTTCCCGCGATACGCCTACGAGCACATCTTCATCGATAACGCTTCGACGGATGGCACTGTGAAGGCGTTGAAGCGAATTGCGGCGCTTGATTCCCACGTACGCGTGATCGTGAACGCCAGGAACTTCGGCCACTTGCGCTCGCCCATGCATGCCATGCTCGAAGCCGGCGGCGACGCCACGGTGCTGCTGTTTTCCGACTTGCAGGACCCACCCGAGCTGATTGCGCGATTCATCGAGGAATGGGAAAAGGGCGCGCCTGTGGTGTTGGGCATACGGAACAGCAGCGCTGAGAACGGAGTCATCTTCTGGCTTCGCACACGCTACTACAGGCTGCTGAACCGGCTGGCGCATCTCGAGTCGTATGAGCATTTCAGCGGATTCGGATTGTTCGATCGTTCGGTAATAGAGATTGTGCGATCGTTTGGCGATCAATACCCTTATTTTCGCGGCATGATCGCCGAAATCGGCTTGCCGCACGTTAAGGTGTTCTACGCGCAAGGCGTGCGCAAACGCGGCGTAACCAAGAACAATTTCTACACGCTATATGACCTGGCAATGCTGGGCGTGACCAATGTTTCCAAGGTTCCGCTTCGGCTTTTTACCTTCTTTGGCTTTGCCTGTTCGGCGCTGAGCGTGCTTGTCGCGGTTGGCTACCTGGCCTACAAGCTTTTATTCTGGAACCGATTTTCGGTGGGCACCGCTCCGGTGGTTATCGGACTTTTCTTCTTTGCCTCGGTGCAACTGGCGTTCATCGGCGTGCTCAGCGAATACATTGCCGCCATTCACACGCAGGTGTTCAAACGGCCGTTGGTGATTGAGCGCGAACGAGTGAATTTCGATCGTGAGCCGGCGAAGATCGGGAGCAAAGGCGAGGCGTCCGAGTCGGCTCCGAATGCGGAGTGAGGCGAGCTTGCCTCAACTGCGGTTCAACTGCTTCGGAGACAGCTCGAGGTCGTCGACGAAGCACCAACCCCAGTCTTCGCCGGGCTCGAGTGACCTCATGATGGGATGCCGGGTGGAATGGAAGTGCTTGGTGGCATGCCGGTTCTTGGACGAATCACAACATCCGACGTGCCCACAGATCGTGCACAGCCTCAAGTGGACCCATTGGGCGCCCATTTTCAGGCACTCTTCGCAGCCCTGTGTGTGCGGCGAGACGTTCTGTATCTGATCGAGATGTGTGCAGCGGATCATGGTTTTGTAATCTCTGGGTGGCTGGCTTGAAGCGGCAGCCTGACCTGGAACGCGGTTCGACCGGGCCGCGATTCGAAGCGAATATCCCCGCGGTGCTTGCGCACGATTCGGTAAGCCACGTCCAAGCCCAATCCGGTGCCTTTGCCGATGGCCTTTGTGGTGAAGAAGGGCTCGAAGATACGGCGCTGCACTTCAGGTGAAATACCCGGACCGTTGTCAATGATCTCAACCAGAGCAGTGAGGGGTTCGCGCGCGGTTCGAACCGTCAGTTCGCCCTTCTCTTCGATTGCATCGAGGGCGTTGTCGATCAGATTCGTCCAAACCTGATTCAGCTCGCTTCCATAGGCACAGATCTTTGGAATGTTCCGATCATACTGGCGCTGCACTAAGACTCCGAGTTTCAGCCGGTACTTGAACATGGCCAG
>Ga0181537_10000144_pt1 | contig 63349 bp, 47 predicted proteins | sample PEATcosm2014_Bin_39_FD_119765 | JGI IMG/M metagenome (GOLD analysis project Ga0181537, IMG submission 119765) | Peatland microbial communities from MTU Mesocosm Facility, Houghton, MI, USA - PEATcosm2014_Bin23_10_metaG | ecosystem: Environmental > Terrestrial > Soil > Wetlands > Peat | place...
AACGGCACACTCGCCGGCACCGCGCTCGACATGGCGGGCGCGGTGCGCAATGCAGTCTGCTTGCTGGGGCTCGACATCGTCGAGGCCGCACGCATGGCGAGCGAGTATCCGGCCGGATTTCTCGGCCTGGGCGCGGAGCTCGGGCGCATCGAGCCCGGCTATCGGGCGAACCTCGTGCTGATGGACGATCAGTTCCGCGTGCAACAGACATGGATCGAGGGCGTCGCCGGCTAGCGGAGTCGCCGGCCGACTCAGGAGTGCGCCGCCGGCTTCGCGGGTTTGGGCGGCCCGAGCGACTTGAGCGACTGCAGCGCGTCGAGCACGCTGCTCGCCGAATGCTGGCCGCAGTAAGCCAGCAGCGAAGTCTCGAAGGCGCCCAACGAATCCGCATCGAAGAGATGGCTGCCGGATGCCGCCACCGCAAAGCCGTACAACCACATCATGATGGTGGTCGCGCTCTCCGGATCGCTGCGCGCGAACTCGGCATGCCGCGCTGCGAATGACGAGCATTCAACCGCGCTCAGATCCATCGGGTTCCTGGCCTCGGGCTTTACGATGTTCAAAGCGTCCAGCATGCTCTCCGCGGGATTGCTCTTGCATTCGTTGTCCAACGCGAAGCCGAACGGCGCCAGTGCGTCCGGGTACATGACGTGCGCTCCGGATTTGGCGACGGCGTAGCCGAACAACCACATCACGGTATTGAGGGAGTCCGCCGTCGGGTTGGTGGCGGCCGCCGGCAGGACTTCGTTCTCGTATTTCCCGCAGCTCAAAGTGGCGAGATTGAGCGCCCCGGCTCGGCCCACCACGGGCAGACAGAGGATGAAGGCGATCGCGACGAAGGTCTTCACCGGCTGGGGTTTTGCGGATTTGCGCGCGCGGCCAGGCGCAACAGGCCGTCGAAGTCATGCATCTTGTCGTCCAGCAGGTTCAGCTTGCGGGCGATACCTTGAATCTCCGATTCGGCGCGGCGGTTGACTTCAAAATCGAGTTCGCTGCGCAACCGATCGCGCGTGTTCTGGCGATTCTGGCTCATCATGATCACGGGCGCTTGGATGGCGGCAAGCATCGACAGGAACAGGTTGAGCAAGATGAAGGGGTAGGGATCCCAGGCGCTCTTGCCGAGCGCGATGTTGATCACCGTGTAGACGGTGAGCACGATTCCGAACAGCGAAATGAAGGTCCAGGATCCGCCGAATCCGGCGACCGTGTCCGCAATGCGCTCACCGAAGGTCGCCTCCTTCTCGATGATATCGTTCGGATTGCGGCTGGCACGCAGCCGCGCGAGCTCCTGCGCGGCGTGGATTTGACGTGCGAGCACGGTCAGAAGATCCATTCCCGCATGGGGTTTTCGCTGCAGCAACACCGAGATGTCGTCGCGGTCGACTTCGATGCAACTCGTGTCGTCGAGGGCCACGGCGTTGGTGCGATGAGGCGTCTGCTCGAGCATCGAGGCAAATCCAAAGAACTCGCCCACCCGGGGTTCGTCGACGACCACCTCCTGCCCGTCATCGTCCACGGTGGAGACGCGGACCTTGCCGGAGATCATCACGTAGGCCTGTCCGCCCGGCCCTTCCATCTTGTAAATCCGCTCTCGCGGCGAGAATGTCTTCAGTTCAACCTGACCCGCAAGTACGGCGGTTTCGTCGTCATCCAGCAAGGCGAAGAGCGGCACACTCTTCAGCAATTCCGGTTTGCAACCCATGGAAAGTCTCCCGTGCGGACTGATGCGGCGCAATCATGGCACAAGGGATTTGGCGGTTGCATGACATTGCGGGCCGGCGCGGCACATCGAGCGCAGCCGCGCAAGACCCAGCATCGCGGCCCGTTGCAACAGCATGATGATTTTGCCGTCCTGAATCGCGCCGCTGTCGACCATCTGCAGCGCCGCCGCGCCATTGCCGCGGTCGTAGGTCTCGCGCACCTGCTCCTGCCGCCGGCCGTCACGGCGCAGGTGCTCGAAGCGTCTTTTTGAGCATGTAGCAATCATCGGCAAGCACCCGCTCGCACTTTCGGATCGACTCGGGCGCCGCCCCGTGTACATGCTCGGGTGCCGGGCTGCCGCGCAAAAAGCGCGCCGCTCTTTCCGTTCGCCGACATTGGCGCTACCCTGTGCAGGCCATGCGCAAAGATCTCATCGAACATAGAAAATGGATGTCTCGCACGGCCGTTTTCGGCAAGATCCGCAGCCCCGAGCTCAAGGCGCTGGACGCCGCGCTGCTCGCGTACGAGTCCAGCGGGTCGGATAAGGATCTGCAGCAGATTCGCACCACCTTGGCTGCGTGGAAGGCAAAAGAAGCCAAGTCGGGCCACAGTTGGACACAGTCGGTACGCAACAAAGACGGTGTCTTCAAGGAGCTGACCGAGCGGTTGGATGCCGAGCCCGTGTCCAATTTTTATACCCAGGACCTGGTCAAGACCCGCTTGGGGGTCCTGTATCTGTTTTCGGGAATGGAAGTGGAATCAGGCATGTTCGAGGTGATTCTGGAAGGCGGCTTGAACTTCGCCGGAAATGTGGCCGGTCTCGGCGGCGCCCTGACCGCAAGTGCCGACGGCGCCACCGCAGCCGCGGCGATGGGCACCAACATCGGCGTTGCGCAGGCGATCAGTTACGAGGTGCTCAACGCGGCGCCCACGCCAAAAGTTGCCAACAACTCAAAAGTCTCCGCCATCCTCACGCCGATCAAGACGCAGCTGGAAGGCTATGCCAAACAGATCTGGGCTCACCTGACCTCGATGTTCAAGAAGGACGCGAATAAGTCCTGGATCGACTTCGCCGGCGACTGGTGGTCGCGCATCACCGGGGTTATCAATACAGTCCTCAATCAGATCGGCGTGAGCGCGGCTCCCTTTGTCGGCGCCGCCTTCGATATCGTGCAGGGGTCGGCGAGAACGGTGAAGGCATGTTACGACCGCTATGTGACATATTCTCTCGCCAAGGGCGTCGACATGAACGACGGCCATCCGAGCGTGGTGGTGAAATCCATCGAGCGCACCATGAATCTTGCGATCGGTTCAGGTCTCTACCAGGCGTTGCGCGGCGCCGTGACGACCGGCGCCAATGTCGCGAGTTCGGGAGCCGGCGCCATTCTGTCCATGGTCGTATCGGGCTGCGAACTCATCGCCAAGGTGGTCTATCGGCTGTGGGAGTCGAGCAAGATGAAGGCCTTCTTCGAGGACTGCAAGGATCGCTATGCGAAATTCAAGACGGCCAAAAAGATTGCCGATGACGACGTGATGCATAGCGGAATCGCCTTTGGGGCGTGGTACCGCGCGGCTGCCTACACGCTGCCCTGTCTGTCCGCGCTCGCCCTGGCGAGCGGCCTGACCGGCGACAAGATGATGTATTTGAGCATGTTCAAGGACCAGAAGGATTTGGCGCCGGTGAAGCCCGGACAGTTCCTGAATCCCATTTCACAATCCGAATTCGATCGTGGGGTCGCCTATATCGATCACCTGAAGGAAGCGGCGAAAGGATATCTATCCAGCTCGGGTTACAAATTTTCGTCCACCGACAAAGTGGTCGAGGGTATGTTCAAGAATAAGTTTTTCGGCTGACGAAGCGCCGCGTTGCCGTGGCTTTGGGCGCGCATCGTGTTTTGACATCGGCAATTAATGGTTTATTCTAGCCCACGCTGATTTCCCCGCGCGATACGTGAAAAACAACAGGCAGGGCTCTTAACTACACATGGCCAGCATGGATGTAGACGCGCTGGTACACCCAATCGGAGAGGGAGCCCCATGTGGCACCGACTTGGAGGACACGCAGCAGCTGGCGGCCATCGACGCCTTCCGGGTTTTTGGCCAGGCCACGCCGTTCAGCGCGGACACCGACTGGCGGGCAATCAACGCGGCGGCGCTCGAGGCACTCGAGGTCAGCCACGATTTCCGGTTGCTGGCCCATGTCGCGGCGGCGCAATTGAGGCTAACGGGCCTCAAGCCCTTCATCGACTCCCTCACCGTCGCGGCGCGCTGGCTCGAGGATTACTACGACGACGTATTTCCGCGGATCGACGACGATGCGGTGCTGCGCAAGAATGCGCTGAATTACTTCGCCGACCGCATGGCCGTGATCGATGCGCTGCGGCGCGTACCGCTCGCCACTCACCGGCAGCTCGGTGCATACAATTTGCGCCATATGGCGATCGCGGCGGGACAACAGGCGCCGAGCGAAGAGGAAGCAGCATCGCCGCCGACCGAAGCTTTGATCAACGCCGCCTTCGAGGCATCGCCCCAGGAAGACCTGGCCCAACTGGTCGCTTCCATCGACACCGGACTCGCGGCCCTGAAGGCCATCGAAGCGGCAATGGTGGCCCGCAACGGCGTGCAAGCCGCACCCGACACCGCACCCTTGAGCGAAGTGCTGACGCGCATGCGCGAGCCGGTGGCGAAACACGTGCGCGCACCGGTGATCGAGGCCGAGGCCGGGGCAGCCGATACGGGTGCCGGCGAGACCCCGGCTGCGGGCGTTCCCGGTCAGATCCGAACCCGCGAGGACGCGGTGCGCAGCTTGGACGCGGTGGCCGAGTTTTTCCGCCGCAGCGAGCCCTCGAGTCCGGTTCCGATGTTCGTGGAGCGTGCTAAGCGATTGATTTCACGAGATTTTCTCGAGGTCCTGGCGGAACTTGCACCGGAGTCCCTGGCTGCGGTGAAGCATGTTGGGGGAATTCATGAGGCGGAGTAATCTGCAACCGATCGTCAACTTTATTTGAGGGGGATGTCCTGTGGCCAAGCCGAGCAGCCAGAAATTCATCGCGCGCAATCGCGCGCCACGCGTGCAGATCGAATACGACGTCGAGCTGTACGGCGCCAAAAAGAAGGTGCAGGTGCCCTTCGTGATGGGCGTGATGTCCGACCTGTCGGGCGATTCGAAGGAACCGCTGCCCTCGGTGGATGAGCGCAAGTTCCTGCAAATCGACATCGACAATTTCGACGACCGCATGAAGTCGATGAAGCCGCGCGCCGCCTTCACCGTGCCGAACACCTTGACCGGCGAGGGCAACCTGCAGGTCGATCTGACCTTCGAGAGCATGGACGATTTCTCGCCCGCCGCCGTGGCACGCAAGGTGGATGCACTTGCGAAGCTCCTCGAGGCCCGCTCGCAACTCGCCAACCTCATCACCTACATGGACGGCAAGGCGGGTGCGGAGGAGATGATTGCCAAAGTTCTCAACGACCCCGCGCTCCTGAAGTCGCTTGCGGCGAAAGCCAAGCCTCAGGACGGCGGCAATTCTTGAATCAGCGAGGGATACGATCATGGCCGAAGCAGAAAAAGTTGCCGCACCGCAGGTCGCGAGTCTCGAGGCGGATCAGTTCGAAGCTCTCCTCGCCAAGGAATTCAAGCCGAAGACGGATCGGGCGCGCGCGGAAGTCGAAGGCGCGGTGCGCACGCTCGCCGAGCAGGCGCTGCGCGAAAGCACGGTGGTTTCCGATGATGTGATCGGCACGATCAAGGCCATCATCGCCGAGATCGACCAGAAGCTGTCGGATCAGATGAATCTGATCCTGCACAGCGAGCGCTTCCAGCAGCTCGAGAGCGCGTGGCGCGGCTTGAATTATCTGGTCAGCAACACCGAAACGGACGAGATGCTGAAGATCCGCGTGATGAATATTTCCAAGAAGGATCTGGCGAAGACCTTGAAGAAGTACAAGGGCGTCGCCTGGGACCAGAGCCCCATCTTCAAGCGCCTGTACGAGCAGGAGTACGGCCAGCTCGGCGGCGAGCCCTACGGCGCCCTGGTGGGCGATTATTATTTCGACCATACGCCGGGCGATGTGGAACTGCTCGGGCAGATCGCGCAGACGGCCGCAGCCGCGCACGCACCGTTTCTTGCCGCCGCCGCGCCCTCGCTGATGGGCATGGACTCCTGGCAGGAACTGTCCAATCCGCGCGACCTGGCCAAGATCTTCAGCGCGCCGGACTATGCGGCGTTCCGCTCGCTGCGTGAATCGGATGATTCGAAGTACCTGGGTCTGGCCATGCCGCGGTTCCTGTCGCGCGTGCCGTACGGCGCCAAGACCAGTCCCGTCGAGGAGTTCGATTTCGAGGAGGAGACCGGCGCCGGCGACCAGAGCAAGTACACCTGGACCAACGCCGCGTATGCGATGGCGGTGAACGTGAACCGCTCTTTCAAGCAGTACGGCTGGTGCACATCGATCCGCGGCGTCGAATCGGGCGGAGCGGTGGATGGACTGCCGGTGCACACCTTCCCGAGCGATGACGGCGGCGTCGACATGACCTGCCCGACCGAGATCGCCATCAGCGACCGTCGCGAAATGGAGCTGGCGAACTCGGGGCTCATGCCGTTGATTCACCGCAAGAACACCGACTCGGCCGCCTTCATCGGCGCCCAATCGCTGCAGAAGCCGACCGAGTACGACGACCCGGACGCGACCGCAAACGCGCGCATCGCCTCCCGCCTGCCGTACCTGTTCGCCAGCTGCCGTTTTGCCCACTACTTGAAGTGCATGGTGCGCGACAAGGTCGGTTCGTTCATGGAGCGCGAAGACCTGGAGCGCTACCTGCATTCCTGGATTCAGAACTACGTGCTCGGCGATCCATCGCGGGCCGGCGACACCTTGAAGGCGCAGAAGCCGCTGGCCGCGGCCGAGGTCAAAGTGGAGGAGATCGAGGGCAATCCCGGGTTCTATGCGGCCACGTTTCACCTGCGGCCGCACTACCAGCTGGAGGGTGTCAACGTGTCCATGCGGCTCGTGTCGAAGCTTCCATCGCAGAAAAAATAACAGCGCTCCGTTAGCGGCGGCCGGCCTTTTCGGCCGCCGCCGGAACGCTTCGAAGCAAGGGCGGTTTATACAGAAGAAGGAGAGATCCGATGGCGATGGATATGTTTTTGTGGTTCGAGGCCGGTGCCAAGATCAAAGGCGAGACGCTCGACAAAACCTATAAGGAAAAAAAGGGGATCGACGTGCTCGCCTGGAGCTGGGGCCTGAGCAATAGCGGCTCGGCTCACAGTGGCCAGGGCGCAGGGTCAGGCAAGGCGAATTTCCAGGACATCAGCTTCACCAAGTACATCGATCTCGCGAGCTGCGCGATCATGGATGCCTGCTCGCTGGGCACCCATATCAAGGAAGCCAACCTGATCGTGCGCAAGTCGAGCGGCGACAAGAAGGAACCGCTCGAGTACCTGACCATGAAATTGGAGACGGTGCTGGTCAGTTCGTATTCGACCGGAGGCAGCGGCGGGGAGGATCGTTTGACCGAGAACGTCACGCTCAATTTCGCCAAGGTGACGGTCGTCTACAAACAGCAGCTGGCGACGGGCGCGTCCGGTGAGTCGGGTAATTTCACCTACGACATCCCGGCGAACGCACAAACCTAAGTTTTCTGCCGCACATCGCGCGGTCGGGGCGGTTCGCCCGGGCCGCGCGATCGGTGCATAAAGAAGAACGCCATGGCCACTGCAGAAGAGAGTTTCCGCGCGGGCGACCTGGCCGCGTGTTTGGCCCAGCTCCAGGCCGACGTTCGCCGTCGTCCCGAGGATGCGCGGCAGCGCATATTCCTGGTGCAGGTGCTGATGGTGCTGGGCGAGTGGGAGCGGGCCCTCACCCAGCTCGGGGTGCTCAAGGAAATGGACGCGAGCGCGCTGCCGATGGTGCATTCCTACAGCGCGGCCATCCAGTGCGAACGTCTGCGGGCGGCGGTGTTCCGCGGCGAGCGCAGCCCGTTGCTGTTCGGCGAGCCGGAGCCCTGGATGGCGGAGATGGTCCAGGCACTCGGACTGCAGGCGCAGGGTCATGCCGGCGAGGCGGCGGCGCTCAGGAGCCGCGCCCTCGAGGCGGCGCCCGCCTCGGCGGGCACGCTCGACGGCCAGGTATTCGAGTGGCTGGCCGACGCCGACCCGCGGCTCGGCCCGCTGTTCGAAGTGCTGTTGAATGCCAACTATTACTGGGTGCCGATGCACCGGGTGACGGAAATCCGCATCGAGGCACCTTCGGATATCCGCGATCTCGTGTGGCTGCCGGCCGAGTTCGTGTGGGCCAACGGCGGCGAAGCGGTGGGCTTCATTCCGACGCGCTATGCGGGTTCCGAGTCGAGCCCGGACGATGCGATCCGTCTGGCGCGCAAGACCGATTGGCAGGGCGAGGGCGACCGCTGCGTCGGTTTCGGGCAGCGCATACTCGCGAGCGACGCCTTCGAGGTGCCGCTGCTCGAGTTGCGATCGCTCAAGTTCGAGCGGCCATCGACGTGACGCCTCCCGCCCGCCGGTCGGGAAGTTGAATCATGGCCGAACTGGCATTCGAGGATCGGCTGCAACCGGCGCTGCTCGACCGCCTGTCCGACGATGCGCGCTCCGTGTCGGTGGTCGAATTGGCGACCCGCCGCTCGCGGCTCGCCGAGCATGGCGCCTCCATCGACGCCGTCGAGTTCGCGCTGCGTGCGTTTGGCCTCAGGCGCTGGCGCGCGGAGCGCGACTCGCCGGAGGCCGGCGCCGAGGATGCCTTGGTGCTGCAGTTTTCAGGCCCGACGGATGGCGCGACGCTCACGCGGGTGCGCGCGACGCCCGTGGCCGCGACGCCGCAGCCGGTGACTGTGTCGCGCCTCGCGGACGTCGTTGCGCGCTCGATCCCGAACTTGAATCCGGAACCTGCCGCGCAGCGCGTGGTGTCGATGCGCCAGCTGCGCGAGTCGGTGTTGCGCGACCTCGGCTGGCTGCTCGCCACCTCGAGCTACGATTCGGACCGCAGTCTCGCGGCGTGGCCCGAGGTGGAGCGTTCGGTATTCAACTACGGACTGCCGAGCATCGCCGGACGCGGCATCAGCAACTTCGACGCCGACGCCGCCGCCACCCGGCTGCAAAAGGCGGTCGAAGCATTCGAGCCGCGCCTCGCCCACGTGCATGTCGTTTCGGAGGTGCAGGCCGGGAACATGGACCGGAATGCGCTGGTGTTCCGCGTCGAGGCTGAGCTCTGGGGTCAGCCGATGCCGCAGCGGATGCTGCTGCGGACCCAGATCGACGTCGAATCGGCGGACGTGATGATCACCGATCTCGAGTCCGGCTGATGGATCCGAGGCTCCTCGACTATTACAACTCGGAACTGCGCTTCCTGCGCGAATCCGGCGTCGAGTTCGCGCGCGCCTACCCGCGCATCGCCGCACGGCTCGGCATGGAGTCGCTCGAGGTCGCCGATCCCTACGTGGAGCGCCTGATCGAGGCGTTCGCGTTTCTCGCGGCGCGCGTGCAATTGAAGCTCGACGCCCGCCATCCGCAGTTCACCGAGCATCTGCTGAGCGTGGTGCACCCGAGTTTCCTGAACCCGGTTCCGGCGTGCGGCGTGGCCGAGTTCCTGCCGGATCTGAAGGAAGCCTCGCTGCAGGCGGGCGCTCTGATCCCGCGCGGTTCGATCCTGCGCACGTTGCTTTCCAAGGGCGAACGCACCGCGAGCGTGTTCACCTCCGCGCACGCCGTGACGCTGTGGCCGCTCGCCGTCAGCGAAGCGAAATATCTGTCCGGATCGGGCTCCTTGACGGGCATCGGCATCCCGGTCGGCGGCCAGGTCAAGGCGGCGATCCGGCTGCGTCTGCAGGCAAGCCCCGGCGTGAAGCTCAATCAACTGCCGATCGAGCGGCTGCGCTTTTACATCAAGGCGACCCCCGACCTCGCGGCGCGCCTGTACGAGCAGATCGCGGCGAATGTCACCGGCTACTACGTGCGTGCGGCGGGCGAGCGCAGCGTGAAGTTCTGCCCGGCGGCCGCCGTGCGCGCGGCCGGATTCGAGGAGGACGAGGCGCTGCTGCCGACGCCGCGGCGCGGCTTCGAGGGTTATCGCCTGCTGCAGGAGTACTTCGCGTTTCCGGATCGATTCCTGTTCTTCGACATCGATCAGCTGCGCGCCGGGCTCGCGGACTGCGCCGGCGGGGCGGCGGAGATCTACCTCACCTTGGAGCGCGTGCAGCCGAGCCTCGAGAATGCAGTGGATCATTCCCAGTTCCGCTTGAATTGCACGCCGATCGTCAATCTGTTTCGTCACTCTCCGGATCGCGTGTATGTCGACGCGGCGGCCACCGAGCAGCACCTGGTGCCGGATCGCAACCGGCCGATGGATTTCGAGGTGTACGAAGTGCTGCGTGTGACCGGAGTGAATGCCACGGGCGAGGTGTTGGAGGAGATTCATCCGCTGTATCTGTCCAGCCACCAGTCGGGCATCGAGCGCTCGCGGCCCTACTACTCCCTGCAGCGCCGGCCGCGGCTGCTATCGACGCGCCAGCAGCAATCGGGAACGCGCACCAATTACGTCGGCACCGAGGTGTTCGTGTCGCTGGCCGATGCGCGCGGACGCCCCGTCGATGCCGAGATCACGCACTTGGACGTGCTCGCGCTCTGCACCAACCGCGACCTGCCCATCCGCTCCGCCTTCGGCAAGGGACGCACCGACTTCCAGCTGGAAGCCGCGGCGCCGCTCGAAGGCATCCGCTGCATCGCGGGTCCCTCGACGCCGCGCACCTCGCCGGCCTTCGGCGATGCAGCCTGGAACATCATCAGCCACCTGTCCCTCAACTATCTGTCGCTCATCGATGCGGATCCGAGTCAGGGGGCGCGGATCTTGCGCGAGCTGCTCACGCTGTACGCGGATCCGAAAGATCCGGCGGCCGCGCGCCAGATCGAGGGGGTGATGCACGTCGCGTACGCGCCCGTGGTGCGGCGTATCCCGATACCCGGGCCGATGAGCTTCGCGCGCGGCCTCGAGATCACCCTCACCCTCGACGACGCCGCGTTCGAGGGTGTCGGCATCGTGACGCTGGCCGCCGTGCTCGAGCGGTTTTTCGCGCGCTACGTGTCGCTCAATTCATTCACCGAGCTCAAGGTGCGCTCGGCGGAGCGCGGCGAAGTGAAACGCTGGTCGGTGCGCACCGGCGCGCGGCCGCCGCTATGAACGCGCTCGACCGGTTGCGCGATCAGCCCTACGGCTTCTCGCTGTTCGCGGCGCTGCGCGTGCTCGAGCAATCCTTTCCCGATCGGCCGCGCCTCGGCCAAGCGCGGCGCGCGGGCGAGGACGCCGTGCGCCTGGCGCAGCCGCCGCATCTGATTTTCGCGCCCTCCGACGTCATGGCGCTCGGGCACACCGAGGCGGGGACGACGCGGCTCGAGCAGTACGGTTTCGGCATCTTCGGGCCGAACGGCGCGCTGCCCCTGCACCTGACCGAATATGCGTTCGAGCGCGCCGCGCACCGCGGCGACCCGGGGGTCGCGGACTTCATCAACGCGTTCCAGCACCGCTTCATCGCATTGTTTTACCGGGCCTGGGCCGACGGCGATCCGGCCGTCAACCTCGACCGGCCCGCCTCGGACCGCTTCGTGCGCTGCCTGGGCGCGCTGGTCGGGCTCGCATCTACGGCCGCGCGCGGTGCGGCGCCGCTCGCGGCTCACGCCGCGCTCGGACGCGCGGCGCTGTTCGGCCGTTCCAGCCGCAACGCCGCCTCGCTCGAGCGCGCTCTGTCCGACTACTTCGGCCTCACGATCCGCATCCAGCCCTTCATCGGCGGTTGGTTGCAGATTCCGCGCGAATCGCGCACGCGCCTGGGCGCCATGGCGGACGGGGGCGGCTTGGGATCAGGCGCAACGCTCGGGTCCAACTCGTGGCAGTGCCAGCATCAATTCGAGATCGTCATCGGACCCTTGGCGTATGCCGAGTTCGAGCGCTTCCTGCCCGGCAGCCCGGCTTTCGACGAACTGGCGGGCGTCGTGCGCTTCTTTACCAACGATGAATGGTTCTGGCAGCTGCGGCCGACGCTCGCCGCGAGCCAGGCGCCGGGCGTCGCGCTCGGCCGCGCGGGCCGCCTGGGCTGGACCAGCTGGCTCGGCGGCCGGATCGGCAAGGTCGATGACGTCGTGATACGCGGCGAACGCGCGCTCAAGGCCGATGCCGCATGAAGAACCGTTTTGCAATGACCACTATCAACGTCGCCGGAGAGACTCATGGGTGATATCAGCCGTACCGCATTGTTTGGCAAGCTCAACAGCGTGGCCTACAAGGCCATTGAGGGCGCGACGGTGTTTTGCAAGCTGCGCGGCAATCCCTACGTCGAGGTGGTGCACTGGATCCACCAAATCCTGCAGCTGCAGGGTTCGGACGTGCACTCGATCGCGCGCGCCTTCAATCTCGACGCGGGCAGGATTGCGCGCGACATCACCGAGTCGCTCGACCGCCTGCCGCGCGGCGCGACCTCCATTTCGGATCTTTCGCCGCACATCGAGGATGCGGTCGAAAGGGCTTGGGTGTGGGCAACCCTCAAGTACGGCGACGTGCAGGTGCGTACCGGCTACGTGGTGCTGGCCATGCTCAAGACCCCGACCTTGAAGAACGTATTGCTGTCGCTGACGCGCGAGTTCGAAAAGATCAAGCCGGAGCAGCTCGCGGACGATTTCGCCAATATCGTGAAGAGCTCGCCCGAGGAGGGGCTGCGCGCCAAGGACGGCGGCCTCGCCGGTCAGGCGGCGCCGGGCGAATTCTCGGGTGCGATGCCGCCCGCGCAAATGGGCAAGGAAGAAGCGCTGAAAAAGTTCACGGTCGATCTCACCGAACAGGCGCGCACCGGCAAGCTCGATCCGATCGTCGGCCGTGACGAGGAAATCCGCCAGTTGATCGATATTCTGATGCGCCGCCGGCAGAACAATCCGATCCTCACCGGCGAAGCGGGCGTCGGCAAGACCGCGGTGGTCGAGGGGTTTGCGCTCAAGATCGTCTCGGGCGACGTGCCGCCGCCGCTCAAGGACGTCACGCTGCGCGCCCTCGATGTCGGCCTGCTGCAGGCCGGCGCCAGCATGAAGGGCGAGTTCGAACAGCGCCTGCGCCAGGTCATCGAAGAAGTCCAGGCCTCGCCGAAACCCATCATCATGTTCATCGACGAAGCGCATACGCTGGTCGGCGCCGGCGGCGCGGCCGGCACGGGCGATGCCGCGAACCTCCTGAAACCGGCGCTGGCGCGAGGCACGCTGCGCACCGTCGCCGCCACCACCTGGGCCGAGTACAAGAAGCACATCGAAAAGGATCCGGCGCTGACGCGCCGCTTCCAGGTGGTGCAGGTCGCCGAGCCTTCCGAAGAAAAGGCGATCCTGATGATGCGCGGCGTCACTTCGACCATGGAGAAACATCACCAGGTGCAGGTGCTCGACGAGGCGCTCGAGGCCTCGGTGCGCCTGTCGCACCGCTACATCCCGGCCCGCCAGCTGCCGGACAAGTCGGTGAGCCTGCTCGATACGGCGTGCGCACGCGTTGCGATCAGCCAGCACGCCGTGCCGCCGGAGGTGGACGACACCCGCAAGCGCATCGATGGGCTCAACACCGAACTCGAGATCATCGGGCGCGAGACGGCGGTGGGCGTGGACACCGCCGAGCGCAAAGAGCTCGCCGAGTCACGCCTCGCCGAGGCGAATGCCAAGCTCGCCGAACTCACCTCCCGATGGACGGCCGAAAAGACGCTGGTCGAGAAGATTCTCGGGCTACGCGCGCGGCTGCGCGCCAAGACGGGCAAGGTCGAAGGCGCCGCCACCGCACCCGCCGCCACCGCACCCGCCGACGGCGGCCTTACCGAGGCGGAGCGCGCGGCACTGCTCACGGAACTCAAAACCCATCAGGCGGCGCTGCATGATCTGCAGGGCGAGCGGCCGTTGATCCTGCCGACGGTGGACCAACAGGCCGTGGCGGCCGTGGTCGAGAGCTGGACCGGCATTCCCGTCGGCCGCATGGTGAAGAACGAAGTCGAGTCGATCTTGAAGCTCGCCGATACGCTCGAGCAGCGCATCATCGGCCAGCGCCACGCGCTCGACATGATCGCGCGCCGCATCCAGACCTCCCGCGCCAAACTCGACAACCCCAACAAGCCGATCGGCGTGTTCCTGCTGGCGGGCACATCGGGCGTCGGCAAGACCGAGACGGCGCTCGCGCTCGCCGAGGTCCTGTACGGCGGAGAACAGAACGTCATTACCATCAACATGAGCGAGTATCAGGAGGCGCACACCGTATCCACCTTGAAGGGCGCTCCGCCGGGATACGTGGGTTACGGCGAAGGCGGCGTGCTGACCGAAGCGGTGCGGCGCCGGCCGTACTCGGTGGTGCTGCTCGATGAGGTGGAGAAGGCCCATCCCGACGTGCACGAAATCTTCTTCCAGGTGTTCGACAAGGGCTGGATGGAGGACGGCGAGGGACGGATCATCGACTTCAAGAACACCCTCATCCTGCTGACCACGAACGCGGGCACCGAGCTCATCACCAAGCTCTGCAAGGATCCGGAGCTGATGCCGGACGCGGAGGGCATCGCCAAGGCGCTGCGCGAGCCGCTGCTCAAGGTGTTCCCGCCGGCGCTGCTCGGGCGGCTGGTCACGATTCCCTACTACCCGCTCAACGACCAGATGATCGGCGCGATTGCGCGGCTGCAGCTCAGGCGCATCGAGAAGCGCATCCGCGAGAACCACAAAGTCCCGTTCACCTACGACGATGAGGTCGTCAAGCTGATCTCGAGCCGCTGCACCGAGCTCGAGAGCGGCGGACGCATGATCGACGCCATTCTCACCAACACCATGCTGCCCTCGATCAGTCAGGAATTGCTCAAGCGCATGATGGACGGCGTTCCCGTCGAGCGCGTGCACGTGCAGGTCTCGGACGGCGATTTTCGCTACGCCTTTTGAGGACACCGGTGGCCGCAAGCGAGCAAGAATCGGTGGCGGCGGGCGAGGCGCAGGCGGCCGGGGGGCGCATTGCGGCCGCCATAGCTCAGCACCAGGCGGGCGAGCTGACGGCGGCCGAGGAGGCGTATCGGGCGCTGCTGGCCGAGCATCCCGACGACGCCGATGCCGCCCACTACTTGGGCGTGCTGCGCTTCCAGCAGGGCGAGGTCGAGGAGGGGCTTGCGCTCGTGGGTCAATCGGTCGAGAAGCATCCGGACAATCCGCACGCCTGGAACAATCTCGGCAACATGTATGTGCAAATGAGGCGCGACGCCGAGGCCGAGCAGGCGTACCTGCGCGCGACCTCGCTCAATCCCGATCTGGCCGCCGCCACGTACAACCTGGCGCGCATCTACATCCGCAGCCACCGCTTCGAGCCCGCGATCGAGGGGTTGCGCAAGATACTCCCGGTTTTCTCCGGATCCACCAACGCACTGCAGACGCTCGCGAGCCTGTACTACCGGCTGGGAAGGCCGGCCGAGGCTTGTTGGGTGTATGAGCGCTGGGCCGAACAGCTGCCGGACGATCCCACGCCACGGCATATGTTGGCGGCGATCTCCGGCCAGGGCGTTCCGGACCGCGCCGATGATCGCTACATCGTCAGGACCTTCGACAGCTTTTCCGACAGCTTCGATGCGCAGCTGACGCAGCTCGGCTACAGCGCACCGCAATTGGTGGCCTCGCGGCTGATCGATCATCCGCTGTACCTCAGCGGGCGCGCCACACTGCTCGATGCCGGGTGCGGGACCGGGTGGTGCGGGCCGCTGCTGCGCTCGACCGCGGCCCGCCTGGTCGGTGTCGATCTGTCGAGCGGGATGCTGACCCAGGCGCGGCAGCGAAACGTCTATGACGAGTTGCACCTGGCCGAGCTCACGGCGTTCATGAGCGCGCATCCGGCCACGTTCGACTTCATCGTGTCGGCCGATGTGCTGTGCTACTTTGGGCGCTTGGATGCGGCGCTCAATGCCGCGCACCATGCGCTCCTGGCCGACGGCCTGCTGTGCTTTTCGGTGGAGGCTCTGGTGGACGCGGCAGCGGGGGAGACCTTTCGGCTCGCGGGGCACGGCCGCTATGCGCATGCCAGGGGCTATCTCGAGCGTGTCATGGCAGATGCCGGATTCGCGGCGCCGGTCATCGAGGGCGCGGTGTTGCGCCAGGAGCTGGGCAAGCCGGTCGAGGGCTACATCGTCGCCGGCCGGCGCGCGTAAGGCGCGGGCGCATTGAGAAAGGGCGCTATTTGCTGTAACGTTTTTTTGTGTGGAGTCGAGGGGCGTGACACATGGCTCGGTCGAAGGTGGTCGACTACGACTACTACCAATTTTTGCACCTTCTGCAACGCGCCACGGATGCCGGCGCCCGTATCGAACGCTCCGATCCGCGCTGGGCGCAGTACGTCAAACAGCACGGCATCAATGAAGTGGCGGCGCAGGCGATTGCGCGGCAGAAGTTCGAGGGCGCGATCGCGGTCATCATCGCCGAAGGTCAGCCCACCGACGGATTGTATTTCTATGCCAAGAACGACGAATGTTGCCTGCGGCTCGTGCCGCTCGAGTGACGCGCCGGCGCGCTGAGCGCCGGCAAGACAGAACACATCATCGATCGACATCGACATGGCGCAGGATAAGTATCCGGTTCAGGTGACGAGCCCGCCAGCGGCGGGTGCCTTGCTGTTCGAGCGCGTCTCCTGCAGCGAGCGCTTGAGCGAGCCGTTCCGCTTCGACTTGACCGTGCTCAGCGAGCGGCAGGACGTGAGCGGCGACGACGTGCTCGGGCAGCCGGTGACGGTCTCGGCCAGTCTTCCGGCCGGGGTCAAGCGCCCCTTGAGCGGTGTGGTGACCCGCTTCGTCCGTACCGGCGAGCAAGTCATCGGCATGACGCAATCGCCGCGGCAGCACTACCGCTATCAGCTGCGCCTGCAGCCCTGGCTGTGGCTTCTCACGCGCACGGCCGATTGCCGCATCTTCCAGAACAAGAGCGTCAGCGACATCTTCGAGGAGGTCGTCAAGGCCCATGGCTTCAGCGACTACCGGCTGTCGCTCACGGGTGAGTATCAGCCGCTCGAGTACTGCGTGCAGTACCGTGAGACGGATTTCAATTTCGTCAGCCGCCTGCTCGAAGGGGCCGGGATCTTTTATTTCTTCGAGCATCAGGACTCGCGCCATGTCATGGTGCTCGCCGATGACGCGACCGCGTTCAAGGCGCAGGACAAGTTTCAGGAACTGAAGTTTTTCCGGGCCAAGAGCGGACGAACCACGGCGGACAGCATCGATACCTGGTCGGTGGAGCAAACGGTGCAGCCGGGCGGCTATGCGACCACCGATTTCGATTTTGAGCACCCCGGCCTGTCGCTGCTGCAGTCGGCGACCCAATCGCGCAAGTACGCTCATTCGGCATTCGAGGTGTTCGACTATCCGGCCGAGCCGCAGGTGCTGAAGCCGGCGGCGGTGGGCGACGTCGCGAACGTACGCCTGGCCGAGGCGCAAGCGGGCTACGAGCGCTACCGCGGCGGCTGCTCCGCTTGCGGCGGGCTGCGCACCGGGGCCAAATTCAGGCTGAGCGGTCACCCTCAGGCCGCCTTCAACACCGTGGAATACGTGATCGTCGGCACGCAGCAGACGATCACCTCGAGCGCGTACGAGTCGGGCGGGAGCGAGGGCCCGAGCATGGTGGTGAGCGTCGAAGCGATCGACGCCAAAACGCGGTTTCGCCCGGCGCGCGTGACGCCGAAGCCCATCATCCAGGGAACCCAGACGGCGATGGTGGTGGGTGCCTCGGGCGATGAGATCTACACCGACGAATACGGCCGTGTGAAGGTGCAATTTCCGTGGGACCGCTACGGCAAAAAAGACGAGAACAGCTCCTGCTGGATGCGCGTCGCGCAGGTCTGGGCCGGCAAGAATTGGGGCGCCATGCACATTCCGCGCGTCGGCCAGGAGGTGCTGGTCAGTTTTCTCGAGGGAGACCCTGACCGCCCGATCATCACCGGCCGCGTCTACAACGGCGATTCGATGCCGCCGTACGCTCTGCCGGCCAACATGACGCAGAGCGGCATCACCAGCCGCAGCACCAAGGACGGCTCGAGCGACAACTTCAACGAGATCCGCTTCGAGGACAAGAAGGGCAGCGAACTCGTCAACATGCAGGCGGAAAAGGACTTCAATTCCCTGGTGAAGAACGACGAGACCACCGAGGTCAAGCATGACCGCACCGACAAGGTGGACCACGACGAGACCGTCACCATCGGCAACGATCAGTCGACGACCATCAAGGGCCAGGAGACACGCAAGGTCGCAAAGGATCGCACCACGAATGTCGACGGCACCGAGAAGCTGACGGTCGGCAAGGACCAGCAGATCAATGTGGGGACCACGTTCTCGCTGACGGCCGCGGACCAGATCACGCTCACCACGGGGCAATCGAGCCTGGTCATGAAGAAGGACGGGACGATTCAGCTGTCGGGTGTGACCATTACCATCCAGGGTCAGGACAGCGTCACCGTCAAGGGCAATGTCGGCGTCACGCTGCAGGTCAGTTCGACCTCGGTCAAACTCGATCCGGCGCAACTCAAACTCGCCGCCACGATGATCGGCGTCGATGCCAGCGCGCAAGCCCAGGTGCAGGGCGCCATCGTGCAAGTGAGCGGCTCGGGGATGACGCAGATCAGCGGCAGCGTGATCATGATCGGTTAGTCAGGGGAGGGCGGATGTTGGAAGCATTGGATCCGGGTTCTGCGTCGCTGGCGAAGCCGTTCGTGGCGTCGCTGACGCTGACCGACGCGGCGGGCGCGCACCTGGACAACGGCGCCAACGTCCGGCGCTACGTCGACCGTCTGCTCGAGGCGGGGCTCGCCGGCGATGCGCTGGTGGTGATTGCGCGCGCGCTGCCCGCGCCGTTGGCCGTCGCCTGGTGCTGCGAATGCCTGCGCTCCGGTTTTGCGGGTGCGGGTCCCGTCGATGAAGCGGAACGCGCGGCCGTGGCGCTCGCCGAGCAATGCATGCAGGAGCCGGGCGATGACATCCGTCAGCTGTGCCTGGAATTCGCCGAGCGCGCCCGCCGGCGCACTGCCGGATCCTGGCTGGTGACCGCTGCGGTTTGGGCAGACGGGCACCTGACGCCGCCCGGCGCGGCGGCGAAAGTGCCGGCGCCGCCGGAGGCCGTGGCCGCCGCGGTGGTCGCAGCGCTCAAGCTCGCGGCGGCGCACGCGGGCCCCCAGGAAGCGGCACGCTTGAAGGCCTACGCCACACGCGCGCTCACTCTGTTCGGGCCGCGCACGGGGAGCCGCTGATGCCTCCCGCCGCGCGCGTCAGCGACATGCACCTCTGCCCGGAGGTTACGCCGGGCCTGCCGCCGATTCCGCACGTCGGCGGTCCGATCATGCCGCCGGGCGCACCCAAGGTGCTGATCGGCGGGCTGCCGGCGGCGGTGGTCGGCGGCATGTGTACCTGCGTCGGTCCCCCCGACAGCATCATCAAGGGATCGGCGACCGTGATGATCGGCGGCATGCCGGCGGCACGCATCGGCGATTCGACCGCCCACGGCGGCACGATCGTGCTCGGCTGCCCCACCGTGATCATCGGCGGCTAGCGCGGATGGGATTGACGCTCGAAGTGGTCGGGGTGCACGCAGCGTCGATGGGGGCGAACGTGCGCCGCGTGCTCGGCGAGGCTGAACTCAAAATCGGCCGCGATTCGGAGAACGACTGGATCCTGCCGCAATCCTACGTGTCGCGCCGCCAAGCCATCGTGCGCTGCGTGAACGGCATGTATTTCCTCGAACAGGTGGGCAGCTGCCCCATCCTGCTGAATGACGCCGCGCGGCCGCTCGAGCGCAACAAGATCGCGCGGCTCGCGGCGGGCGATCGCTTCATGATCGACGACATCGAGATCCGCGTGTTCGACAGCGAGGCGATGCCGGCCCGGGCATCGAGCGCGCCCGAGCACACAGGTTATCCGCCGCCGCCCGGGCCGCCGCCGATCGATCTTAAGTTCGCGGCCGGTGCCGCGGTCGATCCGATGGAACTGCTGGGCGGCGCGCCTGCGGCGGACGCGAGACACCGGGCGCCCGCCGCGCCGCGCATTCCCAATCTGGGGTCGATCCTCGATGAGGCCATGGTGCCCGGCAGGGCGGCAAGCCCGCCGGCGGCGCCGGCGCTGCCGGACAATTGGTTCGCCGCCCCGGCCGCCGCGCGACCGACTCCGGGCATGCCGAGGCCGCCGCCGCCGAGCCCGGCGCCGCCCGCCGCCGCTCCCCCGCCGGCCGCAGCGAGCGCGGGGACGCTCGAGAATCTGCTGCGCGGCGCCGGACTCGATCCGCACCAGGCGCATCTGTCGGAGGAGGTCGCGAGCCAGTTGGGCGAGGTGCTGCGCATCGTCGTCGAGGGCACGATGCAGGTGCTGCAGGCGCGCAACCAGATCCGCAAGGAGTTCCGGATGCCGACCACGCAGGTCGCACAGAAGAACAACAATCCGCTCAAATTCTCCGCCGACGTCGGCGACGCCCTGCACAAGCTGCTCATCCAGCGCAGCCCGGCCTATCTTGATACGGTGAGCTCCTTCGAGGACGCGTTCGACGACATCCGGGTGCATCAACTGGCCATGCTCGCGAGCCTGCGCGTCGCCTTCGACTTCATGCTCAAACAGTTCGATCCGGACGTGCTGCAGACGCAGTTCGCGAAGCAAGGCGCGCGCGGCTCGGTGCTCGGCCTCAACAAGCCCAAGCTCTGGGAGTCCTACGTCGGGCGCTACGCGGAGTTCGCCGCCGACCCGGATTTCGCTTTTCGACGCCTGTTCGGCGAACAGTTCGGCAAGGCCTATGAGCAGAATCTGGAGCAGCAAAGGCGTATGCTCAAGACACATAAAAATCCGCGATAGGGTGAAGGGATGATGACACGGCGCAGGCATACGACAGCCGCCCGGCGGCACGGGTGGGTCGCGGTATTGCTGCCGTGGCTCGCGAGCTGTGCGCATGCGCCGCCGCCGCCGCCACCGCCCCCGCAACCCATCGATGTCGTCGTGCGCGTCATGGCGGCGGGCGACATCAATCCGAATCGCAGCGGCCGTCCGTCACCCGTGTTCCTGCGGGTGTTCGAGCTGCGCGATGCCAGCAAGTTCTTGAACGCCGAGTTCGACGACCTCACCCTGCGCGCCGACGCAACGCTCGCCGCCACTCTGATCGGCCGGGAGGAGCGCATGGTCGAGCCGAACACGAATACGCCGCTCGACATCAAGATCGATCCGCAGGCCCGGCTCCTGGGCGTCGTTGCCGAGTACAGCGATCTTGCCAACAGCCGTTGGCGCGCCACGAGCCCTGCGCCCGCGGGGGGACTGCTGACTTTGTTCAAGGATCAGTCCCTCGTCATCCGTCTCGATCGCCAGGGCGTCTCCGCCGCCGCGGTCGCCGCGAAAGGTAAGTGATTCATGTCGGACCGTAGCAAGGTCATCTGGTCGGAAGGACTGTTTCTGCGCCCGCAGCACTTTCAGCAGCAAGAGCGCTACCTCGAGGCGTACGTCGAGGGGCGCGCCGCGTCGCTGCGCGCCGAGAGCTGGGGCTTCGATGAACTCGAACTGGACCGCGACGTGCTCAGCATCGGGAAGCTCGCGATTCGCCGCGCGCGCGGCGTCTTTCCGGACGGTACGCCGTTCTCGATCCCGGACCGCGACCCACCGCCGGCGCCGCTCGAAGTGTCGAGCGAGATGCGCAATGCGCGCATCTTCCTGGCGCTGCCGCTGCGGCGCGGCGGGTCCGTCGACAGCGACCGGCGCAGCGGCACCGAGGGCCTCGCGCGGCAGACGGTGCGCGAGCTCGAGCTGCGCGATGCGACCGTCGAAGCGGCGGCCACGGCGCTGGTCGAGGTGGGGGGTCTTCGCACCCGTTTGATCGTGGCGGGCACGCCGACCGAGGATTTCGCCTGCATCCCGCTCACGCACATTCTCGAATGCCGGGTGGACCGGCAGGTGCTGCTCGATGACCGCTTCATGCCGACGGTGCTCAGGGTCACCGCCTGCCCGCCGCTCGCGACCTTTCTCACGGAACTCTACGGGCTGCTGCATCAGCGCGGCGACGCGCTCGCGAGCGTGGTGACCGGCAGCGACCGCGGCGGCGTCAGCGGCGTACGGGAGTTTCTGAAATTCCAGGCGATCAACCGATACGAGCCGCTGGTGCAGCACTTCACGCGGCTCGCGGTGCTGCATCCGGAGGACCTGTACCGCTGGCTGCTGGTGATCGCCGGCGACCTGGCCGGCCTCGGCAAGGAAGGACGGCGGCCGATTCAGTTCCCGGCCTATCAGCACAGCGATTTGCGCGCCTCGTTCGAACCCACGATCGCGGCGCTGCGCGGCTATCTCGACGACAAGCTCATCAGCGACGTGGTGTCGATCCCGGTGGAACTGGTGCAGCCGAACGTCTACCTCGCGCGCATCGACGACACCTCGCTGATCGACGGGGCGGTGTTCGTGCTGGCGGCAAAGGCGGCGCTGCCGCCCGAGGAGATCCGCCGCAGGATTCCGCAGATGGTGACGATTGCGCCGGCGGTGCGGCTGAAGCAGCTGGTGGAAGGCGTGGTCCCGGGGCTGGCCCTCTCGCCGCTCGCGCAAATTCCGCCGCGGATCCCATTTCTCGCCGGCTACGTCTACTTCGAGATCGACCGGTCGAGCGCGCTGTGGAGCGACATGAAGGGATCGGGTGCTTTCGGGCTGTTTGCGGGCGAGGGAATCGCGAACCTCGGCTTTTCGATGTGGGCGCTGCGTGGCGGCTGAGGCATGAGCAGCGGCAACGACAACGCGGGTCCGGGTCAGCGCAACAAGACGGTGCTGCGCCCGCAGCCCGGCGGACGCGGGCCGCGGCCGGGGGGTGCGCCAGCCTCGGGGGTGAGCCCCTCGCCGGGTCCGGTCGATTTGGGTACGAGCGCCGCGGTCGAGGAGTTCATCGCGCGCGGCGGCAATCCGCTGGTGGCCGCGGCCGGTCCGTTGCTCATTCTCGGCGCCACCGTGGGCTCGATGGTGTATCAGGCCGACGTCGAGGGCTTGAGACGCAAGGCGGTCGAGTCGGTGCAGGCCTTCGAGGCGCAGGCGCGGGCCGCGGGCGTCGATCCGAACGATGTGACCATCGCCCGCTACGTGATCTGCACGTTTCTCGATTCGGCCATCTTCCAGACGCCGTGGGGCGGTCAGACGGTGTGGGGTCCGCGTTCGCTGCTCTTGACCTTTCACAATGAGGCGCACGGCGGCGAAAAGTTTTTCACCATCCTCGAGCGTCTGCGCCAGGACCCATCCCGGTATCTGAATCTGCTCGAGCTGCAGTACATTTGCCTGGCGCTCGGATTCCAGGGCAAGTACCGCCTCGAACAGAACTCGCGAGCGGTGGTGCAGACGCTGCAGGATGACCTGTACCGGGTCATCCACGCGCTGCGTCCGTCGATCGGCGGCGCCTTGTCGGCGCACTGGCAGGGGATCGCGCAGCCCAAGGCGCGCGCGTTCCGGCTGATCCCGTGGTGGGTGGTGGCTGTCGCCGCCGCGGCGATCCTGCTGTCGGTTCTGATCGTCCTACGCACGCGCCTGAGCGAACAAGCCGCGCCCGTGGTGGCGGCGCTCGCGGTGCGCGGCGTCGACACCGGATACCAAGCGGCGCCGCCCGCCGCCCCGAGCCGCCTCAAGCAGTTGCTCGCTCCCGAAGAGCAGGCCGGCCAACTCAGCGTCGAGGAGTTCGGCAAGCGTACCGTGGTGACATTGAAGGTGCCGGAGCTGTTTTCGAGCGGCAGCGCGCAGGTGGCCGCGGGTCAGGTACCGCTGTTCGCTGCGATCGGGCGCGCGCTCGAAGCGGTGCCCGGCCGGATCCTGATCGTCGGGCACACCGACGATCAGCCGCTGCGCTCGCTGCGCTACGCCGACAACTTCGAGCTGTCACGGGAGCGGGCGATGGCGGTGGCGCAGCTGCTCAAACCCTCGCTGAGCAATTTTTCGCGGGTCGAGTGGACGGGTCTCGGCCCGACCCAGCCGCGCTACCAGCCGGTCACGACGCCGGAAAACCGGGCGCGCAACCGGCGCGTCGAAATCGTCCACATCGCCGAGTGAGTATGGCCGCGCCCGCTAAATTTTTGACCTTGCGCTGGTGGCTGACACTGCTCGGTGTGGTGCTCCTGTGTGTGCTGATCTGGTTCGCGGGTCCGTACCTCGCCTTCGCCGACTTCAAACCATTCGCAAGCGCAGTCGGCCGGCTCATTGCGATTCTGGTGGTGTTCGTGATCTGGGCCCTGGTGTCACAGTGGCGTCAGTGGCGCACGGCGCGCGCCGGCAACGAACTCATCGGCGCGGGCGCGCCCGCGGCGCCCGCGCGGACGGCCCAGGGGAGCGCGGTCAGCGGCGCCGACTCGCAGCTCGCCGGCCGCTTCCAGGAGGCGCTCGGCGCGCTGCGCAAATCCAAACAAGGCAAGGGATTTCTCGACCTGCCGTGGTACATGATCATCGGACCCCCCGGATCGGGCAAGACCACCGCGCTCAGCAATTCCGGGCTCGAGTTCCCGCTCGCAGACCGCTTCGGCAAGACCGCGGTGCGCGGCGTCGGCGGGACGCGCAGCTGCGATTGGTGGTTCACCAGCGAAGCCATCCTGCTCGATACGGCCGGGCGCTACACGACGCAGGACTCCGACGAGCGCGCCGACAGCGCGGGCTGGAGCGAATTTCTCACCCTGTTGAAGAAGAATCGGCCGCGCCGGCCGATCAACGGCGTGCTGGTCGCCTTGAGCATTGCCGACATCGCCGCCTTCAACGACCAGGATCGCGAGCGGCATGTGCTCGCCATCCGCCGGCGTCTGGAGGAACTGTATCGACAGCTGGGCGTGCGGCTGCCGGTGTATGTGCTCCTCACCAAGGCCGATCTGATCGCGGGTTTTGCCGAGTTCTTCGACGATCTCAATCATGCGGACCGCGCGCAAGTGTGGGGCGTGACCTTCCCGTGGGAGGAATCGCACGCCGGCCAAGCCCAGGACCGCCTGGGCTCGGAGTTCGACGACCTCGTGGCACGCCTGGTGCTGCGCGTGCCGGAGCGCCTGCAGGCCGAACGCGACCCCGGCAGGCGCCGCGCGATCTTTGCGTTCCCGCAACAGGTCGCGAGCTTCAAGGGCGGCGTGACCGCGTTGGTGCGCGAGATCTTTGCGAGCGCGGCGCTCGATGGCCGCGTCTGGTTGCGCGGCGTGTACCTGACCAGCGGCACGCAGGAAGGTACGCCCATCGACCGCATGCTGGGCGCGCTCGCCCGCACCTTCGGGCTCGGTGTCCAGGCGAGTTCGGAAGTGGCGGCGCAGGGCAAGGCGTACTTCATCGGCCGCCTGCTGCGCGAGGTGATCTTCGGCGAAGCGGGGCTCGCCGGCAGCGATCGGAAGGCGGAACTGCGCATCGCCGCAGCCTTTGCCGCCCTGTATCTCGTGGTGACGGCGCTGGTCCTCGCCATGGTCCTCGGAATGGTGTTGAGCTACCGCGCGAATTCGGCGTACGTGGGCGAACTCGCGCAGGCGGTCGAGCGCCTCGCCGGCGTCAAATCGCCGGCCGCCGGCGCATCGATCGCAGAGACGGTGCCGCCGCTCGACGCGATGCGCCAGGTGGTGGACGTGGCCGACCAGTTCCACGGCGCGGCGCCGATGCGCATGCGCTTCGGACTCTACCAGGGCAAGACCTTGGGCGCAGCGGCCGAGGATGCCTACTTCCGCGAGATGAATCTGAGCTTGGGCCCGGCGGTCGCGCGGCATCTCGCCGCGCGCATCGCCGCCTCCGGCAGCGTGCCGGACCGGCTGTACGAGTACCTCAAAGCCTACCTCATGCTGGTCGAGCCGAAACGGCTCGATGCGGCGCAGATGAAGCTCATCACGCATGCCGAGTGGGGACAAGCCTTTGCGCAAGACGCCGAGACCGCCGGCCGCGTCGCCGTGCATTTCGACACCTTGAGCGACAATCCCAAGCGCGTGCAGCCGGTGCCCGCGGACCAGCAGCTCATCGAGCAGGCGCGCGTGTCGCTGCAGCAGGCCTCGCTGCCGCTGCTCATGTACTCGCGCGTGCGGCTGTCCTACGCCGGGGACACGCAGCGCGCCCTCAAGCTCGACAAGGAACTCGGCTTGGGCGCGCAGGCCGTGATGATTCGCAAGAGCGGCACCCCGCTGCAGACGCCGTTCCCGGCGTTGTACACGCGCGCGGTGTTCGATGAGTTCAACGCCACCGGCAAGCTCGATTTGGTGCGCGAGTTCCTGGGCGATGCCTGGATTCTCGGCGACAAGGCGCCGCCCATGACGCAGTCACCGCGGCTCGCGGCCGACGTGGTGCAGCTCTACGAGCAGGACTACATCAAGGCATGGGATGCGCTGCTCGCCGACGTGACGGTGCGCGCGCCGCGCGATACGGCCGATGCGGCCGACATTCTCGGCGTGCTCGCGAGCCCGACCTCGCCCTTGAAGCGGCTGTTGGTGCTCACCGACGCGAATACCAATTTGTTGAAGCCGCCGCCGGCGGGCGATGTGCAGGGCGCCCTCACCGCCAAGGTGGGACAGGTGACCGGCCAGCTCAGCGGCGTGCTCGGCGGCAGCACGGGCCCGAAACCGGGCAGCGCCGTCACCCAGCATTTTGCCGCCGTCGACGCGCTCGTCGCCGGAGCGCCGCCGCCCATCGATCGTTTGCTCGCGCTCATGGGGCAGGCGCAGCAACAGCTGCAATCGGCGAGCGGCCTCGGCGGCCAGCCCGGCTCGCCGGCGGTGCTCGCCGCCATCCAGAAGGCGCTCGGCGATCTGCAATCCGCGAGCGCGCAGATGCCGCCGGTGGTTGGCGGTTTGATCGGCGGCCTGAGCGGCAAGTCGCAAACGGTGGCGATGGGCGTGGCCCACACCGACCTCACCAACCGCTACGACACGCAGGTCGTGAATCCGTGCCGCGAGCTCATCGGCACGCGCTATCCGTTCAATCCCGCGAGCCCCAACGACGTGACGCTCGAGGACTTCGCGCGCGTGTTCGGCGGCGGCGGGTTATTCGACACCTTCTTTCAGGCGAATCTTGCGCCGTTGGTCGACACCTCGCGCGGCGCCTGGCGCTGGCGCGAGGGCGCCGAATCGGTCGGCGGTTCGGCAGCGCTGCTCGGTCAATTTCAGGCCGCCGAGCGCATCCGTCAGGTGTTCTTCAAGCCCGGCGGTGCGCTGCCGGAAGTGCATTTCAACGTCGCTCCCGATGATCTCGATGCCGACATCGACCGCTTCAGGCTCGAGATCGACGGCCAGGCGTTCGAGTACCGGCATGGTCCCCCGCGCGCCGTCAGCATGGCGTGGCCCGGCGGTCCGATCGGCGGCGCGGTTGCGGGCTTCGAATTTCGCGACGGCAGCCATCCGCAGCTCGCCTACCAGGGTCAATGGGCGCTGTTCCGCCTGCTCGATCACGCGAGCGTGCAGCCGCAGTCCGATACCCGTTTTCTGGTCACGTTCCGCCAGGACGGCAAGCAGGCCCGCGTGGTGATCGAGGCGGCCTCGATTCGTAATCCTTTGGCGCGCCAGGAATTGGCGCACTTTCACTGCGGGTAGGGGCCGATGGCCGTCGGCTTCTACGGTAAGCTGCCGAGCCATAGCGACTTCCTGCATCGCGGCGTGACCGACGAGTTCGTCAATCGCTGGGACGCGTGGCTGCAAGAGGGCCTGTCGCGCTCGCGCAGCGATCTTGGCCAAGCGTGGCTCGAGGTGTTTCTGACCAGTCCGCTGTGGCGCTTCGCACTCGGCAGCGGCGTGGTGGGCGGGGCGGTATGGGCCGGCATCCTGCTGCCGAGCGTCGATCGTGTGGGGCGCTATTTTCCGTTGACCATCGTCGCCGAGCTCGCCCCCGGGGTGCTGCCGTTCGAGTTGTCCGTGGCCGGCAACGGCTGGTTCGATTGGGCCGAAGCACTCGCGCGCCGCACCCTCGATGACGAGCTCGTCGATCTCGAGCGCCTGCAGAGCGAGCTCGGCGAAAGCGAGGCGCTGCTCGCCGCCGTGCATCCTCCCGGACATTCGCTCGAACCGGTCCCCGAGACCTCGCCCGCCTCGTGGTATCCGCTTGCGGCGGACGGCGACATGGGACGGTTCTTCGCGCGCTTTGCGCAGACTCTGGCCCCGGCGTCGCGCGAAGCGCTTGGGCTCTGGTGGTCCATCGGCTCGGATCGCATGGGGCCGAGCGTGATGATGAGCCGCGGCCTGCCGACACCGGCTGCGTTTCGCGACCTGCTGGGTGCTGCGCCGGGCACAACCCCGCCGTCCCCCGTCCCCGTCGACGCCGCGCTGCCCTCGGCGAGTGTGTTGCGCGAGCTCTTGAGCGCGATGCCCGCGCCGCCGCCGGCCCCGGCCGCGATGCCCCTGGTGCAGCCGGCCGCGATGCCCCTGATGCAGCCGGCCGAGATGTTCCTGCCGCAGGCGTCCGCGACCACGGCGGCGCCTCTGCCGCCGCCAACTGCGACCAGCGTCGACAGCCTCCTGCCGGCGCTTGCGAGTGTGAGCTGGCACAGCAGCGCCGTCAGCGACGCGGGCCGGGTGCGCGATGAAAATCAGGACGCGTTTGTCGAGCGCGCCGACGCGGGAGTGTGGCTGGTGGCGGACGGCATGGGCGGTCACCAAGGCGGCAAGATGGCGAGCGAGCTGATCGCCGAGGGGGTCAAGCAGGTGACGGCGATGGATGATCTGCAGTCGCTCGCACGCAATGTGGCCGCGGCCATCACCACGGCGAACACCGAGCTTCGCGGTATCGCCGAGTCGCAGCCGGGATTCGACGGCGGCTCGACGGTCGTGGCGTTGTGCGCGCGCGGCGCGCAGGGCATCGCGCTCTGGGCCGGCGACAGCCGCCTGTACCGGTTGCGCGGCGGCGAGCTCGAGCGCTTGACCCGCGATCACTCGGTCGCCGAGGAGGAGGAGGACGGGGCGCCGCCGGGCGAGGAACACATGCTGACGCGCGCGGTGGGCGGAGCCGACGTCTTGACGCTCGGCGAGATCAACGTCGAGTTCAAGCCTGGGGATCGGCTACTGCTCTGCAGCGACGGGCTGTACAGCGACTTGAGCCCGCAGGAGATCGCCGCCGCGCTGGCGGAGCCCGACTGCGAGACTGCCGCGCAAGACTTGCTCGCGCTCGCGCTCGAGCGGGGCGGGATGGACAACGCGACGGCCGTGGTCATCGCAGTCAGCGGCGCGGCGTAAGTCGCATGGCGGGCACACAGCCTTGGACGGAGGTCAGCGAGACGCTCGCGGCGCTCGAGCAAGGAACCGCGAGCGTGCAGCAACTCCAGGCGGTGTTGGAGCGCGCGCTCGGTAGCGCGGCGCCGGCGCCGGCCGACATCCTGGCGGCGCTGCGCCGGGCGATCGCCGCCGGCGTGCTTCCCGCCGAGCTCTCGGCCCGCCTCGAGGGCGGCGGCCGCACGCGCGCCGCACAAGAGACCCAGCTGCGCGGTGCCGAACCGCGATCCGCAGCGCCGACCGGAGTCGAGACCCGGCTGCGCTCGTGGAGTGCGCCGACCCCGAGCTCGCCGCCGACCCCGAGCTCGCCGCCGCCGACACCGCCGCCGCCGCCCCCATCCGCGGCGCCATCGTCCGCCGATCGCGGCACGGCGTCGCAGTGGAGCGAGCCCGATCCCAACGGTCCGCCGCCCGACGTCGAGTTGACGAGCGGCATGCTGCTCGGGGGCCGCTACCGGCTCGAGCGCAAGCTCGGCGAAGGCGGCATGGGCGTCGTGTACTTCGCGAGGGACGAAGAAGTTCAGGGTGAGACCTTCGCCATCAAGGTGTTGAAGCCCGAGATCCGCGAGCAGCCCGAGGCGCTGGCGTTGCTGCGTGAGGAGGTGCGCAAGACACGCTCGCTGAGCCACCCCAACGTGGTCGGCGTCTACTCGCTCAATTCCGATCACAGCAACGTGTACATGCTGATGGAGTATCTGGAGGGCAAGACCCTCGATGCGCTCATCGACGAAGACTTCGGCCGCGGCATGCCGTTGAACCGCGCCTGGCCGCTCATCCAGGACATCGGCGCCGCCCTCGCGTTCGCCCACGACCGCAGCGTCATCCATAGCGACTTGAAGCCCTCGAACATCTTCGTCACGACCTCGGGCCGGGCGAAGCTGGTGGATTTCGGCATCGCGCGCGCGGCGCGTGGCCGGCCGCGCGGCGTCGATCCGGCGGCGCTCGGGGCGCTGACACCCGCGTATGCGAGCTGCGAAATGCTCGAAGGTCAGGACCCCGACAGCCGCGACGACATCTATGCGCTCGCCTGCGTGATCTACGAAATGCTCTGCGGCAAGCACCCCTTCGGCAATCGCAGCGCCGTCGAGGCGCGCGATGAGAAACTTACCCCCGCGCCGCTCGCGGTCCTGTCCCGCGCTCAGAACGCCGCCCTCGCCAAGGCGCTCGCCTTCGACCGCGAGCAGCGCACCGCCTCGGTGGAGGTGCTGATCGCGGGCCTGCAGGCGCGCGGCAAGCGGCTGACGCCGGTGCTGGTTGCGGGGCTGGCCGTGGTGCTCGCGGCCGGGGCGGGGGTCGCCTGGTGGCTGTTGAGCGGAACACAACGGCGCGCGGCGGCGCCGGCCGAGCAGTCCTCCGGACCGGCGGCGCAGCGCGCGCACGATGAATTGACGCAGTTGCGCGAGCTCGCCGAGCAGGCCCGCAAGCTCGATGTCGACAAGGCCGATCCGTCGCTCGTCCAAGGATTGAGCCGATTGCAGGCCGCCGAGCAACAGCTCGCGGCGGGTGCGGCGGACGAGGCCACGGGATCGCTCGGCGAGGCGCAGACGGCGCTGCGCGCAGCCTTGAGCGGCGCCGGCCGCGTGGCCCGAATCGGCAGCGAGCCGGAGGAAGTGCTGCTCGCGGTGAACCTCTGCAACCGCACCGGCGGGCACTGCTCGCCGGCGGATTTCGCCGACGAAGCGCCGCGTTCGGTGGTGCTCGAGCCGTTCGCGCTCGACCCCACCGGCGTCACCAACGCCGCGTTCGCCGAGTTCGCCCAAGCCAAGGCGTACACCACCGAGGCCGAACGCGGCCGCGGACTGTATGCGGTCGAGGGCGGCAAACTGGTCGCGCACCCCGGCGAATCCTGGCGCACGCTGCGCGACCATGATGCGGCACACGGCATCGACAGCTCCGGTTATCCGGTGCGCGGAATCGATTTTGCCGCGGCGGAGGCGTACTGCGCCTGGCGCAATGCGCGCCTGCCCACCGAAGAGGAGTGGGAATACAGTGCGCGGCCCGATCAACGCATCTTCCCCTGGGGAAACGATCCGGCGCGGCCCGACGGCACCGCCGCGCCGCGCCTCAAGCCGGTGGGCGAACAGACGGCCACCGGCCGATTCGGCGAACGCGGTCTCGGCGGGATGCTGTGGGAGTGGGTGGATGGCGGCACCGCCGCCGAACGCGTGTTCCGCGGCGCTTCCTGGCTCGACACGGATCCCGTGCATCAGCGTCTGGCGCAGCGCGGCCTCGAAAGTCCGACCCGCCCGCACGTCGACACCGGGTTCCGCTGCGCGAAGTCCGCCTCTGCCTGGCCGGCGGGAGCCGGCGGGCCGTAGCAAGGCGAACGCATACCGCTCGAGCATCCGGCGTGGTAAATTCTGCAATCACGAGAAACATATAAGGCTCGACCGGTTTGGACCAGCGGGCGGCCAAGAAATCGTGTGAGGGATTCATGACATGTCATGTCGGTAGCGGCGCTGTAAAGCCACGGCCCATGCGCGCCCGCATCGTTTTGACGGCGCTCCTCTCGCTCGCGAGCGCCGCCGCCGCCGCGGCGGTGAGCGATGCGGCGCTGACGCCGCTGCGCGCCCGGGTCGAGCAGTCAACGACCCCCGCGCAGCGCGTCGGCGCGCTGTGGTCGCTGGCCGACGCCTTGGCGGCGCGCGGCGAGCTGCTGGAGGCCGAACGCGCGCTGCGCGCGGCGGCCGCCGCGTCGAGCACCCCGGAGCAGAGCCGCGGCACGGCACTGCGCCTCGGCGCGGTTCTCACCGCCGGCGGCAATCTCGAGGAGGCACACCGCGAACTCGACACGGTGGCGGCGGATTCGCTGTCGGCGTCCGATCTGGTCGCGCTGCGCGAAGCGCAAGCCAATCTGGCCGTACGCAACGGCGACCTGACCGGCGCCGAGACGGCATTCAATGCGGCCGCGGCTGCGGCCCACGCGGGCGGCGCAGAAGCGATCCGCGCCCGTGACTTGAGCAATGCGCTGCGCGCCCGGCTCGACCGCAACGAGATCGCCGGGTTGGAGAGGCTGCTGCGCGCGCTCGATGAAACCATCGCAGCCCTGCCGCCCGGCGAAGAGCGCGCCACGCTCGAGCTCGCGCTCGGCGATCTCACCGAACGCGCGGTGCGGGATTTTCGCTCGCCGCTGAGCTTGCGCGAACGCGCCTACCTGGCATTCAGCCGCGCACGCGGCGAGGCCGCGACGGTGGCGACGCGCGCCTACGCCGTGGGCTTGCTCGGCGCTCTATATGAAGATGAGGGACGCACCGTGGAGGCGCTGCGCCTGACCTCCGAAGCGGTGTTCCTCGCCCAATCCGTCGATGCGCAGAGCCAGCTGTACCGCTGGCAGTCGCAGGCCGGACGCCTCGAGCAGAAGCAGGGCATGACCAGCGCCGCCGCTCAGTCCTTCGACGGCGCGCTGTTCACCTTGTCCGGCATCCGCGCCGATGTACTCGCAAGCTCGCGCCAGGCTTACTCAGCCAGGGTCGAGCCCGTGTATCTCGATTATGCGGACGTGCACCTGCGCCAGGCAGCCGCGCTCGCCGACGGCAGCGCCGAGCAGCAGCAGGTGCTGCGCGACGTGCGCGACCAGCTCGAGTCGCTGAAACGGGCCGAGGTCCAGGACTATTTCGACAACGGCTGCGTGACGAGCGGCGCCTCGGAGGCCAAAGGCATCAACATTCCCGGCGCCGCGGTGGTGTATCCGATCCTGCTCGCGGACCGGATCGAGGTGCTGATCGAGACCGGCGGCACGCTGCGGCGTTTCTCGGCGGCGGTGTCGCGCGGCGAGATCACGGCGAACGTGCGGCGCCTGCGGCTCGGCATCGAACGGCCGAGCGCGGGGGACAGCTATCGCAAGCCCGCCGAAGCGCTCTATCACTGGTTGCTCGGCGATGCCGCGCCGTGGCTCGAGAGCCAGAAGGTCGACACCCTGGTGTTCGTGCCGAGCGGGCCGCTGCGCACCATTCCGCTCGCCGTGCTGTACGACGGCAAGCAGTTCCTGATCGAGCGCTTCGCGGTGGCGACGACGCCCGCGATCACCTTGATTCCGACGCTGGCGACGGCGCCCACGAACCGCGTGCTGGTCGCCGGCTTGACGGAGAGCGTGCAAGGCTTCGTCGGACTGCCGAGCGTCGACAGCGAAATCCGCACCATCGGCGCGATTTTCCCGAGCGAGTCGCTGGAGAACCAAACCTTCAGCCTGGCCTCGATCCGCGACGACCTGTCCAAGCCCGGTTTCTCGGTCGCGCATCTCGCGACGCACGGCGAGTTCAACGCCGATCATCGCCAGTCCTTCATTCTCACCTTCGACAGCCGCCTGACGATGGACGGTCTGCAGACGGCGCTCGGCAAGCGCGAAGATCCCTTGGACCTCCTGGTGCTGAGCGCCTGCAGCACGGCTGCCGGGGATGACCGCGCGGCGCTGGGACTTGCCGGGGTGGCGATCCAGGCCGGCGCCAAGAGCGCGCTCGCCTCGCTCTGGTCGATCAGCGACGAGGCCACCGCCGCTCTCATGGGCTCCTTCTACAAGAGCCGCAAGGCGGGCGGGGAGAGCAAGGCGCAGAGTCTTCGCGACTCGCAGCTCGCGCTGCTGCACTCCGGCGAGTTCAAACACCCGAGCTATTGGGCGCCGTACCTTCTCATCGGCAATTGGTTGTAACGCCATGACACGCATCAACACCACGTTCAGCAAGATCTTGGGCGTTGCCGCCGCGCTCGGCACGGCGCACGCGCTCGCCGCGGGCTCCGTCGTGTTCGACAACACGCTGCCCAATCAGCCGCACGGCACGACCACCACGGTGCCGCTGGTGAACGGCACCTATTCGATCAATGCGGCGAATACCGGGTACTTGAGCGGCAGCAACCTGTTCGAGAGCTTCGCCACCTTCATCGTTGCGGGCGGCGAGACGGCGAGCTTCACCAACTCCACCCACCTCAACATTTCCAACGTCATTTCGCGCGTCACCGGCATCGGCGCACCGAACGGCCTGCAGCCGACCACCATCAACGGCACCCTCACCTCGACGATTGCCGGCGCGAACTTCTGGTTCATCAATCCGGCGGGCGTGACCATCGGCGCCGGCGCGACCATCAACGTGCCCGCGGGCCTCGCGATCGGCTCGGCGGACTTCATTCAGTTTGCCGACAACTCGCGTTGGTATGCGCTCGAGAGCGGCGCGCCCACCCCGTCGGTGCTGTCGACCGCGAGCCCCACGGCATTCGGCTTCTTGGCCGGGACCACGGCGGGCGCGCTGAGCATTCAGGCGGCAAACTTCAACCCGGGCGTGGGCGGCAGCGTGACGCTCGCTTCCGGCGGCGCGTTGACGATCGGCTCGGCGAGCACGCCGGTCGCCATCTCGAGTCAAGGCGGCAATGTCCTCATTCAATCGCAATCATCCGCGGCGCTCACCGACACGACCATCGCCACCGGCGGTACCATCACGGTGGCGGGCGGCGCCGCCGGCGTCGCGCTCACCGGCAGTGCGCTGACCACCACCAATGCCGGCGGCACGGTCGGCAGCGCCTCGCTGCCGGGGGTCACGATTTCTTCCGCCGGCGGACCGGTCGCTCTGACGACATCGAGCGTCACCACCAACAATGTGTTCGAGGCAGAAGGCTCGCCGACGAGCAGCGCCGCGGCCAGCATCGCCATCACGGGTGGAACGATCGTCATTCACGGCGGCTCGCTCGAGTCGCAAACGCTGAACGGTGCCGATGCGGGCAATCTCAGCTTGAGCGCTACGGGAAGCGCGGCGAATGCGATTCAAATCGACGGCGGGGCGACCCTCGTCTCCAATGCGAATGAAGGAAACACGTCGATCAGTGCCAATGGGACGACCCTGTCCATTGCCAACGCGGGGACGATTACGCTGCAGGCACCGGCGGGCGGAATTGTCGTTTCCGGGAGCAGCCTGTCGACACAAGCGGGCGATCCGAACCCGTCGGGCGCCGGCGCTCATGCGGGGCAAGCCGGGTCCATCTCGCTCGCGGGTTCGCAAATCACGCTGTCCGGCACCACCTTGAGTACGCAGGCATCGCCGCCGAGCGCGACCGGGGTGCAGGAGAGCCCTTCCGGTGTGGTTACCTCGGCCGCGTTGCTCCCAGCGGACATTTCGCTCACCGCATCGGGTGCGATTGGGGTGAGCGGCGCCAGCACACTCAGCACGGGCACCAGCGGTGCCGTCGCTGCCGGAAACATCGATGTCAGCGGCGGTTCGGTCGCGATCGCCAATAGCCTCGTGTCGGGCAGTAACTCGCGGTTCGGGGGTGGCGGAACCGAGGAGCCGGTCCAATCGACCGGCAACGCGGGAACCATCAACGTCTCGAGCAGCGGCGCGTTGTCCATTCAGGCCAGCACCCTCGTGTCGACCACCGAGACGACCGGCAACGGCGGAAACGTCAACATCACCGGGAGCGGCAGCCAAGGGCCCACCCAGCCTGTCTTGATCGAAGGCGGAAGCATCACCACGGGCTTGGCACCGGCCCTTGGTACGCTTCCCGGCAATGCGGGCAGCATCGCGATCGCCGGCCCGTCCGTCCTCATCTCCGGCGCGTCCGTCAATGCGAGCACGGTCGGGACGGGAACAGCAGGCAATGTGACGATCACGGCCACGGGTACCGCCGGTGTCGGCCCGTCCCAAGGCGGAACCGGCGACGCGTTGCTCATCACGGGCGGGGCCACGGTCTCAGCGACGACCCCCTCGATCGACTTCAGCGTCGGGGCGCTGCCGGGTGCGGTCACCGTCGATGCTTCGGCCGGGAGCTTGAGAATCGACTCCGCCAGCACCGTGGCGACGAATGCCACCAACAATCAAGCCGGTCCGATCACGCTCACCGGGACGACCGGTCTCACGGTGGACAATGCGTCAATTTCATCCACGTCGAATCACGCGGGATCCGGAGGTGCGGGCGACGCGCCGGTGAGTGTCGCGTTGCTCTCCTCCGGCCCCATCACCCTCCTGGATGGCGCGACCGTGGCCACATCGACCAGCGGCCCGCCGCCGGGAAATAATATCGTCATCACGACGCCGGCAGCCGTCAGCTTGTCGGGCGGCAGCTCGCTCACCTCGGTCACCGAGCGACTGGGTTCGGGCCCGGGGGGCAACATCCGCGTGACCGGCGGCTCGATTCACATCACGGGCGGCGCAATCAATGTATCGACGGACGGTACCGCGACCGCGGGGAGCGTGACCCTCGACGCCAGCGGCGCGGACAGCGGGGGTGTGCCGGCCTTGCTGATCGATGGGGGAGCGGTCTTGAGTTCGGACGCGACAGCCAACGCCTTCACGCCGACGGCAGCGTCTGGTTCCATTGCACTGCTCGCGAACAAGGGGACCGTGAGTATCGTCGGTGCGCCGGGAGAGAGCACGACCGTCAGTTCTTCCACGGTCTCCCGCGATGGCGGGCCGTCCGGAGCCGTGACGTTGACGGGCGTCAACGTCGCGCTCGACGGTGCGACCATCGACACGACCACGGCGGCGGAGAACGTTTTCACCGCGCCCCCGGCGTCGGTGACGGTCACGGCGTCCGGCCACGTCTCGCTCGTCAACTCGCTCATCGATGCGCGCACCTCGGGTTTCATCGATGCCGGCTCCATCGCGATTACCGGCGGTTCGGTGTCCATCAGCGGCGGCTTGCAGCCGGCCGCATTCGGCAGTTCCACGCTGCCTGCGAATACGGCGCTGTTTTCCGGGTCGTCCGGGTCGTCGGCGGAGGGCAACGGCGGCGCGATTCTCGTCTCCTCGCCGAATGGTCTCGTGACGATCAGCGACGCGACGCTCAGCACGGCGTCGAATTCCGTCGGTTACGGCGGCACGATTGCGCTGGTGGGCTCAGGAGTGCTGATCGAGCAGCAGTCGCTGCTGACCGCGAACACCGATCCGGGTCCCGGTGCGCCCGGGTCGGTGACGGTGCGCGCGACCGGCACGACCGCAGCGAACGATCCTTTGCAGAACGAGCTGACGAGCGCAACGCCCGGCGTCGTCAGAATCGTGGACTCGGGTGTGACCGCCGTGAATGTCGGAGGACTCAACGGCGGTGCGGCGGGACGCGGCCAGATTTGGATCGGGGAAGATGTGCCGGGCGGCAGTCCGGTGGTGTCGGACAATGTGGTGATTGCGGGTTCAGTGCTCTCCAATGACGTATCGAACGACGGCACGGGCAACAACCTCACCGTCACCGCCAGCAAGGGTGTGTGGATCGGACCTTCGGCGAGCGGCGGCTATCCGGATCCGAATGCCAACTCGGCCTATCCGGACCCGCGTTTCGCGGCGACGCCGGCGGTACAGGTGACAGGCAACAGCCGCTCGTTGATCTCGGCGCAGACCGAGTCTTCCGCCGTGTCGGGCGGACAGATTCTGATCCAGGGCGGCAGCGGCGGCGTCACCATCGTCAGCAGCAACGTCGATGCCAACAACTCGGTGGATGGCAGCAATGCGGGCTCGACACGGGTGCAATCGAACATCCAGATCAACACCGGGTCCGCGAGCGGGCCGGTATCGCTCGCCGACAGCGTGGTGACGACCGAGACCTCGGGCGTGAACCCGGCTGGCAACATTACGATCAACGGCGGTTCGTTGACGATACGCGGCGGTGAGCTGTCCGCGGCGTCGACGGCGAACGGCGCCGTGACCCCGGAGCTCTACACCGCCGACGATGTCGGCAACGCGGGCTACGTATCGCTGACGGCGACGCAGGCGAGCGGCGCCAACGGCGCGCCGGCGTTGAGCGTGAGTGGGGCGCTCATTCAATCGAGCGCGGCGACGGCGGCGGCGCTGGTCGATTCTTCTTCGGGCCTGCCGATCCTGGCATCCGACGGCACGACGCTCGCGATCCCGAACGCGGGCACGGTCACGCTGACCGCAACCCAGGGCAGCATCGGCATCGCGGCGGGCAGCACGCTCACCACGGCGGCAGGGCCGCTCGCCGGCAATGCCGGCGTGGTTACCTTGAGCGCGCCGCACGGCGGGGTCACGGTGGCCAATTCGGCGCTCAACACCGATGCGGCCTCGACCTGGACGGTGGGCAGCAACGGCAACCCGGTACCCTCCAGCATTGCGACCATCGCGATCGGCGCAGCGGACGGCGCCGTGTCGCTGAACGATGCGCTGCTCACGGCCAATACCAGCGGCACCATCGGCGCCGGCAACATTACCATCGCCGGTGCAACGGTGGGCGTCACCGGCGGCAGCCTGACGGCGAAGACCACGGGCACCGGCAACGCCGGCTACATCGCACTCACGGCGACGGGAACCGACGCGAGCGCTGCAGCGGCGCTCGAGGTCAGCGGCGGTGCGCAAGTGTCCTCGGACGCGAGCGGCGGCTTGAGCGCCGCAACCAACGCGGGCACGGTGACCTTGAGCGCCGCCAACGGCACGGTGCAGTTGGGCCTGCCGACGGACACGGCCCAGACCACGCTCAGCTCGTCGGCCGGTGTGGCGGCGGGCGCCGCCGGCGCGGTGACGGTCCGCGGCGCCGCCATCGATCTCGGCGATGCGCTGGTGGCGACCACGGTCGCCGGATCGACGCCGAGCGCGACCCGCGGCACGATCGTGCTCGACGCCAACGGCGGTACCGGGCCGCTGAGCATCGCCAACAGCACTCTGAACGCAACCACCAGCGGCGCGACTCAGGCCGGTGAGATCGATCTGCAGGGCAACCCGATCATCATCAGCCACTCGACGATTTCATCGAAGACCACCGGCACGGGCGCAGCGGGCTCGATCTGCGTCGGCACCGGCGCCGGCGCCTGCGTAGCGGCGTCCGCGGCCCCGGCCACCGGTCAGCGCGCAATCATTCACGCGGGCGCCGCAGCGCCCGGCAGTATCGCCATCACCGCCAGCACCTTGAGCACCTCGACCAGCACCTCAGGCAACGCCGGCAACATCGACGTCACCAGTACCGGGCCCTTGGCGCTGTCGGCGGCGACCATCGAATCCGAGTCGACGTCGCCGTCGCCGACCAACGCCGGAACGGTCGGCATCATCACTCTCACGGGCGCCTCGGTGAGCATCACGGACCACTCCCTGGTTTCAGCCACATCGGTGGGCAACTTTGTTCCCGGTGAAACGAGCGGCGGGGGCACGACGACGCCGGGCACGGCGATCACCATCAACAGCACGGGCGGGACGACGCCCTTGCAGGTGAGCGACAGCACCGTCAACGCGAGCGCGGGGCTCGCCAACGGCAGCAACATTGCGGTCAATGCCGGCGGCAGCCCGATCGAGCTGCAGGGCTCGAACCTGCTGGCGTCGGCAAACGCCGGCAACGGCGGCAACATCACCATCAACGATGCCGGCACGACGACGCTGCAGCGGAGCGGCATTCTGGCCCGGGCCACCGCCGGCAATGGCGGCGCGATCAACATCCGGCTCACGAAGGGGGCGGTGTTCGTGCAGGACGCCCAGAGCCTGGTGAGCGCAACCTCGCAGACCGGCAACAACGGCACGGTGACCATCAGCGGACCGCAGACCAACTTCCAGTCGTCGCTGTACGTTCCCGAGGTGAGCGCCGCGAAACCGCCCGAGCTCAGCGCCAATGCGTGCCAGCGGGACAGCAGCCACAGCACGTTCGTGCGCGAGGGCCAGGGCGGCGTGGCGCCGGCGCCCGATGATTATGTGACCGGGCCGGCGGCCAACACGGCGGGCGCCCCCTCCGCGGCGCGGCCGCGCGGCACCGCGCCCGCTCTCGCGGCCAACGCGACGGTGCGACCCGCAGGGTGCCCGTGAGAGCCGCTCTCTTCGCGGCGCTCGGCTGCCTGCTGTGGTCCGGCTCGACGCTCGCGCAGAACGTCGGCAACGGTCCCAACTACCAGACGCCGAGCGCCCCGAACTACAAGGCACCGACCGTACCGCCGGCACCGACCTACAAGCTGCCGCCGCTGCCGGAGACGAGCGAGCCGCAACCCGCGGTGGGCGGCGCGCAGCTATTCGTCAAGCGCATCGATGTGCAAGGCGCCACGGCCATCAAGCCGGCCGCGATCGCGGCGCTGACGGCACCCTACTTGAACCGCATGGTGAGCAGCGGCGAGCTGCAGTCGCTGCGCATTGCGCTTACGCACCTGTATCTCGACAAGGGCTACATCAACTCCGGCGTCATCCTGCCCGACCAGCAGGTGAAGGATGGCGTGGTCGTGTTCCGCGCCATCGAAGGCAAGCTCTCGCGCATCGAGGTGTCGGGCAAATCCAAGCTGCGACCGCGCTACGTGGCTGCGCGCATCAGGGTCCATGTCAGCGAGCCGCTGCGCGTGGCGGATCTGCAGTACGCGCTGCGCTCCCTGCAGCAGAATCCCAACGTGCTGAGGCTCGATGCCGCGCTCGGGCCGGGCGACGCGCTGGGCGAGGGCGTCCTGCACCTCAACGTCGAGGAGCAACCGCGTTTCAGCGCAGGTCTCGCCTTCGACAATCACCAATCCTCGAGCATCGGCGCCGACATCGGCACGGCGACCTTCGGGGCGCGCGATCTGACCGGCTACGGCGATGAATTCCGCGGCTCGATCGGCTACTCCCACGGCGATACGGTGGGCTCCGGCATTTTCACCATGCCGGTGACGGCGCACGACGCCTTCGTGCAGGCCTACTACTCGCGCGCCGATGCCGCCATCATCGAACAGCCCTTCCGCTCGCTCAACATCAAGGAATTCACGCGGACGTACGGTCTGTCCTACACCATGCCGATCATCGACCGGATCGAGAATCGCCTGTCGTGGTTCGCCGGAATGGAATCGGGGCGCCAGTTCACGGAGTTGCTCGGTACGCCGTTTTCGTTCTCGCCCGGCGCGCAAAACGGCGTCGCCGCGGTCGCCATCGCGCTGGGCGGCCTCGACTGGACGCGCCATGGGGCAAGCTCCGTGACGGATCTGCGCCTGACCTACCGGCGCGGCGTCGACGCCCTGGGCGCCACCATCAATTCAACCAGTTCCGCGACCCTGCCGTTCAATCCCAATCCCACCGGCGCCGACGGCCGCTTCGGCCTCGAGCAGCTGCAGTTCATTCATGTCCTGCGGCTGAACGGAATCTCGCCGTGGGCGCGCCTCAACGACCGCGCCCAGTTCATCGTGCGCGCCTCGGGTCAATTCAGCCAAAACCCGCTGCTGTCGCTCGAGAAGTTCACCGTGGGCGGCGTCAACACGGTGCGCGGCGATCCGGAGAATCTCCTGGTGCGCGACGACGGTGTCGCGGCCACGCTCGAGTTGCAGCTGCCCTTGCCAGGCTATCAACCGGCGCCGAATCCGCGCGATCTGGTGTTCGCGCCGTTCCTGGACTACGGGCGCTCATGGGACAAGGTCAACGCCAATCCCGGCAACCCGCTGTTGAACAGCACGCTGCCGGATTCCATCGCGAGCGCGGGCTTAGGCTTGTTGTGGAATCCGCTGCGCGGACTTGACGCGCAGATTTACTGGGGTAGAAACATCGCCAGTGAATTTCACAATGACGACCCGTTGCACTTTGTGCCCCACGATCTGCAGTATCACGGAATTCATTTTGCCGTCGCCTATGTCGCACGCTGGTAGCGCCGGACGCGATGGAAGGAGGAATGCCTCATGCGCATGCTTGGTTTGACACTGCTGGCGGCGCTTGCCGTCAGCGCGAGGGCCGCCGCCGAGGACTGCGAACTCGGCCAGCGCTACCTGTCGCTGGCGAAGGACCGGATTGCCGCGTACGCCAATGACGAGGCTCTGACGCTGCTCGGTCAGTCGGTCGAGGCCTGCCCGACCTACGACGCCTACGAGCAGCTCGGCGAACTCGCGGCGCAATCGCCGCAGCGCGAGGACAAGACCAAGGCGGTCGGTGCGTTCGTCTCGGCGCATGCCCTGGCGCCCACCCCTCAGGCGAGCGCGTGGACTCTGTACCAATACGCGGCGTTGCTCAACCGCGAGGGCGATCCGCAGAACGCCTACCCGCTCATCAAGCAGGCGCGCGCACTCGACTCATCCAACGCAGACATCGCCACCCTGTCCGCCACCGTCGAAGCGGAGGTCCAGCACCCGACTCAGGAACACATCGTGCGGGCGCTGCATTATTCGCTGTACCAGCCCTTGGTGGCACCGCGCGTCGGCGCGATGTCGCCCGCGGGCGGCAGCGCGCGCAGTGTCCCGGAACCGCCCGCCCCGGCCGCCGCGGCCGGCCCGTCCGTCAACATCCCGATCAATTTCAAGAGCGGCAGCATCGTGGTCGATGCGCAAACTCAGCCGAATGTCGATCTGCTCGCGCATTCCTTGGCGGACCCCTCGCTCGCCGGCCGGCAGTTCATCTTCGTGGGGCACTCCGACGCGCGGGGCGGCGATCAATTCAACGTGAACTTATCCCAGCAGCGCGCCCAGGCGATCAGCCAGATGGTCACGAGTCTCGAGCCCGGACTCAAGGGCCGCATCGCTGTGGAAGGCCACGGTGCGCGCGAGCCCATAGACATGGGCAAGGACGAGAATGCGCTGCGCGCCAACCGGCGTTTGCAGGTGCTGATCAAATAGCGGCGGCCCTGGCCGGCTCCAAAACCGCAATCTCGTGGGCCGCGCATACTTCGTCCAATAGTCCAGGGCGAATATCGGGCAGTTGCTCGGTGGCGGGCCTCGCGAAAAGATACCCCTGGAATAATCTTATGCCGAGCTCGCGCAGCGTGGCAGCCTCTGGCACCGTCTCAACGCCCTCCGCAATCACAGAGATATGTAGTTCCTTGCACAGCGACACGATCGAACGGGTGATGGCATGCCTGACTCGATCGGTGTCTATGTTGCGCGTCAATGCCATGTCGAGTTTGACGATGTCGGGCTGGAAGTCGGCGAGCATGTTGAGGCCCGAATGCCCCGCGCCGAAGTCGTCGATGGCCGTGAGCATCCCATGACGCTTGTATTCGGTGAATATTGATTTCAGGTGCCCGACATCCCGGGCCGGCTCGTTTTCGGTGACTTCGAAAATCAAATGGTGCAGCGGAAATCCCAGCCGCTTCGCCGCTTCGAAGGTCTTTCTCAAGCACGCTGCAGGTTGATACACCGCGTTGGGCAGGAAGTTGATGCTGAGCAGGCTGCGCATCTCGAGCCGGGCGGCGAGTTCGATCGCCTTTACGCGACAGGACTGGTCGAAGGCGTAGCGGTTCGAGTCATTGATCTGACCCAGGACCTGCGCGGCGCTGCCGCCGCCCATCGGCCGTACCAAAGCCTCATAGGCGTAAATTTCGCCGGACTCGATGTCCACGATGGGTTGGAATGCCATCGTGAACTCCGGCAGCTCGACATCAGATCGGCAGCCCAGACAGGTCAGCTTGTCGGCTGAGGTCATATAAAGCCTTCGGGATTTGTAAAACATGGGGGAATACCGCGGCCCATATCGACCGGGGCCGCCAACGTTTGGACTATAGGTCAAAATCCCGTCCGGGTCGGCGGCCGTAGCATGCGTTTTGCCGCGGATTACATGACCGACTTCACAGTGCGGAGCAATGCCGGGGGTGCGACGGACATGTCGTCAATCGGCCGGGCGCGTGCATATTCGGACTGACAGCCATCAAGTGACGAGTTCCGCCGGCGCGACAACGCCGATCAGAATTCCTGCCAAAATTTTTCTCCAACCTCGACACCGTTCGCATCGACCTCGTGCACCCACACTCCGTCAAGATTGAGCTTTTCAAGCTTATGGAACACCTCGTCTTCCACTAAGCCGCGATTCCCCCGTCTAATGCTTCGGTGCACCGCGTAATATTGCTCTTCAATACGTTCCTGGTTCCAACTGTCTAATGAAGACAATCGATTCCGAATTTCTGCCGCTGACTTGCCACCCCGAGTCATTTCCGCCGTAATCTCCTTGACAAGCTTTGGTTTGCCTTCTGCCAACCACCATTTCCTGGGTGTTTCCCCGAGCTCTAGAGCGGCCCGGTAACCGCGGCTCTTGGCGACGAAATAGTGCACATCCTTGCGGCTCTCCGCCCCAAGGTTTGCCGTACGTTCAGAGAGTTCATACCAAACGTCCTTGTCGCGACTGAAATCGTTTCTGGCCTGCAACTCTTCGAGGAGGGTCCTTCCGGCAGCAGTCTCGCTCAACATGCCTTCCAACGTGGCGTATCTCCGGGGGATTGCCGCTGGATTTATACCACTCCACAGGGCGACCTCGCGATTCGTTGTGTTCAGCGCTACTTTCTCGGCCGCAGACGCGAGTTGTTGGGTTGACAGCATCACGCGCGCGCCGCGCTTGGTTAGCCACAGCGCCAGCGTACCAACCCCAATCACAGACAGTGCGCGCGCTAAATGCATCCCCGCCAAACGCAGATCTGAATCCGTCTGGGCGGCCTGCAAACCAGACGCGAATTGGCGTAAATCCTCGCTCACCTGCCAGATCGATGAACCAAGCGCATAGGCGCCGAGACAGAATCCGGCAACATCGGCTACCCAGCCAAAGGGGGTCAATTGTGCGCCGGCGCTTATGCCGATCATGGCCGCCAGAACCGCCATTGCTTTTGGATTCAACAGAGCTGTGAGCTGGATACGCGCCTCTCCGGGGAGATTCTCCGCAGCATAACGTATGCAGCGCTCAAGCTTTGCTTGAAGAGATTGCCTGAATATCGCTTCACTCTCGATGCCGGGCGGCGGCGAGCGGCCGAGCGCCAGCGTGCCCGAGTCCACCGCTGTTGCGTTCGAAATGCCGCACAAAGGACCGCGTGTCAGTTTGGTCGATTCCACTTTGTTCAATCTTTCGTCAGGCAGGGTTGAACAGTCTCGGACCGCCAAAGTTTGCTTTTGATCCGCGCCGACTGCAAATGTCAAACCCAATCGCCTGGAAGACCGGGCGGCGTTCTTTCCCAAATATACCGTGTTGCCATGGCTCAAGGGCAAAGAGCACGAGCGCGTGCAGGTGATGCGAGATTATTGCTGACACACGGCAATCATTCAGTAAATCTGCCTGACCCAGCGTTGCTGCGACTTCTTGGGGCGCTTGTACCCCATGTCCGGTTGGCGCTTCGGCAGATCGAGTATCACCGGCTGCAGGTCCTTGTAGGGAACATGCCGCAGCAAATGGGCGATGCAGTTGAGCCGCGCGCGCTTCTTATTGTCGGCGTCGACGATGTGCCACGGAGCCTGCTTGGTATCCGTGTATTCGAGCATCAGATCCTTCGCCCGCGAGTATTCCACCCAATGCTTGCGCGCCTCGAGGTCCATGGGACTCAGCTTCCAACGCTTGATGGGATTTTGCATGCGCTCGGCGAAGCGCGCTTCCTGTTCCTCATCGTTGACCGAGAACCAATACTTGACGAGGAAGATGCCGGAGCGCACCAGCATGTCTTCGAACAGCGGGCAGGAGCGCAGGAACTCGCGGTATTCCTCCTCCGTGCAGAAGCCCATCACGTGTTCGACGCCCGCGCGGTTGTACCAACTGCGGTCGAACAGCACGATCTCCCCGGCGGCCGGCAGATGCTGTACATAGCGCTGGAAATACCATTGCGTGCGTTCGCGTTCGGTCGGCGTGCCGAGTGCGACCACGCGGCAGACGCGCGGATTCAGCGATTCGGTGATGCGCTTGATGACGCCGCCTTTGCCGGCGGCATCGCGCCCTTCGAACAGCACGCAGACCCGCAGGCCCTGCAGCCGCACCCACTCCTGCATTTTAAGGAGCTCGAGCTGCAGGCGGACGAGTTCGTCGACGTAGTTGTACTTTCCGACGACGCCGTTCGGCGGATTCCCTTCGCCGACGATGCGCCAACGACCCTCGACCGCGACCCGTTCCGCGATGTCGCGGCGGATTTCACCACCATTGATTTTCGAATTGGAGCGATGCTTGGAATGCTTTTTGTTCTTATGCATGACCACCTTGGACCGCCGCGCCCTCGTCCCGCGCGTGTGCGGCTACTCCCCGAAAGACCAGTTGAACTTCATCCGACCCCAATAGCCGGTGGCCCGCTTGCCCGCCATATGCGGCGTAAATTGGCCGAATTCCTGGACGCAGTTGACCGCCGCTTGATCGAGCGAGGTGGACCCGCTCGAGGAATCGATTTGGGTGTTCGCCGCGGCGCCTTCCGGTGAGACGTACACGAGGAGAACGACGGTGCCGGTCTCCACTTGGCGGCGCGCCTCCTCCGGATAGGGACACGAAGCCAATTTCGCCGCCGCTTCCGGCAACGGAATGATGGCTGGAACTTTCTTGCCGATCGGCGCAGGACCCCCGGTGTCGGTGTGCACCGCGGGAGCGGCGGGAGCAGCCGGAGCGGCGGTTGAGGCATCGAGCGAAGCGGCGTCGCTCGCGTCCGCAGGCGCAGCCGCCGCCCCGCTGGATGGCACTGACGCGGAGGCCGGCGCGGCGTCCGGGGCGACCGCTGAACCCTCGGCGGGCGGCGCAGGGGATTGCTGCACGGCAGGCAAGGGGAGAGGTTTTGCGTCCGGCGCGGCGGAGCGATGTACTGGATTGGCAGGCGCCGGCGCCGGCGCAGCAGCGAGTGTCGCGCCCGTCGCCTCGCGCACCGGCGGGGTTGTGGCAGTTGCCGCCGGCACGGTTGTTTTGTCGGGACTCTTCTGCGGCAAAGCGTCGCGTGCCACGGGCTCCTTGTAAGGAGCCGCCGGCACCGCGGTGCTGCCGGGGTTCACCACCGCCGGCGGCGGCGCGGAGGCAATCTCTGCATGTTCCGGCGCGCGGCCGCGCCACATCAGCCAGGCGACGGTGCCTGCCACCAGACACGCCGCGGCCCCGGCCGCGGGCCAGAGCCATCGGGGCGGCGGTCGTCGTCCGGGGCCTCGTAGGCCCGCGAGCAATATCTCGACCGAGGCCGTTCGCTGCGCGCGGTCAAACGCCAGCGCATGCGCCAGCGCCTGATTCTGACGGTGGGTCAAGGTGGGCAGGGGCATCAATTGCATGCCGACGCGCTTCGCATCGACGGCACCCAGGCTGTTGAAGGGATGTTTGCCGGACAACATCTCGTAAATGACGCACGCAAAGGAGTACACATCGTCGCTTTGATCCGGCGTGTTGCCGGACTGCATTTCGGAAGTGGCATACGCCGGCGTCAACGCGCCCAAGGCTCCGGTATCAAAGCGGTCGGCCCTCGCGCGCACGGCCCTGGCGATGCCGAAATCGAGCAGCATCGCCTTGCCCGACACCGTCACAAAGAGATTCGACGGCTTCAAGTCGCTGTGAATGACGTTGTGGTCGTGAGCGTAGGCCAGGGCCGAACCGATGTCGTTGATCAAAGGCCACGCGCGCATCAGCGGCATCCCGCGGCCGAATTCCTCATCGATGAGGGTGCTGAGCGATTTCCCCTCCAGGAATTCCATCAGCATGTACGCGCCGCTCGGATCGGAGTTGAGCGAGTACACGCCGACGATGTTGGGATGCTTGAGGCCGCGTGTCTTGCGCACTTCCTCGCGAAGCAATTTCAGCGCTTCAGGACGTTGCTGAATCGCGGGCTTCAAAACCTTGACGGCAAAAATCTCACCTTTGACTTCGACATCCGACGCTCGATACACGACGCCCATTCCGCCTTCGCCCACCTTGTACTCGAGCAAGTAGCGGTTCCCGAGCATGCAGCCGACGGTGACCTCCGGGCCCACGGCGTGTGGGTCGGGCTCGACCCACTCAGAATTCGTGTTCGACGGCAAGGAGTCGAGATTCAACGGCAGTGCACTGACATTCGACGGCAACGAGTCGGTGTCCAAGTGCCCCGCATTCGCGGTGAGCGGCGCGTTGGTGAAGCCTCGAATTTGCGTCTTGTCGTCGTTACGAGCCGGCGCCTCATTGACCCGCTCGTCGGCGGTTGGATTTGTCATGGTCGTGGCAATGGGATCATACGGGGCCGGCGGAAGACGTGATTTGGAAACCCCTCGGGCGCTAAATCATGGATTCAGTTTGGATGAAAGTATAGCGGTAAATTCGCCGCGGGCGCGCACCGGGCGAGACTCCTTGCGCCGGGGCGCGAGCCTTGAGCCGACGCACCAGATTCCGGCGTTGCCAGGGCATAAATCATTGATTTATATGTATTAAGCGCGCCGCCTCGACACCAGCCGCATCCGCTGCGAGCGCCGGTGCCTGGAGCCGGCGGCGAATAAGTCAAATGCAGTCAGGTTCGGATGCGGACAGACCGAGCGCGGCGAGGCCGTCAGGCGCCTGCCCTCGACGGCAATATGCGCTTGACGAGGGGCGCGAAGCGTCCGGACTTGACCCACTGCTGCGCGGCCTGGATATCGGGCGCGAAGTACCGATCGACCGCGTAACCCGGCACATCGCCGCGGATGCTCGCGTGAACCTGTTCGAGGCTCGGCGAAGAGCGAGCAGGGCGGTGAAAGTCGATGCCCTGCGCGGCGGCCAGCAATTCAATGCCGACCACGGCCGCGGCGTTGTCGACCATGTTGCGCAGGCGACGCGCGCCGTGGGTTGCCATGCTGACGTGGTCTTCTTGATTCGCGGAAGTCGGTATCGAGTCCACGCTGCAGGGGGAGGCGATGGTCTTGTTCTCGGACACCAACGCCGCAGCGGTGACTTGCGCGATCATGAAACCGGAATTCACGCCGCTGTTCTCCACCAAGAATGCGGGCAGACCGCTCATCTTCGGATCGACCAAGACGGCCATGCGCCGCTCCGACAGGCTGCCGATTTCCGCCAGCGCCAGCGCCAGCGTATCGGCCGCAAAGGCCACCGGCTCGGCGTGAAAGTTTCCCCCCGAGAGGACATCGCCTGCCTCGACGAACAACAGCGGATTATCCGTGACGGCGTTTGCCTCGATGCCGAGCGTCACGCTGCACTGGCGAATCAGGTCCAAGCAAGCTCCCATCACCTGCGGCTGGCAGCGAAACGAATACGGATCCTGCACCCGGCTGCAATCGACGTGCGAGGCGCGAATGGCGCTGCCGGCGATCAAGTCGCGGTACTCGCGGGCAACGGCGATTTGCCCCGGCTGCCCGCGAGCCTCGTGAATGCGTGCATCGAAAGGTGAATCGCTGCCCTTGAGCGCGTCCACCGACATGGCGCCGCCGATGACCGCGGCGGCGAACACATCTTCGGCGCCGAAAAGGCCGGCCAATGCGAGCGCGGTGGACACCTGCGTGCCGTTGATCAATGCCAGGCCTTCCTTCGCACGTAGCTTGAGAACGCCGAGTCCGGCGAGGCCGAGACCCTCGGCCGCGGGCAGGACGGCGCCGCGCACGCGCACCTGGCCGATGCCGAGCAACACCGTACTCAAGTGAGCGAGCGGCGCCAAATCTCCGGAGGCGCCGACCGAGCCTTGTGCGGGAATCAGGGGATAGACCTCGTGCTCGAGCAGCGCGAGCAGCGCGTCGATCACCCCCATGGTGATACCGGAATGGCCACGCGCCAGGGCGTTTACTTTGAGCGCGAGAATCAACCGCACCACGGCGTCGGGCAGTGCCTCGCCGATACCCGCCGCGTGCGACAGCAGCAAATTGCGCTGCAATAGCTCCAGCTGTTCGGTCGGTATGCGGGTCTGGGCCAACAGGCCGAAGCCGGTGTTGATGCCATAGGCGGCGTCGCCGGCCGCGATGATCTTGTCGACCAAGGAACTCGCCACGGCGATGCGGCCGCGGTCGTCGGCCGACAGCCGCAGCGCGACCGGCCGCTCGTAGATTCGCCGCAGCGTCGCGAGCGACAGCTCACCGGCGCGGATCTCCAACACAGCCGTCACTACGGGTGCTCGATCATCGGCAAGTTGAGCCCCTGCTCGCGCGCGCAGGCAATGGCGATGTCATAGCCGGCGTCGGCGTGACGCATGACTCCGGTGCCGGGATCGTTCCACAGCACGCGGCGCACCCGCCTGGCCGCGGCAGCGCTGCCGTCGCAAACGATCACGACACCCGCGTGCTGTGAATAGCCCATGCCGACCCCGCCGCCGTGATGAATCGATACCCACGTCGCGCCGCTCGCGGTATTGAGCAGTGCGTTCAGCAGCGGCCAATCGGAGACCGCGTCGGAGCCGTCCTTCATGGCCTCGGTCTCGCGGTTCGGGCTCGCCACGGAACCCGAGTCCAGGTGATCGCGGCCGATGACGATGGGCGCGGAGAGTTCGCCGCTCTTCACCATCTCATTGAAAGCCAGGCCGAGGCGGTGCCGCTGACCCAGGCCGACCCAGCAGATACGCGCCGGCAATCCTTGAAAATGAATCTGCGAGCGCGCCATGTCGAGCCAATGATGCAGGTGCGGATCGTCGGGGATCAGCTCTTTGACCTTGGCGTCGGTCTTGTAGATGTCTTCGGGATCGCCCGAGAGCGCGACCCAGCGGAAGGGTCCGACGCCGCGGCAGAACAGCGGCCGGATATACTCGGGCACGAAACCGGGAACATCAAAGGCCTGAGCAACGCCTTCATCGAGGGCAACTTGGCGGATGTTGTTGCCGTAGTCGAACACCGGCAGCCCCATGCGCTTGAAGCGCAGCAGGTATTCGACATGCTGGGCCATCGACTTGTTTGCAGCCCGGGCGGTGCCCGCGGGATCGGTCGCGCGCCGCTCGTCCCATTGCTCGACCGTCCAGCCCTGCGGCAGGTAGCCGTTGACCGGGTCGTGCGCGGATGTCTGATCGGTGACGGCGTCCGGACGGATGCCGCGCTCGAGAAGGGTGTGCAGCACATCGACGATATTGCCGAGCAGCGCGACCGAAATGGGCTTGGATTTTTTCTGCGCAGCGTCGAACAGTGCGAGTGCTTCGTCCAGGGAGCCGGCCTCTACATCGACGTATCCGGTTTCGAGGCGCTTGGCGATGCGGCCTTGCCGGCACTCGACCGCCAACATGTTGAAGCCGGCCATCGTGGCCGCCAGCGGCTGCGCGCCGCCCATGCCGCCGAGACCCGCGGTGAGGATCCATTTGCCGTCGACCTTGCCGTTGAAGTGCCGCCGCCCCATCTCGGCGAACGTCTCGTAGGTGCCTTGCACGATTCCCTGGCTGCCGATGTACACCCACGAACCCGCGGTCATCTGGCCGTACATGGCAAGGCCCTTGCGATCCAGTTCGTTGAAGTGTTCCCAGGTCGCCCAATGCGGCACCAAGTTGGAATTGGCGATCAGCACGCGCGGCGCGTCCGCATGCGTCGGGAATACGCCCACCGGCTTGCCCGATTGCACCAGCAAGGTTTCCTCCTCGGTCAGAGTCTTCAGCGTCTCGACGATGCGGTCGAAACAATTCCAGTCGCGCGCGGCGCGGCCGATGCCGCCGTACACCACGAGCTCCGCGGGATTTTCGGCGACTTCCGGATCGAGGTTGTTCATGAGCATGCGCAGCGGTGCTTCCGTCATCCAGGTGCGCGCACTGAGCGCGTTGCCGCGCGCGGAACGAATGACTCGGGGTTTCAAGGGGGCAAGCATGGTTACATCCTCAGGGGCGGAAACGCCCCGACAATTCATAACGGGAACCGGGGTGGTAGAGGCGGGCCACCGAGGCGATTTGACCGGCGGTCCAGGTGCGTCGAATCATCAACAAACAGGGTTCATCGCGCTTCATGGCCAGGAACTTGCGCGTGCGCTCATCCGGCATCACGGCGCGCAGCAAGTGTTCGGCTTCCTGCAGCGGGGCGACTTTGACCAGGTAGTCGTACGGGGTGGTCGCATTGAAGTCCACCTGCAAATAGTCGGGCGCAAGCTTCGGCAGGACGTAGCGTTCCTCCAGCTGGATCGGCCGGTCGTTTTCGAAGTGCACGATCACGGAGCAGAACAATTCGCTGCGCGGCGCGATTCCGAAATCCTCCGCAAGGTCAGCGACCGCGCGAATTCGCTCGAGCGAAATGATCTCGGCGCGATGGGCGTGGCCGCGACGGCGGATCTCGTCGGCGATGCCGCGGATTTCCAGAGGGTGTGCGTGCGCGTGTTGATCGGCGACGAAGCTGCCGACTCCGGCAATGCGCACCAGCACGCCTTCATCGCGCAACTCGCGCAGCGCCCGGTTGGCGGTCATGCGCGACACGCCGAAGGACTTCACAATCTCGTTCTCGGACGGCACTCGCGTCGAGGTGCCCCATTTGCCGGATCCTATGTTGTCAAGGATATGCCGCTTGACCTGAAGATACAGCGGCTGCAGTGACACGGCACGAGTCATGGCGTGAGGTTAACCTGTATAGACAGGTACAGTCAACCCCTTTAAGCGCAACCACTTTTAGGCAGCCTTGGACAACCGGTGCATCAGATCCTTAAACCGCGGCCGCAGTTCAGACTCGCCGGCATGATGCCGGTCTTTGATCACCCAGCGGCCTGCCACCATGACATCGCGGATCGCTGCATCGCCGCCGGCGAACAACAAATGATCCAATGCCGTATCGGCGGCCGCGCCGACCATCGATGGGTGCGCGGCGTCGAGCACCAGCCAGTCGGCGCGCCGGCCGACCTCGAGGGCCCCGGCCGGTTGGCCGATGGCCTGCGCGCCGTGTTGAGCGGCGTCACGCCAGAGTCGGGTGCCGACGTGCGGCTCGGTGTCCCCCGCGAGCACGCCGCGCCGGTTCTTATGAAGGCGTTGTTGGTATTCGAGCCAGCGCAGCTCTTCGGCGGGATTTACGGTCGATTGGCTGTCCGAGCCCACACACAGCCGTCCGCCCGCCGCCAGGAAACGGTCCGCGTCGAAGAACCCGTCACCCAGGTTCGCTTCGGTGCTGATCGACACACAGACTGCCGCGGCGGCCGCCGCAATGCCCTGTAGTTCCTCAGGCGTCGCGTGCGTGGCATGCACCAGGCACCAATGCCGGCTGAGCAATGCGGTGTCGAGCAGCAGCTCGATCGGGCGCCGGCCGGTTTCGCGCACGCAGGCTTGCACTTCGAGCAGCTGTTCCGCGACATGAATGTGCACCGGCAAAGCGGCATCGAGCTCGCGCAGACGCTGCGCGACCGCGACCAGCGTGCTCAAGGGAACCGCCCGCAGGCTGTGAAAAGCAACGCCGGTGCGTTGGGTCGGCGAGCGGTGGCGCCGCTCCGTGTCGATGCGTGCCTCGACTGCACGCAAGAATTGATCCGTCTCGAAGGCAAATCGCGACTGCTCCGCTTTGAGCGGCTTGCCGCCGAAGTCGCCGGTCTGATAAAGCGTCGGCAGGAAGGTGAGGCCGATACCTGAAATGGACGCCGCATCGCTCACCGCGTCCCATAGGGCGTTTCCGCCCGCATAGGGCACGCCGTCCTTTGGGCGATGCAGATAGTGAAATTCCGCGACCGTCGTGTAGCCGCTCTTCAACATCTCGATGAACAGCTGCGTCGCCAAGGTCTGCAAGTCGTCGGGATCGATGCGATTCGCGAGTGCATACATGGCGCTGCGCCAGGTCCAGAAGCTGTCGTGCGCCGACAAGCGAAATTCGGTGTTTCCCGCCATCGCGCGCTGAAAGGCGTGGCTGTGCGCATTGGCCATGCCGGGGACGACGATGCCGTCGATGCGTTCGGCGGCGGGTTCCGCGCCGGGCGCCCGGCCGACCGCGACCTCGGTGATGAAGCCCTCGTCGGAGACGCCGATGCTGACGTCACGGGCCCAACCCTGCGACAAAAAGGCCGATTGCATGGAGTAGCGCGCCATGTTGGCTATACCTGTATAGGGAACCACATTTGCCGTATCATACGTGCATAAGTTCAGCGGTGACTACAAGTGCAGAAATCTTCGAGCGATGCATGGGAACAGGTGTGGGCGGGCGCAAACATCGCCACCATGGTCGCGGGTGCGGAGCCGTATGGCAACATCAAGAATGCCGCGTTGGCAGTGCAGGGCGAGCGCATCGCGTGGGTGGGTTCGGCCGCGGAGGGCCAGGCTCGGGCGGCCGCACAAGGCCTGGAAGTTGAAGATGCGCGGGGGATCTGGATCACCCCGGGACTGATCGATTGCCACACGCACCTGGTCTATGGCGGCAATCGGGTCGAGGAGTTTGAAAAGCGCCTGTGCGGGGTTTCGTATGAGGACATCGCGCGCGCCGGCGGCGGCATTCAGTCGACCGTGCAAGCGACGCGCGCTGCGAGTCACGAGGAACTCTATCGAGAGGCCGCCGTTCGCGCCCGCCGCCTCATGTCGGAAGGTGTCACCACGATCGAAGTGAAGTCGGGTTACGGGCTCGAGTTGGCGGCCGAGCGCCGCTTGCTGGAAGTGGCGCGAGAGCTCGGGACCGAATTGCCGGTGTCGATCAAAAAGACGTTTCTCGGTCTGCATGCGCTGCCTCCGGCGGCCGACCGGCAGCAGTTCGTGAGCGAAGTCTGCGGCCCGTGGCTGGAGTCACTTGCCGCCGCCGGCTTGGTGGATGCGGTCGACGCCTTTTGCGAGAACATTGCGTTTACCTTGGCGGAAACCGAGCGCCTGCTGGGGGCCGCCAAACATATGGGATTGCCCGCTCACGTGCACGTCGGTCAATTGAGCGACATGGGCGGAGCGGAATTGGCTGCGAAGTGGGGCGCGCTGTCGGCTGATCATCTCGAGTACCTGAGCGCGGCGGGCGCGCGCTCGATGGCCGCCGCCGGAACGGTCGCGGTGCTGTTGCCGACCGCGTATTTCACACTGCGGCAAACGACTCCTCCGCCGGTGGCGCTGCTGCGGGAGTCGGGCGTGGCAATGGCTGTCGCCACCGACAGCAATCCGGGAAGTTCGCCCTGCACTTCAATTTTGCTGGCGCTCAACATGGCCTGCACCTTGTTTGGTCTGACGCCGGAGGAGGCGTTGAGCGGTGCGACGCGCCACGCGGCTCGCGCCTTGGGCGCCGCTGACGAAATCGGGACCATCGAAGCCGGCAAGCGCGCGGATTTGGCGATGTGGCGAATCGAACGGCCCGCGGAACTCTGCTACGGAATCGGCGCCAATCCTTGCATCGGCGTGATGCATCGCGGCAGACTCAGGACTGCTGACGCGACGTAGCGTCAGGGCGCATCCTCCTCCAGGTTCAGATCGACGGTGTAATGTCCGCGGTCGCTTTGGTCCGGCTGAAGTCCGTCGTTCACGCTGCCGAATGTCTTACCTCGGGTAGCGGCACGTGATTTTAGGCTTTCCTAGATCAACCTGCAGGTTTTTTTCTAGGCGCCGGGCGTCTCGAAGCCCATCAATACATTCACGACGTTGACGCCGATCGCCTCGACCGCATAGCCGCCTTCGAGTACGAACAACGTCGGCAGACCGAGGCTGCCCAAGAGCCGGCCGTAGCTCAAGAAATCCGCAGATTGCAGACGAAAAAAACTGATGGGATCTTCGACGAAGGTGTCGACCCCCAGCGAGACGATCAAGGCGTCCGCGCGAAAATCCGCAATCCGTTTGAGCGCGCTGCGCAGCGCCTCCTGCCAGGCACCGAATTCGGTACCCGCGGGCAGAGGCAGGTTCAGGTTGAATCCGGCGCCGCGACCGGCGCCGGTTTCATCCGCATAGCCGGAGAAATATGGAAAGGATTGTGCGGGATCGCCGTGCAGCGACACGTACAGCACGTCCGAGCGGTCGTAAAAAATGTCCTGGGTGCCGTTGCCGTGATGGAAATCGACGTCGAGGATGGCGACGTGCGCTGCTCCCGCGTCGCGCAGGAACTGCGCCGCGATCGCGGCGTTATTCAAGAAGCAGTACCCGCCGTACAGATCGTGCGCGGCGTGATGTCCCGGTGGACGGCACAATGCAAAGGCGCCGCGGGCGCCGTCCTTGATATACGAGGCGGCGGTGAGCGCGACATCGGCCGCGGCGCAGGCCGCTTCCCAGGTGCCGTCGCTGATCGATGTCTCGCCCGCCATGGCGTAGTAACCCAGCTTTCCCATGATCGTGGCCGGGCAGCGTTGTCGCATGCGCCGCGCGGGCCAGCAGTCGGGGATGGCCTCACCGCGATTGCCGGCCGCGACCCATGCGCGCCACGCAGTTTCGAGAAATGCGAGGAATCCGGCATCGTGGACCCGCAGCCGCGGTGCCGCGCCGAAGCTCACCGGTTCGATGACCTGACCCAGGCGCCGTGCCTGCACCTCATGCAGAACGATCTGCGCCCGTTCGGGAGATTCGTGGGGGCGGATCAACTCCCCGCCATAGAGTTCCGTGCGCGGACTGCGCAGCAGGTGATCCTTCGAAAAGACGGTGATCATGCAGGCTCCAGTTTATCTCACCGCCGGCGCCCTCGCTGACGAGCCGGTCAGGCTCCTACGGCCGGCCGGAAAGCGAACGCCACCACCACCGCGGCGATCAGCAGTGCAAAAGACAGCGCATAGTTCCAAGCCATTCGTTCCTTGAGGAATGTGATGGCGAAAACAATGAATACCGCCACGGTGATCGCTTCCTGCAGGATCTTGAGCTGAAAGCCCGTGAATGTGCCGAATCCCAGGCGATTCGCGGGCACCGCCAGACAATACTCGAGCAAGGCGATCAACCAGGACACGAGGATGGCCTGCCACAGCGGCCATGAGTGACCGTATTTAAGGTGCCCATACCAGGCAAAGGTCATGAACACGTTGGAACAGATAAGCAGAATGATGGTCGTCATGAGGTGGGCCGCGATGCATGAAGGTTGATGAATTGGGCGTGGGTATTATGAGGGCGGAAGCTCGAGCCGTCGTTTTGTCGGGGATTCTGGCCGCCTTGGCGGCCGGCCGCACCGCCCTTGCCGAGGTTCCCGGCGTCGGCGAACCGGCGCCGGACTTTCGCGCCATCACGTTGGTCGGAACGAGGCTCACACTGGCGGATTTCAAGGGCCAGGTCTTGGTGCTCAATTTTTGGCCGGCCCGGTGCACCTCGTGCAAGGCGGAGCTGCCTGTCTTGGATTCCTACTATCAGCTGCAAAAGAGAGTGGGCCTCAGGGTAATCGCCGTCCCGCCGGCAGATACCCCGCGATGGCGTCCGTTGCAGCACGCGGCTTCCCTATTGACCATTACCGTGGTACGGGAATTCAGGGGTGCCTATGGTGCGTTCAAGGGGCTTCCGACCAATTACGTGATCGATCGCGGCGGGGTTTTGCGTTATGCGAACCCAGGGCCTTGGACCCTCGAGGATTTGAACCGGATTCTCGTGCCACTGCTGCGCGAGGGGGTGCCCGCACCCGAGCAAACACAGGGCCGCCCGGCGTTGGCGATGCGTGTTGCGGGGCAACAACTACCTTGACACTCGCCCGGCTGGTTCCTACAATCGCCGGCCTTTGTCTCCGGGCGCAAGTGCGGGACATCACCGCGCATTAAAATTTTGTTCATGGATCAGGCCGCTCTCAAGTTCAGGGGTGGCTCCAAAGGTATTTATGGCGACGACGACCCAATTGATTCGCACCGGCCGGAACGAGCCCGCCTGGAAATCCAAGGTTCCGGCGCTCGCCTCTTCGCCCCAGAAGCGCGGCGTCTGTACCCGCGTGTACACGACCACACCGAAGAAGCCGAATTCCGCGCTGCGTAAGGTGTGCCGCGTGCGACTGACCAATGGCTACGAAGTGTCGAGCTATATCGGCGGCGAAGGCCACAATTTGCAAGAGCACTCGGTGGTATTGATCCGAGGCGGCCGCGTCAAGGATCTGCCGGGAGTCCGCTATCACACGGTGCGCGGCGCGCTCGATTGCGCCGGCGTCAGCGATCGTCGGCAAGGCCGTTCCAAGTACGGCGCCAAGCGTCCCAAGAAGTAAAGGCCAGGAAGTAATCGGCCAGGAAGTAATTCATTCATGTCCCGCAGAGCAGCAGCACCGCATCGCACCATCCTTCCGGATCCCAAGTTCGGAAACGATATGTTGGCCAAATTCATCAACATGGTCATGGAGCGGGGTAAGAAGTCCGCCGCCGAAAAGATCGTCTACGGCGCCATCGATCGTATCGGCGACAAGAGCGGACGTGCGGGCGGCGAAGCGATTGCTGTGCTGCAGCAGGCCTTGGACAATGTCAAGCCGGTGGTAGAGGTCAAATCCCGCCGGGTCGGCGGCGCGACTTACCAGGTCCCCGTTGAAGTGCGTGCCAATCGCCGTCAAACACTCGCGATGCGCTGGGTCATCGAAGCGGCCACCGCGCGCAGTGAAAAGTCCATGGCGCATCGGCTCGCGGCGGAACTCATGGAGGCCGCCGAGAATCGTGGCGCTGCGGTTCGCAAACGCGAAGACACTCACCGCATGGCCGAGGCCAACAAGGCGTTCGCGCACTACCGCTGGTAGCGCGAAGAACGCGCGCGAAGGACGCCGGCTACCGGCTGGATTTGCGCCGGTTCGGCCATATATTGATTCCTCGGACGGGGTCGCATCGACCCCGTTGAATTCGGCGCGAAGCGCCTGGAAAGTATTTATGGCACGCACTACGCCCATCGAGCGATACCGCAACATCGGTATTTCCGCTCATATCGACGCGGGGAAGACCACCGCGACGGAGCGTATTTTGTTTTACACCGGCGTGTCGCACAAGATCGGCGAGGTGCATGACGGCGCTGCGGTCATGGACTACATGGAACAGGAGCAGGAGCGCGGCATCACGATCACCGCGGCGGCGACCACCTGTTTCTGGAAGGGGATGGACAAGAGCTTCCCCGAGCACCGCATCAACATCATCGATACGCCGGGGCACGTCGATTTCACCATCGAAGTCGAGCGCAGCCTGCGCGTGCTCGACTCCGCCGTGGCGGTCTATTGCGCCGTGTCGGGCGTGCAGCCGCAGTCGGAGACCGTCTGGCGCCAGATGAACAAGTACGGCGTGCCGCGGGTGGCGTTCGTCAACAAGATGGACCGCGCCGGTGCGAATTTCCTGCGTTGCGTCGAGCAGATTCAAACACGGCTGCGTGGCAATCCGGTCCCCATCCAGCTCCCGATCGGCGCCGAGGACGGATTCGTCGGCGTGGTCGATCTCGTGAAGATGAAATCGATCTGGTGGGACGACGAAACTCAGGGCATGAAGTTCGAGTACCGCGACATCCCGGCCGACATGCTCGCGGAGTGCGAGGCGTGGCGCGCCAAGATGATCGAAGCCGCTGCCGAGGGCAACGAGGCGCTGCTCAACAAATACCTCGAGAGCGGCGAGCTCACCGATGCCGAGATCAAGCAGGGTCTGCGGGCACGCGCGCTCAAGAACGAGGTGTGCCTGGTGACCTGCGGCTCCGCGTTCAAGAACAAGGGCGTGCAAGCGGTGCTCGACGCCATCGTCGAATACATGCCCTCACCCGTGGATGTGCCGCAGGTGGTCGGTCAGAGCGAGAGCGGCGAGCCCTTGACCCGCAAGCCCGATGACAGCGCGCCATTTTCCGCGCTCGCCTTCAAGATTCTGAACGATCCGTTCGTCGGCAACCTCACCTTCTTCAGGGTCTATTCGGGCACGTTGAACTCGGGCGACCAGGTGTTCGTGCCGAACCGCAACCGCACCGAGCGCATCGGACGCCTGCTGCAGATGCATGCCAGCGAGCGTTCCGAGATCAAGGAGGTGCGCGCCGGCGATATCGCGGCGGCGGTCGGCCTCAAGGACGTGACGACCGGCGACACATTGTCCGATCCGCAAAGAGTCATCATTTTGGAGAAGATGGAATTTCCGGAACCCGTCATTTCCGTGGCGGTGGAACCCAAGACCAAGGTGGACCAGGAAAAGATGGGTCTGGCGCTGCAGCGTCTGGCGAAGGAAGATCCCTCGTTCCGGGTGCACACCGATCCGGAGTCCGGCCAAACCATCATCTCGGGCATGGGCGAGCTGCATCTCGAGATCATCGTCGACCGCATGAAGCGCGAATTCAAAGTCGAAGCCAATGTCGGCAAGCCGCAAGTGGCCTACCGCGAAACGATCCGCGGCACCGTCGAATCCGAGGGCAAGTTCGTGCGCCAGTCCGGCGGCCGCGGCCAGTACGGCCACGTCTGGCTCAAGATCGAGCCGCAAGCCGCGGGCAAGGGCTATCAGTTCGTCAACGGGATCGTCGGCGGCGCCGTGCCGCGCGAATTTATCCCGGCCGTGGACAAGGGCATTCAAGAAGCGGTGCAGACCGGCGTGATCGCAGGCTACCCGATCGTCGACGTGAAGGTCACCATCTTCGACGGCTCGTACCACGACGTCGACTCGAACGAAATGGCCTTCAAGATCGCGGGGTCGATGGGTTTCAAGGAGGGCTTTCGCAAGGCGAAGCCGGTATTGCTCGAGCCCATCATGAAGGTCGAAGTGGTCACGCCGGAAGACTACTACGGCGATATCGTCGGCGACCTGAACCGGCGCCGCGGCCAGATCGTCGGCATGGAGGATTCTCCGTCCGGCAAGGTGGTCACCGCGGATGTGCCGCTCGCCGAGATGTTCCAGTACTCGACGGCAATGCGCTCGATGAGCCAGGGGCGGGCGAACTACACCATGGAATTTGCAAAATACATGGAAGTGCCGAGCAATGTCGCCGACGCCGTCATGAAGAAAGCTTCGTGAGTTTCATCCGCAATTACATCAACCGTTTTCATTCATCTGGAGAGTAGCCGTGTCGAAGGGGAAGTTTGAGCGAACGAAGCCGCACGTGAACGTGGGGACGATAGGTCATGTGGACCATGGGAAGACGACGCTGACGGCGGCCTTGACGAAGGTGATGGCGGAGAAGTTTGGCGGGGAGTTCAAGGCCTACGACCAGATTGACAAGGCCCCGGAGGAGCGGGCGCGTGGGATCACGATAGCGACGGCGCACGTGGAGTACCAGAGCGAGGCGCGCCACTACGCGCATGTGGACTGTCCGGGGCACGCGGACTACGTGAAGAACATGATCACGGGAGCGGCGCAGATGGATGGGGCGATTTTGGTGGTTTCGGCGGCCGATGGGCCGATGCCGCAGACGCGCGAGCACATCTTGCTGGCCCGCCAGGTGGGTGTGCCGTACATCGTGGTGTACCTGAACAAGGCGGACATGGTGGACGATGCGGAGCTGTTGGAGCTCGTTGAGCTTGAGGTGCGGGACTTATTGAGTTTGTACAAGTTTCCCGGGGACAAGACCCCGATTATCACCGGTTCTGCCTTGAAGGCGTTGGAGGGGGACGGCTCGGAGATCGGGGTGCCCTCGGTGATCAAGCTGGTCAAGGCGCTCGATGAGTACATTCCGGTGCCGAAGCGGGCGGTGGAGGGGGCGTTTTTGATGCCGGTGGAGGATGTGTTCTCGATTGCGGGTCGCGGCACGGTGGTGACGGGTCGCATTGAGCGCGGGGTGGTGAAGGTGAACGATGAGGTGGAGATTGTGGGGATACGCCCGACCACCAAGACGACGTGCACGGGGGTGGAGATGTTTCGCAAGCTCCTCGATGAGGGGCAGGCGGGGGACAACGTGGGGGTGCTGCTGCGGGGCACGAAGCGCGAGGAGGTGGAGCGCGGGCAGGTGTTGTGCAAGCCCGGGAGCATCAATCCGCACACCAAGTTCGAGGCCGAGGTGTACGTGCTGACGAAGGAGGAAGGGGGCCGGCACACCCCGTTCTTCAAGGGGTATCGGCCGCAGTTCTACTTTCGCACCACGGATGTGACCGGGGCGGTGGAGTTGCCGGAGGGCACGGAGATGGTGATGCCCGGGGACAACATCAAGATTGTGGTGGAGCTGATTGCGCCGATTGCGATGGAGCAGGGGTTGCGCTTTGCGATCCGCGAGGGCGGCAAGACCGTCGGTGCCGGGGTTGTTGCCAAGGTGATCGCGTGATCCGTGCGACCAAGACCGCGATGTCGCCGTGATCGCGTAATAGCGATCACCGATGATTTAGCGTAGTATTCCGCCCCCTTTTCATGGGCTGCGCCCAGCATTAACGGGGTCGGGGCGACCCCGTCAGTCAATTGGAAGAAGTTTTTATGGCCAATCAGAATATTCGTATCCGCCTGAAGGCGTTCGATCATCGTTTGATCGACAAGTCGGCTCGCGAAATCGTCGATACTGCGAAACGTACGGGCGCCACCGTCAAGGGTCCGGTGCCGCTGCCCATCAAAATGGAGCGCTTTACCGTGCTGACCGCGCCGCATGGCGACAAGGATGCGCGGGACCAATTCGAAATCCGCACGCACAAGCGGCTGATGGACATATTGAACCCCACGGACAAAACCGTGGACGCGCTCATGAAGCTGGAACTGCCGGCGGGCGTCGACGTGCAAATCAAATTGAACTAGTGCTGACGGGCGGTCTGCGGGTCGCGGCGACCCCGTCCGATAGCGCACAAACTTGAACGCAGGATGAATTCCGGTATACTCCCGCGTCCATTTTACAGGTCGGAGCGCGTGGGCGCTGACGCCAGCCACCCAAGGGTGATTGGGGTCCTGTGCCCAAACCGCTGATCTTAGAGAGCAACGAACGCGGGGTTTAACCCAAAGGGTTCCCGCTGTAAGGATCGACAATGGCCATTGGTCTGGTTGGCCGCAAGTGCGGCATGACCCGCATATTCACTGACGCCGGCGTGACCGTTCCCGTGACGGTCGTCGAGGCGTTGCCGAACCGCATCTCGCAGGTCAAGGGTGACAAATCCGACGGCTACCGTGCGGTGCAAATCACCGTCGGCGGGCGCCGGCCGTCGCGGGTGTCCAAGGCGCTCGCCGGGCATTTCGCCAAGGCGAATGTCGCGGCTGGAAGCACCTCCCGGGAATTCCGATTGGGCAAGGGCGAGGGCGAGTCTCTGGCCGTCGGCGGCGAACTCAAGGTCGACATGTTCACCGTGGGTCAAATCGTGGATGTCACCGGCACCACCGTCGGCAAGGGCTTCGCCGGCACCATGAAGCGCCACAACTTCGCGGGCGGCATGAAGAGCCACGGCAACTCGGTGTCGCACCGCGCGCCCGGATCGATCGGGCAGCGTCAGACCCCGGGCCGCGTGTTCAAGGGAAAGCGCATGTCGGGTCACATGGGCGTGAAGAACCGCACCATCGAGAATCTGCGCATCGTGGAAGTGGACGTGCCGCGAAACCTGTTGCTGATCCGGGGTGCGATCCCCGGCGCCGAGGGTGGGAGGGTCATCATCCGGCCCTCGGTGAAAGCCACAGGCCAGGCCCGGCGTCGGAAATTGATGCCGAACAAGGCTCCCGCGACCGGCAAGCCAGCCCCCGCCGCGAAGGCCGCAGCTCCCGCGAAAGCCGCCAAGAAGTAGCCCCTCATGAAGCTTCAGCTCAAGAATGCATCTCCGGCCAGCGACATTCAGTTATCGGATGCGGCCTTTGGCCGTGCCTACAACGAGCCGCTGATCCACCAGGTCGTCACCGCTTACCTCGCGGGCGGCCGCGCCGGCACCAAGGCGCAGAAAACGCGCGCCGAGGTGCGTGGCGGCGGCAAGAAGCCCTGGAGCCAGAAAGGCACGGGTCAGGCGCGCGTCGGCTCGATCCGCAGCCCCATCTGGGTGGGCGGCGGCCGGACGTTCGCCGCGAAGCCGCGCGACTTCTCGCAAAAGGTCAACCGCAAGATGTACCGCGCCGCCATGCAATCCATGGTGTCGCAATTGGTGCGTGAGGATCGGCTGGTCGCGGTCGCATCGCTGGAATTGAGTGCGCCGCGCACAAAATTGCTGATCGGCAAATTGGCGGAGTTCGGCTTGACCCGCGCGCTCATTCTGGTCGAAGCCTACGAGGAGAATCTGTTCTTGGCGGCCCGCAACTTGCCCTACGTGGACGTGGTGCCGGTCGCCGCGCTCGATCCGGTGAGCTTGATCAAGCACGACAAGGTGATCGCCACGGTCGGCGCCTTGAAG
>Ga0181537_10000145_pt1 | contig 63265 bp, 60 predicted proteins | sample PEATcosm2014_Bin_39_FD_119765 | JGI IMG/M metagenome (GOLD analysis project Ga0181537, IMG submission 119765) | Peatland microbial communities from MTU Mesocosm Facility, Houghton, MI, USA - PEATcosm2014_Bin23_10_metaG | ecosystem: Environmental > Terrestrial > Soil > Wetlands > Peat | place...
CCATGCCAGCAGCCACAACGCGCCGAGCTGCTCGCTGGGAAGCGGCAGCGTCTCGATGTATCGCTCGATGTCCTGGAACCGCGAACCCTCGCTGATCATTCGCTCGACCGTGTCCTGCGCGCCGGTCGTCATGACGCTTGCCCCGCGTCGCGGGTAAGGCGCGTCGCGCTCGTGTCGGATCTCGACTCCGTCGCTGGTTGCGGCGTCCGCGAACGCCCGACCGGCTCGCATGGTCTGCGACCTTCATAGAACAGATCGTTCTCAGGACGTCGCACTCGGCTCCTACCGCTCGCGTTCACGCGTCGACCACTCAGGTCAGCACGCCGACGCCGGCCGAGTTTGTTAGGGCCGGTACTGCACGCTTGCCGAAGGCTGAGGCGAAGCGAATCGAGAGCGCATCCTACATCGTCGCTGGACGGGTCATGACCGCCTGTCCGCGTTACGCATGTTTTTCTGACTCGCTGGAACGCATACAGACCCGACAGCCGCCACACGATCTCCCCCGAGGCCGGGATAGCGAACAACTTACTGCGGTCGCGATCCCCGGTCCGCGGAGGACCGGACGCAACCGCAGTGGTTAGCCGTAACCAGCGGGTGCGGGTGATAATGGCTGGGGTGTATGTCGGGGCGTTGGAAATCGAGATTCGTATCCCGTCGGCCAGATCGCTGAAGGCAAAGCGTTCGGTGGTACGTCATCTGGTTGAGGCCGCCCGTCAGCGCTTTGGCGTGTCGGCTTCTGAGGTCACGCACCATGACCGCTGGCAGCGGGCAGGGCTGGGATTCAGCGTGGTTGCGCCGTCTGCGGCACAGGCTCAGCGCCTTCTCGAGCAGGTGGAGCGGTTTGTGTGGTCACATCCTGAGATCGAGGTGATCTCCGCTGATCGACACTGGGTCGAGACCAGCGACAACGCTGGGTGACTGTCGTGACGAGACTCTGGCGCGCGCGCCGGTCTTGTGCGGCCAAGTCGACGGGTCACCTCTCACCGCGGGTCGAGCGGTACGCGATTGAGCGGTGTCGGATCGCTGCCACTCGGACGGTGCGCTCGTCATCTGCGAGTTGATAGATGACCCGATAGGTGCCGACACGCAAAGAGCGGAGGCCATGTAGCCGTCCGCGGAGCGCGTGTCCGGCGTGCGGATCGCGCTCAAGCAACCCGAGCGCATCCTCCCTTGCGTCGATCAACTGCCAGTTGAGCTCAAGCAGTTGCTGCCGGGCGCTCCGCGCAAGAACAACCTTGGCCACGTCTCAACGGCTCGCGCGACGCTCTGTCAACTCGGCGCGAAGCTCATCAAGCGTGACGCTCTCGCCTCGAGTCAGTTCGGCGATGCCAGCCTCGATCTGGGCGAGTGTGACGGAGTCCGACAGGATCTCAGCGGTCTCCTCCAACGCCTCGTACTCGTCGATCGGGACGAGGGCAGCGGCCGGCTTGCCGTTGCGAGTGACGAGCACATGATCCCGGCGGTCGGCGACATCGCTGAGTAGTTCACTGAGGTTCGTTCTGAACTCTCGGACGGGGACTGTCTTCGCCATCCCGCTAAGTGTACCGGATTGCGTACACGATCGGTACCCCTCGCCGGCGTCGGCTGCGGCCGTTTCCAAAAATGTTGCCCCGCGGCCGCTAGCCGCTGACAACGGTCGAATATAACCTGACCTGACGCAGAAAAGCCCCGCGGAACGGGGCTCTCTACATGCGCCCGAGTGGACTCGAACCACCACGGACTATTAGTCCACAAGGCCCTCAACCTTGCGCGTCTACCAATTCCGCCACGAGCGCTTTGCGACGGCGAGTATAGACAGGGGATCCGGGCCGGCGCTTGCCGCCGGGCGGGCGCAGTCGTGCGTGTCTGTCCTGGGGGTTATGTATCTTTCCGAACACATGTTCGCGCCTAGGGCGACTATCCGAGCAAGGAGCTAAAGCGGATGGACCTGACCAAGCGTCAGCAGGAGATTTTTGACTTCATCAGGAGGTACACGGACCTGAACGGGTATCCACCGACGGTGCGGGACATCGGCAAGGCTGTGGGCCTTGCGTCATCTTCCACTGTGCACGCGCATCTCGCCAACCTGGAGAAGCTCGGCCTGCTGCGCCGCGACCCGACCAAGCCTCGTGCGATGGAGCTGCTCGATCGGGCAGCGGCCGGTGTGCGTGGCTTTGTGAACCCTGGTCTGCCGCTCATCGGACAGGTGGCCGCCGGCACGCCGATGCTCGCCGAGGAGAACGTTGAGGAGCACATCCAGTGTCCGGCGGCGGCCGGGGGAGACGGTGGTGACTATCTGCTGCGGGTACGCGGTGAGTCGATGAAGAATGCCGGGATCCTCGACGGTGATCTGGTCGTGGTGCAGCGGCAGGAGACGGCACGGGACGGTGAGATCGTGGTCGCGATGGTCGAGGACGAGGCGACCGTCAAGCGCTTCTTCCGTGAAGGTGATCACATCCGCCTGCAGCCGGAGAACGAGGCGATGGATCCGATTCTGGTGCGCGATGTGAGCATCGTCGGGCGCGTAGTGGGACTGATGCGCAGCATGTAGGTCAGTCGCAACGCCGCACCCGGTCCTTGGTGACCGCGATTCCCGGCGCTATGCTGATTGGCGCAGACTGAGCAGTCGCGGGGGTGTGAACCTTCGAGGAAAGTCCGGACATCACAGGGCGAGGTGGTCGGTAACGCCGACCCGGGGAAACCCGCGGGAAAGTGCCACAGAAATGACACCGCCTAAGCTTGGGGCCGCTGCAGCGTCCCAGGCCGGTAAGGGTGAAATGGTGCGGTAAGAGCGCACCGGCGTCGCGGTGACGCGGCGGCCAAGGTAAACCCCACCTGATGCAAGGCCGAGCAGGACCGCTTGTAGGTTGCCCGCCAAGGTCCGGGTAGGCCGCTTAGATGGATGATTGCTCTAGACAAGATCCGGCTTATAGGTCTGCTAAAGGTGAGCCCCGCGCGAGCGGGGCTCACCCACTTGTACGCCGGCGTACCGGGCGGGACCGAGACGCTCAGCCCGCGTCCGAGGTGGACCGCGGCGCGCCAGCCGCGACTGCCAGCAGATCCTCACCGCTCAGCCGGTGGTTGGTCCACTCGTCCAACGCCTCCGCGCCCATCTTCGCGTAGAAGTTCAACGCCGGCGTGTTCCAGTCCAGAGCCGACCAGCTGAAGCGCGAGCAGCCCCGGTCTACGGCGATCTGTGCGACGTGACGGAACATCCGCTCTCCGATTCCGTGACGCCGATGCTCGGGCAACACAAAGAAGTCCTCCAGCCAGATGCCGGGAAGGCAGTGCCAGGTGGAAAAGGTCCCGTGAAAGAGCGCGAAGCCGACGCGCTCCCCCTCCAGCTCGGCGATGACGGCCTCCGCATGGGGCCGCTCGGCGAAGAGTGCGTGGCTTAGCATCGCCGGCGTGCCAAGCACCGATCCAGGCGATTTCTCGTACTCGGCGAGTCCCACGATCATCGTGAACATGAAGTCGACGTCCGCCTGTCGCGCCGGCCGGATCTCGACCATCCCGCTCGACCGGTTCCCGCTCGGCACGCTCACCTTCAAAGCGCCGGGCGCGCTATCTCGCGCTTCAGGATCTTGCCGGTCGGGCCCTTGGGCAGCTCGTCGACGATCCAGACCGTGCGCGGGTATTTGTAGGCGGCCACTTGGTCCTTGACGAACGCCTGGAGTTCATCGGGGGTCGTCTGGTCGCCGTCCTTGAGTGCGACAGCGGCGCCGATCTCCTCGCCGAACTCGTCATGCGCCAGTCCGATGACAGCGGCTTCGCGCACTCCCGGGTGCGCGTACAGGACCTCTTCTATCTCCCGCGGATAGACGTTGAAGCCGTTGCGGATGATCATGTCCTTCATACGATCGACGATGAAGAAGTAGCCGTCGCCATCCATCCGGCCCAGGTCGCCACTGTGGAACCAGCCGTCGCGGATCGCCGCGGCGGTGGCATCCGGGCGGGCCCAGTAGCCCTTCATCACATCGTGGCCGCGGATCACGATCTCACCGATCTCCCCTGCGGGGAGCGCGTTGTCACGCTCATCCACGATCCTCATCTGAACGCCGCGGATCGGCGTCCCGATCGATCCCGGCTTGCGCTCACGGTCGGGGTGGTTGAACGACGCGACGGGAGAGGTCTCTGAGAGGCCGTAGCCCTCGAGGATCTTGCAGTCGAACGCCGCCTCAAAGGCGCGCATAAGCTCCACGGGCAACGCCGCTCCGCCAGAGGCGCATAGCTGCATCGAGGACGCGTCGTACTGAGCGCGGTCCGGTGCGTTGAGCATCGCGCCGTACATCGTCGGTACGCCCTCGAAGACCGTGACCTTGTCTCTCTGGATGATCTCCAGCGCTTTGGAGCCGTCGAAGCGCGGGATCAATGTCAGCGTGCCGCCGGCCAGAACGCAGGTGTTCAGAGCGCAGGTCTGCCCGAACGCATGGAAGAGTGGCAGCGCTCCCAGTACCACGGCGTTGTCACTCAGCTCAAAGAGCTCGACGCACACGGCACAGTTCTCAAGCAGGTTCGTGTGGGAGAGCTCGGCTCCCTTGGGCGTGCCGGTCGTGCCCGACGTGTAGAGCATCACGGCTGTGTCAGCGGCGTCACGCTCAACCATCTCAGTGAGCGGTTCCTGCTGTAAGAGCAGCTGCGTGAACCCCTGCAGGTCAACGGTGACGCATTCGGCGCCCACATCGGCGGCCGCCGGCTCGGCTTCTGGGCAGAACTCCCGCCAGGCAAAGACGAGCTTGGCGCCCGAGTCCTGCAGGAAGAACGCCACCTCGCGGCGTTTGTTCAGAACGTTCATGGGGATCACCACTGCGCCGACTCGCAGGATGCCGTAGTAGATGGCGGCGAACTGGGGCACGTTCGGGACCATCAGGGCAACGCGATCTCCCGGTTCGATCCCATGTGAGCGCAGCAAACCGGCCACGCGCATCGCGGCCTGCTCCAATTGCTCATAGTTCAGTTGAAAGTCATCGAGCTTGATGGCTATCTGCTCTGGCTCACGCGTGGCGGAGTCGGAGAGGATTTGGGCTAGGTTCATGGTGGTCAGGCCTCAGTTGCCGGTGAAGCTCGGGGGACGCTTCTGAAGGAACGCGGTGACGCCCTCCATGAAGTCCGCCGAGGTCGCTCGCTCCTGCTGGAGCACCGCCTCCAGGTCAAGCAGCGCGGCCAGATCAGGCCACGCGGACTGGTTGAGGGTGCGCTTGATCGCGCGGTAGGAGCCAGGCGCGCCCGACGCGAGCTTCGCAGCGAGAGTCGTGGTGGCGCTGAGGAGGTCCGCGTCACTAGTGACGCTGTTGACCAAGCCCCAGTCCAGCGCCTGTACGGAGGGGATTCGCTCAGCGAGCAGAGCGATCTCGCAAGCGCGTGTATAGCCGACGCGTCCGACCAGCAGCGGTGATGCGCCGCCGTCCAGCGCCAGCCCGATGTTCGCAAACGCCAGCAGGAAGTAGGCGGACTGTGCGGCGACGATCAGATCGGCCGCGAGCGCCAGCGAGCAGCCTATTCCCGCAGCAACGCCGTTGACCGCGGCCACCACCGGCTTCGGCAGTTCACGTACCCGCAAGATCAGCGGGTTGTAGATCTCACGCAGCGGGGTGAGCACGTCAGGCTCGCCGTTCTCGTCGAAGCCATCGCCGGCTTTCAGATCAGCGCCCGATGAGAACGCTCGTCCGGCTCCCGTGATCACGACGGCCCGGATCTGAGGATCGTCGGCGCAGCGGTCAAGAGCTGCAATCAGTTCACGCCCAAACCTGGGCGTCCAGGCGTTCAGCGCCTCGGGGCGGTTCAGCGTGATCCACGCGACCGCCTCCCGAACCTCAAATCCGACCGTCTCAAGCTCCAAGCTCGCCATCTCTCGTGGTTCCTCCCGACCGGAGTGGTCGATGCACCTTACCGCTCCAGGGTATGCCGCTCCCACTGCAGTAGCGTCAGCCGCTCCGCCGCGACAGCCGCTTACCACGCTGCCACACTCACCGTGTTGCGAAGACCGCCTCAACCCGCCGGAACCAAACTCGGCAGAGCTCAGCCACCAGCGAAGATCTCGTCACCTTGGACCTAATGCCAAAGAACCTCACACGCTCGGCCGCACGGTTCGGAGCGGCGGCCCAGAACGCGCTGGAGATCGCACGTTTCGGCGGGCTGGACACGCAGCAGCAACCGTCGCCCTATGAGCTGGTCTGCGAGCGGCGGATCAGCAAGCTGCGCCGCTACTACGCCGGAGAGACCAAGACCGACGCGCCGCCAATCCTGCTGATCCCGCCGATGATGCTGGCCGCCGAGATCTACGACGTCTCACCGCAGACGAGCGCGGTGACCACGCTCAAGGATCACGGCGCCGACCCGTGGGTGCTGGATTTTGGCGCGCCCGAGCACGAGGAGGGGGGTCTGGAGCGCGACCTCACAGACCACGTCCTGGCGATTTCCGAAGCGATCGACACGGTGCGTGAAGTCACCGGTCGTGAGGTCCACCTGGCCGGCTATTCGCAGGGCGGGATGTTCTGTTACCAAGTGGTCGCATACCGTCGCAATGAGGGGATCGCGTCGCTACTGACGTTCGGCAGCCCGGTCGATACGCAGGCGGGGATGCCGTTCGGCGTGCCAGAGGGGCTTGGCGGCACGCTCGCCGGCTTGCTCGCCGAGCGCGTGTTCCACGACGCCTCACTCCCCGCCTGGGTTAGCCGCACGGGCTTCCGTATGCTTGACCCGGCCAAGGCGGTTCGTAGTCAGATTGACTTTCTGCGCCAGCTACACGACCGTGAGGCACTGCTCTCGCGGGAGGGCCAACGCCGCTTCCTGGAAGCCGATGGCTGGGTGGCCTGGCCGGGGCCGGCGATGGCCGACTTCCTCAAGCAGTTCGTCGCGCATAACCGGATGCTGCTGGGCGGCTTTGTGGTGCAGGACAGACTCGTGACGCTCGCCGACATCGATTCACCGATCATGAGCGTGGTTGGGTCGGTCGACTCGATCGCGCCCGCACCGGGTGTGCGGGCTATCAGGCAGGCCGCTCCGCTCGCGGAGATCTATGAGCTCGCGATACCCGCCGGACACTTTGGCCTGGTGGTCGGCGCCAAAGCCAACGAGGAGACCTGGCCGACTGCAGCCGCCTGGGCGCGCTGGCGGTCTGGCGCCGGTGAGTTCCCGGATCTGCTGCGCGCAGTCACCAACGAGGACTCGGCAGAGCTCGTGCCGGCGGTGGCCAGTCGTGTCGGCTACGGCGTCGATCTGCTCGGAGGTGTCGGCGCCGGCATCGCGCGCTCAGTTCAGGCCGCCACGCGCGGTGCCGCGGTCGGGATCCGCGAGTTTACGCGCGACGCCGCCGGCCAGCTGCCGCGGCTCGCACGGCTCGGTCAGATCCATGCCAACACGCCTATCTCCCTCGGGCTGCTCTTGGAGGAGCGCCGGCACCGAGCAGGGGACGATGAGATCTTCTTCCTGTTCGAAGACCGTGCGCACACGATCCGCGACATGAACGAGCGTGTCGACAACGTCGTGCTCGGGCTGATCTCGATCGGCGTGCGTCAGGGTGAGTCGGTGGGGGTGCTGATGGGGGTGCGGCCGACGGCTCTGACCCTGACCGCAGCGCTCAGCCGGATCGGGGCTGCCGCCGTGATGCTGCGTCCCGACGGGGACCTGGCCCGTGAGGCGGAGCTCGGTGAGATCAAACGCGTGATCGCCGACCCCGAGCGTGCCGCGCTGGCGGCCGAGCGCCTCCCGGACCTGCCTGCGTACGTCCTGGGCGGCGGCGGCTCACGTGACCTGGGCCTTGAGAGCGTCGTTGACATGGAGCAGATCGACCCTGACCTCGTGGAGCTGCCGGCCTGGTATGAACCCAACCCCGGCCAGGGCGGGGATACCGCGTACGTGCTCTTTACGGGGGAGGGTGCGGGAACGCGTCTGAACCGGGTTTCCAACCGCCGCTGGGCGTTGAGTGCCTTCGGTACCGCGACGGCCGCTGCTCTGACCGGCGAGGACACGGTCTATTGCGTCACGCCGCTTTACCATGCCTCCGGCTTGATGACGAGCATCGGTGGAGCGGTCGCCGGCGGCTCACGGCTGGCGATGACCGCCAGCTTCGACCCACAGACCTTCTGGCAGGAGGCGCGTCGCTACGGAGTGACCGTCGCCTCGTACACGTGGACGATGCTGCATGCGCTGGTCCACGCGCCCGAGCAGCCCGGCGAACGCCACCACGGTGTCCGACTGTTCATGGGTTCAGGCATGCCTAACGGCCTCTGGCGCAGAGTGCAGACGCGTTTCGCTCCTGCTCGTGTCCTTGAGTTCTACGCCGCCACCGAGGCATCGGCGATCCTCGTCAACGTCAATGGCGCCAAGGTCGGCTCGATGGGCAGGCAGCTTCCCGGCAGCGGCGAGGTTCGTCTGGCCGCCTTTGATGTGTTGAGCGAGCAGTACCGGCTCGGCCCTGACGGCTTCGCGCGAGCCTGCGGCGCCGGTGAGGTCGGGATGCTGCTGGCGCGGACCAGGCCTCAGAAACGACACAGCAGCACCGTGCTGCGGGGTCTCTTCAAGCGCGGCGACACCTGGGCTCAGACCGGCGATCTCTTTCGGCGTGATGCCGACGGCGACTACTGGCGGGTGGACGCACTCACCGACGTTGTCCGCACAGCACACGGGCCGGCGTTCACCGGCCCGATCCGCGACTCGCTCGGGACCCTGCCGGCAGTTGACCTGGCTGTCGCCTATGGACTACAGAGCGAGGGCTCAGCGCAGCAGATCGCGGTCGCCGCCGTGACGCTCGCTCCGGGAGCGACACTGACCTCCCGCGAGCTCGCCGCCGCCTTTGCCTGGCTTCCGTTCCGCCAACGGCCAATGATCGTGCGCGTCGTGGACAAGATCCCGGTCACCACCTGGTACCGACCGCTTACAGCGCCGCTGCGCGCCGATGGCCTTCCGGTCTCATCCAAGGCGCACCCCGCCTGGTACCTGGACCTCGGCGGGGAGACCTACAAGCCGTTCACCGCAGCCGCCAGAGCACGCCTGGTAGCGGCTACCCGCTGAGAGGCTCATAAATCAAGTGAGGCCAGGCTGCGAGGAGCGTGGCGTGCGAACGCACGCGAGCGACTGAGGACGCCGCCTCGCACCGATGTGAGAGCCTCTCAGCGGGTCTTCCACACGTCCGGATCATCCGCGAGCTTGTCAATCGCCTTCGGGATCTTCCCGAGTGCGATGTCGGCCACGGTTACGTGCTCCACGACGCGGCGCAGGTTGGCGCGGACCGCGATCCAGACACGCGGCAGAGCCTCTGACGCGCCCTTGTACTCCGACTCTTCGGGCGGCGCGCCGCGCACAGTGGCGAGCGGCCCGTCGACAGCCCGGATCACGTCGGCGACACTGATCTCACTCGGGTTACGCGCGAGCCGAAAGCCACCTTCGGCCCCGCGGTGCGAGCGCACCAAACCGGCGTGCCGTAGCTCACCGAGGATGTTCTCCAGAAAGTTGAGCGGAATGTCCTGGGCCGTCGCGATGCGCTCGGCCTTGATCGGCTTTTCCTCGACTGTGGCCGCGAGTTCGACCATCGCTCGCACGGCATAGTCCGCTTTGGCTGAAATCCTCATCTCTGCGGGAGTATTACCTGTTACGCGGAGAGATGATTTGCTCCAGCCGCTGCAGCGCGTCCGCAGCGCGGCACTCTGTGGCTCTTTGGCCTTGTATCCGGGCGCGCCTGGTCGCAAACCCGGGCTGACGCTGCTCTCGGGCTGGAGCCGAGAGTGGTCGCCCGGGAGCGGAGAGTTGCCGCCCGAGGCCTCGGTGCATCACGCGAAACCATCGGCCTTGCGGATACCGGCGTGCTTCTAGCCCCAGGTGGGCTAGCATTTGAGCATGCAGCGGCAAGCCCTCGCGGGTTGTGCGCCTCTCCAAGCGACCAATAACGCGGTCAGTTCGCATCACCAACGGTGCGGACTTTTCGCTTACGTCGAATTTTTAGCAGATATCGAGAGCTTTTGATGAATTTCGTCGAAACTTATCAGCAAGGAGGACCTGAAAGCATGCAGCACACAGCGTCCAAGGGCACGGTCAAGACAACACATCCAGGGCTTCGCGCCTGGGTGGATGAGGTGGCTGCGCTGACGCAGCCGGACGACATCCACTGGTGCGACGGCTCGGCGGAGGAGTACGCCAAGATCGCGCAGACGCTGGTTGACTCTGGCACGTTTCAGAAGCTCTCTGACTCCAAGCGCCCCAACTCCTATCTTGCGCTCTCCGACCCGGGTGACGTGGCTCGCGTCGAGGACCGAACCTTCATCTGCGCGGAGCGTGAGCAGGACGCCGGCCCGACCAACAACTGGGTCGACCCGGCGCGGATGCGCGCCAAGCTGAGCGGTCTGTTCGCCGGCGCGATGCGTGGGCGGACGATGTACGTGGTGCCCTTCAGCATGGGTCCGATCGGCTCGCCTATCTCCTACATCGGCGTCGAGCTGACCGACTCCCCCTACGTCGTGGCGTCGATGCGGATAATGACGCGGATGGGCCAGCAGGCACTGGATGTGCTTGGCGAGACCGGTGAGTTCGTGCCCTGCGTGCACTCGGTGGGAATGCCGCTCGACGACGGCGCGCAGGACGTGCCGTGGCCCTGCAACGCGGAAAGCAAGTACATAGTCCACTTTCCGGAGACTCGAGAGATCTGGTCGTACGGCTCCGGCTACGGCGGCAACGCGCTGCTGGGCAAGAAGTGCTTCGCGCTTCGGATCGCATCGGTGATGGCGCACGACGAAGGTTGGCTGGCTGAGCACATGCTGATCCTCAAACTGACCTCGCCCGCAGGCGAGGTCAAGTACCTCGCCGCGGCCTTCCCGAGCGCCTGCGGCAAGACCAACCTCGCCATGCTTATCCCGTCGCTGCCGGACTGGAAGGTGGAGACGATCGGTGATGACATCGCCTGGATGAAGTTCGGCGAGGATGGCCGCCTTTATGCGGTCAACCCCGAGTACGGCTTCTTCGGCGTTGCGCCGGGCACCGGTGCGCTTACCAACCCCAACGCGATCGACTCGATCGGCCACGATTCAATCTTCACGAACTGCGCCTTGACCGACGATGGTGACATCTGGTGGGAGGGGCTTACAGGCGAGCCGCCGGCCCATGCGATCGACTGGAGGGGCAACGACTGGACCCCGGGCTCTGAGAGCCCGGCTGCGCATCCGAACGCTCGCTTCACCACACCCGCGTCACAGTGCCCTTCGATCGCTCCCGAGTGGGAGGATCCCGCCGGTGTCCCAATCGACGCCTTCCTCTTTGGAGGCCGTCGCGCCACGGTCGTGCCGCTGGTGCACGAAGCGCGGGACTGGGCTCACGGCGTGTTCCTGGGCTCGATCATGTCCTCGGAGACGACGGCAGCGGCCACCGGCACCGTGGGAGCGCTGCGCTTCGATCCGATGGCGATGCTGCCGTTCTGCGGTTACAACATGGGTGACTATTGGGCACACTGGCTCAAGCTGGGTGAGCGCCAGGGAGCCAAGCTGCCGAAGGTCTTCTACGTGAACTGGTTCCGCAAGGGCGCCGACGGCAAGTTCCTGTGGCCGGGCTACGGCGAGAACTCTCGCGTGCTCGCCTGGATCTTTGACCGCTGCGACGGTGGCGCCGCGGCAGATGAGAGCCAGATCGGGTTCCTGCCGCCGGTCGGCGACGGTGGCATCGACATCAGCGGCATGGACGTGAGCGCCGACGATATGCGGCAGTTGCTGGCCGTTGACGTCGAGGGCTGGAGGCAGCAGCTGCCGCAGATCCGCGATCACTACGCCACGTTCGGCGGTACGTTGCCGGCTGAGTTGGCCGCGCAGCTCACCGGGCTCGAGCAGCGCCTCAGCTGACCCTTACCTGGGTAAGCCTCAAGGATTGGCCCCTAGCTGATTTGATCGGGGGCGGATGGCTCTTCCGATCGTCCCCTCTGACGCGGGCATGCTGGCATTGCAGGCCGGCGTCGTCGCGGCTCCACGGATGCTCGACCCACGCTGGGCGCTGCGGCTGACACGCCTGCGCGGGCGTGGCTGGGCGATCGTCCCGATCGCATCGATCGTCGGCGTGATCTTCATGATCCGGTACGCGTCCGGCACGGCGTCCTGGCTGACTTATCTGGCGCTGATCGCTGTGCCGCTGCTCTCCGTCGCCGCGCTCGGTTGGCTTGCTCGCGGCTCGCGGCCCTGGCTCGCGTTGGCGGTGGCGCCACTGTTCGTGCTCGCCTGGCGGGCTCCACACGCGCTGTCCGGGGAGGCGGCCGGCGCGCTGCTCTCGGGGCTGAGCTGCGTCACTCTCGGAGTCCTGCTCTCGACGGTCACTCCGGCGAGCTGGCTCAAGGCCGGGATCGTGGCGATGGCATGCGCGGACGTCTGGCTTGTCTCATCGAACCTGCTCCAGGCGCCGAACAATGAGCTGGTGGCGGCGGCACCTGGCGGCGGCTTGCCGCAGCTTCAGAGCGAGCAGTTCGGCACGATCACGATGGGGTACGGGGACCTCTTTGTCGCCGCCCTGCTGGGCGGCGTGTTCGCCGAGCGGCGACGGCTTCAGTGGATGGCGGCGCTGATGACGTTCGGACTCGCAGCTCTCTTCGACCTGCTGTTCTTTGTCGTCGACAGCCTGCCCGCGACCGTTCCGGTCGCGGCGGCGCTCCTGTTCGTGGAGCTGGGGTTACGCCGTGGAAGGGGTAGGCGCCGACCGGAACCGACGGTCAGTGGGCGTTACGGCCCGTAGAGGCCGGCGGACGAGACTCCTCCGCCAGTGACGTGATGGTCAGCGTTCCCCGCGCCGCGTCCTCCAGCACTTCCGCGGCTTCCTCAGGGGTGCGGGCGTAGAGCTCGACCAGCAGGTGTACGACGATGCGCTCGTCCTCATGCTTGTGGAAGCGCACGTGCGTGAAGAACTCGCGGGTGCCGTGGTCACCGAAGGCCGCGTAGGAGAGCGCGTCGCCCGCGTCGGGTCCGGAGCAGGTCTCCACGTCGTCAGCGTCGACGGTCACCGTGCAGGAAGCGATCCATGGGGTGCCGGTGATCATCCGTTCCCAGCGATCCTCGATCGGTTCCACGCGCCCATTGTGGAATCCCAGGTGTGGCTGGTCGTGCATGCACTCGAGGCACTGCACCACAGCCTCCTGCATTTCGTCCACGACGTCCGTGCGCTCGCCGCTCTCAGGGTCGATCCGGTGGATGCCCTCGTAATGGAGCTGAACCTCGAGGTTCTGGGACCAGCACCTGTAACAGCGCAACCAGCTACGAACCTCGGTTGAACCCTCCATCGCTGTGATTCTAGTCGTTGCGTGCGCAAGTCCTGCCGGGCGCCGAGAGTGGCCTCCAACGGTGGCTGGCGAGGACGCAGGGAAAGCCAATACTGAAGGAGTTTGTGCAACGAGGAGACCGCCGGCGCCTTCAGCGCCCTCAGTGCCCACTCGAATCAGCCGAACGTGAAGTCGTACGCGTTGATGCCAGCGGTGAGCTGCACAGTGATCGTGAACTGCCCGTCCTGCTTGAGTTTCACCAGGTTGTAGAGCCGCTCTGCGACGACTGTGAAATACCCGCCTGCGCGTACGTCCGTGCCCCGCTCAGCCGCCGTCGGCGGCTCACCGTTGATCAGCACACGGCCCACACGGGCGGCTCCGTCCCGCGAGGTCATGACCAGGTAGACGTCACGTGCCTGAACGCTGCCGGAGATCGATGAGGTGTGCGAGCCGGAACCGCCGGACGTCAAAACCGGGGACGCGGAGGGACCGGGGGTAATCGACTGGCTGCTCACGGTCCAGCTGCCCTTCAGCGCCCACTGGTTCAGCGACAGCGTCTTTGGTGCCACGTAGTTGTTTGTGCCTGAGGCGAAGGGCTCGACGAAGCCGGATTCGCGTTGCGGGTTCAGATACGTCTCCGGGGTGCCGAGATCGGCGGACGGTGTGATCGCGCGTGCTGTCATCCGCGCGGGCAGGTCGTGAGCGCCGGCCGCGGTCAGCAGCTCTCGGACAATCGTCTCGTCCTTCTGGTAGTTGCCCTCACCAAACTGGGTGTGACGTACCTCGCCCTTCGCGTCTACGAAGTACTCGGCTGGCCAATACTCGTTCTGGTATGCGTCCCATGTCCCGTAGCGGTTGTCCTGTACCACCGGGTAGGTGATGCCGTCGCTGTGGATGGCGGAGCGCACGTTGCCCGCCTCCTGCTCGAAGGTGAACTCCGGGGTCTCAACCCCGACGATCTCCAAGCCGTAGCGGTGGTAGTGCGCGTAGAGCCCTTCGACGAACGGCAGCGTGCGAATGCAGTTGATGCAGGTGTAGGTCCAGAAGTCGACGATCACCACCTTGCCGCGCAGCTTCGTGATCGAGAGCGGCCGATCGCCGGGAGTGTTGAACCACTGCTCAGTGTCTGTGAAGTTCGGTGCGACGCCGTCCATGGGAAGCGCGGCCACCCCCGTTGCGGCCGCGTTTGCCTTCTTCGCAGCCGCCGCCTGCCGCTTCGCGAACCGTGACGTTGGCCGTAGCGCGACCAGGCGGTTCTGGACGGCGTTCGAGTTCTCCAGGGCTTGCGTTGGATCGGTCAGGAAAGCCGGCAGGTTCTTCTCGTTCCTGGCGAGCAGATCCTCGAAGCGCACGTCGAGGTTGAACGCCATCGCGACGCCCGTCACGATCAGAACCATGGCCAGCGTCCGCTCCACGACGTGTCCGCGGGCCGACCGCTTGATTCGCGCCAGCAGCTTGCGTCCGCCCAAGCCGTAGAGCAGCAGCACCGCGGACAGGCCGCCGGAGTATGCGAGCGCGACCAGCACCACCCGGACTGTCGGCCCGGTCGATGCGCTCACGGCGGTGACCGCGGCAAGGATCGGCCCCGCGCATGGCGCGCAGACGAAGCCGAGCGCTCCGCCGACGCCGAGTCCGCTCCAAAATCCATCACCCCGCGTCTTGGGCCCGAAACGGGCGAGGCGCGAAAGCGGTACCTGAACGCGCTGCGCCAGTGCCGGGATCAGCATCACGATGCCGAAGGCGATCAGCACGATGACCGCCAGAGTGCGGGCGGCGCCGCTCGCCAGCCCCACACCATTGACGAGCTGGGCCAGCGCGACGATCGCGATCGTGAAAGTGACAGCCAGCCCCAGCACGATGCCGAGCGGTCGCCGGCGTCCGCCGATCGCGCTGGCAGAGAGCAACGCGGGCAGCACAGGCAGCACGCAGGGCGTAATTGCAGTGCCGGCGCCGGCGATCAGTGCGAAGAGCAGTAATAGAAGCATGGATGGGGCCGAGGAGACTCCTCGTCGCAGGTTGAGTCTCCGGGATGACCGTGTGCGTTATATAAGTCCTCTATAAGCTCCCGCGCACGCTCTGCCTTGGCCGCCCGCAGGGCCCGTCCGCGAACCTACCCGCCTATCGCTGACATCGTTCTGGCCGGCTGGATGAAGCCGGGCTCGCCGATCTGGTGCTTCAGCTCCTTGCGCCAGACGGCGTCGCGAATGATCTGCTCGAGCTGGTCGTCCTCCGCGCCGGCTCTCAGCGGCCCACGCAGGTCGGTCTCATTCAAGGAGAAGAGACAGGTCCGCAGCCGCCCGTCGGCGGTCAGGCGGATCCGGTTGCAATCTGCGCAGAACGGCTCTGAGACGGGGTTGATGAAGCCGATCTCTCCCCGTCCGTCGGCGAACCGGTAGACCCGCGCGGTCGCGGAGCGCTCCCGTGGCAGCGCCTCCAGGGGATGGATGGCTGCGATCAGCGTCTGCAGCTCCGCGCCGCTGAGCACCTGAGCCCGTGTCCAGGCGTGATCTGCGTCCAACGGCATGAACTCGATGAAACGGACCTGGTATTGGGTGCTGCGCGCCAGTTCAACGAACGCCGGCACCTCGTCCTCGGTGAATCCGCGCAGGGCAACCGCGTTCACCTTGATCGGGCCCACATCGGGAAGCGCCGCAAGCGCTGCCAGGCCGTCGAGCACCTGTCCCAGTGAGTCGCGCCGCGTCAACTCATGAAACCGGTGGCGCTGCAGCGAATCTATCGACACGTTGAAGCGCGTCGCGCCCGCCGCGACCAGTGCCGCGCCGTCGCGTCCGAGCAGGAAGCCGTTGGTCGTGATCGATAGATCGCGAACGCCGCCAATCGCGCTGAGCATCGCCACCAGCTGCGGGAAGTCCTTACGCACCAATGGCTCGCCGCCGGTCAGCCGCACGTCATCGACGCCCATGGTGCTGAGCAGGCCCACGAGGCGCGTGATCTCCTCGAAGCTCAAAACCTCATCGCCACCGAGCCACGGCAGTCCTTCCGCTGGCATGCAGTACTGGCAGCGGAAGTTGCAGCGGTCTGTGACAGAGACGCGCAGGTCTTCAATCAGCCGTCCATGTCCGTCCACCAGGGGCTCGCGCACCATCAGTTGAGCCTAGTGCACTGTTCCAGCAATTCCTTTGCGCCCTGGCGCTCGCCGGTCATCAACGGAGTTCCGGAACGGTGCACGGGAGCTGGCGACGCGGCTGTCAGAAATCACCCGACAGCGCGGAGATCGAACCTCATTCCGCGGTCGGAGTAGATAGCCTACGCCCATGAGCGAAGAGCTGACGAGGAGCGGAGAGGGGATTTTCAAACCCTCGCGGCGTGGGTATGACCGGGAAGAGGTCGACGCATACATCGCGCAGTTGCACCGCCAGATCCACGATTTGCAGGCGCAGGTATCGAGCCCTGACGCGGCAGTCCGCAGCGCGCTTGAGCGCGTCGGCGGCGAGGTCGCCGGGGTTCTGCAGCAGGCGCACGACACGGCCCGTGAGATCGTTGCCGAGGCTGAAGCCGAGGCCGAAGCACACCGCGCCGCTGCCGAAAAGCACGCCGGCGAGGTGACCGCCGCTGCCGAAAAGCACGCCGGCGAGGTGACCGCCGCGGCAGACAAACACGCCGGCGAGGTGACGGCCGCGGCCGAGCGGCGCGTGCATGAACTCGATCTCGACACCGACCGGATCTGGTCTGAACGCGAGCGGATCATGATGGATGCCCGCGACCTCTCAAGGCAGCTTGAGGCGGTTGCAGATCTCGCTGCGGAGCGCTTTCCCGAGGATCAGCACGTGGTGGCCGGCAACCACGGTTTCGACGAGCTGAATGCGGGCCATTGACACAATTCACCTTGGCCGGGAGCGGGCAGTCTGTTGCTGGCAGGTCGGTGAAGTACTGGTTGATCCGGGGCCGACATCGTCCCTGGACAACGTGCTGGCGGTACTCGATGGTTGGCGCCCGCGGGCGATCCTGCTGACTCACATCCACTTTGACCACGCCGCATCGACCGGAACGCTGGCTCGCATCTGGCCTGACGTTCAGGTCTACGTGCACGAGCGCGGCGCCCCGCATATGGTCAATCCCGAGCGGCTCTGGGCCAGTGCCTCGCGCCTCTACGGTGAGGAGAACATGCTTGCCCTGTGGGGTCGGTTCGAGCCGGTCCCCGAGGACCGGATCACCGTCCTGGTCGGCGGCGAAACGCTGCAGATCGGCGCCGGTAGCTACGAAGTTGCCTACACCCCCGGCCACGCCCAGCATCACGTCTGCTACCTGCACGAGGGCACGGCGTTCGTTGGAGATGTGGGCGGCGTGAGAATTGAGGCTGGTGCCCCGACGCTGCCGCCCACGCCTCCTCCGGACATCGATGTCGAGGCCTGGCACCGTTCGATTGAGACCGTGCGCGCGTGGAAGCCGGAGCGCTTGGCCATCACCCACTTCGGTCTGTGCGAGTCGCCTGAAGCTCAGTTCGCCGAGCTCGGTGCTCGGCTCGATCTCTGGGCGGCATCCGCTCGTGAGCGCGACAAGGACGGCTGGGTGAAGGACGTCAAGGCCGAGCTCCGTGCCGTCACCACACCAGAGACATTCGACGCGTTCATGCAGACGATTCCAGTTGACCAGTCCTACGCCGGCCTGCGCCGCTACTGGGAGAAGCGCGCCGCGGCCGAGGGTGGGTCCTAGCGCGCCGTTGCCGAAATTCGTCTTGCACCCTGTAACCGCAGGCGATACCGGGGTATCCTCACAACGAGATGTCGCTGACCGTCGAACTTCCGCGTCTCGCGGGACCCGGCAGCGGGCTTGGTGGGCTGTGGAACGTTGTGGTTCTGAATGACAACCACAACACGTTCGACAGCGTCGCTGAGGCGCTGGCCGCTCACATTCCTGGTATAGCCCTCTCCGAGGGTTACCGTCTGGCAACCAAGATCCACCACAACGGCTGTGCCATCGTCTGGAGCGGCGCCCGTGAGGACGCTGAGGTCTACTGGGGAAGCCTCGAAGGTGCGGGGCTCACAATGGCCCCACTCGAGACTGCCTGAGCGGCAGCCTTCAGCTTCGCGGCCTGGCGCTCAGGGCTGATCCGCACGACATTCCAGACCAGGCCGCACTTCTCGAGCATCAGGATCAGCAGACCGGTCGGATCGGTGAGGCGCTCCCACATGCGCAAACCGTGAAAGGCCGAAGTCGGGAAGGCATGGTGGTTGTGGTGCCAGGCCTCGCCAAATGAGAACGGCGCCAGCCAGCCGACGTTGGTCGACTCATCCTCCACGTCGAACCGGCGCTTGCCGAAGAAGTGACAGATGGAGTTGATCGACCAGGTCACGTGATGCAGCAGCAGGACGCGCACCAGCCCTGCCCACAGCAGAGCTGCAAAGGCCGCGCCGATCGTGCCGCCGATCGCCCAGCCAAGCATGAACGGGATCAGCAGACCGAGCGCCACCCAGAGGAAGAAGAGGCGGTCGACGACTCGCAGGACCGGGTCCTTGACCAGGTCCGGGGCGAAGCGCTCACGTTCCGCCTGGCCCACGCTCTCGAACAGCCAGCCGATGTGGGCGTGCCACAGGCCCTTGAGCGCGCCAGCGAGCCCGGGGCCACTGAGGTGCGGTGAGTGCGGATCGCCGTCGACGTCTGTGAATGCGTGGTGCTTGCGATGATCGGCCACCCAGGTGATGACGGACCCCTCGACCGCCATCGAGCCGAGCACGGCCAGGACCGCACGCAGCGTCGCTGAGCTCTCGAACGCACGGTGGGTGAGCATGCGGTGGAAGCCGAGCGTCACTCCAAATCCGGTCAAGAGATAGAGCACGATCATGAGGATCAGTTCCAGCGGCCCAATCGCGCGGTGCCAGAGCAGCACGATCGCGACGATCAGGGCGGTGGGCGGTACAGCCACGCCCAGCAGGTTGACGGACTTGTGTAGGCGCGTCACAGTAGCGATCCTACGTCGTGTCTGAGCTAGTTTCTTGACTTCAGCGCACTACTCAGTGCGTAATACTTGTAAGTTTGGTATGAACGATGGCCGAGCAACCCTGGCACGAACTACCTCCGCAGGTCGCCGCGATGCTACTGCCGCTGCTGCCCGAGCTGTCCGCGGAGATCATCGACGCGGTGGGGACCGTCCCCGCCTACTCGCGCCCGATCGAGGGTGACTTCGGAATCGGGGTCCGTGCCGGGGTTGAGCAGGCGCTGGCGCATCTTGTCAAGGAGATTCAGGCTGCGGGACCGGTACCGCGCTCGGATGTCTACCACCGGCTGGGGCGCGGTGAGATGCGCGCCGGGCGCAGCCTCGATGCGCTGCTCAGCGCCTACCGGGTGGGTGCTCGCGTGGCCTGGCGCCGCGTCGCCGCCGCCGGTGAGGCGGCTGGGCTTGAGCCGGCCACGCTCTACCTGCTGGCGGAGGCGATCTTCGCCTATATAGACGTGCTCTCGGCGGAATCGGCCGAGGGTTACGCGCTAGAGCAGACGGCCACCGCGGGCCAGGCGGAACTGGCGCGGCGCCGCCTCGTGCGCCTACTGGTTCGCGAGCCCGCGGCCGAGAGTGAGCTGGTGGTGCTGGCCGCGCGCGACGCCGGTTGGGAGCTGCCCCGCGCGCTCGCGGCAGTCGCGCTCGCGGCGCCCGCCGGCAGCGCGGTGCCGCCCGTGCTGCGCCTTCCGTTGGGCTGTCTGGCCGATCAGATCGGCGAGCTCACCTGCGCGATCGTGCCCGACCCGGACGCGCCGGGCCGCAGATCTGAACTGGAGCGTGCCGTCCGTGCGGCGGATGCTCACGCAGCCGTCGGCACCACGGTCGGCTGGCCCGAAGCGGCGCGAAGCTTCGCCCGAGCGCGAGCTGCGCTCGCGCTCGGCACCGCCGACGAACCCCTGATCGCCGCCCGTGACCGCTCTGGCGAGCTGCTGCTCGCCTCGGACCCGCCGCTCGCAGCTGAGTTCGCCACGGACCTGCTGGCGCCGCTGGCCGCGCTCGCGCCCGGCGCGCGGGCGCGCATGACAGCGACACTCGACGCGTGGCTGGCTGAACAGGGCCGGCTCGGCGCGGTCGCCCAGCGGCTCCAGATCCACCCGCAGACGGCGCGCTATCGCCTCGCGCGACTGCGTGAGCTCTTCGGTGACCGCCTGGATGACGCCGACGCGCGCTTCTGGCTCGAACTGGCGCTCAGGGTGAGCAGTTGAACCAGAGGTCAGCCGGCGAGCGACTGGTGCTCGTCGTCAGCACCGCCGTCTTCATCGACACGATGTTCTACGCGGTGATCTCGCCGCTGCTGCCTGAGCTCACTCACCAACTGGCGCTGTCGAAGCTGTCGGCCGGCGTGATGACCGCGAGCTATCCGGCCGGGATGCTGGTCGGGTCGCTGCCCGGCGGCGCGCTTGTGGTGCGTACCGGTCCGCGCTTCACGGTCTGCGCGGGAGTGCTGATGCTCGTGGCCTCGACGATCGCTTTCGGCTGGTTGAACTCGGCTCCGAGCCTGGATCTCGCGCGCTTTGTGGAAGGCCTCGGCGGCGCCTGTTCGTGGGCTGGAGGGATCGCCTGGATCGTTGCCGCGACGCCGATCGAACGACGTGGGGCGGTACTTGGAAAGGCCCTGGCGATGGCAATCGGCGGCTCACTCTTCGGGCCGGCGATCGGCGCCGTCGCCAGCGCGTTGGGGCGCCCGGCGCTGTTCACGCTGCTGGCGATGTCAGGGCTGGCGCTGACCGCGTTCGTACGCACGGTGCCCGACCAGACCGAGTCGTCCAATCAGGGCGTTGGTGAGGTGATCCAGGTGATGGCCCGTCCTGCGATGGGGAGAGCCATGTGGTTGATGGCGCTGCCGGCGATCGTCTCTGGTGCGCTCAACGTGCTGGCGCCACTGCAACTCCACAAGCTCGGCGGCGGTGCCGGGGTGATCGGCGCGACCTTTCTCGTCGGTGCTGCGCTTGAGGCGATCGTCTCGCCGCTGGTGGGACAGCTTTCGGACCGTCACGGTCGTCTGCTGCCGCTACGGCTCGGTCTGGTTGGCACCGCCGTGACGCTCGGCTGCTTCACGCTCCCGGCGACGACGCTCGAGCTGAGTCTGCTGGTGATCCTGGTCTGCGTCGTGCTCGGCGGCTTCTGGGCGCCCGCGATGGCGCTGCTGTCAGATGTCTCCGAGCGCTACGGGCTCGACCAGGCCCATGGGGCGGCGTTGATGAACCTTGCCTGGGCGGCGGGCCAGATCGTCGGTGCGGTGGGTGGCGGCGCAACCGCCAAGGCTTACGGAGACAGCTTCCCGGCGCTGGCTACGGCCGGACTCTGTGTGCTGTCGATCGCCGCTACGCGGCGGTCGAAGGTTGCGGATCAGGGCTGAGATCCGCTGGGGTCACCGTCGTGACCTCGGCCCCGCCGGCGGCGCACTCCTCGTGCCACACGTAGGTGATGGGGATCTGGTACTTGCCCGAGTAGCGGGCGCGGAACTCCTTCATCTGCGGACCTTCCCAGTAGCGGTACCAGTCGTCCTTGTTCTCAAACCAGATCTGCTGAAGGATGTTGTACTGGTCGTCAAGCGAGCGCTGAACTGTGTAGCGCGTGGCGCCGTACTCAAGTGAGACGGGCCCGGCCCACTCTGAGACGGCATCGACGAACAGATCGCCACGGAACAACGTCGCATACCACTTGATGTGAACTACACCGCTTGCCACTTGAGCGGATGCTACACAGCGACCGGGTCGTTCGCCTCCTCGCCCGCTGGCGGTGAGGCGGGTCGACCATGGCCCGGACGGTTCTGGATCAGCGCCCAGGCTACGCCGGCGCCGATCAGCGTGGCTATCGCGCCGACCAGCAGACCGGTACCGAGCGAAGAGACGAACGCGACTCGCACCGCAGCCAGGATCTTCGGGCTCGGGTGTCCGCTCGGAGCGGCGCCGCTGCCGAGCGCGCTGGCGATCGTGCTGCGCACGTGCGCGGGCACATTCGGCAGGCTCTGATTCAGCTTGGAGTGGCCGATCGTCGTGACCAGCGCGCCCATCACCGCGACACCGAAGGTGCTCCCGACCATCCGGCTCATCGAGAGGATGCCGGACGCAGCGCCGGCCTTGGAGCGGTCGACCGCGTTCATCGCGGCGGTGCTCATCGGCGACATCGTCAGCCCCATACCGCAGCCCATCATCACAAAGCCGGGCGCCAGCAGCCCGTAGCCGCTGTGGATTGTGATGTGACTGTCGATGTAGATAGCGGTCGCCACCAGCAGCAGCCCGACGACCATCAGCGGGCGCGGCCCGACCTTGTCGGTGAGTCTTCCCGCGAGTGGGCCGAGCACCACCAGAAAGACTGTTGAGGGCAGGAAGCGCACGCCGGTCGCGAGCGGCGATAGATGCATCACGTTCTGCATGTACAGGGTCAGGAAGAAGAACTGCGCGAACATCGCGAAGCTGATGATGAAGCCGACGATGTTGACTGCGACCGATGTCCGCGTACGGAAGAACGAGAAGTCCAGCATCGGCGCGCGCACGCGCAGCTCAGTTGCCACAAAGCCGGCCAGCGCGATCACCGACACGACCAGCAGCCCCAGCGTTCTGCTCGAGCCCCAGCCCCAGCTATCTGACTTGATCAGCGCCAGCACCAACGCCGTCAGTCCCACGGTCAGCAGCACGATGCCCCGGTAATCGATGGTGCGGTCGACCGTCTCATCGCGGCTCTCACGTGCCGCGAACAGGCATACGAGCACAGCGACCACGGCGATCGGCGGGTTGATGAAGAAGATCGCGCGCCAGCTCACGTCCTGCGTGAGGAAGCCGCCGACCACCGGCCCGATCGCCAGTGCCAGAGCGCTGACACCGGCCCACGTGCCGATCGCCGTGCCGCGCTCGTGCGGCGGAAAGGACTGTGTGATGATCGCCAGGCTGGCGGGCATCATGCACGCCGCGCCGACGCCCTGGACCGCTCGGAATGCGACCAGAACCGTGTCATCGGGGGAGAGGCCGATGATCAGGCTGGAGATGCCAAAGACGATCACGCCGAACAGGAAGAGCTTGCGGCGCCCGAAGATATCGCCGAGCCGCCCACCGGTGATCAGCATCACCGCGAGCGTCAACGTGTAGGCGTTTACGGTCCACTCGAGCGATGAGAGGCTGGCGTGCAGATCACGCTGGATCGAAGGCAGCGCGACGTTTACGACCGTGTTGTCCAGCATCATCATGAACAGCGCGAAGCACATGGCGCCCAGGGTCCACCAGCGTGCGTTCTCGTCGGTGATAAAACGCTGTCGATGCGTGCTGCCGCTCACTACTTAAGGTTGTAGCAAGGCGCTATTTCCGGCTTCGCGGGGTGCTCCGACTCTGAGTCTGGCTGGGGCGACCGGAGCTGGATTGCCACCAACGAAGCCCGAGCCGGTCAGTTCGTATAGGCCCTTGCGCAGGTCGGCGGTCACTGTGGCGGTCGCGTGCGGCTGCAGGTCACCGCTGTTCAATGTCGTCGCGTCAGGATGATCAGCGCCGGATACGGTGATCAGCTCAGCCCGCGTCGCCTGGTTGGTCACGTAGAACACGAGCAGACCCGCCCCGACCGACGACGGTGAGATCGAGATGCCGTGGTCGCTGACGTAGACGCTGACGTCCACGGGCGGGGAGGGGCGACTGTGGCCCTTGAAGTCAAGTGGCGCCGTGGAGCCGCACCCGGCCGCCAGAAGCCCGCAGAGCGAGGGCAGGACCAGGGCGCGACGCACTTGCGCTATCGACCCGCTACTCCGGTATTGATTCAGGCACGGTGCCGCTCAGAATCGCCCGGCGGTGCTCAATGTCATGGAGCTCGTCCTGGAGAAGCTCCCATGCCTCTGGCTCCGCGTCAGCGTAATCCTGACCGGTCAAATCGTGGAGGTACTCGTGGTACTCCTGCCACGCACGACGGATCTCTACGTCGATCTCATTCAGCTTTTCGGTACCGGCGATCATGGTGCTCACGAACGGCTCCTTCCACTGCGGAGTGTGCCTTACATATCCGATCGTACGCCGCAAAGCGGCGGATCGATCACTGTTGCGTTAGGAAACGGTAAGGCGCTCACAACCGCTGTTCGCCCCTCACCGGCTTCCACGACCGATTCGATCGGCGCTTCGCGACGCACCAGGGCCAGCGCCACGGGGCCAAGCCGGGGTGAGAGAGCCGAACTCGTGACGGTGCCGACCTCGCGGTCCGCGAAACGCAGAGCCGTACCGACGGTCAGCTGCTCCTCACTGCGAAGCCCGCGCAGCTCCCGGTTCGCCTTACCCTTGTAGAAGAGGCGCGCCACGGTCTCCTGGCCGACGTAGCAGCCCTTGGTGAAGGAGACCGCGCGCTGGTTGAGGCCGGCCTCCTGCGGGATCACGCTGTCGTCGAGATCGACGCCGTAGCGGGGGCGGCCCGACTCGATCCGCAGGCACTCAGCGGCCTGCTCACTGACCGCCTGTGCGCCGGCCGCCAAGGTCGCGTTCAGCACGCTTTCGTGGTGCTCTGAGGCGTACAGCAGATCCGTGCCGAGGTCCGTGCGAATCGCACGGACCTCGGCACCGGCCACCGTGAACGTCAAGTGTGAATGCTCAGCCTCGGGTAGCTCGAAGCCTGCAAGGCGCAGCATCGCGTCCGAACCCGGCCCGATGAGCGAGAGCAGCCCGGACTCGAGCGTGCGCTTGTGCAGCTGCACGTCGTAACCCACGGAGAAGGTGCGGATCATGTTGAAGAGCGCCTGCAGCGCAAGGCGCTCGGTATCGAGCAGCAGCTCCGAGCCGGCATCCAGAACCCGCACATCCCCCTGCATCCTGCCCTTTTGGGTCAGGAAGGCGGCGTAGAGCCCGGTGCCGGGGGTCAATGAGTTGGCGTCGTTGGTCAGCTGGCCCTGCAGAAACTCCTTGGCGGCGGCACCGGTGAGGGCGAGCTTGCCGCGCTCGCAGCGGTCAACGACACCGCAGCCGCCGGTGAGCGTCTGGTACTCCTGGAGGAACGTCGATGTAGCGGTCACGTAGTCAAGGTTGGCATACGCGAACCACCGCCTTGCTGAGGTCGTCGAGCGGTCCGGCGTAGCGCTCGCTAGTGTTCCGGCCCGATGGCTCTGGCCGACACATTCACGACGATCGTCGAATCGCTCCCAGACGACTGGACCGACCTTGAGCTGGATCTCCGGATCTTCGAGGAGCGTCGCTACGTCGAGGCATCGACCCTGCTGGTCATCTGCAACCCGCACCCCTACTCGAAGTACGACTGGCACTGGCGCCTGCAGGTGGCTCACCGCTTCGGTCATGCCGCTTCGGTCCAGGCCGTGCACACCGGACTCAAGCTGCTCGACGACGCCGGCATCGCCGGTGAGCTCGCGGTACGCGAGACTCGCACCGGCCGCGTCGAGAATGTGCAGATGTGGGGCCGGACTGAGTCCGTGCGCGAGGAGTTTCGCCTCCGCCGCGCTCAATAGACGCCAGGGACGCCGACTACTCGCGCCCGCTCACTTCGGCAGGAACGATGAGTCGAACATGGTTTTCACGTCGGGCCTGTGCTTCACGATCCCGAATTTGGTCTCCCACTTCGCCCAGGCGCTGAGGATCGACGGCTTCAGGGCGCCGTAGCTGCCGCCTGCGACGGGAAGGAACGCAGGAAGCTCCGCCCGCAGCTGCTGGCTGACCGCGGAGGCGGAGAGGCCGCTGACCTGTGATTCCAGTGCCCGCTCGCCGACCTTCGGGTCCTTCAGCACGCTGTCATAGCCCTCGACCAGTGCGTGCACCAGGCCCCTGGCAAGAGTTGGGTCCTTGCGCAGCTCGGCCCGCGTCGTGCTTAGGATCAGCTCGGGATAGGCGGGAGCGCCGTAATCCTCGACGCGGAAGACGTGAAAGCCCGGCTTCTGGTGGCTGAGCTGGACGCCTTCGTCGTTCCAGAAGGCGGTGGCCGCGGCCACACGGCCATCCACGAGATCGGGGACGGCGTTGTAGCCGATCGTGATCGTTTTGATCTTGCTCGGATCCCCGCCTGAACCCGCGACGATCGACCGCAGCACCGCCAGGTCGCTGGGGTCTCCGGTCACGCCCACCCTCTGCCCGGCCAGGTCACGCGGGCTGGTGAAGCGCTTCTGGGCGATCACCGAGGCCAGCGGGCGCTCCACGATCGCCATGATCCCGACCAGATTCCGGCCCTGGGCGTCGGCTATCGCCAGGTCGTGGATGTCCAGGATCGCGAAGTTGACCTTGTCCTCGGCGAGCAGATCGATCGCATCGGTGCTCTCACCCGGGATGATCACATGCAGCTTGACGCCGTTTGCGGTGTCGTAATGCCGCGCGAGCGCCGTGTAGATCCCTGAATGGATCGCGTTCGGCGTGAAGTCGAGGACCAAGGAAGCGGGCTGGGGGGCGCCGGTGACCGAGCTGGCGCGCGCTTCCATCGCACCAGTGGAGGTCTTGCTGGTGCGATTCGTGCTGCTGACGCCACAAGCGCACAGCAGAAGTGAGACGCTGAGGGTCGCGACGATCGTCGCGACCCTCAGCTGTCCAGAACCCCTCAACGCCTCTTGGGGACGATTTTCAGCGTGCTCTTGCTGGTGAGCGCGCCACGGCTTGTGTTGGTAGTGAGCAGCAGGGTTGACCTCAACTTGTCGTGATCCTTGCGCAACACGCTCCGTCCCAGTGAAGTCAGCTTGAGCAGGAGCTTCTCCTTGCCGGCCTTGCTCAGGCTGAACTTACGCGTCGCGAGCTTGATCGGGCCCTTTGACTTCTTGCCCTTGTGGCCCAGACTCGCGGCCGTCGCCGAGGCTGACGGTATTTCGATCGTGACAGTCACGGTGCAGGCTGCCGAGCAGCTGATCGTGAGGGTCACGCTCGACCCGGTCGTCGTCGTACTGGCTGGAACGGTGATCGGCGCGGCGTTGACCAGCTGAACGTAGGTCCTGTCGCCTGTGCCGAGGTTGGCGTCATAGGCGAGCAGTACCTGGCCGTTGGCGACGCCGGCGATGGTTGGATCGCCCGGATTGGAGCCATTCGAAAGCTCGGGGATCGATACCGGCCCATCCCAGCTGGCACCGCCGTTTGGGCTGTAGTCCACGTGCTCCCCATCCTCATCCCACAGGGCGTAGACGCCGGTGGCGGAATCGTCGACGACATCGAGGTCGGAGGCGTAGTCGGTCATCTTGGCCAGCAACACCGGTCCGCCAAACGAGCCTCCAGTCGCGGTTGCGTTGAACGGACGATAGTCCAGCGTGTAGGTAGATCCAGCCCCGGAGAGCCCGTCGCCTTCGTTCTCCAGCACGCCGATCCCGTCCCTGCCGCCGCCTGCGACCACCGGATTCTGCGCTGCGCAGGCGAGTAGACCGTAGCCCGGCAGACCTTCGCCGTTGAGCGTGCCCGCCGCGTTGGATTGGCCGTTCACGGCGCCTACCGAAACGCCGTAGCCAGTACCTGTGCTGTTGACGCAACCCGGCAGGGTCGTGTTGGGCCCCGCGTAATTGTCCCCAACGCCGACCGCGATCCAGGTATTCGCGGGAGCCGGCAGCGGAGCGGGCTCAGAGGCGATCTCAGGTCCATCGACCTCGAGTGCCTTGCGGGGGTAGAGCCCGCCGTTGCCCTGGTTGCTGTTTTCATCGTCGCCGCCGACTCCAAGAATCTGAGGGGACTCCGGGCCGGCAAACGCCGAGTCACTGAACTGGTCGCCGTAGTCGTCGAGCAGCCCGACGTCGGTATCTGCGAGCGGCACGGCGTTGTTGAAGGTGTAAAACAGCGACACCTCACTGATGAAGTCGCCACCGTTCTGCAGACCCTGACCGCTCGAGAGGAAGGCGGAGCCATCGGCTGGCGACTCCCACGCGACGCTGCCCATCGAAACCGGCGTGCCGATCACCACGACATCGCCGTTGGGCAGGACTGTGAGGCCACCGAGGCTGATCGTGTTGTCGCCGGTGATGGCCGGATTCTCGGCGCTGCTGACGCTGAGCAGCACGGGTCCGCCACCTGAGCAGCCGGACGCGTCCGCGGGCAGGACGCAAAGCTCGACACCGTTGTCAGGCGCCTGAGGATCAGACCAGGCTACGAACGTCGTCCCGCTCACAGGGTCATAGGCGACGATCGGATCGTTGCCGTTCTGAGGCCCGTCAAGCGCGAGCGGGGTGGTTGTCCCCGCCTCGGCGCCCGCCGGCGCCAGTGCCGCGAATGCGACGACGGTCGCAGACAACGTTGAAATCAACAAAGCCACACAAAACGCACGTCTGTGCAGTACCCGAATCTTGCCCCCAAGCATCGGCTTGCTCTCCCGGTTCGTTGATGGAGCGGGGCCCACCGGCCCCGCTCATTACCATAACCAGGAATGCGCCGGCGCGTCACTTTCAGCCGCAACCTAACCCTCTCGCTCTCTCGGACCTGTCAGTGCTACTGCAAGTACTGCGCGTTCGCGACGCATCAGGCCCATCTGCATGAGCCTGAGGAGGTGCTGGCGCTGCTCGACGCCGGCGTCAAGCGTCATCGGGCCAAGGAGCTGCTGGTGCTCACCGGTGAGCGGCCCGAGGTCAACGCCGGTGTCAAGGCAAAGCTCGCCTCGCTGGGGTTCGATGACTTCGTCGCGTACGTTGTCTGGGTCTGTGAGCAGGCGCTGCAGCGCGGGCTGCTGCCGCACACCAACCTCGGTGTTGTCGGGGAGGCCGACCTGGCGCGGCTGCGCGAGGTCACGGCCTCTCAGGGATTGATGCTGGAGTCGGTGAACCCGGATCTGGTGGCGCACCAGGGCTCTGCCACGAAGCACCCGTTGGCGCGGATGGAGACGATCCGAGCGGCCGGCAAGCTGAGGATCCCGCTCACCAGCGGCATCCTTGTCGGCATCGGCGAGAGCGTGGAGGACCGCTTCGCGGCGCTTGAGGCGCTCGCTGAGATCCACGGCGAGTACGGCCATCTCCAAGAGGTGATCATCCAGAACTTCGTCCCGCACCAGAGCTACTACGGCCGGGAGCCCGCGGAGATCGCGACTGACGCGGCGGCCGAGTACTGGCGCACGGGCATCGGCCACGGGCCTCGGCTGGCGACACCCGGCTGGGCCTGTGAGGTCACGATCGACGACCTCAAGCAGCTGATAGCGCATGCCCGTGAGCTGATGCCCGAGATCGGGATCCAGGTTCCACCGAACCTCTCCGACTGGTGGCCGGAGCTGGTCGCCGCCGGCGCCACCGACCTCGGCGGGCTGAGCGCCAACGGCGACCACATCAGCCCTGAGCATCCGTTCCCGTCACCGGCCCACGTACGCAAGCGCCTCGCGCAGGATGGTTACGCGCTCTCAGAGCGGCTCTGTGTCTACCCCGAGTTCATCAACCCCGAGTGGATCTCGCACGGCGTGATGGACCTGATCAAGACCGACTACTGGTCCTTTATCCCTCGCCGCGGCAGTGGCCGCCGCGGCGAGGTCACGGTCGCTCCCGATGCGGCCGGGCGTGCGATAGAACGTGGTGCCGCAGGCCTCGAGCTGACGTCTGAGGAGCTGACGGCGCTCTTCTGCGAGCAGCGGCCGGAGGTGATCGAGGATCTGCGAGCGGCAGCCGATGCCCTGCGGTCGGAGCTGGCCGGTGACACGGTGACATTCGTCGTCAACCGCAACATCAACGTCTCCAACGTCTGCACCGTCGGCTGCGCGTTCTGTGGCTTCGGTCAGAGCAAGCGGTCACCCGACGCCTACGAGCACTCCGAGGAGCAGTTCGCGGAGCGGATAGCCGACGCGGTCAGCTTCGGCGCGACCGAGCTGTGCATCCAATCGGGCATACATCCGGACTGGAAGCTCGACACCTATCTTCACTGGCTGCGCTTCGCCAAACAAGAGGCGCCGCAACTGCATCTGCACGCCTACTCGCCGATGGAGATCGCCCACATGTGCGACATCTCCGGGCTACCGCCGGCTGAGGTCTTCGAGCAGCTGCGCGAGGCGGGCCTTGGTTCGACGCCCGGAACCGCCGCCGAGGTGCTTCACGACGGCGTTCGCGAGCGCATCTCACCCAACAAGCTCCCGGTCGCGCGCTGGGTGGAGATCATCGAGGCTTCCCATCGGGCGGGCCTGCACTCGACGGCAACGGTCATGTTCGGGCACATCGAGGAGCCTTGGGAGCTGGCCGAGCACATGCGGGTCATCCGCGGCCTGCAGGAGCGGACCGGCGGCATCACTGAGTTCGTCCCGCTCTCATTCATCCCATTTCAGACCCTGCTCGGCCGTACCCATGGGATCGATGAGATCTCTCCGCAGGAGAACCTGAAGCACACCGCTGTCTTCCGACTGGCGCTGGGTGGGACGATCCGCAACGTCCAAGCGAGTTGGGTGAAGATGGGACTAGATGCGGCCACCGAGGCGCTGCGCTGGGGCGTCAATGACCTTGGCGGCACACTGATGGAGGAGTCGATAAGTCGCCTGGCCGGCTCCTATCACGGCGTCAGGTTGGAGCCCGCCGATCTGATCGCCGCGGCCCACAGCGCCGGACGTCCGGCCGCCGAGCGAACGACGCTCTACCAGATCCGGAATGAGTACCCGCTGCCGTCAGGAGCGGCCCTTTCCGCGTGACGGTCGGGGAGCCGATCGTCGCGGCGAGCGTTTAGCCTGCCCCCAAGCTGACGCTCATCGGAGTGACGTTCGCCCGCTCTGGATGCTGACCGCAGACTTACATATGTCCGTTTTGAGTACTAACCTAGTTTGTAACAAGCCTCACTAAGTTTTCACCCGATGGTCGATCACAGAGGCATCACGAGGTACGGAGGCTCGCCGTGAGTGTCTTTGACTTGGCCAGGACCACTGGCTCCCAGATCCGAAGTACCGGTGCCCAGGTGTGGACCACCGGAGCCCAGGTATGGACGACGGGCGGGCACCTTCGGACGTCGGGGTCGCACCTGACGGTCATCTCCACGCCTCGGCGTCGCAAGCCCTGGAGCGACGGCTTCTACGCCTCGAGCCCGGCACCCAAGCAGCTGGCCAAGCTGGCGCCCGGCGCGGTCATCCGCGTAGAGCCGATGGACGCCTACCTGATCCCCGGCGTGCGTCTGCGCGCCCGCGCCTCGCGCGTGCTCTACCGCTCGACCGGGGCCCTCGGGGAGCCGACGGCGGTCTCCGGAACGTTGCTGCTGCCCGAGCGCGGCAAGCGCGACCAGGTAAGGCCGCTGATCGGCTTCGCCGTGGGTACGCACGGCATCGGTGACCATGCTGCGCCTTCACGCCTGCTCTCGAGCGGGCGTGATTGGGAGGCGAGCCTGATGGCCCATGTGCTCGCGCGTGGCTACGCGGTGGCGATCACCGACTACCAGGGCCTCGGCACACCCGGTGACCACGTTTACATGGTGGGCCAAGCCCTCGGAAAGAACGTGCTCGATGTCATGCGCGCAGCTTGCGAGCTCGCGCCCCAAGAGGTCCGGATCGACGGTCCCTGTGGCGTGATCGGTTATTCGGAAGGCGGCGCCGCCGCTGCGTGGGCGGCGCAGTTGCAGCCCACCTACGCGCCTGAGATGGCGCTGGTCGCAGTCGCGGCGGGCGCTGCCGCGGCTGACATGGAGCTGGCCGGTCCCCAACTGGACGGCAGCTTCTTCTCCTTCTTCGTCGCCTACGGGGCGATTGGCTATTCGGCCGCCTACCCGGAGTTGGACCTCGATCCATACCTGACCGCTAAGGCCAAGCGGCAGATCGAGATGCTGCGAAATTCGAACGTCTTCCAAGCCGCGATCCACGGGCCGCGGTTCGCCAAGACGAGTGAGCTCACCGAGCCGAACGTGATGGGGCTGCCGGAGTGGCGCGCACGCCTGCGTGAGAATCGGCTCGGTGGCATCGCCCCGGCTGTGCCCGTGCTGCTGCATCACGCCAAGAACGATCAGATCGTGGCCTTCGAACACAGCGAGCGGCTGCTGGAGGATTGGCAAGCGCTCGGCGTGGACGTCCGCCTGCATCTCACCCGTGGTGGGCTTGATCACATCAGCGGTGGCTTTGCGGGCGCACCGGTCGCAATCGACTGGCTCGCGCAACGGCTCGGGCATCGAGCGCGCCCACCGGCGAACGTGGTGCCGCTCAAGCACGCAGCCTGAGCTGCCTCCCCCCGACCGGGGGGACCCTCGAAGCGGTCCGAACGCGTGCGTCGGCACGGGCGCGTAGGGTAGGCAGCGATGAGTACAGCCGTTCTTTTCCCCGGGCAGGGCAGCCAAACCCCGGAGATGCGAGACACGGTCGCAGAGCTGCGGCCAGACCTGCTGGCGCTCGCGATTGAGATAGTGGGCGAGGATCCGTTCTTGCGGGTCGACGATGGCACGAGCTTCGCTCAGCCGGCGATCTTCTGCGCCAGCCTCGCGGGCTGGGCGGCGCTCGACGAGCAGAGTAGGCAGCAGGCTGAGTTCATGAGCGGCCACTCGCTCGGTGAGCTCGGTGCGCTCGTGGCCGCGGGCGCGCTGTCAGAGCGCGACGGCTTGGAGCTCGTCGCGCTGCGCGGACGGCTGATGCAGCACGCCGGCGAGACGGCAGGTGACGGCGGCATGATCGCGCTGCTCGGCGCGCAGGCGTCCGCGCGAGCCGCCGAGGTGGCGGAGCCCCACGGGCTATCGATCGCCAATGACAACTCGCCCCAGCAGGTGGTGCTCTCCGGGCTGCGCTCGGCGCTGCCGGGAGCCGAGCAGACGGCCAAGGAGATCGGCCTGCGGGCGATGATCCTGCCGGTCACCGGCGCCTTTCACTCCCCGCTGATGGAATCGGCGGTGCCGGAGTTCGAGGCTGCGCTGGGCGCCGTCGAGGTCCATGAGACGGCGGTCACCGTGATCTGCGCTGTCACCGCGCTTCCCTTCGATGACGTGCGAGCCCGCCTGGCGCAGGCGCTCACGGGGCCGGTCCGCTGGCGCGAGGTGCTGCTGGAGCTGCACGCATGCGGCGTGCAGCGATACGTTGAGGTCGGGCCCGGGAAGGTATTGACCGGCTTGGCCAAGCGCACCCTGAAGGGTGTGGAGCTGGTGAATGTCTGACCTCTCATGGCCGCCGGCGGGCTGCGCGCTCGTCACCGGCGGCTCGCGGGGGATCGGTGCTGCCATTGCCAAGCGGCTGGCGGCTGACGGCTGGCCGGTTGGAGTCAACTATCGCTCGGGGCGCGCTGGCGCTGAACAGGTGGCCGCTGAGATCAAGGCGGCTGGCGGTCGCGCGTTCGCGGTCGGCGCTGACGTCACCGACCCGGCATCGCCTGGCATCATCTTTGAGGCGTTAGAGCAGCAGTTCGGTGTTCCCGTGCTTGCGCTCGTGAACAACGCCGGCATCAGTGCTGACAACCTCTCCCCGTCGCTGACCGACGCCGAGTGGGACGCGGTGATCGACACCAACTTGACCGCAGCGTTTCGCTTCACAAGGCAGGCGCTCAAGGCGATGATGCGGGCCCGCACCGGCAGGATCGTCAACATCGCGTCGGTGGTGGGGCTGCGGGCCAACCCGGGCCAGAGCAACTATGGTGCCGCCAAAGCCGGGCTGATTCAGTTCACGCGGACGGCAGCGGTCGAAGTGGCACGGCGCGGGGTTACGATCAACGCGGTTGCGCCGGGCTGGATTGAGACCGACATGACCGCTGATGTGAACACGGATCTTCTGGAGGCAGTGCCCGCCAGGCGGGCCGGTACTGCGGCGGAGGTGGCGGCTTGCGTAGGCTTCCTGGTCTCACAGCAGGCCAGCTATGTGACCGGGGCGGTGCTCAGCGTCGACGGCGGCTTGGGCGCCTGAACAACAACGAAAAAGAGGGAAGTACATGAGCGTTACCAAGGAGCAGGTGCAAGAGCGTGTCGTCGAGGCACTGGCGAGCTTTGGACCGGATGCTGACACGATCACATCGTCGGCCACGTTTGAAGAGCTGGACATCGACTCGCTGGACCTGGTTGAGCTGGCCCAGATCGTTGAGGACGAGTACGGCGTCGTGCTCAAGGGTGAGGATATGAAGGAGCTCAACACCGTGGGTGACGTGGTTGAGCTGATCAGCACGCGCGCGGCATAGCCGTACGCCTACGCGAGGGGTGTGTGATGGGCGATAAGCGTCGTGTAGTTATCACCGGAATGGGCGCGGTCACGCCGCTCGGCGTAGGCGCGTTGCCGCTCTACGAGCGCTGGGCCGCTGGTGTGGTCGGGATTGAGGACGGGATGGGAGCGTGCCGCAGCTTCGATCCGGCCGAGCACCTTTCGTTGAAGGAGGCCCGTCGCATGGACCGCTTCTCGCAGCTCGGTGTGGTGGCCTCGGATGAGGCGCTCGCACACGCTGGCTGGAACGATGAGAAGCCGTATGACCCGTTCCGCATCTCAACGATCCTGGCTACGGGCATCGGCGGGATCAGCACGGTCGAAACCAACCATGACGTGATGCGCCAGAAGGGCGCCAACCGGATCTCGCCGTTGGGCATCCCGATGTACATGCCGAACGCCGGTGCCGCCGCGATCTCGATGCGCCACGGCCTTCAGGGCCAGTCCTTCGGGATCGTCTCGGCCTGCACCAGCGGCGCCCACGCCATCGGCCTGGCCGCACGCATGATCCAATATGGGGACGCCGATGCGGTCGTCGCCGGTGGTGCCGAGGCGACTCTCACAGAGTTCGGCTTCGCCTGCTTCCGGGCGGTCCAGGCGCTTTCCGAGAAGGGCATCTCGCGACCGTTTGACGTGCAGCGCGACGGATTTGTGATGGGGGAGGGAGCCGGCGTGCTGGTGCTCGAGGAAGCTGAGGCCGCGAAGGCTCGCGGCGCGAACATTTTTGGGGAGATCGCCGGCTACGGCTCCACCTCCGACGCCGGCCATCTGACAGCGCCCGATCCCACCGGTCGACCGGCCGCGACCGCGCTGACGCTGGCCATGCACGACGCCGGGGTCACGCCGGGCGAGATCAGCTACGTGAATGCCCACGGGACCTCAACCGAACTGAACGACGCCTCGGAGACGCTCGCGCTCAAGCTGGCGCTCGGCGAGTACGCCTACAAGATCCCGATCTCCTCAACCAAGTCAACGATCGGCCACCTGCTCGGTGCCGCCGGCGCGGTTGAGGCAATCGCGACACTGCAGGCGCTCAACGCCGGTGTAGTGCCGCCCACGCTCGGTCTTGAGGTCCCCGGAGAGGGCCTCGACCTGGACTACGTGCCCGGCCAGTCGCGTGAGATGGTGATGGTCGCTGACGGTGCTCCCGTCGCACTCTCCAACTCGTTTGCTTTCGGCGGCCACAACGTCGGCTTGGTCATCAAGGGCCACGGCTGATGCCGGGCCTGCTGGCCGGCAAGCGCCTGCTGATCACGGGCGTGATCACCAAGGACTCGATTGCCTTCCACGTCGCTCAGCGGGCTCAGGCTGAGGGTGCCGAGGTCCTGCTGACAAGCTTCGGTCGGATCCGCCGCATGACCGAACGCACAGCCCAGCGCCTCCAGGCGCCGGTTGACGTGCTGGAGCTCGACGTCAACGAGCCAGCGGACCTCGAGGCGCTGGTGGCTGAGCTCGGGCAGCGGTGGGGGCGGGTCGACGGCGTGTTGCATGCGATTGCGTTCGCGCCGGAGGACGCACTCGGCGGCAGGTTCCTGACGGCGCCCGCGCAGAGCGCGATCGAGGCCTTTCAGACCAGCGCGTTCTCTCTGAAGGCGCTGGCCGCGGCGCTCGCGCCGCTGATGCCCAGCGGGTCAAGCGTCGTCGGACTCGACTTCGACGCGAGCGTGGCCTGGCCGCTCTACGACTGGATGGGCGTCGCCAAGGCCGCGCTTGAGTCGGTGTCTCGTTACCTGGCAAGGGATCTTGGAGGACAGGGCATCCGCGTGAACCTGGTCAGCGCGGGGCCACTGGGCACCGTCGCCGCCCGCGGCATCCCGGGCTTTGACCGGCTCGCCGCGCTCTGGGAGCAGGCGCCGCTCGGCTGGGACGTCGAGGATCCGAGCATCGTCGCCGGCCCGGTCTGCTTCCTGCTCTCAGATCTGGCGACCGGGATCTCAGGCGAGATCCTGCACGTCGACGGCGGACTGCACGCCATCGGCGCCCCGGCTTCGGTCTAGCGGGCTTTGCGAGTTTTGTGCGTGATGAGCGGCCGGGCGGGGGCGCTACCGAAAGAGATCCTGTTCCCGCGCCCTGATCAGCGCAGCGGCGCCCGGGCCGTCCCCGCTGACGACATGCCGCTGCGCCCCGCGCACCAGCACCACCGGCTGGTCCCCATCCTTGCGTCGTGCAAGGTCAGCGGCCGCGGCGAGCTCGTCAGCGACCGCGATCATGGTCGCGTGCAGTTCGCACCCGCGCGCGTCGACAGTGCCTCGCCAGTCCTCGACCGGCTCTAGTCCGGCACAACCGATCGCGACGTCACACTGCCCGACCCTCCAGGCCCGGCCGAACGAGTCGGTGATCACCACGGCCGGCGCGACGTCGCAGAGTTCAAGCAGCCGCGCCCTCAACGCCCGAGCCGATGCGTCAGGATCGAGCGGGAGCATCACCACGATCTCCTCTCCAGGGACGTTGGAGGCGTCGACCCCGGAGTTGGCGCAGATGAACCCGTGGCGCGTCTCAGTGATCAGCACGCCGCCACTGGCGCGGATCACGGCGACCGACTCATCGAGCACGACCTGGACCTGACGCGAATCCTTGTCGAGCTCGGATGCGAGCTGCAACGCCTGCGCTCCCGGGACGACGTCAGGCAGCGAGGCGATCCGGCCCTCGCTCTTGGACACCGCCTTGTGCGCTATCACGAGCACGTCACCAGGAAGCAGGCTTTCGGGCACCGGCCCGCTGGCCAGTGCCCTCACCACTGCCTCTGCCAGGTCGAACCCCGGGGTGATCTCCGGCAGCCCCTGGACCGGTAGCGCCGAGATCATGAGGCCGTGCCGCGTGTCAACTGGTTCAGTAGACCGCGCGTATTGGCCGCGCCGCCACGGCTGGACGCGATGGTGGTCAGCAGCAGGGCGTAGTCCTCGCCCGTATCGATGTCAAGGGCGAGCGATGGGACCTCCACTATCTCAGCTGTTGAGCCCTGTGCTTGCGCCAGCTCAAAGTGACGCCGACAGCTGTCCTCGCCGAATGAGGGTGTGAGCGCATCAGGCGGAGCCAGTAGCAGCGCGTTGGTACCGGTGCCGTGGCGGTCCGGGATGATCATCGCCGTTGGCGTTTGCGCGGGAAGCGCCAGTAGCGCGTCGATCTCGGTGGGGCTGAGCAGCGGGCAGTCTCCCGGTATCAACAGCACCCGTGTGGCGCCGTGGGCCACCGCGCTGGTGATTCCCAGCGCCGCCGCCTCGCTGTGGCTCGACGCGGTGTCTTCGATCACGCTCGCGCCGTAGCCGCCGGCGATCCTGGCGGCCGAGCGGTCGGACGTGACGACGATGACGGCGTCGATCCCGGTGGAACGCCTCGCGGCGACGAGGACGTCCGTGAACATTGACTCCACGATAGCCCGGCGATGGCCGAAGGCGACGCTCTCGGCCAGCCGTGATTTGGCTCTGTCGAACTGCTTCATGGGGAGGATGGCGATAGTGCTCATGTGCTCAGAACGCTACTTGAGGAAGAAACTTATGCGAGCTCGGCGGCGAATTTCACCGCTGCCGCGGCCAGCCGGCGTCGACTCTCGTAGCTGTCCATCAGCACGTCCGTACTCAGGATCTCCGGCATATCCGTACCGCCTGTGATGAGACCTGATTTCAGCTGTTCATCAGTGATCAGTCCGTCCAGGAGCTCGCCGTAGAGCTCGGCCAGGCCCGCGGCGCAGACCGCCACGCCGGCCCACTTCATGCAGGCGGCGGTGGGCCCCTTGAGCACCGAGCCGCCGACCAGTGGACTGACCGACACAACCGGTGCGGGGCTGTTGCGGATCGCCTCACGCAACCCGGGCACCGCGAGGATCGGGGCGATCGAGAGGATCGGGTTCGAAGGGCCGATCACGATCGCGGCGGCGCCCGCAAGCGCCGCCGAAACCTCAGTCGTGGGGGTTGCCGCATCGGAGCCGCGGAACTGGATGTCCTGGATCTCTCCCTGACCGCGCGCCTGGACCAGGAACTCCTGAAGCGACCACCAACGGCCATCGGCCAGGATGCGTGTGCGCACCGGCTCGTCGCACATCGGCAGTACCCGTGCCGCGATGCCCAGGCGCGTACTGATCGCCGCCTGCGCGACGGTCAGCCGCTCGCCGCGGCGCAGGGCGCCGGCACGCTGGATGCCGATCGCGAGGTCGCGGTCGCCGAGCTCGAACCAGATCTTCTCACCGAGCTGGCGTAGGCCATCCATCACGTTGAAGGTGTCGCCGTCGAGGCCCCAGCCGCGCGAGTCGATCTGGTCCGCCAGCCAGAAGCTGATCAGGTCAGGGTCGGGGGAGACGTGGGCGCCGTAGATCTCGACGTCATCGCCGGTGTTGGCTATCACGGTCAGGCGTTCAGCGCCGACGACGTCAAGCATCCCGCGGGCGAGCTTCGCGCCCCCGGTGCCTCCTGCCAACACGACCACTGGCCCGCTCTCAGACAAGGTGCGAGAGTGTAAGGCGCCATCCCCCGGCGGCGCGCGAGCCGACCGCAGAGTGCCTAAGGTTCTCTCGTATGGTCGAGGTTCCGGAGTTCGAGAGTCAGCTGCTCGAGTTGGCGCAGCGGGCGGCACGCGCGGGCGGCGCGGAGCTGATCTCACGCTGGCGTGGACCGCTCAAGGTTCAGACCAAGAGCACGGATACAGACCCGGTTTCCGAGGCTGATCTGGCTGCCGAGCGCGCGATCCGCGCGATCCTGACGAGTGAGCGTCCGCACGACGCGATCCTCGGTGAGGAGGGAGGCGAGACCGGCGGGCGCACCGAGCTGCGCTGGGTCGTGGATCCGCTGGACGGCACCGTCAACTACCTGTACGGACTACCGACGTTCGTGGTCAGCATCGCCTGTGAGGACGAGCACGGTGGTCTTGTCGCGGTCGTCTACGACCCGGTGCGTGACCTGGCTTTCCGCGCGACCCGTTCAGGCAGCCCGGTCTGCGGTGACGAGACGCTCGAGTCGTCTGATGTGGTCGAGCTCCGGCAGGCCCTGGTCGCCACCGGCTTCGCCTACGAGCCGGGCGTTCGCGCTGTCCAGGGTGAGACGGTCGCTCGGCTGCTGCCGCTGGTGCGTGATGTCCGTCGCGCCGGTGCCGCGGCACTCGATCTCTGCTGGTGTGCATCGGGGCGAGTCGATGCCTACTACGAGCGCGGCGTAAAGCCCTGGGACATAGCGGCCGGCAAGCTGATCTGTGAACGGGCCGGTCTGGCCGTGCGCCGCTTGGAGAGCGTGCCCGCAGCCGGTGGCCAGGCTGAGCTACCGTCGGGCATCGTCGTCGCGCCGCCGGCGTTGATCGACGCTCTCTACGAGCTGGTCAGCCGCGCAGAGCGTCAGTCCCTAGACTGCGCGCGACCACGCCGCGGTGGTGGAACGGTAGACACGGCGGACTCAAAATCCGCTGCCTGAAAGGGTGTGGGGGTTCGAATCCCCCCCGCGGTATCAGGGAAATCCCTGTAAATCAGCGTCTGTAGATCAGCGCGCGGCGGTTAGCTAGAGGCTCGTGGCGACTGACGTGAGTTCGCTCTTGACGCCGTTGCCCAGGAGGTGCAGAGCGGCGATGGCTACAACTGCGATCAGCGCCAGAATCAGGGCGTACTCGGTGAGGCTCTGGCCCTCGTCTGCGTACGTTGCTCGATACGCGACAGATTGGAGCCGTGCGAGAAGGGAACTCATCATGGTCAGCTTTCGTATCGACATGTTGCGCTATCGGCTTTAGAAGATCTTTCGAAATGATGGCTGCGCGGATGTGGCCCTCGACCCGGCTCGCGATCGCCACGCCTGCCCTGGCCAATACCTCCACTTTCGGCTCTGGTGCGATCGGACGCTCACGCCGCTTGGCGAGCCCCCACAGATGACGCAGTCGTAGGTGCAGGGGCGAGAGTTCAGCCGCATTGTCGCGGCGCTCTCGTAGCTCAGGACTGGTCCCAGGTCGCAACTTCGTCCAGGTCAGAGTCGTCGTCGGCGTTCTGGATGCGCTCACGGGCGAGGCGGAACGCCGGCCAGAAGATGCTGATGCCGCAGCCAAGGCAGAGCACGGTGATGGTGCGAGCCAGGAGCGGCGGCAGGGCGACCAGCACATAGCCGTGGAGCAGCGTTGGCAGCAGGTTCAAGCCCTCCCACAGCACGATCACGCCGATCACGAAGTACGCGAAGTAACCGGGCTTGCCGAACAGCATGTGCCGGACCGCCCAAACGACCAATGTCTCCATAATCAAGAACTCCACCCACTGTGAGGGCGATACGTCGGGTCGGCCGTGCAGCTCCCGCGCCGTGGCGGCGGCAGCGATGGCGAAGAGGGATGTGATCGCCAGCGCGCGTGCCAGGCGAGCGTCCAGCTCCACGCGGCCAAGGCGCCAGGCCGCCAGTACACAGCTGAGCAGCACGATGATCGGCCAGAACCACACGATTGACGGATCTCCGCTGTGCCAGAGCCCACCGGAGATCGAGTTGACGCGGCCGCTGACCAGGAGCGGAATGCTCCACTTTCCGATGTAGGTTGTGCCGGGGGCGAGCGCGACGCTCGCGAGCGCCTGCAGCCTCCCGTCGTGCCACTCGTAGTCGTGTCCGCCGCTGACCTGATGCCAGGCGGGCGGTCTTTGAGCGTTGAGGTCGCCGCGCGGTGTCGCGGCTGGGGGCGTTTGGTTGAGGTAATACATGGAGGAGTTCTCGTTGACCTGTACGCCGAGGCGCGAGAAGCGCAGGTAGGGCGCACCGCGATAGTCGAGCACCACGACCGTCTCTTTAGGGGGAACGCTCAGCCACATGCGGACGTAGCCATCGACCACCTTGGCATCGAGGCCGGCGGGGACGTGGCGGACCCGGGCCAGATAGCTGGTTGCCACAGGGTCGACCGGGCCGTGCGCAGCAGCTGATCCAGGGAGCAGCGCCAGACCGAGCGCGGCCGCGATGACGGCAAATGCCATACGCCGAGCGATCCAGCGGCCCAGGTCATCCCGCCTAACCGGCAATTGAGTGATCGATCCTCTGAAGGCTTAGGTCAGTCGCCGCAGGACACGCTCTACGTCCTGCGAGTAGAACGGCCAGATGAACAGCGCGCGCTCGTGCCCGGTGGCGTCGATGATGTACGCGGCCTCGGTGTGGGTGATGTAGTTGATCTTTGTCGAGTCGATCTGCTTGTGGACCACCTGGACGCCGACCTGGTACTGGCGCCACACCGCTTCCAGCTGCGCCGGGGTGCCGACGGCCCAGTGCCATTGCGGTACCAGCTCCCATCTGTGCTCGTCCTGCATGAGATCCGCGCGGCTGTCGGCATACACGTCGACGCTGACCGCGAGGATCACGGGCCGGCGCGCCACCGGCATCGAGGCCACCACCTGGTTGAGTAGGTGCGCCTCCAGCGGGCAGAGATTCCGGCACAGCGGATCCACAAACGTAACGATCACCGGGTGACCGCGGAACTTGGCAAGGGACACCGGCTCCCCGTTCTGGTCGTGCAGCACGAATCCCGGAGCGGACCTGCGACCCGCTGCCCATGCCACCGGCGGCGGAGTGACGACCTTCGCGGCGTCGGGACCCGCGGACGCGCCATTTCGCAGGCCGACAAGCAGCACGATCGGCGTCGCGAGCGCGACGAGCAGGAGCGTCGCCACCCCCGGGATCACCCACCGCTTCCTGGTCGGCGATTGGCTGCGCGCGCCAGGCTCGGCTGCGGGAGCGGGCTGCTCGCGGGCAGCGTCGCGCGCGGCGGGACTCCGGCGCCGACGTACCGCCATACCCGTGACGCCGAGCGCAGCGAGGGCGATTGCGGCTAGCAGCCAGAGCGAGGCTCCGCCGCCCCCGGAGCCCGCTGCCTTCTTACTGGCTGCCGGTGCCAGCCGTACGCCGTCCGCACGTGCCAGGCGGAGCACCGCTGTCCGTGCGGCGGTGGCGAGACCGCTGGCACCAGATCCGATCGAGACGTGTGCCAGCAGCTTGTATGCCGTGGCGTCGGGATGTCCGGGCCAGTCGAAACCGAACCCGTTTGGCATCACGACCAACAGACGCTGGTTATGCGTATCCGACAGCTCGATACCGAGAAATTGCGCATAGACGCGTGGCCTGTGCCAGAGCGCCGTGATCGAGCCGAGGTCGTACTCGCTCGAGATGATCGCCACACGGATCGGAAAGTGAGCGCGCTGTGCGGCCCTGAGCAGCGCCAGCAGCTCTCGCTGCGAGGGCAGGTTGCCCGGCGTCTGAGCGGCGAAGAAAGCCTGCTGGGTCAGTAGAACGTCACTGGCGGGATCGCCGTCACCGCGAGCGACCGGAGCGAGTCCCGCGAAGCCCAGGGCGACCACCAGCATCCAGGCGATCGCTGCACGCTTCACGCGGATGAGACCGCGCCTGCGACGAGTCAAAGAGCTGACTGATCTGCTGTCGATCGACCCCGCAGCGCGGGGCGGCACGCTCTCCATGCGCGGATTCTGCACCCTTTCCGGCGGCGGCGCCAGCCCCCGCGCTCCGAGGTTAGGCGTGGAGGGCGGCGCTGGGCTCCTTGGATTGGGACGCGTCGTGTGGTGCAGAGCTGGGGTCGGGGGTGCTGCTGTTGACGTGTATGCAGTTGCGGCCGGCGGATTTGGCTGTGTAGAGCGCTTGGTCGGCGGCTGCGAAGGCCTCGTCGTAGTCAAAGCAAGCGGGTTCGCTGGCGCTGACACCGAAAGACATCGTGACATACAGGTTTCCGTGGCGGGTTGCGTGAACCACTCGGCGTAGGTCTTCGGCGAGGGTTGCGGCCTCTTCGGTGTTGGCGCCTGGCAGCAGTATCAGGAATTCCTCCCCGCCGAGGCGGTAGGCGAGATCGAATGCGCGTAGTCGTTTGCGCAGGCTGTAGGCAACGTCGCGCAGCACGGCGTCACCGGTGGCGTGGCCGTGGGTGTCGTTGACGGCTTTGAAGTGGTCGAGGTCGCCGATGATCAGCCCGATCGGTTGCTGAACGATCCGTGCTTGAGCGCGCAGCTCGGCTACTCGAGCCCTCAGTGCGTTTCGGTTGAGCATGCTCGTGAGTGGATCGATCACTGATGCGGTGCGGTGTTGAACGTCTGACTGCATCAGGGCTAGCGACAGTAGTGCGACCGCTCCGAGCAGCGCGAGGGCAAACACGACGTGTTGAGGGGCGGCAATTACCTCCGAGGGGTCCACGCCAAGTGAGCTTGTGAGGATCAAACCCGCAGCGACGCTGCTGCCCGTGATCACCCCGCGGACGTTGAAACGAGCCGCGAGGGTGATCACGGGAAGTACCATCCATGCGAGGGCTGGGCTGCGGGGGCCGCCTGTCAGTGCAACGCTCGCGGCTATCGTCAACTCTGAGCTCAGCCAGGCAGCGGCGAGCCGATACTCCGGCCGCGCGGAGGTTTGCAGTCCGCGGCTGGTCAGGAAGAACGTGACGGTTGCGACCGCGAGTGGGATCAGGGTCCACCAGCCGACCCACGGTCCGCAGATCACAAGCGCGACGGCAAGGACAGCGAAGGAGCATGCGCGCAGCGGTTTGAGGCGGTGCTCCATGTCAACCACGCGCTCGCGATCAGCGTTGGTCGCGCAGAGCCAGGAGACGCGACGTCCGTGGGAGCTACTTTCCATGACGACAATATCGGCGCGTGCCATCGAGCACATGAGGGCCGGATCTCAAGCCCCGCCACGGTGATCGGAGGCGGACTCAAGATCCGCTGCCCCCAGTCAAAGCCCCGGGATCGAGCGGATCATCTGCACCGGTCCCTGCACGTGCGGATTAAGGTAGGAGATGCCAGATCTGTGACGGGGCGTCGACCGCGTCATATAGGCTGCCGCGCATGTCGTTGATCGATGAGAAATACATGCTGCTCAAGACCTTCAGGCGTGATGGAACGCCCGTGTCCACACCGGTCTGGTTAGCCGACCTGGGCGACAGTGAGACCGGGTTCTGGACCAGTTCGGCATCCGGCAAGGTCAAATCGTGACGCTGCCGAGCGCCATCTGAGAACCGCGCACGCGGCCTTCGACGCCGGCGCTGCTGCCGATCCCGAGCTGCGGTGGCACGCTCAGCGCGCCACCTGCTCCGCCGGCATCTCCAACTCGACGTTCCATGCCTGGACGAAGCCGCGCATGGCGACGATGATCAGCATCACCTGGCTGACGGCTATCGCGATCGTCAGCGCGCTCATCTTGCCGGAGCTCAGGCCACCGCTGCCGAACACGCTCTGTACGGGCGCGTAACCGGCGTGGCCGCGATCACTCCAGGTGACACCGTCAAGTGAGCTCAAGGCGATCAGCGTGAAGGTAAGCATCAATGCGCCCAATGCCGCGGCGATCGGCAGCAGCCCCCGCGCCCAGTGCATCACGTAGCGCGCGATCGCCAGGTAGACCACGCACCAGGCGATGTTCAACGGGATCAGCCCCTCGAGCTTGCTCCAGCCGCCGAAGGTCGCGAGCAGCATCAGCAGCGTTGAGAGGAGCAGAACTGCGACCACGAGCAGCTTGGTCCGCCGGCTCGAGGGTCTGTCGCGGTTGGGATAGGTCACGACGTACCCTGGTCTCAGATTGAGGGCCGTGCTCACAGTGCGGACCTTACAATCTGTTCGGGCTGCACAGCCCACCTTCGTGCCCATGCGGGCGTGGCGAAATTGGTAGACGCGCTGGCTTTAGGTGCCAGTGAGCTTGCTCGTGGGGGTTCGAGTCCCTTCGCCCGCATCGGTGTCCGGTGGGCCAATACGTGGGACACTTGGGCTGTGAGCCCCGAGATCGACCACGAACAGGCGATTCTCGAGGGGCACGACTCGGAGCGTGCACAGCACCGATGGATGCTCACGTTCGGATCTCAGCGGGAGTTCAACGATCCGAACCTCGCGTACCGCAGGCTGTTCTCGGAGCTGCTCGGCACGTTCATGCTGGTCCTGGTCGCCGCGGGCGGCGGCATCATGCACGCCGAAGGCCGGATCACGCTTGCCGCAGCCGTGGTGGCGCCCGGTCTGATGGTGATGGCCATCATACTGTTCATGGGGGCGGTCTCCGGCGCTCACCTCAATCCGGTCGTGTCGATCGCCTTTGCCATGCGCGGCGACTTTTCGTGGGGGCGCGTGCCGTCGTATATCGTCGCGCAGCTGCTGGGAGCCACGCTCGCGTGCCTGTTTCTGCTCGCTCTGTTCGGAAACGTCCACCACCTTGGGGCGACGCTGCCGGGTCCCGGGTACAAGGCATGGCAGGCGCTGCTGATGGAGGTCGCCCTCACCGGGACGCTGGTGAGCGTGATTCTCGGGACCGCGTCATCGGCTCAGAACGTCGGGACGATCGGGGCGCTGGGCGTCGGTGGCTATATCGCGCTGGCGGGCCTCTGGGCGGCTCCGGTTAGCGGTACCTCGATGAACCCCGCGCGTTCTTTCGGGCCTGCCCTGGTAGCCGGCGATTGGAGCGCCTACTGGGTCTATGTCGCCGGGCCGCTGGCCGGGGCGGTGCTCGCTGTTGGCGCCGCCCGGATCCTTCGCGGTGGCGCTGGCGATGAGATGGCCCGCAGGGCAGCGTCGGGGATGCTGCCATGATGGCGTCATGACCACCGAAGAAGCTATGCCACCTCAGACTGCCGTGCACGTGAAGTGGGCTGACGCGGTAGCCGAGCATGACTACGCCGCCGCCGAGGCGTACCTCTCGCTCAAGCTCGGCGAGCAGGACCTGGCCAAGTCGCTTCACCGGCTGCGAAACGGCAAGCTAACCAGCCGCCGTGCCAACGACATCCTGCGGGCCGCAGGGCTGACGGCCGCCCCGCTCGACGACCCCGGTGTCATGAAGGACCTCGTCAAGGCGATTGCCGGTGAACCGCTGAGTCCGGTCCTGGTCCTGAGCCGCAAGAAGGGTGCTGACATCGCCGACGGCTTCCATCGTGTCTCGCTCCTCTATCAGCTCGATCCATACGCCGTCATTCCGCTCAAGATCGGGTAATGCCGTCGGCGCCTCGGTCGACGCAAAGCCGTACCGCACGACCGGGGCAGCGCCACGGATCGCAGCCAATCCGGGCGAGTAGAGTCGCAGGCATGGATAAGCCGCAAGCAGGGGTGATGACATGACCTCAGACCCGCTAATCGATCCCGCCGAGCGTCACCGCCGCGAGCGCCAGGCCGTGGATGAAGCCGGCGGAGGCGTCTCCGAAGGTTTCGAGCTCGCTGAGCAGGAGCTCATCGAGCACGCCTCCCACAGCGACGACGGAAGCACATACCGCATCACGCGCGATGCCGGCCACCAAGAGGATCAAGAGCCCTCCGACACCACCTACGGCGAGGGTGACCGCGAGCACGCTGCGGATTGAGGGTCATATTCACGCGTCGCCGGCGCCCTCGTGGAGCGACCACTTCTTAGACGGGTCTTACTCCGGCGCTGTGTCCTAATACCAGAGTCCAACCGGCAAATCAGGTGGGCCGGTGCTCGTCAAAGTCGCTCCGGCGGAGGTATTCACGCGTGAACGAAGGGGTCTGATTTGCCGACGGTGACTGAGGCGGGTACGACTCCGGCGCGTGGCTTGCGCACGCCAAGCTGGTCCGCTTCAGCCTGGTGCGTCGTCATCTTCTGGACGGTTGTCACCGTCAACGGCGCGATCCTGATGTGGTTGTGGCTGCGAGACGGAGGTGTCACGCAGATCCACAATGCATCTGATCTATGGACCAGTGCCGGCCGGGTCACGGGGCTGCTTGGCGCATACCTGGCGCTGCTTCAGGTTCTGCTGCTGGCACGGCTGCCGCCGCTCGAGCGCCAGATCGGCTTTGACCGTTTGACGGTGTGGCACCGCCGCAATGGAAAGCTCGTGATCTACTTGGTGGTGGCGCACGTCGTGCTGATCACGATCGGCTACGCCGGAGGCGTCCACATCTCGGTGTGGAAGCAGTTTTCCGAGTTCCTCTCCATCTACCCGGGCATGGTCACCGCCACGGTCGGGACCGCCATGATGATCGCGATCGTGCTCAGCTCGATTGTCATCGTCAGGCGTCGGCTCCCATACGAGGCGTGGTACGGCATGCACGTGACGCTCTACGCGGCGATCTTTCTCGCGTATCTGCACCAGATCCCAAATGGCAACGAGTTCCTCAGCTCCACCAGTCAGAGCGACTGGTGGATCGCCCTGTACGTCGTGACGCTGGCGCTCGTGATCATCTACCGGGTTCTGCGTCCGGCGGTTGGCGTGTTCCGCCACCGCCTTCGCGTCGTCGAGGTCAGGCGGGAGACGCACGACACGGTCTCAGTGCTGATCGAGGGCCGTCGGCTCGACCGTCTGCACCAGCAGGCCGGCCAGTTCATGCTCTGGCGCTTCCTGGCCCCAAAGCTCTGGTGGCAGTCCCATCCCTTCTCACTCTCGGCAGCGCCGGACGGTCGCCACCTGCGGATCACCGTGAAGGCGGTGGGCGGATACACCCGTGAGCTCGCGAACCTGCGCCCGCGGACGCGCGTGGTGACCGAGGGTCCGTTCGGGCGCTTCGTCGCTGCACGGCGCCGGCAGGAGCGTGTCACGCTGATCGCCGGCGGGATCGGGGTGACGCCGCTGCGCGCGCTCCTCGAGGAGCTCTCCGGGCCGCCGGGCATGATCACGTTCATCCACCGGGTCGTCGGTGAGGCCGACTGCGCGCTGCGCAGCGAACTTGAAACGCTGGCTGCTGAACGCGGGGCGGTACTTCACTACTTGATCGGAGATCACCGGGACCCGTCCGCGGCCGGCCTGCTCTCGGCTGAGAACCTGCGCCTGCTCGTGCCCGAGATCTCAAACTCCGATGTATTTCTCTGTGGACCGGCGCGGATGATGGAGCACACACGCGGGAGCCTCGACGCGGCAGGCGTTCCACGCCGCCAGATCCACTCCGAACGCTTTGCCCTAGCGGCGTGAAGCTGAATTCCGAACAGAGAAGGAGCAGCACATGAAGAGATCACTGCCACTGGCGGCGGCCGCGCTCGGTACGGCCGCCGCGAGCGCAGCAGCGCCCGCCACAGCCGTAGCCGTGCCCGCCCGAGTCGCAGCTGCCGCCACCAAGTACAAGGGCGCCAACGTGTCCTACCGGTACGGCTCGCTCAGCGTGACGATCACGAAGGCAAAGAACAAGATCGCGTCGATCTCTGTCAGCTACGTCCCGGACACTCCTCGCTCCTCGCAGCTCGAGTCGCTTGCGATCCCCGAACTGTCGAAGGAGGCGATGAAGCTCAAGGGCTGGAACGTACACACCATCTCAGGCGTCTCCGCCACGAGCATCGCCTTCCGGCAGTCCCTGTACTCGGCTATGGGGCACGCAGATCTCCTGAAGAGATGACGGCTTTCCCCGGGAGCGGACCGAACTCTTCGCAGACGCCGATCTCGCTCGCCCCGGGTGGCTTCATACCAACCACGCGCGACGGTCTGCGCCATCTCGAGCACGTGATGGGTGTGCCGGTGATGTTCGACATCTGCGGCGACCCGCTCCGGGGCAAGGCCGCGCTGGAGGCCGCCGTCGACTGGCTGCACTGGGCCGATGCCACCTTCTCCACCTACCGCAGCGACAGTGAGATCAGCCGGCTCAACCGCGGGGAGTTGGCGATCGCTGATCTGCACCCGGATGTGGCGGCCGTGCTCGCGAGATGCGCCGAGCTGAAAGAGGAGACCGACGGTTACTTCGATATTGAGGCCCCGTACCACTCTGGGCCAGGCAGTGGTGTGCCCGAGGCCGGCCGGGGAGGACCCGGCTCCGTGGAGCCCTCAGGGGTCGTAAAGGGCTGGGCCGTGGCCCGCGTGGTGCGAATCCTGCGGGAGGGCGGTGTCGCCAACTTCCTTGTCAACGCGAGCGGTGACGTCTACGCGGCCGGCCACCCCGACGGCGGCAGCGCCTGGCGCGTCGGCATCCAGCACCCGCGTCTGGCCGCTGAGGTCGTCCTGACGCTCGCCTTGCGAGACGCATCCGTCGCCACCTCCGGCATGCAGGCACGCGGTGAGCACATCGCCGACCCGTTCGATGCGAGAGTGCCGTCCGGGCTGCTGGCGGTGACGATCACCGGCGAGGACATCGCCACCGCTGACGCCTACGCCACCGCCGCGTTTGCGATGGGTGCGCAACGAGCGGCGGCATGGTGTGCCGGCCTGAAGGGTTACGAAGCGGCGCTCTTCTGCGAAGACGACACGGTGCTGACAACGCCAGGCCTTACCAGGCTCCGCGTGTAGAGAGCTGTCCTCGGGCCAGGCTCTGCACGGCAGCTCGTAGGAGCCATGGCGTTGCTAAGCAAGGGTACCTAATCATTTGGTACCATCGGGTTCATGGCCTCTCCCTCGCAAACTCCCGCGGTCGATCCCGACCGGATCCCACGGCAGGTGTGGATCATCTCCGCCGTCGCGATGCTCGGCGCCGTGATGTCGATCCTCGATACCACGATCGTCAACGTCGCGCTCGACACGCTCGGCAAGGACCTTCACTCGAGCCTCTCCCACATCCAGTGGGTCATCACCGGTTACATGCTCTCGCTCGCCGCCGTGATCCCGGTCACCGGCTGGGCGTCGCGCCGCTTTGGCGCCAAGCGCGTCTTCATCATCTCGCTGGTCCTGTTCACCATCGGCTCGCTGCTCTGCGGCCTCGCGACCTCCGATACGGAACTGATCTTCTTCCGGGTGCTGCAGGGCTGCGGCGGCGGCATGATCATGCCGCTCGCCCAGATCATCATGGCCGACGCCGCGGGCCCCAAGCGCATGGGCCGCGTGATGGGCCTGGTCGCGGTGCCGATGATGCTCGCGCCGACGCTTGGCCCGCTGCTCGGCGGTACGATCATCCAGACGCTGAGCTGGCATTGGATCTTCTACGTGAACCTGGTGGTTGGCGCCGTAGCAGTGCCGCTAGCGATCAAGATCCTGCCCGGCAAGACCGGTGAGAGCACCGATACGCTCGACTTCACCGGCCTGGCACTGATGTCGACCGGCCTGGTGGCCGTCACCTACGGCCTTGCCGAGGCGGGCACCTACCATTCGTTCACAAACGCGCATGTCCTGATCCCGGTTCTCGCCGGCCTGCTGCTGGTGGCCGCCTTCGCGTTCCACGCGCTGCGGACCGAGAATCCCCTCCTGGATCTGCGCCTCTACCGCCGCTGGCACTTCACCGCCGCTTCGATTGTGATGTTCGCGCTGGGCGCCGCGGTGTTCGGGGCGATGATCCTGATGCCGCTGTACTGGCAGGAGCTGCGCGGATACAACGTGCTGATGACCGGTTTGTTGACCGGTCCGCAGGGTCTCGGCATGGCGATCACGATGCCGCTCGCTTCGAAGCTGACCGAGCGTTACGGCGGCGGCCGCGTGGCGATGGTGGGTGTCGTCGCCACCGCGCTGACGACCATCCCGTTCGCCCTGATCGGAGCTCACACCCCGGTTGCGGAGCTCTGCATCACGATGCTGCTGCGCGGCGCGGCGATGGGGGCGAGCTTCATGCCCGCCATGACAGCGGCGTTCGCGGCGCTCGAGCGCAGCGAGATCAGCCACGCGACCCCGCAGCTGAACGTGCTGAACCGCATCGGTGGCTCGATCGGCACGACGATTCTGGCGGTTGTGCTGGCCAACGCTGAGCTGCATGCGCACACCCGTGCCGCTGCGGCGCAGGCGTTCGGGACCGCCTTCTGGTGGTCCGTCGGGCTTGCGGCACTTGCCATCATTCCCTGTGTGGTGTTGATGCGCGCCGAGAGCAATGCCCGTAAGGCTGCGAAATCAGCCGGCTCAAAGGATCCAGATCGCATCGCGATCGACACCGGCGCGGTGGCGGAGGCACTCGCGTGAGCTCGACCGAGCTGCGCGGCCACGCCCTCGCGCCCAGGCGGACGCCCGACGCTGCCAGTGGTCCGGCCAGACCACTGGCAGCAGCCCAGAGCTCCATCTACGACCCGGCTACACCGGCCGGTCAGCTGGGCCTGGCGTTCAAGCGGGCGATGGTCGCGGTTCGCAAGCTGCGCGGGCGTGAGACGACCCGGTCCGGGCAGATCAGCCACGCTCAGTACGGAGTGCTGTTCGGGCTGTCCGGCTGTGAATGCTCGGCCCGCGAGCTGGCGGACCACACAGATCTGACGCCCGCGACTGTCACTCAGATGCTCGAGCATCTCGAGGCCGCGGGCCTGGTCAAGCGGACTCGCTCGCAGGAGGACCGCCGCGTGGTGCTCTCGGCGCTGACCGAGCACGGCGCCGAGGTCGTGGCCGAGCGCAAGGCCGAGATGGAACCGCGTTGGCGCGCCGCGCTCGTCGAGTTCTCAGACGACGAGCTGACGGCGGCGTCCCGGGTCCTTGACCGCCTGGCCGATTACTTCGATGCCTACTCCGCGAGTGCGGCGGAGGGCGACGCCTAACTTTCGTCGGTGCTCGGGCTCTGCCGCTGGCGCTTGATCGCAGATTGGCTGCGCTTGGCTTCGATGCGCCGCCGCTCGGAGGCCTTCGTGGGGCGGGTTGGGGTCCGTGGTCGCGCGACGTGCAGGGCGGACTCGAGCCGTCCGCGCAGACGGGTGAGCGCAAGTTCGCGGTTCTGGCTCTGACTGCGCGCGTCCTGGGCTATCGCGACCACTCGGGGACCGCACTGGGAGATCACCCGCGCCTTCTGCGCGTCGCTCAGCGCCGCCGATGCCGCGACGTCGAACACGGCCTCGATTCGCGACGCCGTCACGTTCGCGTGCTGGCCGCCGGGACCGGACGAGCGTGAGGCTCGGATCAGGATCTCAGACAGGGGGATCTTGGTGTTTCGTGCCACGGGCATCGGATCTTCCATCTTCTCGTCGATCCTCCTCTCGTGCTCGAATCCTGAATCTCGGCTCTCACGATAGTGAGCGGCTGTGTCGCCAAACCGTCCGCGAACCTGACCGAACAAGGGTGCCACAAGGTGCCCTCGAGTTGACGATTTGAACGCCGTGTCGATGCCAACTGAGTCCAGGTCTACGGTTGAGCGGGAGCGCTCCGGTCGCGTCTGAGCACGCTCAGCAGCTCCTCATAGGGCCCGGCCAGGTACGCGTCGTCACCGCCGGCGAGGCGGCTGTCTCGGCGGGGCGGGTGCTCCAGTGAGCCGGGCGCCTGCGGCCCGGCGTCGCGCCCGATGGCTATCACCCTCAGGCTCGCCCCCAGGTCGCTCATCGCGACGCCATCGAGTCCGCCGCCGGAAGTGATCGGCAGACGCGCCAGCAGGAACGGGTGGCTGCCGACGTAGAAGCTGAACAGCACCTCCATCCCGAGCGCCGCGCCCGCGAACCACGGCGCGGCGATCGCTGAGGTCGACCACACGTGCCGGAAGTCGAAGCTGTCCTCCAGGTGACGGCCCAGCTCCCGGTCGAACACGCGCAGAACGACCGGAACCTCCTCCCAGCGCCCGCCCAGGCGGTCACGCACCGCAAGCCCGGTCTCAATGTTCGCCATGTCATCGGAGGTCACGATCGCGACCGAGCTCGCCCTTGAGAGGTTGACCGAGTCGAGCGTCTGGCCGAGCGTCGAATCACCCAGAACCAGCGGGACTCCGAGTTGGCGCACCTGATTCAGGTAGCGGTTGCTCTCATCACGCTCGACCACGACCACCTCGCGTCCGCGCGCAACGAGCCCCTCCAGCACCTCCATGCCCACGGAGCCCAGACCGACCATCACCACGTGACCCCGCATCCCCGGGATATCAGCCTGGCCCAGGGATTGAGCTATGCGCCTTGAGACCAGAGTGTTGGTCAGCAAAGCGAAAATCGTTGTCACCAGCGTCGTCCCGGCGACGATCAGGCAGATGCCGAAGAGCTCCATGGCCAACGGCTGGTGGGAGAACGAGAAGTCGCCAAAGCCGACGGTGGCGATCGTCTCGACCGTGAAGTAGACGGCGCTGACGACCGATAGCCCGCCCCGCTGCTGGTAGCCGAAGTGCAGTACCAAGGTCGAGATCACGAGCAGCGACAGCCCGAGCCCCAGAGCGATCCGCAGCCCGCGATCAGCGTCGGTCATCACCAGCGCCAGAATCTGCCGGACCCTTGCGAGGAGGCGCTCGCTCGACTGCTGTAGCTCGGCGCCGGCGCTGAGCCGCGCTCCGAACCCCCGGGCCTCTACCTCTTCGCGAGTCCCGAGCAGGGTCACGCGGTCACCTTCACCGACACGGTGGTCGCGGCCGGGGCAGACCACCGTGCCGCCGTCGGCGCGGCCCGCGACGCCCAGCGGCACGAGACTGCCGTAGAGCTCGCGCAGCGTCCCGTCACGGGGAGCCACGACCTCGATCGTCACGAAGTGGGTGGCGCCGATCTTGATGTCGTGGGCGCGGCGCTTGAGACAGGCCTCAACCACCGACGGCGCGAACATCGCGGCCACATCGATCACCGTCGCTTCACCGGTCTTCTCCTCGACCGCGCGCGCGATAGCCGGGTTGTCCAGCTCGGCCACGACCCGCACGTCCGGTCGCAGGCCGCGGACCAGCAGGACTGTCTCCAAGGTCCTCAAGTCGCTCGACTCGATGCAGATCACCGCTTCGGCACCGGCGATCCCAGCCTCACCGAGCGCGTCGCCCGTTCGCAGCCCGCGTGGGATCAGCGGCACGCCCATCCGCCGCAGTGCACGCAGGTTGCGCTCGCGTGCGCCCTCGTCGTCGATCACCACCACGCGCGCGCCGGCCGCCAGCAGCTGCTCAACCGTCTGGACCACCACCGGCTTGACCCCGCATACGATCACGTGGCCGCTCCAATCACGGTGATCGATCTGCACGCCTGCAGGCCAGTCATCGGACGTTGGCCCCGTGGCTTCTTGACGCTGAGTGGTTTCCGACACGTCGCCATCTTGGAGCGCAGCCCAGCGCTGCGCTATGGCCGAATGGCGCATAATCACTGTCATGTCTGTGATCAATGAACTGACCGGAATCAACGGGGATCCAATCGATCCCTCAGTAGTGGACGGCAAGGTCGTCCTGGTTGTGAACGTCGCATCGAAGTGTGGCCTGACGCCCCAGTACGAGGGGCTTGAGCGCCTCCAGCAGCGCTACGGCGATGGTGGCTTCACCGTGCTTGGCGTGCCGTGCAACCAGTTCGCGGGCCAGGAGCCCGGCACACCGCAGGAGATCTTGCAGTTCTGTTCGGCAACCTACGGCGCGACTTTCCCGCTGACCGAAAAGCTCGAGGTGAACGGCCAGCATCGCCACCCGTTGTATGAGTGGCTCACCTCGACCCCGGACGCGTCCGGCGAGGCCGGTGAGGTCCAATGGAACTTCGAGAAGTTCCTGATCTCGCCCGCCGGCGAGGTCGTGGAGCGCTTCCGCCCGCAGGTCGATCCAGAGGACGACCAGATCACCAGCGCGATTGAGCGCGTGCTCCCGGACGCCTGATGCCAGAGACGATCAGGACAAGATTCGTGAGCCGGCCGGCTGGTTTACCCGCCAGCGACCTCATTGGTTAGCGGGTATTCCTTTAGCACGATCGCGAAAGCGACACCGACCAGAGCGACGATCGCCGCCACTGCGTAGACCGCGTGCAGGCCGCTTAGCAGCGCTCCCTCGATCACTCGCTGGTCGTGGATCGTTCCGTGCACGCTGCCGTTGATCAGAGCGGCGACGTTGACGTTCGATGCGCGCCGTCCGAGCTGCTCGGTCAGGACTTTCTGTGCCCTGCTGGCGAGTAGCGCGCCCAGTACTGACACTGACAGGCTGCCTCCGATTGCGCGGAAGAGGTTCATGGCGGCGGCGGCGCTGCCGTATTCGGAGCGGCTGATCACGTTCTGCGCACCGACAAGATATGGTGACGCCGTGAGGCCCAGGCCAGAGCCCACGACCGCAAGCAACACGCAAATGACGGTCCGAGCGGAAGAGTCACCGAGCAGCACCAGGGCGGCTATTCCTGCCGTGGTGAGAGAAGCTCCGACGATCGGGAAGACGCGGTAGCGCCCAGAGTGTGTCATCAGCTGTCCGCCCAGGATCGCCGCAGCGGCCCACGGAACTGAGAAGCTGATCATCGTCGCCCCGCAGATGATCGGTGTATTGCCGCGCACATCCTGCAGATAGACGGGGATGTAGATCGTGATGGAGAAGATGACCGCACCCATCACGAAGAACGCCCCAACCGAAGCCATCAAGTTGCGGCTCCTGAACATACCCAGCGGGACGATCGGCTCGCTGGCGTGGCGCTCGATCAGAGCGAACGCGACCAAGCCCAGTACCCCGGCGACGAACGGACCGATGACTTCAGCCGATGTCATCGGGTATGTTGTCCCCGACCAGGTGCATGCCGTCAAGATCGCGCCGAGCGAAACACCAAACACCATCGCTCCGGCGTAGTCGATCTGATGGGCCCTGCTCCCCGTGCCGGCGAGTGTCTTGACGATCACCGCCAGCGCCACGAGGCCGAGGGGGAGGTTGACGTAAAAGATCCATCGCCATGAGATGGCCTGGGTGAGCGTCCCGCCGACGAGCGGGCCCGCGACCGCTGGGATTCCCCACATCGAGGCAACGTACCCTTGATATCTGCCGCGCTCACGCGGCGCGTAGAGGTCGCCGATCGCAGCCTGCGCCAGAGGCACCAGACCACCAGCTCCAAGCCCCTGCAACCCGCGAAAGGCGATCAGCTGACCCATCGAAGTCGCGAAGCCGCAGAGCGCGGAACCCAGGAGAAAGACTGAGATCGCGACGACCAGCAAGAGGCGTCTGCCGTAGAGGTCAGAGAGCTTGCCGTAAAGCGGAATGGTCACCGTCGAGGCAAGCAGATAGGCACTCACGACCCACGAGAGGTCGTTGAAACCCCCTAGATCTTGGACGATCCGTGGCAGCGCCGTCGAGACGATCGACTGATCGAGCGCGGAGAGCACCGCCACCAGCATGATTGCACCGAAGGCGAGGTGCTTACTGCGCGCATCGAGCTTCCCCGTTGGCTGACCGTCAGCCGTGGTCGGCGCGCTCCCAACCGCATTTTGCGGATTGCGCTGCGCTGTCATCGTGCTGCGCGCACCGCACCGTTCCGCGAGCAGGAGGGAGCCACCGAGCCCCGGGGCTAACGACTGCTGCGGGCGGGCCAGCCCGCAGCCGCACCGCCGGGCACGTCGATCGCGATCAGGCACGCGGAGGGCGCCGTGGCGAGGCGAACGCTCAGCTCACCCTTCGCAGCGGTCCATTGGACCAGCGCGCCAGCGCTCGGGTAAAGCAGGTGCGGGTTTGCGTCGCTGCCAGCAGGGGCGATCGGTAGGACGATCTCAACGTCTGCGCTCTCCTCTCTCCGCCACACCACTACGTAGGTGGTGTCGCGTGTGCGCAGACCGCAGGCCAGCCAGGGATCGTCCCAACGCGGCAATCCGATGGGCCAGAAGGGGAGCCCGTCCGCGACATCCGATCTGATCGCCTTGTATACGCCAACGGCCTCTGCAACAAGCTCCTGCTGGGCGCTGGTCATCTGGTCCAGGTGCCCGGAGAGATGCAATCGGCTCAGCATCGGGCTGCAGAGGGTGTAGGAGATGAGCTCGTCGCTCATCTCCGGCTGGGCCGAAGCCCACACGCCGGCCTGCTCCGGGGTGACGGCGGTCGCCGCTGCGGCGGCGATTGGGGCATAGAGCACCGGGTCCTCTTGGTCGCTTGTGGAATGAAGCTGAAAGCGGGAGAGCGTCGCGTAGTCCGTCCGCATGCCGCCGGAGGCGCAGCTTTCGAGCGTTAGATCGGGGTGCCTGTCAAGTACCTCGTCGATCCAACCCAGGAATGCTCGGTTGTGTGCGAGCATTCCCGCTCCGGCCGATGTGCCACCTGTGTCCGTGCCCGGTGCGACGTTGATGTTGTAGTCCATCTTTACGTATCCAATCCCCAGATCGTCGACAAGAAAGTCGATGGTGTCGTCGAGGTGCGCCTTTGCGGCAGGGTGGCGCAGGTCGAGCTGGTAGCGGTCCTGTTCCACGACCCTCTGGCCGTCTCTCAGGAAGAAGGCTTCGTCGGGGAGCGATTCCGCCACGGGGCTGCGCACGCCAACAACCTCAGGCTCGATCCAGATTCCGGGGACCATGCCATCGGCCCTGATCTCATCGAGCACCTTGGAAAATCCGTTGGGAAATCTCGCTGCGGAGGGCCTCCATTCGCCGACCGCGTCCCACCAGTCCTCGCCCGGTGAGGCGTACCAGCCGGCGTCGATGCAGAAGATCTCGGCGCCCGCCTTGCTCGCGGCCCGGATCAGCGGGATCAGCCGCTCGGTCGTTGGGTCGGCGTTCAGGGTGTTCATGTAGTCGTTGAAAATCACCGGGAGGTGCCGACCGTCGTCATGCTGGCGGCGGATGGCGCGCCGGTAGCGAGTCAGCTTGCCCACGGCATCATCGAAGCCGTCACGGCTCAGGGCGAGCGCGACGGTCACCGAGTCGAAGGATTGTCCTGGCGCCAGAATCGTTCGGCATTGATGCTCGATGTCAGTGGGGCCTAGGAGCGCCAGGTAGGACGTTGTTGGTCCGGTGCCGATGTGCTCGCCCACCTGCCAGTGCCAGGCACCATTGTGCTCGAGCTGCCATAGCGTGGTGTAGCCGGTCCGACGGTTGACAACAGCACCCATCGGCAGATGAGCGCCGGAGCTCCAAGTACCGACGCTGGTTAGCGCGAAGCGTCCGCGGGACCTCCCCTGCCCCGCATGATCACCCAGCTGGGGCAGGGCCTCCCGAAACGGCTGTGATCGCCACCGCGCCTCCGCCTGCCAGTCGTTGTCGGCCCAGAGGATCTCAGCATCGTCGAGGCTTCCGCCCGGGCCCGCGATACCGCTTCCCAGGAACGACGAAACGGCCTCAATCGCCACAGGGCTGTCACCGTCGTTCCTCAGCGTGACCGAGCTGTTCAGCACTCCCACGTCCACGAGCCGACGGTAGACGACCGTCGCCGAGAGCTGGGTAGTCGGTTCGCGCAGCGACACTCTGAGTATCTCCCAGAGGCCGTCGGAGCTCAGGTCGTGGCCGTCGTAAAGCATCCGGTTGCCGATCGTTGACTCCGAATAGCGCTGGCCAGCCCATCGGCGACCACTCCCGCCGACGAGGACGTCAATCAACGGCAGGCCCACCACGCCCGCTCTGGCCGGCGCGGCCTTTTCAAGGACGTCCGGGGCCGCGCCTTGGAAGCCCTGCTCCGCTGCAACCACGGACAGCAGCGCTACGCCGGCATCGTCGACCGCGATCCGCAGATCGAGAGCTGAGTCGTACCACCGTAGCGCTACGCCGGCGAGTCCATCCAGCGAAACCATGGGCCTCTCCCTGTGGTTGAAAAGAATTCAGAACCTGCCCTTGACAAGCCCGAAATTTTTGGGCACTCTGAGGGCCGGAGAGGAGTGTAAGCCGTGGGCACTTGCAGTTCAAGTCTGGCTACAGCTGATTGTTACCGGTCACATCGAGTTAGCATCCGAGATGTGGCGCGGTCGGCCGGGGTTTCGCATCAGACGGTTTCGCGCGTAATCAACGACAGCCCCAACGTCAGCGACAGCTCCAGGGAAGCAGTGCTCGAAGCCATTTCGCGGTTGGGCTTTCGTCCGAACCGGGCGGCGCGGGCTCTTGCCGGTGGCCCGATCCAGTCGGTGACAGTCCTGGCGTCGAGCACGAGTCATTATGGCTTCGCGGCCGCCCTTGCGGGGATCGAAGAGGCTACCAGGGCCGTCGGTTTCCGCATGGGCTTCCGAGCGGTCTCGGAGACCGGATCAGCGGCGATGCTTGAGGCCGTCGCTCATGCGGTTGAGCCTGCTGGTGCGTTGATCGTGATTGCATTTGATCGAGTAGGTGTTCAGGCGCTTGAGAGCGTGCCTGCCGATGTACCAACTGTGGCGATGATTCAAGCACCATCCGGGAAAGCGCGCCCGTCGCGACCCTCCGTGTGGATCGATGAGATGTCAGCCGCGATCGAGGCGACGACATACCTTTTGTCGCTGGGTCACAAGACCGTGCACCACTTGCCGATTCCGAACTCGCCCAGAGAGACGCCACGTACTCAGGGCTGGAGGGCTGCGCTCATTGAAGCCGGGATCCGACCACCTGAACCCACTGAGTCTGGCTGGACCTCTGAGTGGGGCTACCAGGCGGCTAAGAAGCTCGCATGCGATGGGACGGTTACCGCGGTGCTATGCGGCAACGACGACATAGCACTGGGTGCCATACGCGCGATGCGGGAGTCGGGCCGCGCGGTGCCGGGCGACGTCAGCATCATCGGCTTCGACGATATGCCGTACGCACAATTCCTCTCACCGGCGCTCACCACGGTGCGCCAGGACTTCAACGCGCTTGGCAAAGTCAGCTTTGCCAAGTTGCTCGAGCTTGCGGAGTCGAACCGAAGGGTGCCCTGGCCGGCATCTCCGCAAGCAGAACTGATCATCCGAGAAAGCGTCGGACCCCCAGCAGGTGGCCGCGCCGCCTTGGATTCAGCGGAAGGTCGCCGGTCGCTCGAGTCGGGCGCGAGCTCTTACACAGCTCGCGCCCGAGAGATCTCGATCGAAACCGGCGACCCCGTTCTACCCAGCACATAGTAAAGGGAAGGAGCAGGGAGATGATCGCTCTGAGGCGAGAGTCAACGGGTCGCGCTAGTCGGGTTAGGGTGCGGCTCATAATGGGATTGGCGGTGGTGGCGTTGTCAGGAGGCATCGCATTCGCCGCTGCCACACCGACCATGGCGTCGGCCCCGCACAAGAGTTCGAAGGTAGTGCACCTCACCTGGTGGACGATGTGGTCGGGCGCCAGCTTGACGGTGGTCGACGAGTTGGTCAAGAGGTTCAACAAGACGCACCCGGACATCCAGGTCACGGCGAGCAGCATCCCGAGCGTCGCTACCACAAGCACGGCCAAGCTGCTTTCGTCGATCGCGGCGGGGGATGCACCCGATATCTTCACCGAGTGGTGGCCTGAGATCGGGTCGTTCGCGGCCGATGGTGACATCGATTCGGTTAACAAGTATCTCACCGGCGCATATGCCGGCTTCAAGAAGTGGGAGTACCCGGTTGCAGTCCAGGGCGGCACCTACAAGGGCAGCCTCGTTGCAGTACCCATGTCACTCAACTCGTGGGGGCTGTATTACAACAAGACGCTCTTGTCAAACGCTGGGATCAGCTCCCCGCCGAAGACCTTGGCAGCGCTTGATTCGGATCAGAGCAAGCTCTGGGTGACCAACGGTGGCCAACTCTCCCAGCTCGGCTTCTATCCAGACACGAATGGGAACGGCTTCCAGTTCTACACGTCGTTCTTTGGCGCGACCAACTGCATCAACAAAGCCGGAAAATACGACTTTGCAAGTTGCCCTGGGGCAATCAAGGAGATGAACTGGATCGCGAGCTACGACAAGTACTCGTACTCCCAGGTACAAGCTCTGCAGACCGCCGAGGGTCAGGTCGCTGGTGGCCAGACGGACCTGTTTACCGGTGACAAGGCCGCGTTTATCTTGTCGGGCCCGTGGGAGGGAGCACAGAACGTGCCGACTGCCAACCCCAGCCTCGAGGGTCACATAGGAGTCGTGTCCTTCCCAGGCACCGTTGGTGGCGCAAGCACGATCGGGCAGGGCAACTTCAACATCATTCCGAAGAGCTCCAAGCACCCACAGCAGGCGTTCGAGTTCGAGGCTTGGCTGGCGGGCTACAAAAACGCCAACTACATCGCGAAGATCGACACGGTCGGCGGATGGATACCGGGTGGGCCCTCCGTTACGAAGGTCTCCGCTTACCAGAAGTGGATCAAGAGCAATAGTTACCTGAAGAGCTTCCTGCCGCAGATGACCAGCAAATACACGGTGGCGCCGGTTTTGTCACCGAGGCAGTCAGAGCTGTTCACTGCAGAGGACACAGCGACGGCCGACGTGCTTCAGAAGATCATGACGCCGACCCAAGCGCTCAAATACATCGATAAGCAGGCTAACGGTTAGCAATAGGCCTAGCGGGGGACGGCCGCCGGATGCGGCCGTCCCCCGAGGGCACCACACGACAAACATGCCACGGGATCTCACACAAGCACTCGTCCCACCTTCTCAACAAACACAGAGGCCACAGGCGCCCTCTTGGTCACCGTGGCGGCTAAATCGCCGGACGCGCAATGGCCTGTTGTTCATCAGCCCTTGGCTGATCGGCTTCGTCTTGTTGTTCGCGTATCCATTCTTCGCGACGATCTATTACAGCTTCACCGACTTTGATGGGGTTGGCGCGGCGAGGTGGGTCGGACTGGCGAACTACTCGGCTCTCTTCCACGATTCGCTGTTCTGGACGTCGCTGTACAACACGACGTACTACACCGTTTTTGAGCTGCCTCTATCGACGCTAGCGGCTCTTGGTTTGGCGCTGCTCCTCAACATGGACGTCAAGGGCCGCGCGATCTACAGGACGATCTTCTACATCCCATCGATCGTGCCGATAGTCGCCTCGTGCATGATATTCGTCTGGATGTTCAATCCCGCAACCGGGATCGTCAACGACATCTTGATCAGCGCCCACATTCCTGCCCCATCCTGGTTCTTCTCGGCTTTTTGGTCTAAGCCGTCGCTCATCCTTCTGGGTCTCTGGGGTGTCGGCCAGCCGATGGTTATCTACCTAGCTGGCCTCCAGAGCATCCCCCGGGAGCTCTATGAGGTCGCTGCACTCGACGGGGCCGGCGCGTGGGCACGGCTCAGAAACATCACTCTTCCAATGCTCAGCCCGATCATCCTCTTCAACGTCATCCTTCAGCTGGTCGCGTGCTTCTCTTACTTCACACAGGCCCAGGTGATCGAGGGTGGTGACGTAGGGGGGCCGGGGACCTCCACTTGGTTCTACGTGCAGTACCTGTATGAGCAGGCGTTCCAATATCTCAAGCTTGGTTACTCGTCGGCAATGGCGTTCTTCCTTTTCGTAATAAGCGCCATTGTCATGCTTGTGCTGTTTCGGTCGTCGTCCCGCTGGGTCTACTACGCAAGCGAGGGCTAACGGTGGCAGTCGAGTCTGCAAGGCAGCGCAAACTGGTATCCGGTGCCGCGAAGCATTCCGTTCTTCTGATCGTATCTGTGATCCTCGGCTTTCCGTTGGTGTGGATGGTCTTGACATCCCTGAAGAGCAACATTCAGGCGCTGGCCGTTCCGGCCGTGTGGCTTCCCCATCCGGTCCTGTGGGATAACTACCCGCAGATGCTGTCGGCTGTCACGTTTTATAGGTACATTCTTAATACGCTGATGTACGCCGCGATCACGATCGTTGGAGTGGCCGTCTCCAGCAGCCTGGTTGCGTACGGATTTTCGCGAATTCGATGGAGAGGTCGCGACACCCTCTTTAAAATAATGGTCAGTACTCTGCTCATTCCGTTCTTCGCTACGCTCATTCCGCTGTTCGTCATGTACAAGCGGTTTCACATGGTGGGCTGGTATTTACCCCTGATTGTGCCGACGTTTCTCGGCAGCTCGATTTTCAGCACCTTCTTGCTTCGTCAGTTCTTTATGACGATTCCGCAATCAGTGTCGGATGCTGCGCGCGTCGACGGGGCCAACGAGTTCACGATTTACCGCCGTATCATTTTGCCCATGGCTAAGCCAGCGCTGGCGACGGTAATTCTATTTCAGTTCGTGTACTGCTGGAACGACTATTTGGGTCCGCTTGTTTACATCAACAACCAGAGCTGGTATCCGCTTTCACTTGGGCTGGGACAGATTCTCGGTACCTATACGACCAATTGGCCCTGGGTGATGGCGGCGGCGACGACGGCGACGGCGCCGATCGTCGTACTTTTCTTCTTCACCCAGCGAACCTTCATCAGCGGGATCGCCATCCAGGGCACCGGAGACAAGGGGTGATGGCGGTCGCGACGACGAGAGGGTCGCGGAGAGAGGGGACGCCGGTAGCGCGCCGAGGGCCGGTTGTTGTGACGGCTCCTGTGACGATCTGGGCGGCGTTGACGACGGTGTTCAACGTTTTCGCACTGAACGCCGTGCTGGTGATCACGTGTTTGCCGGTGGTCACCGCGCCACTCGCGTTGCAGGCCGGGATCGTCGCGCTTGATCAGTGGAGGACGGGCGCTGAGGATCGTGTTGTCGTGGCATTTGCTCGCGCTTGGCGCGGAGCCCCGGTGAGGCACACGATGTTGTCGGTTGGGGTTCCGTTGGTCGCTGCTGTCGCGGCGTGTGACGAGCTCTGGTTCGTGTTGCGCGCCACGCATGCCCACGTTGGATTGGAGGCGGGTCCGATCGTGCTGGGACTCACCGTTGCCGGATTGGTAATCGCCGTTGCGAGTGCCGGGTTTGTGCTGGTGCTGAACGCCGCGCGTGACGATCTCACGGTCACGGACCTCTGGTATCTGTCGGTGGCGCTGGCGGCGCG